>Ga0265303_10001636_pt1 | contig 13842 bp, 14 predicted proteins | sample Helome_2_FD_192494 | JGI IMG/M metagenome (GOLD analysis project Ga0265303, IMG submission 192494) | Marine sediment microbial communities from subtidal zone of North Sea - Hel_20160317 (Illumina Assembly) | ecosystem: Environmental > Aquatic > Marine > Subtidal zone > Sediment ... | reverse complement strand
GCTCGTAGGGCTCGCCCAGTTCTTCAAGACACCAGACGGCCCGCGACGCGCGCGTACGCGGACACCAATACAGCTTCATCAGCACGCCTCCCCTGCTCTCCCCCCGATTCTGGACCAGCGGTGGCGGGTCGGGCAAACCGGGATGCCCGGATATCGGGGCGTGCGGTGCCGGAAGCCGCTGAATCAGCACAGTTCGCTTCCCGACCCGCTACACTTCCTCCCAGCCAGACCGGAGGAGAGGGATCATGATCGGATACGTAACACTCGGAACCAACGACCTGCCCCGCGCCGCTAAATTCTATGACGCGCTCCTGAGCGATATCGGCGCCAAACGGTTTATGGAAAACGAGCAATTTATCGCCTGGTCGGCGTCGCAGGACCAGGCCGGCGTGGCTCTGACGCGGCCGTTTGACGGCAAGCCGGCGACCGTCGGCAATGGCACCATGGTCGCGCTGGCGGCAGCGTCACCGGAGCAGGTGCAGGCGGTGCACGCCAAGGCGCTGTCTCTCGGCGCAACGGACGAGGGCGCGCCGGGACCGCGGGGGGAAGGCTTCTACGCCGGCTATTTCCGCGATCCGGACGGCAACAAACTGAATATCTTCTGTATGGTCTGAGCCGGACCAATGCATCAGCCGGGGCGCGGCCGGCCAGGCTGAACCGACCGTGGAAGCGGACCATCGTATTGAAGATCACAAATCGCGTAAGCCTGCCCGAGGACGAGATCGAGATCACCGCCGTGCGTGCCAGCGGCGCCGGTGGCCAGAACGTCAACAAGGTCTCCAGTGCCGCCCACCTGCGTTTCGATATCGGCGCTTCGTCGCTGCCGAAGAGCTGGCAAAGACGATTGCTGGCGCTCAACGACCGTCGGATCAGCCCCGATGGCATCGTCGTGATCAAGGCCCGCGAACACCGCAGCCTGGAACAGAACCGGCAGGCGGCCCTGGATCGCCTGCGCGAGCTTCTTGAGAGCATTTCCACACCGCCCAAACCGCGCATCCCGACGCGTCCGTCCCGGCGCGCGAAACAGCGCCGCGTCGACGACAAGACACGCCGCGGCAAGGTGAAGAGTCTGCGCCGGCGGGTCGATGATTGAGCGCCGCCGGAGACCTGAGCGTGGAGCGGGTGACCCACCCCTATCGACATTCGGATGGTCTTCTGTCTCGTGTATGAGTCGCCGGCCGTGCTAGGCTCAAAACTGATCTGGGACGGGCCGAGCCAGACGCTGGCCGGCCCCAGAGCGGCGAGAGTCCATGCATACGGAATCATCCATCGTCTGGGGTATGTTGTTCGGCGCCATCGGCTTCGGCTATTTCATGTACGGACGCAAACAGGCCCGGACCGTGCCCTTGCTGTGCGGCATCGGTCTTTTCGTCGTTCCCTGGTTTGTCCCCGGCACCTGGCTGCTGGTTGCCGCGGGCGCGATCCTGATGGCGCTGCCTTTTTTTATCCGAGACTAAAATCTGCGGCGCCCGCGATCCGGTACGGACACACGCCTGGCGATGAGTCCGCCGCACCTGATTGCCGTGGCCGGTCTGGTCTGGCTGATCGTCAACGGTCTGTGGCTGGCAATCTCCGTGCGCCGGGCGCGGAAACTGATCACACGTCTCGCTGAGCGGCATCCCGAGTTCTGTGTCTCCGCGGGGAAGCTCCCCCGGGGGTACGCCAATCATCCGGGGCGTATCCGCTGTTTCGCAATGCTGATGCGGCGCGAGTACGAGGATCCGGATGACCCGTATCTGGTCAGCGGTCTGGACCGGCAACGCGGCCTCGAGAATGGTCAGATGTGTTTTCTTACCATAGGTTTCGCCGACCTCGCCGCCGCCGTTGTGTGGCTGGAACTTATCCGGCCGGGCTGACGTGCGCCGCCGAAACGCCGCGTTCTTCCCGATACATTCTCTCGATATGTGCCGCGACCAGCGGAAATTGTCCCTTCCAGCGCCGCCCGTCCGCGACCATGTCTGCCGGTAACGTCTCGATCCCGGCACGCACGCCTTCAGCACGGCCACCGCCGTATTGCGACGGCATCAGCCACAACCCGGACAGCGCGGCAAGCGTGATGTCCACAAAACTGCTGTCATTGCCCCCGAGCACCGTCTGGCGTCCGTCGCTGAGCCGTTCCTCCATCGACGTCAGACAAGCCTCGATATTGGCCAGCACCTTTTGATGGGCGCGCGGCGAGAGCCTGAATGAACGGCTGATCAGCAGCTTGAGCAGTGGAAAGACCAGGCGCACGGCAGCGCGTTGCCAAGCCGGCAGATCCGGGTCATCCGCCCCCCACAGGTGCAGCGTCAGCGACCGGTCGGGCAGGATCTGATGATAGACCCAACGCTGCAGATCGACGCCATAACGGTCCAGCTGATGCTCGAGCGCCAGTGCCTCCGGACCCGGTTCGAGAAAGGCAGCCCTGGGCTCGATGCTGCCGTAGCGGCCCCACAGATAGCGCAGGATATCCGCGGAGTTGCCGATCGAGGAAACCACCGCCCCGGTGCGGACGCGCAGCCGCGGCACGGTTCGACCCACTGAGAACACGCCCAGCGCGCCGGCGTTGGGCACTTCCTGATAGGCCACGCCGAGGCGATCAAGGCACCAGCGAACCTTCTCCACATAGTGGCTGGCCGAAATCGTATCGAGCTGAATCTCGGGTCCGGTCGGCGGTGCCAGCATAGGCGCCATCCGCTGCCACCAGAACACGGCGAGGCCGAGAAGCACCGCCAGCGTGGCGCCGATCACGTCGAGATCGAGCATCGCGGTCAGTATCGGCAGGGCCAGCAGATACAAGGCGCTCCAGACGATGGGGGTCAGTCTCAAGGGTTTCTCTCCTGCCATTGACCAGTGTCGGCCGGGATCCGAGTGGGCTGAGTCGTGAGCCAGATTACCTCAGAAGCCGGCGCCGTCTGCAGTCGATCCTGGTCCAGATCGGTCTAAAGATCGCCGCGGCCGGGCCGATATATACAGGGAACGGCAAACTCGGGAAAGGAATCACCGACCATGATGAAACCTCCAACGCCGCCAGACGAACATGCGCGGTTGCTGCAACTCCGCGCGCTCGATCTGCTCGACTCGAACCCCGATGAGCGCTTTGACCGTCTGACGCGGATGGCTCAACGGCTGTTCGATGTGCCGATCGCTCTGGTCAGCCTGGTGGACACCGACCGCCAATGGTTCAAATCGAAACAGGGTCTCGACGCGGCTGAGACCGCGCGTGAGGTGTCTTTCTGCGGCCATGCCATCCTCGGTGACGAGACCATGGTTATCCCGAACGCCCCGATCGACGAACGCTTCTGTGACAACCCACTGGTCATCGACGACCCGGATATCAGCTTCTACGCAGGTTGCCCGGTCAAAGCGCCGGACGGCAGCAGGGTGGGCACCTTCTGTATCATCGATCACCGCCCCCGGGATCTGACCGACGACGACCTGGTCATGCTGCGAGACCTGGCCAAGATGGTCGAACGGGAGATCGCCAGCATCGAGTTGGCCACTATCGACGAACTGACCGGACTGACCAACCGACGCGGATTCAAGATCGTCGCGAACCAGGCGCTGGCTGCCTGCCGACGCGTCGAGCAGCCAGCCTGCATGCTGGCGGTGGATCTTGACCGATTCAAGGAGATCAATGACCGGCACGGACACGCGACCGGCGACCTGGCGCTGATGGAGATGGCCGGGATCCTGAAGAACATCTACCGTGATTCCGACGTAGTCGCACGCATGGGTGGCGACGAGTTCTGCGTACTGCTCACCGGCGCCTCAAAGAGTGATCTCGGACGGCCGCTGGCGATCCTGCGTGATCGGGTCAATGACTGGAACGCACAAGCCAGCCTGCCATTCCATCTTGAATACAGCGCCGGGGTGGCAGTCTATGACCCGGACAAACATCACGATTATGACGCGCTGTTGCGCGACGCTGACCACGATATGTATCACCACAAGCGTGACGCTCGCCGCTGCAAATCTGCCTGAGACCACCTCTCACCACGACATCCGGCGCGATCGGGTTATGCTTGAGTGATTGGCGTCGACAGCGGCGCCGGCGTCGTGGTGCAAGTCATGGACGAAGCGAAAACCGCAGAGATGGAAGCAGCCATCACCGGCTGGCTCGAGCGGATCGTCATCGGCCTCGGCCTCTGCCCCTTCGCCAGCCGGGTGGTGGACGATGCGCGCCTGCGTATTCGGATAAGCACGGCCACCAGTGAAGAGCAGGCGTTGACGGACCTCCAGGAAGAACTCCTGTTGCTCGCCGCCGCGGACACGCGGGAGCTGGAAACCAGCCTGCTGGCCCTGCCGGACCTGGCCGGTGACTTCGACGCCTTTAATCAGATGCTGGCGCTGGTGGATCTGCTGCTGGACGAGGCGGGCTGGCACGGCCGGTTCCAGGTCGCCAGTTTCCATCCCGACTATCGTTTTGCCGATACACAGCCCGATGCGCCGGGCAATCTGACCAACCGCTCACCAGTGCCATTGCTGCACATTCTGCGCGAGACCAGTGTCGCGGCTGCGATCGAATCGATTGAGGATCCGGCAGCGATACCGACGCGTAATATCCGTGTGATGGAATCTTTGGATGCGACGCAACTGGACGAACTCTTCCCCTGGCTGAGCCGCAGTTGATAGACCCTGCGGCGTCCGTGCCGGAGCGCGCCACTATTCGTTAAGCACGAACTCGATTTCGACATGCATCGGATGGGGCACCGGCTCTCCGTCAATCAACACCGGGTCGAACTGCCACTGACGCACCGCGTTCATCGCCGCTCGATCAAAGGTATTGCGCGGCTTGGCCGTTACCACGGAGACATTGTCCGGCTCGCCATCAGGCATGACCGTGAAGGACACCTCCACAGTCCCCTCGACACCGCGCAACAGCGCGTCACGGGGATATTCGGGCGGCACATACTTGCGTCGCACCGGCACCGGATCCGGCTTTGGCTCCGGCGGCGGGGGTGGGGCCATCGCCAACCTGATGCGTTGCTCAAGACGATCCGGCGCCTCGCCGCGGGCGCCGGTCGCACGGGCCTCGGCCAGCAACTCTTCGGCTTCGGCGTGATCGTCGGAAGCCAGCGCAGTAAGTGCCTGCTCCATCAATCGATCGGCCACCCTGGCCAATTCCTGCGCCGCGCGCGGATCCTGCGGAGCCAGGCCCTGCGCCGCACGTAAGTAATCTCTGGCACTATCACCATCGGGTGTAATCAGTTGCCCCGAGTCCAGCCGTTCTGAAGCCAGGGCCAGCAGCCGATCATGTTCCGCATCGATGGTCTCCCGCCTGACGACCGCCGCCTCCAACTGGTCCAGACCCTCGATGTCCGCCTCCAGCGCCTCCGCATGCCCAAGCCATTCTCTGGCACCCGTCGTCGAATTCTCATCCAGCGCGCCGCGCGATCGGGCCAGCATCGCTTCACCCAGCACACGCTCGAATTCAGCGGTGGCGTCTGCATCAGCATCGTTGTTGCGTGCCGCGCGCAAATAGGTCAATGCGCAGTCGTCACCCGGCTCGACCAGCCGTCCACTCGCCAGGCGTTTTTGACCAAGACTCAGATACCGCGCCGCTTGCTCCGCACGGAAACGGTCCTCGATCGCCTGGCGGGCATCCTCAACGACCTTTGGATCCGCATTTTCGAGCGACTCGACCCTGGACAGCGTCTGCTCCGCCTGCTCGAGATCACCGGATGCCACCTCCGCCCGGGCCTCGGCGACCAACTCGACAACGCGCGCGTCCACCAGCTGCTGTTCGAGCGCGGCCAGCCTGGGATCGTTTGGGAGCACCTGACTGGCCACGTCGTAGGCCCTTTCGGCACCCTCGACGTCACCAGTTTCCAGTGCCTCACGAGTGTCGGCAACAAAAACCCGCATGATCTTCTCCAGCCCCTTGATAGCAGCTGGATTGTCCGGATCCTCGGCGAGGATCCGGCCGTAGAGACTCACCGCGTCATCGCCCTCGCCACCCTCTTCGCCCTCTTCGCCCACATAACGTTGTTCCTGTATGGCCTGCTCGGCTCGTGCCAGGACCACACCAAAACGGCTCGAATAGACACCGCCGGTCGATTCCCCGGTTTCTGCCTCGAGCATTGACTCGCCGGGCACAACCGGGCTGACGACGCTGGTCGCCGGACGCTGAGACGAGTCCGGCGCCGACGGCGCAGTCAGCATCCAGGCAGCGCTGCCAGCCACCAGGGCAAGTGCGGCAAAGCCCGCATACATCAGCGGGCCGGACGCCCACCAGCCGACCGGCGAACCGGCATCTTCCGTATCATCAACGCCGCCCACGCATTTTTGCATGGCGCTCTCAACGGCCATGCGTAGCTGACCGCCTGATACGGGCTTGATCAAGAAACGAAAAACTGTGCCGTCGACATTGAGGTGCGTGAGCTCGGCAAGGGCGTCATGGTCACCCGCCAGGATCGTGATCATCCCGGGCGCGAGTTCTTTCAGGGTGTCGATGAGCGATTCGATGTCGTTGCCCGCGTTTTCCAGGTCGACCACGACGACACCGACCGGGTGACGCGCGGCCAGATCCAGGGCCGAGACCGCATCATCAGCGATATGAACCGGACCGGCGTCGCGCAGAGATGCCTCGGCGGCTTCGCGCACCGCAGGATCGGCGCTCAAGATGAGCAACTCTGTTTTGCCTAAGCTGGCCATTGCGAATCTGCCCGGGGCTATTCGACACCGGCGCCGGGGGATCCCGACACGCTTGCGGACCACGTTAGATTGACATAAGGCTCGGGCCTGTGACGCAGGTCACAAATTGAGCAATGCCCGCCTGCAAACAAGACGCTGGCCCGCACTGGCGGCGAGCACCGGTCACTCGGCGCTCCGTTTACGCGTTATCATCGTCGCCGTTCTCGCGCATAGAGCAGGACGTACAGATGCACACAAGCGCCAGGGAAAAACTCGAACACCGGCTGCAACCGATCCTGGACTTGTTGCACAAACAGGAACTGGTCGGAAAGCTTATCGACCGGACCGAGCAGGATCGGGATTCTCTGGCCACCGATCTGTTGCATCGCCAGCACCATCAGGAACTGCGCCGCAAGCTCGGTCGACTGCACCCGGCGGACGTCGCCCATCTGGTCGAAATGCTGCCCCCGGACGAGCGTTCAACTGTCTGGGGCTGCGTCCCGCCCGGCACGGCGGGCGTGATCCTGGCCGAGGCCAGCGACCCTGTTGCCGAAGGCCTGATCGATGAGACGCCGGCGCATCGCCTGCTAGATATCTGCGCGGCTATGGACCCCGATGACCTCGGCTTTATCGACGACATGCTGCCGCATGCGATCCGCGCAGAGCTCGTCGGCAATCTAAAAGAGCGTGATCGTAGCTGGCACGAGACTACGGTCAACTATCCGGAAGACTCGGTCGGCTATCTGATGACCCGGGACATGTTGTTGATCGAGGCGGACGCCAGCGTCAGGAACACGCTCAAATACCTGCGCAGTCTGGATGACCTGCCCGATCACACGGATCAGATATTTGTGGTGGACTCGCGCCGTCATTTGCTCGGCGCCTTACCGCTGAAAGCGCTGTTTCTCAACCCGCTAAAGACTCCGGTCAGGGAGCTCATGGTGCCCGCGCCTGGCGTATGCACGCCCGACCAGGAAGCGAGCGAGGCCGGCCAGGCATTCGAGCGCTACGATCTGATCTCGGCACCGGTCGTCGACAACAGAGACCGGATCCTCGGACGCCTCACGGTCAACGTGGTGATGGACTTCCTGCGTGAAGAAGCCGAGGAAGACGCATTCCTGCGCGAAGGCCTGCGCCGCGAGGAAGACCTGTTTGGACCGGTCATCGAGAGTGCCCGCAGCCGTTGGATGTGGCTGTTTTTGAATCTGATGACCGCATTCGTCGCCTCCCGTGTGATCGGTTTGTTCGAAGGCTCGATCGAGAAGCTCGTGGCGTTGGCAACATTGATGCCGATCGTCGCCTCGATCGGTGGCAATACCGGCAACCAGACCGTGGCCCTGGTCGTGCGCGGGCTTGCGCTCAATCAGATCAACCGGGAGAACCTGCGTTATCTGGCGACAAAGGAGCTGGGTATCGCGTTGATGAACGGGCTCGTCTGGGGCGCGGCGATGGGTGCGGTCGTTTGGCTGCTATACCAGAATCCGGATCTGGGTTTGGTGATGGCCGCCGCCACGCTATGCAATCTGCTTGTGGCTGCCGCCGCCGGTATCGCGGTGCCGGTGATGCTGGAGCGTCTGGATCGGGATCCGGCGCTCGGTTCCAGCGTCGTGCTCACCTTTATCACCGACAGTATGGGTTTCCTTATTTTCTTGGGGCTGGCGACGCTTGTAGTTCATGCATAGCACGGCTCAGACCGGTTACTGAAGCAGATCGGGGCGGCCCCGCGGCGTCGGCGCGGCGCCGCTGCCGCGACCAGATGCGGAACCCGAGCAGTATCGCCAGGATGACCGCATAGATCAGCGGCTCGCGGATATCCTGTTTGACCTGCCACCAGAAATGCCACACGCCGAGGATAGCGATCGGATAGATCAGGCGATGCAACTGCTGCCAGCGGCGCCCAAGCCGACGCATCATCGCATTGGTCGAAGTGATCGCGAGCGGCAACAGCAACAATAGCGCGGCAATGCCGATGGTGATGAACGGGCGTTCAATGATGTCCTCGACGATCGGACCGAGCGCCAGACGCTGGTCGATGACCGAATAGACCAGGAAGTGGATAAACACATAGAAGAACGCGAACAGTCCCAACATCCGCCGAAGACGGACCAGCCAGTTGCAACCGGTGATCCGCCGCAGTGGCGTCACCGCCAGCGTCAACAGCAGCAGACGCAGCCCCCACAGACCCGCCTCGTGGATCAGAGCCTCGACGGGATTCGCGCCCAGGCTCAGGCCGGCGATCCCGGACGCGGCCATCACCATCCATCCGAACGGCAGCAGGCACGTCGCGAAAAGCGCGGTCTTTAGCGCGCGCATACTCCCTGCTCCCGGGTTTCTTTTCAGGTCCATCGGCGGCCGCTTCAGAAGTTACGCCGCAGATCGAGCCCGTCATAGAGCTGCGCGACCTGCTCACCGTAACCGTTGAACATCAGTGTCGGCTGCTTGGCCTCGAACAATCCGCCACCGATGCGCCGTTCGCGGGCCTGACTCCAGCGCGGATGATCCACCTGCGGATTGACGTTGGCATAGAACCCGTACTCGCGGGGCGCGGACAACTCCCAGCTGGTGCGCGGGCGCCGCTCGGTGAACTCGATGCTGACCACTGACTTGATGCTCTTGAACCCGTATTTCCACGGCACCACCAGGCGCAGGGGAGCCCCGTTCTGGTTCGGCAGCTCGCGGCCGTACAGACCGACTGTCAGCAGAGTCAGCGGGTGGGTCGCCTCGGCAATGGTGAGACCCTCCACATAGGGCCAGTCGAGCACGCCCCGGCGCTGGCCCGGCATCTGGGCTGGATCGTACAGGGTCTTGAACTTGACGAATTTCGCGCGCGAATTCGGCTCGAATCGTTTGATCAGGTCCGCCAGCGGGAAGCCCACCCAGGGGATGACCATCGACCAGGTTTCGACACAGCGCAAGCGATAGATACGTTCTTCAAGGGAGTGGGAGCCAACGATATCTTCGTAGCTGAATTCGCCCGGGCGGTCGCATTCGCCGCTGACCGTGACCTTCCAGGGCCGGGGGGAAAAGTCCTGGCTGTATCGATAGGGATCGCCCTTGCCGGTCCCAAACTCGTAAAAGTTATTGTAGGTGGTGACATCCTCGTAGGAATTTATCGGCTCATCGGTGCTGAACGGGCTCTTGGCGACCTTCGGGAACGGCTTGCCCGACGGCTCGGCGGCAGCGAGAGAACCCGCCATGGTGCCAGCCGCGGTAAAGCCTGCCAGCTGCAGGAACTCGCGCCGGTTGAGATAGGAATGCTCATCCGTGATCTCGGATGGCCGGATGTCCGGGGCCTTTCTGATCAGCATGAAATTACCTTTTCTGCAGCCAATGTTGGGGATTCACCTGTAATAGACCCGGCGTCGGGCGAAAAAATTTCCCGGGGCCCCTCGATTTCCGAGATTTTTATGCCTCGCGGCGACCAGCAGCGGTAAAGATCAAGGCATTGCAGCACCGGATCATGGGAAAAGACCCTGGTCTTGGTCATACACCTGCCGCCGATCCGAGGCGCGACTGTGTGATCGAGCAGGAACTCTGAGCCGGTCGATGGCGCTCAACGCTCCGGGCTGACCGTCAGCCCGTCCGGCATCGCCACGTAATAATCTGCGCGGCCGTTGGTGATCAGCATGGCCCCGGAATTTGTCGGGATGGGCCCCTATCCGATCGTGTCGTCAGAACGTGACGCATCATGTGCGGGTCGATACAAAACCGCCACGCATGGTGGCAAAGCGTACGCTCAGGAACTCGACGCCGACCAGACTCTCAAGGCTGAGAAAACGTCTCGATTCACGACAGTTGGATACACGCGCCACCGCCGTACAGGCCCGGCTCTCGATCTTGAGTATCGCGCCGACCTGAACCGATTCCCGTGTCGCGAACAACATGCCGGACAAGGATATATCCCGGCTGCGCCCGATCGATGGTGACTGCGGCCAGGTAGTGTAGAACATCAGTCGGTGACGCCGGGGTATGCGGCTGATGCCGCGCTGGTCCCCGGAGTGCCAATTGACCCGCCTGGCCGGATACGACGGACTGCCGCAACGCCCACAATCGTCATGACCCGTGGCCTGGGCTCCAAGACCGTGGGGCAGATCACAGAAGTAACAGGCGGCAGTCGTCGGTGAAGACCCATCGCTCGTGCTTGCCCGGGCCGCGGCTGCCTGGATCTCCTGCTGCCGCATCGACTCGTCATAAGCAGCGCGACTCGCGGTATCGGTGAGCACCGCATAGGCCTCGTTGATCAGAGCGGCCTGGGCCTGATCGCCGCCCAGATCAGGGTGCATCCGCAACCGCTGCATCAGGGTGCGATAACTCGAGCGGATAATCTCGACCGGCGCGTCGCGCTCTACGTGGAGGATCCGATAAAAATTTCGTCTGTTGTCCAATACAATATGCCTCAGCGGGCGGATCTGACACCCGCGACGCTCCACTCTATCCGTTTCGCGCCTATCCGTCTGCGACCCGGCGCACATCTGCTCCCGTCTTGCCGCCCGACCTCGCCTGGCACGGTTCACGCAACTAGACTGCGGCCATGCGTGAGTTCGATGTGATCATTATCGGCGGCGGTGCGGCCGGCCTGATGTGTGCCTTTATGGCCGGGCGCCGGGGCCGTCGCGTGCTGGTGCTGGAGCGTGCCAACAAGATCGGCAAGAAGATCCTGATGTCCGGCGGCGGACGCTGCAATTTCACCAATCTGCATGTCGACCCGGGCCGTTTCCTGTCCGCCAATCCGCATTTCTGCAAATCGGCGCTGAGCCGATACAGCCAGTGGGATTTTATCGCAATGGTCGAGGCGCACAGCATCGCCTATCACGAGAAGACGCAGGGACAGCTGTTTTGCGATGTGTCCTCGCGTGCGATCGTGCAGATGTTGCTGGACGAGTGTCAGCGTGCGGGCGTCGAGATCATGACCGGGTGTGAGACCTCCGCGGTCTCGGGTGGCGGGCCCTTCCACCTGAACACTACGAGCGGGAAACTCAGCGCACACGCGCTGGTCATCGCCTCCGGCGGGCTCTCGATCCCGAAGATGGGCGGCTCGGGGTTCGGCTACGAGCTGGCGCGCCAGTACGGCCATACGGTGCTGCCGACCCGGGCCGGTCTGGTCCCGTTCACCTTCACCGACGAATTCGGCGGCCTGTCTGAGCGCCTCTCGGGCATCAGCCTGCCGGCGCGTCTGACGACAGACGGGCAGGCGTTCGAGGACGATATCCTGTTTACTCATCGCGGCCTTAGCGGACCGGCCGTGCTGCAATTGTCGAGCTACTGGCAAACCGGCCAGACCGTCCATACCGATCTGATTCCCGGCGAGCATATTCCCGATTGGCTACGGACCGAAGAAGCGCAACGGCCCCGGGCTGTGCTTCGCACGATCCTCGGAGCCCGCCTGCCACGCCGGCTGGTGGCAGAGCTCGAGGCCCGTTGGTGGCCTGACCAGGCTGACATCCCGATGGCGGAATTGCCCGCCGCGATCATGTCCCGACTCGCGGGGCAGCTTGGTGACTGGCCGCTGCTACCGGCCGGTACCGAGGGCTACCGCACGGCCGAGGTCACGCTCGGCGGCGTCGATACGGACGGTCTCTCATCAAGGACGTTGGAATCCCGATTGCAGCCTGGTCTATATTTCATCGGCGAGGTCGTCGATATCACGGGTCATCTTGGCGGGTTCAACTTCCAGTGGGCGTGGTCGTCCGGACATGCCGCGGGCAGCGCGGTCTAGATCCCTGTTTTTGCCTCCGTGCTGCCATGATGCACCGCGACGGAGCCGCGACGGGACGCCGCTTGGCAAATGCTTTCTTCTGGGCTACGCTTCGGCGCGTCGGATCAATAACCAGAACACGAAAGCTCCAATGTGCCGAATTCCCAAGCGGGAGAGAGGCAGTCCGACAAGGTAGCGGGCCCGCCAACGGATGGGGGGCGTTTCAGTCCCCGGGGATGACGGATCGTCTTCGGGGCCGGAATCATCGGGACGACGACCGGTTCGAAGCGGTCGGATCCGAACGCTAGATCAGTCGATAGCCAAAGCCAGACCGAACGCTTGCCGGCGCGAGACGCGGGCATGTATTGGCAGAATAATGACCACTGAAGACAAATATCTCGACTTGCGCGGGCTTGACTCGCTGCGCAGTGCGTCCTGTGAGGATATCCGCGCGTTCTTTTCCGCTGTCGTCGATCAGCCCGCGGCAGAGCAAGAGACGGCAATGCCGGCCGACGGAATCGGCGGCATGCCGATCGACGGCGACCATCTTTCACCGTCTGCAGCGATGCTCGATGATCTGACCATCGTGTTCCAGCACACGCTGGAGCGGAGCCGCGCCCGGGGCGAATTAAGTGCCGGGCTGGATCTGGACGTTGTCGCGCGACAGCTGACGGCCACCTTCCGCGGCGTCTTGCTCATGCAGCACGAGGGATCCCCACGGGCAGAGATTCGGCGATTCGTCGATCAGACGCTAAAACTCATTGCCTGATCCGGATAAACGACCCCGCGCCGCACCATTCCGGCCAAGGTCTTCACCGGCTCTTCACTACCTTCGGGTTAGACTCAGGCCACGTCGCTTTTGATAAAGTGCCGATAAGCTGACACCGGGTGGGGGAGATGGTCGCGTCCTGTGACCCATTCATGCATGCGTCCGGTTTGCGGCCCCGATTTCGACGGAGCGCCGCTGGGATCGTATTGCTCGTGGCCCTGGCAAACCCCGCTGCACGCGCACCGGCAGAAGCGGCAGCGTCATCCGATATCGGGATTGTTGCCGGCGCTCAGAGACTGGACCCTGGCCAGACCATCACACGCAGCCACGGTGCGGACGAGCGATTCCGTTACACGCTGCAGACCGACGGAAACCAACTGTTTGTCATCGAGGTGGAACAGCGCGGCCTCGATCTGATCCTCTCATCTACGGACCCGAGCGGGACCATACAAACCGTTAACTCGCCGCTGCAGAGAGACGAGCGAGAGGTCATGGTCGTCGGAGGATCGCCGGGTGAATACCTGATCGAGATCTACTCGACCGAGTACACCGGCGCCATCGGCGGACATTCGATCACTGCGTTTGAGCCCGCTGCAGAGCCGGGGATGGATCCGCTCAGGCCGTACCAGTTCATGACGCGTGGCAATGCGCTCAATTTTGCCAACGAGCCGGGAAAACGACAAGAAGCGTTGGCCGCATATCTCACCGCCGCGAACGCGTGGGCTGAGCGTGGACGCGAGCCCGAACGAGCATGGGCGTTGTT
>Ga0265303_10001635_pt1 | contig 13844 bp, 9 predicted proteins | sample Helome_2_FD_192494 | JGI IMG/M metagenome (GOLD analysis project Ga0265303, IMG submission 192494) | Marine sediment microbial communities from subtidal zone of North Sea - Hel_20160317 (Illumina Assembly) | ecosystem: Environmental > Aquatic > Marine > Subtidal zone > Sediment ... | reverse complement strand
TTCCGGCATCTTTTACCTTAGTCACAGCATGTTTCATGCTTTCAGGACTCATAAATTGCCCTTTTTTCAGATTTACCACTTTCCCGGTTTTAGCAGCTGCGAAGACTAAGTCTGTCTGCCTTACCAGGAAGGCCGGTATTTGTAAAATATCTACATAGGCTGCCGCTTTTTCGGCATCAGCTATTTCATGGATATCAGTGATCGTTGGAATGTCAAAGGATTCGGAGACTTTTGCGAGAATTTTTAAAGCTTTCTCATCCCCGATACCGGTAAAGGAATCTAGTCGACTCCTATTGGCCTTCTTAAAACTCCCTTTGAATACAAAGGGGATTTGAAGGGTATCAGTAATTGCTGTGATTTGCTCGGCAATGTGCATGGCCATTTCCTCACCTTCAATGGCACATGGGCCTGCCAAAAGGAAAAAATTGCCGCTTTCGACATGCTTTATTTTAGGGATGTGGCTTAAATCCATCAAAAAAATTTCTGGCTAAAGATAGTAGATTCCAAAGGATTTATTCGTTCGGGTTAAGGGCAGGACAGGCTTTGAACGTCATTTAAGTTTCCAAAAACCCACTAATAGGCCCTTTTTTGTTTTCAGGTTTATTTAAGAGTCCTCCCACTTCCTTTGCGTATCTTTGCGCGCTTAAATGACGGCTATGCCCAACACAAAGAATATTGCGATAATCGCGCACGTAGATCATGGTAAAACCACTTTGGTGGATAAGATCCTGCATTTTTGCCAGCTCTTCCGGGATAATGAAAAAACCGGGGAACTCATTCTGGACAACAATGACCTGGAACGCGAAAGGGGAATTACTATAGTTTCCAAAAACGTTTCAGTGACCTACAAAGACACAAAGATCAATATTATAGACACACCTGGTCACGCCGATTTTGGAGGGGAAGTTGAACGCGTTTTGAATATGGCAGATGGCGCCCTCCTTCTTGTAGACGCTTTTGAAGGCCCCATGCCGCAGACACGATTTGTGTTGAAAAAAGCCATAGATCTTGGTTTAAAACCCTGTGTGGTAATAAACAAGGTCGATAAAGAAAACTGTACACCCGAAGAGGTTCATGAGAAAGTATTCGACCTGATGTTTGAATTAGGAGCCGAAGAATGGCAACTGGATTTCCCTGTTGTTTATGGTTCTGCCAAATTTAACTGGATGAGTACAGACTGGAATGTGAAAACAGACTCCATCGAGCCCTTGCTCGAAATGGTAGTTGATCATATTCCTTCTTTTAAACCCGAATCAGGAACAACACAATTGCTCATCACCTCCTTGGACTATTCTTCTTTTACCGGTCGGATTGCCATTGGAAGGCTTACTCGCGGATCATTGAAAGAAGGCCAACAAGTATCCCTGGTAAAGCGGGATGGAAGTATTGTGAAATCGAAAATAAAGGAGCTTTTTACCTTCGATGGCCTTGGTAAAATGAAAGTGGCTGAGGTAGCAACAGGAGATATTTGTGCTATGACGGGTCTGGAAGGGTTCGACATAGGCGATACGGTTGCCGATCTGGAACAGCCTGAAGGTATGGAGACTATTGCCATAGATGAACCCACTATGAGCATGCTGTTTACGATTAACGACAGTCCGTTTTTTGGAAAGGAAGGCAAATTCGTTACCTCTAGACATCTTAAGGAGCGACTGGAAAAAGAACTGGAAAAGAACCTGGCGCTGCGCGTTGAGGAAACTGATAGTGCTGATAAATTCACTGTTTTTGGCCGTGGGGTATTACACCTTTCCGTGCTGATCGAAACAATGAGACGTGAGGGTTATGAGCTTCAAATTGGACAGCCCCAGGTGATCATTAAAAAGATAGATGGCGTGTCTTGCGAGCCTATGGAAGAACTTACCATAGATCTTCCGGAAGAGGTTTCGGGAAAAGCGGTGGAAATGGTCTCAAAACGAAAAGGTGAGATGATCCGGATGGAAGCCCGTGGAGAGCGTATGGTTTGTGAATTCATTATCCCTTCTCGTGGTATTATCGGACTTAGGAATCAACTCTTGACGGCAACGGCAGGGGAAGCTATCATGGCACACCGATTTTTGGAGTACCAGCCTATGAAGGATGACATACCACAGCGCCAGAATGGATCGCTGGTGTCCATGGAAAATGGGAAAGCAATTCCCTATTCTATTGATAAGCTTCAGGATCGTGGTCGATTTTTTGTAGATCCGGGTGAGGATATCTATGAGGGCCAGGTAATTGGAGAGAATACTAGAGGAGATGATATGGTGATCAACGTTACTAAAACCAAAAAACTTTCGAATGTCCGTTCAGCAGGAGCAGATGATAAGGCCAAGATAGTGCCCGCGGTTAAATTTTCATTGGAAGAGGCCCTGGAATACATCCAGAAAGACGAATATGTTGAAGTAACCCCAAAGCATTTGCGACTTCGCAAGATCTTTCTCAAGGAAGTCGACAGAAAAAGGAATAAGATCGTTTAGGTAAAAATTAAATCCGGTTGATTTTGATCAATCAATTGGGGCCTGGTGCAAGGCCGCAGCTGCCGCACCGATAATACCGGCATAATTGCCCAGGTCGGCAGGTAATACAGGTGTTTGTACGGTAAGATACTCATTGAACTCACGGAAGTTTTTAGCGGTTCCCCCACCTAAAATGATCAGATCCGGGGATATAAGGAGTTCTACATAATGCAGGAAGGTGTTAAAACGCTTCCCCCATTTTTCAAAAGTTAATTCTTCCTTTTCTTTTATTGAGGCCGCAGCCCATTGTTCGATTTTCTCGTATTTTTTATAAGGGATCTGACCTAGTTCAAAGTTAGGGATCAGCTCGCCGTTATAGAAGGCGCCACTGCCCAGTCCCGTCCCAATAGTAATAATGACAACCAAACCTTTCTTCCCTTTCCCTAAGCCGTAATTCATCACAGCATAGCCGGCTGCATCGGCATCATTGACAACTGTTACGGGTAAGCCGGTGGCCTTTGTAAACAATTCCTTGATATTTACGCCGACCCAGGATTTGTGAAGATTTCCCGAAGATATACAAACGCCGTGTTTGACTATTGTAGGGAAACCACAACCAACAGGGCCTTTATGGTTAAAATGATCGACCAGCTGTTTGACAACATTTGCCATGGATTCGGGTTTGCGATCCGCGGGCGTAGGTATACGGTGTCGTTCTGTGATCCGTTCACCGGTAAGCGTGTCCACGAGGGCACCTTTCATACCAGAACCTCCAATATCAATACCTAATACGACCATTGATTTCCAAATACTTTGAATCCTGCAAATGTAATAAAATCATCAAGACACATTTGATCAAGGACTATCTGAAGGTGTAATTTGCTTGAGAGGCTCTACGTAATAGTCTATGGAATTCAGGCTGTGATTGGGGTCAATGAAGTCCAGGATATTGTCCATTAGTTTCCCAAATGCAGTAAGTGTCTTTTGAGCTTTGTTTTTCCCTAGAGCGCTGGAAATAGTTTCGTCCCTATTGCCAAATAAATAACCCCCTTTTTTAACCCAGAGCACATTGAGCAAATGTTGCATCAGCACATTCCCGAGCTGATCGATCGAAATGGCAATTTTCAGTAAATATTCACCTACCCCTTTGATTCCACGGGAAAACAGACCGTGAAAAAAGCCATAAATGAAACCAAGCGGACCGGTCAAAACAAATAAGAGTATTGAGATCAGAAATAAAAGAAGACCAAAGAAAGGATTTACCTTTTTGGCAGCTTGCTGAGATTGCTTTCTAAGGATCATAGGAAATAGATTTAGGGATTTTATACCGCCTTTTGAATGACTTCAAAGACACGGTTTGCCTCGCACTTAAGGGTTTTTGCAGGGTATTTCAGAAGTAAAGCGTAATCATGAGTGGCCATTAAAATGGTATTGCCTGCTTTATTTAATTCCTGCATCACTTTCATGACTTCAACACTAGTCTGCGGATCCAGGTTTCCTGTAGGTTCATCGGCCAGGATCAGTTCCGGATCATTGAGAAGCGACCGCGCTATAGCCACCCGTTGTTGTTCCCCACCGGACAGTTCGTGAGGAAATTTAAAACCTTTTGTCTTCATACCCACGCGCTCTAAGACATCCTCGATCTTATTTGCCATCGCTTCCGGATCTTCCCATCCCGTAGCACGCAGAACAAATTCCAGGTTCTTGTTTATTGTCCTGTCAGGCAATAGCTTAAAATCCTGGAAAACAATACCGAGTTTTCTTCGCAAATGCGGAATGTTCTTCTCCTCAAGGGTTTTAAGGTTGAATCCTACCACTCGACCGTGCCCCTCTTTCAAGGGTATATCGGCATAGAGCGTTTTCATAAAACTACTTTTCCCACTTCCGGTTTTGCCGATAAGATAAACGAACTCTCCTTTTTTAACCTCAAGGGTCACATCTTGAAGGATCATCGTATCGCCTTGGTAGACAGCGACATCTTTAAGCATAAGGATATTTTCGGCCATAGCATTTTTTGTTATTATAAAAGTAATAAGTTCCCTAATAACTGGTGCGGCAACAAGGACAATTTTATTTTTATTGAAAAGCAAACATACTTCGGAACAATATTTGACGTTATTAGAAAAATTTGGCAGGACCTAATAGCCCGAACACTATGCGAATCGAGAACCTTGCCCTGATAGCGGCCTTAATTGGGATTGTGCAATTTACGAGTGCACAGGAATCCCGGATCTACACCCACGACAACAAAACCTATCAGGAGGCACTATCCCTTTATAACAAGAAACAGTACCAGGCAGCTCAAACTTTGTTTGAAAAAGTGCATGCCGAAACCGAAGATGAAGAAACCAAGGCCAATAGTGCCTACTATGTGGCAAATGCAGCAGTTCGTTTGAATCAAGTCGGTGCAGACCGACTCATGGAGGATTTTGTGGCCGATTACCCTACTTCTACCAAACGAAATTCAGCCTTTCTGGATGTGGCGGATTATTATTTTGAAAATGGTAAGTATCCCTATGCCCTTAAGTGGTATAGAAGGGTAGACCAAACGTCCATGGCAAGAGGTGATGTAGACAGATATACCTTTAATATGGGATATGCGCTTTATTCTTCCCGCAAACCAGAAGAAGCAGAACGCTATTTACGGCGAGTGACAAACTCCCCGGTCTATGGATCACAGGCCAAGTATTATCTGGGATTTATTGCCTATCAACAAGATGACTATGATGAGGCAAGCGAGCGTTTCGATGAGATCACTGACCCTGAACTTTTAGGCGAGAAATTAGCCTATTACCAGGCCGACCTAAATTTTAAGCTGGGAAAATTCGAGGAAGCCATCAAACTGGCAGAAGACTATTTACCACGGGCAAACCGACAAGAAATATCAGAGCTAAATAAGATCATTGGGGAAAGTTATTTCAACCTGGAGCAGTACAATACTGCCATCCCATACCTGCAGAAGTATAAGGGCAAAAGGGGAAAATGGAATAATACGGATTACTACCTCCTGGGATACTGCTACTATAAACAATCGGATTACGCCAGTGCTATTCAGCAATTCAATAAAATTATTGGCGGCGATAATGATGTGGCCCAAAACGCCTATTACCATTTGGCCGAGTGCTATCTGAATCTGGAAAAAAAGCAAGAGGCACTCAATGCCTTTAGAAATGCATCTGAAATGGAATTCAATGAGGATATTAAGAAGGATGCATTACTCAATTATGCTCGGTTAAGTTATGACATAGGCAATGCCTATGAGCCAATACCCCAGGTACTGACAACTTACCTGGAAACCTATCCTGGGGATAGCCATGAAAATGAAATTCGAGAGCTTTTGGTGGATTCATATATCACCTCTCGAAATTTCCAGGGGGCTTTGGACATTCTTGAGAACAACAAGGAGTACGCCGATGAACTAACATTCCAGAAGGTGGCCTTCTATTTGGGCCTGGAACAATTCCAGGAATTAGATTATGCCAAGGCGTACGAATCATTTAGCAAATCCTTATCTAACACGGCAGATAGGTTACTTGAAACCAGATCTACCTATTGGAAAGGGGAATCGGCCTATATGTTAAATCGCTTTGAGGAAGCGTCAGGCCTGTATTCAGATTTTGCACGCTCTTCAAATGCATCTCTTACAGATGAGTATGGAGATATCCAGTACAACAGGGGCTATGCAGCTTTTAAGTTAAAGGAGTACAGCGCTTCTGCCGATCATTTTAATGCCTATGTAAGATCCAATTCTTCAGGAGATAAGGCGCATGATGCCTATGCAAGGCTAGGTGACAGTTACTTTGTAACACGACAATATAATTCGGCGATCCGTGCCTATGAACAGGTTCAGTCTGCCAATGGAAAAGAAAAAGATTACGCTGCATTTCAAGAGGCTATGTGTCATGGATTTACTGGAAACATGAGTGAAAAGATCAGTACGCTCGATAGGTTTGTGAGTAGATTTCCAAACTCTTCCTATAGGGATGATGCCCTCTTTGAATTGGGTAATACCTATGTGAAGAACGGGCAGGACAACCTGGGTCTTCGGGCCTATGATCAATTGATAGAGCGATTCAACAGAAGTGCGCTTGTACCTGTTTCTTTGCTTCGCCAGGGCCTGGTGCACTACAACGCAAGCAGGAATGATCAGGCACTTGATAAGTTTAAAAATGTGGTGCGAAAGTATCCGAACAGCCAGGAAGCAGTGCAGGCTGTCAGCACGGCAAAGCTCATCTATGTAGAAGAAGGTCGCGTCCGCGAATATGCTAACTGGGTAAAAGACCTGGATTTCGTAGAAGTGACGGATGCAGAACTCGACAATGCCAGTTATGAATCTGCCAGTCGCCAACTATTAGATGGCAATAAGGATCAAGCGATCAAAAGCCTGAGAAATTATCTGTCTGATTTCCCGAATGGACTACACAGAACGGAGGCTCATTTCAGCCTGGCACAATTATACTTTGAAAAGAATGATGCAGCCGCTGCTTTACCGCATTATAAATCGGTTGTAGAAACAGGCTCAGGAGAATCTTTCGAACAAGCTCTGACACGTGTTTGTGAGATCTATGTAAGTGAGGATAATTATGACCAGGCAATGCCATACCTGCTGGACCTGGAGAGCATGGCCGATATAGATCAGAACCGGACTTTCGCACAATCGAATTTGATGAAAGGATATTACCAACAGGGTAATTATGAGAAAACACTGTCCTATGCCGAGGTGGTTGAGAATACACCGGGGATAGACAACAGGATAAAAAGTGATGCACGCATTATGATCGCCCGAACAGCGTTCGCCTTAGGAGATGAAGCAAGGGCAAAAACCGCCTATGCTCGGGTAAAACCTATTGCCACTGGCGCCATAGCTGCAGAAGCCTTGTATTATGAAGCTTATTTTGACCATAAAGATCAATTGTTTGAGCGCTCTAATCGTGTAATTCAAAAACTGGCAAGCGATTATGCCGCTTATAAGGAATGGGGCGGCAAGGGACTGATCCTTATGGCCAAAAATTACTATGAACTGGACGATGCCTTTCAGGCCACCTATATCCTGGAGAGTGTGATAAGTAATTTTGAAGGATTCCCGGATATTGTGACTGAAGCCCGAAATGAACTTGAAATTATCAAGGCTAAGGAAGCTCAACGTAATTCGTCGGTACCGACAGACGGAAACTAAGAAAGAACACATGAAGTACGCAAAAAATTTAATCGGAGTCGCACTTGCCTTGGTAGTTCAAGGAACTCTTTTAGCGCAGGATGATATAGGTACCGAAACCGTTACCGTGGTTAAATCGTATTCGCCTACTGTGGCCGATGCGCATAAGATTAATTCAGTACCCGAACTGACAGATTCACTTGTTCTTCAGAAAAAGAAGATCAACTACAGTATATTTTCTGTGCCTGTGGCATCTACATTTACGCCTGCCAAGGGTAGGGCAGCAGGTGTGAAAAAAGCAAAGCCCGAAGTATTGTATAATTCATACGCTTCTGTAGCCCTGGGAAATTTCAACAATGCAGATATCGACCTGTATACAAGTAAGGATATAGATAGGGGGGAAAAGCGGATTGATTTTGCCTTAAACCACTTTTCATCTCGTGGGGATATAGATCAGACACCCCTCGAAACCGATCTGTACAACACACATTTCGCCACAACCTATTCTGCTCGGGACAGGGATTATGAATGGAATGCCCAGCTCGCTGCAGACCACAAGATCTATCATTGGTATGGCGTAGCTGAGGGCGTTATCGATACAGCCCTGGTGGCCGATGTAGATGCCAAGCAGACCTATTATAATGTCCAGGCAACAGCAAGTCTGGGAATGGAAGAAACCGCCTTTCAGGGTGGCGAATTGTTACTCAGGCGGTTTTGGGATAAAACAGGTTCCGGGGAGAACAGGCTCCGCATAGCTCCTTCCTTAGAACTGCCCATTACAGACGAAGTGGTAAATTTCACTTTCCACCTGGATTATCTAAACGGGAATTTCGAAAATGAGAGTTTGAATAGTCTGGATAACGACACTCCAATACAATACAGTTATTTTCAAGCCGGCATTACACCTAGTTTGAGGATCATACGAGATGAGTTGACACTTAATCTTGGAGCGCGTATTGTGGTGGGTATGGATACAGAACGAAACGATACAAATTTCTATCTCTATCCTGAAGTAACTGCTTCCTACAGATTGGCAGACGAGCTGGCCATTGCTTATGGAGGACTGCAGGGACAGCTCCGACAGAATAGCTATTACGATCTCGTTAATAAGAACCCTTATGTTTCTCCTACCCTGGAGATCCAGCCTACAGATCAGCAATACGATGCCTTTGTTGGCCTTAGGGGACAGCTTTCGTCTAACCTCAGCTACAATGTAAAAGCGTCCTATAAGGCGGAGAACCGTATTCCGCTGTTTAAATTAAACCCGGAGAACCAATTTCGTACAGATACACAAGGCTACTTTTACGGGAATTCCTTTGATGTCTTCTATGACGATCTTAGGACATTTGGTTTATTTGGAGAGCTTACTGTAGATGTTAACCGTAATTTTTCCCTGGGTGTGAATGCAGAGGTATTTAACTATAATACGGAAACAAATAACCCGCCCTGGAATCTTCCTGATCTAAAAGGTGCACTAACCCTGGATTACAATTCACCCACAGCCTGGTATTTTGGGGCCAGTTTATTCTATGTAGGGGAAAGAGAGGATCTGGTTTCACAAGCTGCTCCTAATACCCTACCGCAGGACTTTCCTTCCTTCACGGTTGCACTGGACAGTTATTTTGATGCCAATGCCTATTTAGGTTATCGCGTCAATGAACAGTTAGCGATTTTTGCCCGTGGTAATAATCTTGCAAATAATCAATATCAGCGCTGGGCCAACTTCAGAGTCCAAAGCCTGCAGATTTTAGGTGGGATCTCCTATAAATTCGACTTTTGACATTAGATCATTCGTCCTGTCTGAATAGTTTGTACGAAACTGATATACAGCTATATAGGTTATTATAGTGGATCTCTGTAAAAGTGGTCGTTTATCTACAGGCGGCCCCTTTCTTATTTCTCTCCTTTTATTTTGGCTAATTTTATGGACGTAATTTGTGAAATTTTCCAATGGAAGGGGTTAATAAATACATATTGCTGGGATGTTTACTGCTCGGATCTTGTATTTGGGGTCGTGCCCAGAATTTAATTCCCAATCCCAGCTTTGAAGAGTATGAGCACTGCCCTGTGCAATTGGGAAATTTCTTTACAGATGTGACCTTATGGAATACGCCGACAATGGGATCTACAGATTATTTCAATAACTGCAGTACCATTATGGGAACTCCAAAGAATTTTAACGGGGAACAAGAAGCTTATTTTGGAAAAGCGTATGCCGGACTTTATTTATACGCCCCTGGGGATTACCGCGAATACCTCCAGGTAGAATTAAAAGAATCACTTGAGGAAGGCAAAGAATATGAGATCTCTTTTTTTGTTAGCCTTGCCGAACGATCAGACTTTGCCATTAAAGATTTTGGTATTCTCTTCTCCAGCGGCCCGATTGATGTCGAAACCCGTAGAACACTTTCCAAAATGCATCTCTATAGAATAACGGAGAATTCCTATCATTTCCTGGAAGTCAACTATGCGGAATATTACAAAGACAAGAAAGATTGGGTAAAGGTGAGCACCTCCTTTACGGCTAAAGGCACCGAACGATATATCTGTATAGGCAATTTTCGCAACAATGCCAAGACCCGCAACTTAATGACAAAACGAAATGCCAAACAAGGTGCCTACTATTACATAGATAAACTCAGTTTGTTTACTCCCCCGACAGGTAATGCCCCGGAGGCACTTTCCGTAGATATCCCGCTCGATGAGCCACAGGTATTTGAGAATATTCATTTTGATTTTGATGCATCCCAACTGCAGGATCCTGCCAAAAGGGACCTCGAAGGGCTGTATGACTTTTTACAAAAAAATGAGTCTTACTTACTTAAAATAAGCGGCCATACAGACAATCTAGGATCTGATAAGTACAATCAAGATTTATCGGATTCACGATGCCAGGCAGTCGCCGATTATCTCATTTCACTTGGGTTGTCTGGTGATCGAATTGATTGGAAAGGCTTTGGAGGCCTGCATCCTATAGCCGAAAATGCTACCGAAGAAGGGCGACAAAAAAATCGGCGCGTAGAGTTTGTTATCTCCAAAAAACTACCCTAGTCCCCCTGTAAAATATATGTATATTTGATCGTTTGCCGTCCTATCTGTCGGACACTTTATTACACACCTTATGAAGAAAATTATCGTCCTATTCTTGCCATTTTTGATGGCCTGTGTCCCCTCAAAAGAATCAGCAGATCTGATTGTACTCAACGCTAATATGTATACGCTGATAGAAGGTATGCCAAAAGCTGAAGCCTTTGCCGTTCGTGATGGACGATTCATAGGCGTAGGGAGCAGCGAAGATATCCAACGGGATTATACGTCCGAAAATCTTCTAGATGTTAACGGTAAGACCGTAATACCTGGTTTAATCGATGCGCATTGCCATTTCTACGGCCTGGGATTAAACCAATTAAAAGTTGACCTGGTAGGTACGGAGAGTTATGAAGAGATCCTCGAACGGCTGGATGCTTTTTATCAGGAGAATCCCGGTAATTACTTGCTCGGACGCGGGTGGGATCAGAATGATTGGGAGGTGAAAGAATTTCCTACCAAGGAAGAATTAGACAAACGCTTTCCGGACCTTCCGGTTGTGCTGGAACGCGTAGATGGTCATGCTTATTTAGTCAATCAGAAAGCTCTCGATCTTGCTGGGATCAATGCCGAGACCGATCCGGATGACGGTGAAGTGGTACGTATTGATGGAGAAGAAACCGGGGTATTGGTCGATGGGCCTATGTTTATGATCGATAAGATCCTACCGGCTCCGGATAAGGCAACCAAAATACGTGCCTTGCAGCAGGCAGAGGAAATTTGTTTTGATTACGGACTCACCACAGTAAATGACGCTGGGCTAAATCGCGATATAATAGAACTAATTGACAGCCTTCAACAAGCCGGTGATCTGAAAATGCGCGTCTATGCCATGGTCAGTAATTCAAAAGAAAACCTTGATCATTTTCTGGATAAAGGGATTGTAAAGACAGACAGACTCAATGTTCGATCTGTTAAAGTTTATGGCGATGGAGCTTTAGGTTCCCGAGGGGCCGCTCTGCGAGCTCCCTATTCGGATAAAGATGGACATTATGGTGCCATGATCACAACAGCAGAAGAATTAGAAACCCTTGCATCACGGCTTGCCGATTCAGACTATCAAATGAATACACATGCCATAGGAGATTCTGCGAACATCGCAGTGCTCAGAGCCTATAAAAAAGCCCTGGAGGGCAAGGAAGACCGTCGTTGGAAGGTAGAGCACGCCCAGATAATATCTGCGCTTGATTTTGATTATTTCGAGACCGGTATCATTCCTTCTGTACAGCCTACTCACGCGACCAGCGATATGTATTGGGCCGGAGACAGACTCGGGGCGGATCGTATGCCCGGAGCCTATGCATTTAAGGAGTTACTGGACCGAGCAGGTATGGTTGCCCTGGGAACAGATTTTCCGGTGGAGAGGGTTAATCCTTTCCATACATTTTATGCTTCAGTAGCACGTAAGGACTTAAAGGGCTACCCTGATCCTGGATTCCAGATGAAGGATGCACTATCCCGGGAAGAGACTTTGAAAGGAATGACTATTTGGGCTGCCTATTCAAATTTTGAAGAAGAAGAAAAAGGAAGTATTGAAGTGGGCAAATGGGCAGATTTTGTGATCCTGAATGCCGATATTATGACAATAGCAGAAGAGGAAATACCGGGGATGTCTGCAGAAAAGGTCTACCTGGCTGGCGAACAAGTAAAATAGAACGTTTCAAATACGCATAAAAAAAGGCCGAATAACTATTCGGCCTTTTTTGTTTCGTATTCAATTCCTACATGCTCAAGGGAACAGTGACCCGGGTAGTACCCCAGCCAATGACCAATTCAGCCGTTTGGCCAGCATCGTCAGACCCTTTATCATTGAAAGCTATAGAAAAAGCCTCAAGACTCTCATCTCCTGTGCTTACCGCACCAGTTACCCTGGCCTCATCGGCAGCTTCATCATAAGAATAGGCTCCCCACTGATTAAGTCTCCTATTGATGATCACCGTCCATTCAGTTTCACCTGGAATGGTGAATAAAGAATACGTTCCGGCACTGATAGCCTTGCCACCAAAAGTAACGTCTTTATAAAAGGTGATCTCCACACTTTCATTTGCACCGGTTCTCCATACCTTTCCGGATGGTGCCAATTGTGCCAGGCTACGCCCTTTTAGTTGCGGCCTGCTATATATAACTTTTACAACCTTGGCAGCAATCCTGTAACTTGAAGGATAGGCGGCAACATCAGCCGGACTCTTATCAAGTCCGCTAAATTTTTGTGCCTGAACCGTATGTGAAAATCCGAAGGTAAGTGCTGTGAATAATAATAAAATTAGTTTTTTCATAATTGTGTTTTAAAGAATTCAAATCTACAAGGAAATCATTCCTGTAACTTATAAAGAGTCGTTAAAATTTAGGCATCTTACACCCTTTCAATAAATTGCTGTTATTTTTAGATTAGGAGTTACAATATGTAATGAAATAGTCAAAAAAATAGATAAATAATAAACAAAAATACTATTACTATTTTAATATTATATAAAAAGAGTCATTTTTGCTTAATATATAAACTATAATTTTATGTGCGGAATAGTATGTGCGTTCGATCTTAAAGAATCTTCGGAAAAGATCAGGCCTCAAATTTTGAAAATGGCAAAGAAAGTCAGACATCGTGGCCCGGATTGGAGCGGCATTTATGCTGCTGAAAATGCAGTTATGGGACATGAGCGTTTGGCTATTGTAGACCCTGCGTCTGGAAAGCAACCCTTATTTAGTGCGGACAAGCAATTGATTCTTGCAGCAAATGGGGAAATATACAACCATCGTGAATTACGGGAACAATTTGATGGGAAATATGAATTTAGTACAGCTTCTGATTGCGAAGTTATCCTCGCCCTTTATCAGGAAAAGGGTGTCTCTTTCCTGGACGAAATGAATGGCATTTTTGGCTTTGCCCTTTATGATGCTAAAAAGGATGAATATTTTGTAGCAAGAGATCACATGGGCATCATACCCTTGTACATGGGGTGGGATAAGCACGGCACATTCTATGTGGCTTCAGAACTAAAGGCCCTCGAAGGTGTTTGTACACGAATTGAATTATTTCCACCGGGTCATTATCTGCTGAGTAGTGAAGGGGAATTAAAAAGATGGTATAGCCGGGATTGGATGGAATACGATAATGTTAAGGATAATGAAACCTCAATATCAGAGATTCGTGATGCCCTGGAGGCAGC
>Ga0265303_10001634_pt1 | contig 13845 bp, 15 predicted proteins | sample Helome_2_FD_192494 | JGI IMG/M metagenome (GOLD analysis project Ga0265303, IMG submission 192494) | Marine sediment microbial communities from subtidal zone of North Sea - Hel_20160317 (Illumina Assembly) | ecosystem: Environmental > Aquatic > Marine > Subtidal zone > Sediment ... | reverse complement strand
AAGCAGCCAAAATTAATAAGCATTGATCTAAATTATATCAAATAAACCCGCAAATTTCTTCAATTTGCGGGTTTATTTATAGGCTATTATTTTTAATTCTCAATCAATCCCTGTCCTTCTATCCAAGGCGCTCCTGTGGCTTTTACGGCGGCTTCAAGCGATGGTAACTGCGATTTTACAAAGCCGTTGAGTTCTGTCTTTATATCCTTCAACATTGACTCGGCAGCTGCGAATGCCGCTTTGTGATTAGCAGTTGGTCCATAGGTGCTTGTAGAAAGGGCTCGGCGGCCAATAGAATTTCCTGAATTAGGGCTTGGTTCATTCCTTTCCCCTACTTCATTCTTAGCAGGATTTCCATTTACTTTGGAATCCATCTCCTGAAGCATCGTTCTGGCTGCGTGTAATTTTTCAACCAGATCGGCTGAAGAAGATGTCGCTTTTTGTAAAGCACGCTGCATAGCACCTACTTTTAAGATACTTTCTTCTAAGACTGTTTTGGTGGCCTTCAAATCCTGTTGAAAAGCCTGATAAGCAACTCTAAATGCTTCTATCTCTTCATAGGAAGCTCCTTTTAAAGCACCTTTGGCAAGAGGCACTACTTTAAAACTCTTTGGGCCTCCCAATTGCACAAGTTGGCCATCTACAAGTTTGGACAAGGTTACCGAATAGTCTCCGGGAGTAATCATAACACTTCGGTCATAATCATTTCCCACTGCTTTTGGAGGTTTAAGCTCTTCACCGCTTCTATCTGCAATATCCAGAGCCCAGTTCACACGGTTGAATCCTTTTTTATTGGTTCCATCTACGACTTTAACTACCTGCCCTTTGCTGTCTTTAACGGTAAGCAGGAACATAGGTTGCTGCTCTAATTTTTCCGCTTCTAAGGCATCCCAACCTGGAAAGGGCACTGTTGTTTTTCCCTTTTCGGCCAACTTTCGCGCAGATTTTAAAGAGGTGAGTGAATCCTTCAGGTAATACGTAAAAATTGCTCCGAATTCAGGGTTTTTAGCCACGTACTGATTGCTTCCCTGTGCATAGCGTGCTGATTTGGGCACGTACCAATAGGCTTGTTTTACATCAAAAAGTGTAGCTTCTGAATTCCTTACAGCAGCGTTAAAGTCACGTAATGGTGAAATATCATCAAGAACATAAAAACCCCTCCCAAAAGAAGCTGCAACCAAATCGTTCTCCCTTCTTTGGATAGTAATATCTCGTATAGCAATTGTGGGTAAACCTCCTTTAAGCTGGCTCCAGCTACCGCCGCCATTAGCAGTAAAATAGACACCATTTTCAGTTGCGGCAAAGAGCAAGTCCTTCTTAATATGATCCTGTACCAAGCGCCAGGTAAGTAAACGTTTCGGAAGATTCCCATTTATTAAACTCCAGGTCCGACCTTTATCAGTGCTCCTCAATAAGTAAGGCTTATAATCTCCATATTTATGATTATCCAGAGCGGCATAAACAATATTTGCATCAAACAGGTCTGCCCGTACATCATTTACAAATGGGGTTGATGGTACTCCTTTTATGGTGTTTAATTCTACTTTTCGCCAATTCGCACCTCCGTCTTCAGAAATCTGTATGATTCCGTCATCAGTACCTGCATAAAGCAGGCCTTCCTGTTTTGGTGATTCAGCCAAAGAAGTAATGGTATTGTAATTAGACATGGCATTTACATCCCATGCATTGTCCCAGCTTTGTTGTCCTCCCATTATAGGCAGAGCCAGTCGTTCCTGGTTGCGGGTAAGGTCCTTTGAAATGGCCCGCCATTCATCTCCCCTGTTTTCAGATTTCCAGACTCGTTGAGAAGCGAAATAAATTCTTGTTGGTTTGTGCGGACTTACCAAAATAGGTGCATCCCAGTTAAAACGTTCAGCAGGTTCGCCTGCAGCTGGTTGAGGTTGAATAAACACCGTCTCACCTGTGGTCTGGTCTATACGCCATAAGACGCCTTGTTGAAACTCACCATAGGTAATGTCAGGATTACCGGGTTCAGTAGCAGATTGGTGACCATCAGCACCCAAAGTAATCCACCAGTCTGAATTTAGAATTCCAGCTTCATTTCTGGTTCTGGAAGGACCTCCATGTGACCCATTGTCCTGGGTTCCTCCGTAGATATTATAAAATGGTTCACTATCATCTACCGCTACTTTGTAATATTGAGTTACCGGAAGGTTAGAGATAAATTTCCAAGTCTTCGTATGGTCAAAACTTTCATATAAACCCCCATCTGTTCCAAAAAGTACATAATTAGGATCTGAAGCTTTAAAAGCCATAGCATGGCTATCCACATGCTTCCCTTTTTCGTTCATATTCACGAATGTTTTTCCGTGATCTTCAGATATTTTTACATAATTATTCATCAGATAAAGTCTGCCTTCTTTATGAGGTGACGCGTATAATTCCTGATAGTAATGTGGGCCGGTACCTCCAGATACCGTATTAGATTTCTTGGACCAGGACTGTCCCCCATTGGAAGAAACAAAGATACCACCCGTAAGGCGTTCCAATTCAATGGCAGCATAGATCATATTAGGATTAAAAGGGTTCATTGCCAGGCCAATTTTGCCCAATTTTACTTTCGGGATTCCTGTAGTTAACTTTTCCCAGGTCTCACCGCCATCAGTACTTCTATGAATTCCAGAGCCGGCCCCCCCGCCCATATAGGCCGCTACAGTTCTGTGTCTGTCCCATGTGGCAGCATAGAGTACATCCGGATTAGTTGGATCTATCAGAAGGTCTGTAGCTCCCGTCCATTCCTCATTTCCTAAAGTTTTATTCCAGCTTGCGCCTCCATCAATTGTCTTGTATACCCCTCGTTCACCACCTTTGCTCCAAAGCGGCCCTTGTACGGCAACCCATAAGATATTTGAATTTTCAGGGTGAATCAGGATCTTGGAAATGTGTTCAGATTTCCTTAGACCCATATTTTTCCAGGTCTTGCCGTCGTCATGACTTACGTATATTCCATCGCCAAAACCCACATGACGACCACCTACATTTTCACCTGATCCTACCCAAATTGTACTGGGAGATGAGGCGTCGATAGTTACGCAACCTATAGAATAAGTGGTTTCCTTATCGAAAATAGGTTTCCAGGTAGTCCCTGAATTTACTGTTTTCCAGACCCCGCCTGAGCCAACGGCAACATACCATACATTCTCATTTTCGGGATGAATAGCAATATCCGCTACACGTCCGGAGGTAAATGCCGGTCCCAAACTTCGAAAATTTAAACCTTGATAGGGATCTTCTTTTGTTTCCTGAGCCTGGTTGTTAAATACTAATCCGAGGCAAAAAATAAGTGTTAATACGTAATAACTCCAAAACTTCATAAATGTAAAATATTTAGAAGCCTGAAAGTAATGAAAATTAAATTAATTTTGGTTATTAATTGGTCAAAATCCCTCGGCTAAAGACTGCAAAAAAGGAGATAAATAATATGGCGGGCAAACAGCTATAAATAAGGTTTTGTATACAATCGGGATATTTATAAAATATAAAAAACAACTATAACCTAGTGGTTATGACATATTATATATTAATTATTTATATGTTTTTAAATGAATAGAAAAATTTTCTGCTTAGTTAATAACTTAAAGGTTGTAAGGTCTTTTTCATCTTCTTATATTCCTTGAATTGCTTTGCGTCTAAAATGGTCCCCATATGTTCTGTTTCCTGTTTTGATAAATTCATAAGGCTCTTTTTCTTTTGCTCAGCAGTAGCTGTACTGTTTCTTATTGAATTTTCCTTGGCTATTACTTCAACAATCTTCTCATATACTGCAGATGCCTGTTCTACAGTCATCCCAACATCTGGCTGATAAGCTTGTACCAGTTTGGCAGCTTGTTTTTCCACTTCATTCTTTGGCACAAATTGAGCATTAACGGTATGTATAAACATTATGGCAAGAATAATTGGAATGCTCTTAATTAAATTTTTATATACGCCTTTCATAGTAGTGATTTTATTTCCCAAGTTAAGAATTATAATTCGCTGATTTTTATGGGAAGTTAATATAATTTATATTAACCAATTACCGTTCCAAAATTATAAAAAACGATTCTTATATTAGCGACCTAATTAATGTATGCATGATAATCTGGGGTGCCTTTATCTTCCTTGTTTTTATTTTTCTCGCACTTGATTTGGGTGTATTCCACAAGAAAGATCATGTTATACGATCTAAAGAAGCTGGAATCTGGACAAGCGTTTGGTTTACTGTAGCTATGGCTTTTAGCGGGGTCATCTACTGGCTTTTCTCCAATGGTATTATTGATAATCCAACTGATTTGACCCCTGGAGATGCTGTTTTAAAATATATCACAGGTTATTTAATTGAGCTCTCCCTTAGCATTGATAATGTGTTTGTAATAGCCGTTATTTTTACGGCTTTTAGCATTCCCCCTATTTTCCAGCACCGTGTATTATTTTGGGGCATATTAGGAGCAATTGTTTTCAGGGCTTTTATGATCCTCTTTGGAGTGGCATTAATTAACGAGTTTGAATGGATAATTTATGCCTTTGGTATTTTTCTTCTTTATACGGCTTTTAAGATGTTAAAGTCGGGAAATTCAGATTTTAATCCTAAGGAATCTTTTGTATTTAAACAGATCAAGAAAATTTATCCTATTACCACTGTTATTAAAGGGCATAATTTTTTTATAAAGAAAAAGGGGGTAAGGGCTGCAACTCCCTTATTTATAGCTCTAATTGTGATTGAGATTACGGATGTTATGTTTGCTTTAGATAGTATTCCTGCGATTCTTTCAATAACAGCAGATCCGTTCATTGTCTTTAGTTCCAATATCCTGGCCATATTAGGATTGCGATCAATGTATTTTCTGGTTTCAAGGATGTTGGCTAATTTTCGCTTTATACATTACAGTCTTGTCGTAATATTAGCTTTTGTAGGGTTAAAAATGATTTTTTCTCATTACGTTACTATCCGTGAGTGGATCTCTCTTACGGTAATTGTTGTATCGTTATTAAGTGGTGTTATAACTTCCTTATTAATTCCTCAAAAGGAAGAAGTTATTGAAGACAATTAAAAATATTCTTTAGCAGTGTAATTTGGCCATGCCAATATATTCCAGCACTTTTAACTCGAAAGCCTTATAGGATTCGATCTGTTGCCTTATGCGGTCTTTTGCATCCTCAAAGAAAAGCGTATGCTCCTTTAAGGCTGCAATTATCTCCAGGTTGGAATTTTTTAAATTCGCCAGTCTACGTTTTAATGATTCCATTCTATCATATAGACTGCGTGTTTTTGGCTCACAGACATACGATTTTAATTTTTCCTCCAGTGATTGCAGGCTTTGGTTGTTTCGTTCCACCAGACGCAATAAGGCAATATTTCTGCTGGAAGTAATGGGAACACGTGATACAGGTCTTGTTGCAGTCATAATAATGTGATTTTGGGGGGGAATCATTTTATTAATTGGTGCTTTTAAGGTACGAAATTTTTGACAAAAAAGCACCCCATAAAATCAGATAATAGAATTTTAACTATTTTTTAAAATCTTTAACTTTTTTATAACTGCAGGAATCTTTCAACTCAGAAAATATGTATTGTTTAATCTTAGAAGAATAACTGACTTAATTCTTGACTATACCAAAGTCCATAAAAAGGATTGTTTTATCCTTATAATTCTACAAAACCAGGCAATTTAGTGTGTTATTTCTTCGAATTCAAGGTCGGCGATTACCTTATTCCATTCATCAGAAAAAGGGGAACGATATAACTCTTTAAGTAATCTGCGCCTTTGTCTTTCTGAGATATTTAAAGTATCCATGATCTCCAACCGCTCCTGTATAGCATTGGCCCGCTCTATTTTCAGTTTCATCCTCTCTTCATGAGAAATCACAAGATCTGAATCAAAGCGCTCCAGGACTGTCCTCTTTTTAACCACAATTTCATTCCTGTCACTACTTTGAAACTCTTCCTGACAGTATCCTACAGCGGTAATACTAACTAGAAAAACAGTTAGTCGAAATTTTTTTAAACGCAATTTAGATATGATTATCATTACATATATTCTCTTTGACAAAGTACTGATTTTTAATTAAATACAATAGCAAATATTCCTTGTTTATAGACCGAAAAACGAAATAAATAGTCACTTTATCGTTTCGTAGTTTTAATTACCTTTGATCGAAGGCAACAAATAAAATATACTATGAAATTCTATTCAAATTTCCTGATCTTCTTTTTTGTATCGATTCAGCTTTTGAATGCACAACAATCTATTACTTCTGCGCAAATTGAATTTGTCTTTGTTTCCAAAGACGTGGATGGTACTATTGAAGGATTTCAGTCTGTATCTGAAGTTATTCCTGAAGAACTCACAAGTTCAAAATTTGAGGGTTCCGTTTTAGTAAGTACATTAAAAACTGGAAATTTTTTACGGGACTGGCATTTGAAAAGCGGTAAATATTTTGACGAAGAAGCGTACCCGGTAATTACTTTTAAAGGTACAGAAGTTAGCGTAATGGAGAGTGGTCTTAAGGTTATTGGAACTATTACTATAAAGGGAATATCTAAAACACTCACATGGTACTTTGAGAAAGAGGGCAATACACTTAGAGGAGCCGCTACCCTTTACAGTTCCGATTTTAATATCAATATTAAAAAAGGTCGGGAAGATAATAAAGTAGAAATAAATCTTGTACTTGAACTAGGTTAATACTCCTTATTTTAAAAATAAAATTGCTGAATCTATTCTTTCGAGTTAAAAATCAATTCATAGATTTTACCTACACCCCAGTTTCCAAGAGGAAAATACAAAGCAAAGAAAAGAGCCATCCCGAGAGTAAAATTTCGAATCCCAAATATTTCATCCAGAATATTACCCGGAAAAGCATAGGACGTTTTAAAGAAATATCCTCCAAATTCTAAAAGACCCATGGCTACCAGTCCATATGCATATTGCATGTGGAAAGGGAGTTTTCGCAACAACAATGAAATGGGTACCATATATAAAATATAACAGCTAATTACCTGCCACCAGTAAGTAAACCTGGCAATTTTAACCTCATTGCCAAACCAGTTCATCAACATGCCCCATGCAAAATAAATTATGCAATATGTAAGAATAAGTCTGCTATCTACCTTTAATTTGTTTCGAGCCCAGGAATAAAAAGATTTCATAGTTCTTTTGAACTTCGTTTTTTATCAATAATAGCCATGGCATCATTCACTGTTTGCATTTGATCCATATCATCATTTTCAAAAGTAATTTCAAAAGTATCTTCAACATCTAGAACAATATCTACAAGGTTAGCAGAATTTATGTTAAGTTCATTTATAAAATGGCTGTCAGGTGATATATCATCTGTTGATACGTCCTCTGGTAAATAAGGTTTAACTATTCCTTTCAATTGTTGATAATAATTTTCTTCTTTCATAGTCTTTTTCTAAAGCTCAAAGTTGCTAAAAATAACACAGGCATTTACATCTCCAAAGCCAAAACTTGCTTTGGCAATTGTTTTGGGCCTAAAATTTATGGTTTTTACCGGAATACGAGATTTATCTACGAGTTTTTCTATCTGGGGATGCAAATCTTCAACGTTTACATTTCCAAATATTTGCTCTTCTTTAAATTGTAAAACAGCTCCAACACATTCCATACTGCCCGCCGCAGCAAGGCCGTGACCCATAATTCCTTTAAAAGAATTAATATAAGGGAAATCGAGTCCAGTACGTTGCAGTGCAAGGCTCCAGTTAAGCACTTCAATGGGGTCTTTTCCTGTAGCGGTTAAATGACCGTTTATGGCGTCAATATCTTTACTTTCTATTCCAGAATTTTTCAATGCCATTTTTATACACCGCTGAACGGATATACTATTAGGGGCCGTCATACTACCTCCTCCTCTTTGACCACCACTATTGATAGCCCCACCCAAAACTTCTGCGTATATTTTTACACCTCTTTGTTTGGCACTCTTAAGTGATTCTAAAACCAATGCTCCAGCCCCACTTCCGGGGACAAAACCAGAGGCCGAAGCGCTCAAAGGCCTGCTGGCAGAAGACGGAGCATCATTATACTTTCTCGGGAGTATGCGCATGGCATCAAACCCGCCCCAGACATATGGACCGCTGTCACTGCAACTTCCGGTTAAAATTCGTTTTGCTTTTCCCGATCGTATACGGTCATAGGCCATTATCACACCTTCAGTACCTGTGGTACAAGCGGAGGAATTTGTAGTTACCTGGTTGCCAGAACCTAATATTCCTCCTAAATATGCACTTATCCCGCTTGCCATTGTTTGAATGACTGAAGTACTTCCTAATCTCCTTGTATTACCTGCATCTATGAGATGAATGGATTCCCGGAATTTATCAACGCCTAAAATACCTGTTCCAAAAATGATTCCACTGTCCCAATCAGGCTCATTTTCCTGAGCCTTGGTTAAACCGGCATCTGTCCAGGCATCTGTACCTGCAACCACTCCGTAAACGAGCCCGCTTGCATTTAAACCTCTAAGTTGTAAAGGAGTGAAGTAATTGTTTATATATTCTGATGTAAGATCAGGTTTACCAGCAACTTGACATCCAAAATTAAGATCTTTTAATTCTTGGTGAAAACTAATCCCGCTGCTACCCTCCTTCAGGCTACTAGTAAAGTCAACAAGGGTTACTCCATTTGGAGCACAAATACCTAAACCTGTGACTACCACCCTATCTTCCATGAGGATTATTTTTTATCATTCCGGCTAATTCGCCTTTGCAAACCAATTCTTTAGAGGAATTGTGCATTTTTACCTTGCACTTTAATTTATTGAATCTGAAGTAAAGCTTTTCTGAGCTTACATATACAGTCTCTCCAGGGTATACAGGGAGGTAAAACTCCATTTCAGAACTACTGAATGCGACAGCTATATTGTCTGAGTTGGCTTCAGGATTTTCTGAAAGTAAAAAAATACCAAGGCAAACCAATCCGATTTGAGCACAACATTCTGTAAGTAAAACTCCTGGGGTCAATGGAAGTTGTTTAAAATGTCCTTTATAAAACTCAAGATCTTTTCGAAAACAAAAACTACCTGTAACTCCGCCGCTGTCAATATGTGATAAGCTATCCACAAACAAAAAAGGTTTGGAATATGGTAGCTTTTCTATAATCGTGTTAACATCCATAGTTTAGTTCAAACTTTCACCACCATCTACTTTAATCACAGTTCCATTTATCCATTTTGCCTCATCGGTGCATAGCAAATAAACAACATCTGCTACGTCTTCAGGCTTGGTAAGGCGAGCACTGGGATTTTTTAATTTGGCTTGTTTTATAAGGTTTTCACTCCCTGGAATTCGCCTTAACGATTCGGTATCTGTCACCCCTGCCTGTATACAATTGGTTTTTATGCCTATTGTGGCAAATTCCAAAGCCATATTTCTGGAAATAGCTTCCAGGGCAGCTTTTGCAGCCCCAACGGCCCCATAGTTAGATATGGCTTTCGAAGAACCTTCACTGGTAAATGCTATAATCCGCGAATCATCTGCGAACAGACCTGCTTTTATTAATGCCTGTGCCCAATCATAGAGGCTTATGGCCATTGCGTTAATGGTAATCTGAAAATCCTGATTACTAAGTTCTTGATCATTGGAAGAATACATTGGTTTTAGGTTACCTTTTGCAATACTGTGCACCAATACCTTAATTTTGTGACCTTCAGGAACAAAGTCCTTAATTTTTTGTATTAATTCATCTCGGTTTAGCTGTAGTATAGCGTCCTGGTTATAACTTTTAAACAGCACCCCTGCAGCGCTAATTTCTTTAAAGTTATTTACTATGCCTTGCATATCTATATTGCGATCGCGATGGACCACAAGGATATGATAACCACTCCTTGCAAGTTTTATGGCTGATGCAAGACCGAGACCCTTGCTGCCTCCCAGAATAAGTGCCCAATTAGTTGTTTTCACTTTATCCACTTTATTATTTTTTTCGTTCTTACCACTCCAGCAAAACACGTTGAGCAGAAAATCCAGGCCCGAAACTCAGGATCAATCCTTGCTCCCCTTTACTAATTTTTTTTGACATGAATCGTTCCAGTACATATAGCACTGTAGCACTGCTCATATTCCCATACATGCGTAAAGTTTCCCGCGTATCATCTATGTTTTTTCCCAATTTTCCAAATAATTCTTCAACCGTTTGAACAATCTTCTTTCCACCGGGATGAAAGACTAAATGATCTACGTACCCAATAGAAGTACCGTTTTTTTCTAGAAAAGGATGCACAATATTAGGAAAGTGTTCCGCAATTGTTTCGGGAACAGAAGGATCAAGAATCATTTTAAGCCCGGTATTTGTAAGGTCAAACCCCATCATTTGTGTGGCATTTCTAAAATGATACATTTCTTCGGCTACAATAATGGGCCCTGAAGCCTTTTTTTCTGAAGTCAGTAAAACGCAAGCCGCCCCATCCCCAAATATAGCAGCACTGACCATATTTGCCATTGAGAAATCTGTTAGTTGGAACGTTGCCGTTGGGCTTTCTACGGCTATTACAGCAGCACGTTTCCCTGGATTTGCCCTTAAAAAGTTAGTGGCGTAAATAAGTCCTGAAACACCAGCCGCACAACCCATTTCTGTAACAGGCAACCTGATAATATCCTGCCTTAGTTCAAGATCATTTACAATATATGCATCTAAAGATGGGATCATAATACCCGTACAGCTTACGGTAATTATATAATCAAGGGAATCGGGACTCCAACTGCTCTTGCTAAGTGCTTTCCGAAGTACGGATGTCCCCAATTTTTTTACTTCTTTTACATAAATATTGTTTTTAGCTTCGAGGCTGGTGGTGGTAAAGACGTCTTCTATTCCCATAATACTGTAGCGTTTATCTACTGCTGCGCCTTCAAATATCTTTATCACTTTTCTTCTAAACCTATCTTCCTGTCCGCTAAGCCATAGCTCAACAAAAGGCAATATATCCTTAGTTTCACTGCAGTAATGTGGCAATGATTTAACCACAGTTGCTATTCGTACCTTATTCATATGATTGGCTTAGTCGAGCTGTCTGCATCACCCATACATATCTAAAAGCCCATTTCCAATTAATTGTATGAGCTGTATGTGATAAATCTTTTGAAAAAGTTTTTAAGTCTTTTTTCCTAAATCCACTTTTAATTGAGATGAGACCATCGTGCTTTGCAATTTTTGTTTTTATAAAAATAGTACTAAACCCTTTAAAAAGATAATATGCAAGTGCACTTCTTTGTAAGTCATTGATAACTACGCCAATATTGGCCAATTTTGTGAATTGGGATAAGAATATTGGGATTTGTTCATTGCTAAAATGATGCATTGTAAGGGTACAGAGCAGGATATCACAGTTAAAATCCAATGGCTTTAAAGTCAAAATGTCCTGTTTTGAGAATGTAATCTCAGGAAAATCAACCGATAATTCTCGTGCAATAACCAGGGCATTTTCATTGAGATCCAGGCCTATTAGTAAAACCTCTATCTCCATATTCTTAAAATAACTGGCAAGCTCTCTTAGCATTTCCCCATCACCACAGCCCATATCTACTATTGTATATTGTTTCTTAGGAAATTCTTTTATCAGCTTACAAACATTGTCAAGGGTTATTGTATTGCCTCCTAAAAAGCGATTACTCTTATTTATATCCTTAAAAACCAACCGCAGTGTATCAATGGCCATATTCGGATCATCCATTAATTCAGATTCCGTAGTTCTATATCGTAAATCCATTATAGGGATATTGGTTTTCCATGAGTTCTTTTAATAAGCGATCTGATGAGTCCAGGTGATTTTGTAATAGTTCCCATCAGCAAATTCGAAGCCCGTGTACTCAATAAAATAGATTGTAAGACCCTACCGGTTTGTATTCGTTGACTGAATGTATTCTTCCATTCAGTCCTGTAATCAGATTCCATTTTGCCTCGATTATAATCTGAATTTCTAAAAAAAGTATGTACTCGTTCCGATGCAAGTTTAGCGCTATGAATAGCCATTGCCATACCATTCCCACATAGTGGATGAATTAATCCTGCAGTATCACCGCACATGAGGATATGCCCTTCTATTGCCTGCTTGCTTTCAAAAGACACTTGCGCAATACTCATTGGCTCGTCAAAAAGCGGTTGTGCATTTCTAAGAAACTGATTTAGAAATTTGTTCCTGGCAACCACCTTCAAATTAAACTTCTCAATATTTTTTACAGTTTGAAAACTTTTGTAGGAGGCCAGATAGCAAAAGTTTACTGCTCCGGACTCAGTTTTGGACAAGCCCCCGTACCCACCTTCAAAATTATGCAGTGCCACCAGATTCTCCGGAAATTCTGAAAACACATAATGGGCTTTTACCCCTATCCAGGGTGAATTTTTGTTTATGAAATTTCGATTTAGTTGTTTGTCTAACCCCGATCGTTTGCCATAAGCCCCAATTGTCACTTTAGCTGAATAAGTATTTTCATTTTCTGTATAAACGCTAAAAGTGTCTTTTAAAAAAGTGACATTTTTTACAGTTTCAAATTTAACAGAGACTCCTAAGGAAAGTGCTTTTTTGTAGAGTGCGTTGTCAAAAGTATATCTGCTTATTCCAAAACCTCCTAAGGGTAGTTTAGTTTGAAGCAATTTTCCCCGTTTTGTCGACAGCTGAAGAGTGTCTATGGCAACCGTATCTGGAAGAGTTACACCCAGACTTTTAAGGTAAGGTAATATTTCATTAGATACATATTCACCACATACTTTATGATGGGGGTAGGGATAACGCTCCAGAAGTATCAGGTTATATCCCTCACTGGCCAGATGAATAGCTGAAGTTAGTCCGGCCAACCCACCTCCTATTATTATGATATCATAGCGATCCACGAATGGAAGATAATGGTTTTTAAATGAATAAACCCGACTGGCCAGTCGGGTCTAAACAAAATAACTATTATTAGTATTTAATCAATTAATTAGCCTGGGCCTTAGCATCGTCTATCATTTGCTTGTTGGCAGAAACACCTATTTCAACTCTTCTGTTACCAGCTTGCCCTTCTTTCGTAGCATTGTCAAATCGTGGTGCGGCTTCGCCAAAACCCTCAACAGTCATTCTACTTGACGCAACACCCGCTGCAGTCAGATAATTCGCAACAGTATTCGCCCGTTGTTTGGATAATTTCAGATTATAATCATCATTACCTACACTATCTGTATAGCCTTGTATCATCAAATTTGTATCTGGGAATTCCAAAAATATATCAGCAACCTTATCCAGATTGGATTTGGCATCTTCGGTCAGATCAGAGCTGTCAAATGCAAAATTCACTCCACTTTTATCATCAAAAATTATGTGAATTCCTTCACCTACTCGTTTTACATCCGCACCAGGAATTTCAGTTGTAATCTTCTGGGCTTGTTTATCCATCTTATTGCCAATAAGACCCCCAGCAATTCCTCCAATTGCAGCACCAATTAATGCTCCCCCTATGTTACCTGCTATCAGGCCACCAACAAGAGCACCACCACCACCACCAATTGCAGCGCCTCTTTGTGTTTTATTAGAATTCTTTATCGCATTACAGCCACTGTTTAAAGAAAGAAACATCATGCCCACCAAGAGGAAACTTGTAAATTTTCTTGTCATGTCAATACTATTTATTTAGGTTATGTTTTAAAGTGTTACATCCTTGGAGACTTTGTCTAAAGTCAGTTCTACATCGAAAGGTTTCCCTTTATAATCTACTTCAACCATAAACACTGTCTTGCTTTCTGTTAAGCTTTTTATGATCATGCGATAGCCGCTACTATCACCACTAAGGGGTTTGTTTTTGGTATCAACTAACTTAAATTGAAGTTCTGTCTTTCCGTCACCGGGTTCATAGAA
>Ga0265303_10001633_pt1 | contig 13849 bp, 12 predicted proteins | sample Helome_2_FD_192494 | JGI IMG/M metagenome (GOLD analysis project Ga0265303, IMG submission 192494) | Marine sediment microbial communities from subtidal zone of North Sea - Hel_20160317 (Illumina Assembly) | ecosystem: Environmental > Aquatic > Marine > Subtidal zone > Sediment ... | reverse complement strand
TTTTTCATTCGATTTGCCGAGGGCGGGAATGTCGTTTACGGCGGCGGAAACTGGGCAAAACGTATTCCGATCCTGAAGGTAAAGCCTGGCGAAGAGTATGCCGGACCTTACATTGTACCTCTGCAGTACCGGCGGACGGAACGCTGGTCCTCGATATCGGGCGATGTTCGGACCGTCCGGATATTGCCGGAAGACGACTGGACGGCGCTCAGGGATCGCCTGTTCGCCGAGATCCTGCCGAAGGAGAAAAACGCGGGCGTCGTCCTGCATCTGGATGTCGACGACTACTTTCTCTACTTCAATGAAAGCGGAGAGTTTCGGAGCACGGTTATCGACAATCGGCCGGGCGGCTACGAGACAATTCGCCAGATTGGGTTCGCTGAGATGCTCGAGGCAGGGCTCCCGGTGTTGGAGAAGTTTCTCGACGAAAAAGGAATCGATGACAGGCGAATCGGATTCAACACTGGTGACAGAGGTCACTACTCGCTGCCATTCCTGTACGTAAACCGGGACCTGCCGGTTGCGGTCTTTGTGCGCTTGCCGGGACCACATCTTCAGGTTCGGACTGGCGGCAAGCCCGCGATTTATATGCAAACGGCCGGGCATATCGCCAGCAGTCATACGACAGGAATTGTGTTTCGCCCTGTGTCATCGATCTTTCGTCTGTTGTCTGTCGCTTCCGATACCGTAATTGTCTCCGCCAAACCGCAGCATCTGATTAGCCTTCAAAACACCCCGATCCCTGAACTCAATGACGGGCCCGCAATGGACCTGCGAGCATGGGAGGCGCGTCTGGATGAGCTTACCGGGCGAAAGGCCTCCAAAGGTACGATGGATTTTCTCGTGGATGGCGAAGAGTTCTTCACGCGATTCACTGACGCAGTTATTTCCGCCGACGCCTCGATATCATTACGTACGTACATTTTCGACAATGATGACTACGCTGCCAGAATCGGCGAATTGCTCAAGCGACGTTCAAATGAAGGTATCGAAACAAAGATCCTGCTGGACGGGCTCGGCACGATCATCTCTACGTTCGAGGAGCAGAAGACATTGCCGGACGATTATGAGGGCCCTGGCTCCGTTCGCCAGTTTCTGGAGACCAGCTCGGAAATCGACGTACGGCAGGCGCAGAATCCGTGGTTGACGGGGGATCACGTCAAAACGGCGATTATCGACAAGAAAATCGCTTTCACTGGCGGCATGAATATCGCCAGGGAGTATCGCTACGATTGGCACGATCTCATGGTCGAACTGCATGGGCCTATTGTCGATGTGCTGCAATACGAGTTCCGTAAGGCCTGGGCGCATGCGGGATTTCTTGGGGACTTTTCGTACTTGGCCGAATTGTTCGCCCGAAAGCCCAACAATGCCGAGAACATCGGCTATCCTGTTCGAGCGCTTTTCACCAGAGTGGACGACCCTGAAATCTTTCGGGTGCAACGGGAAGCAATCCGAAATTCACAGAAATACATTTACGTCGAAAACGCGTATTTCACCGATGATGCGATGCTCTATGAGCTGGCGAAGGCGCGCCGTCGCGGTGTCGACGTACGCGTCATCGTACCTCTCGTTACGGATCGTGGCCCGATTACCAGAAACAACGCGCTCGCAGCGAACGCGATGCTCGAACATGGAGTGCGCGTGTTTATCTATCCAGGTATGTCGCACATCAAGGCGGCGCTTTACGACGATTGGGCGTGCATGGGATCGGCGAACTGGGACCGCTGGAGCTTCAAAATCAACAAGGAATTGAATATCGCGACGTCGGAGCCCTCGGCTGTGCACGACTTGAAGGAGCGTGTTTTCGAGGCAGATTTCGCGGCATCGGTCGAGCTTACCGAACCGTTTCCGGAACGTTGGTCCGATTACCTTATTGAAATCGTGGGTGACTATATCTTCTAGCGTTGGGACAATAAGCGATCAATGTATTCGAATGCGGCATCGGATTCAGATTGCGCGAGCCCAAACAATGCTTCTTCTCGAATGTCCTGGCTCGTCCGTTTGTCTTCGATAACACCGCGAAACCATTCGATATTGTCTTCGGCCGAAATAACGCCGTGGTCGTTGATCTTCGTCTCCGTTGATACGGGGCACTCGGAACTCAGCACCCGAATCTTCGTTGGTTTGCCGCTCTCTATGAGCGCATAGATCTGCTCGTGGCCGGGACCAGCGGAACAGTCACCATCGTTCCCATAACGCACGCGACCGCCATCGAGATTGCACCCTGTCTGAAAACGCGCACCTCGTTCCCATGAGAAACAACACATCTCGGTCACGGTCCCGGGCTCGTCCAGCCGCCAGGTGTGCCACCCGTCGACATCAGCCGTAAGCAACTCCGCGGCCGTCGATTCGCCGTAGATAAGTGCTGCGGCGAGAAGCGCTATAGTGACAAGTCCTGCTGTTCTCATTACTGGCCACCGTCGAGCGCCGAATCAATGATTGTCCAGACGTCTTCACTGCCCATCATGACGAGACGCTCAAGCAGTTCCTTTTTCTCAGCCGAATCTTCAGATGCGCGGTACAGTTCCAAAACACCCGCGTCATGTCCGGAGATCAGCAGCCCGTCCAGCGCGGCTTCACGGATCTCGTCATTGCTCGCGCCCTGGTAAATCTCGACGAGCGTCGAATCGACCTGGTCGCCACCGACAATGCCCATTGCTTCGATCGCCTGTGTCTGCAGCTCGACATCGCTGTTGTCGAGCGCGAGTTCTCGCAGCGTCTCGAAGTCACCGGAAATCGCATATGCGTCGATCAGCGAATCGGACATGCCTGTCCGGCCACGAAGTTCACGCAATTCGTCGCGGGCCCCCATCGCACCCAGCATGTCGACCGCTTCTTCAAAGTCCTCCTTGTCGTCCGTATTTGCCGCAATTTCGAACACTGCTCGCTTGTCACCTGCTATCAGGTACGCCTCGAGGACAGCGTCCCGGACCTCGCGATCACCGGCCTGATAAATTTCACCCAGGCTGGCCAGCGCTTCCTTATCGCCACCGATGCCGATCATGCGAATCGCTTCAGCTTGTAGCTCACCGTTTGCTTCACGGGCGAATCGAAGCAGGGTCGATTGTGCTTCTGGCTCATCGATTTGACTGAGAATGAAAAGCGCACGTTGCTTCACGTCAACGCTGTTATTGCTTGCAAGTACTTTTTCGACGAGAGGCAACGCTCGTTCGGGGGGCGCCGTAATCAGCGCCTCCAGTGCCGCGATCTTCAGTTCTTCAGCATCGTCACGGGCATCGCTTTGCGCAACGCTCGCCGTCGTTAGCAACAGGCCTGCCGTGATCAGCAATAGTCTAGCCGGGGTGTTCATGCGTTTATCCTTCAATCAGGTAGTTTGTGACTCATCTGATGATTCATTGGCCAGTTTGGTTAGCATCACGTTCAGTTCGAACGCAAGCTGAGCCCGCAACGCCTCAGCATCTTTCGGTGCGATGTCTGTCGTTGCGAGTTGTAAGAGTATTGGTTCAAACGCGCGCAATACCCGGGCAAGTTTCGGCGCATTGTTCTGGTCCGCCGCCACCTCAAACATTCGGTTCTGTTCGATGATTTGCAAAACAAGCGTAGCCTTGTCGGTAGCGCCATCGAGACTTGCAAGCCGCTGGCGACTGTCGCGCAGATGGACCTGGAGTCCGCGCGTGAATGCGGCAGGAACAAGATGTTGCTGCTGCGACACGCCGGCAACCAAAGGTGTCTGGTCCGTGAGCGGTACGCTCTCGTCACCGGAAATGACGAAACCGATACCAATGCCGATCGCCAGCGCAGCGGTCACAGCCATGCCCCAGAAAAATGACGTCGGATGCCAACGCGCCGCTGGAGATTCAACGCGGCCCCTTTCCAGGGTCGCTGCCTCATCTATCGCTTCATGCCACTGTTGAACGACGTGCGGCGGGGCAGCGTGAATGTCCGCCTCATGTGCGGCGATCAGTTTCTCAAGTTCCTTATCCATTGAGTTCTCTCTTCATGCCCTGCATGCTGATGCGGAGTTTTTTCACCGCGCGAAAGACAGCTTGCTTGACCTGCCCTTCGTTGAGATTCAGTTTGGCGGCGATTTCCTTCGCCCGCCACTGCTCCAGATGTTTGAGAACAAAGCAAATACGTTCGATCTCGGTGAGCCCGGCCAGCGATCGGGCGAGTTCGTTCTCCAGCTCATGCTCTTCCCAGGCGCGTTGTGGCCCCACCGTATTGCTCTCGACGTCCGTGTCCAGGGGTTCGAACACGCCTGGCCTGCTTTTTCGCAGGAGACCCAGCGCGGCATTGACCGCTATGCTGTGAATCCAGGTATCGAGCCTCGCCGAGCTTTGAAACTGGTGACGCTTGTTCCAGGCATTGAGCAGGGCGTCCTGGACCGCATCAGCCGCCAGGTCGGGATTGCGCGTGATCTTCAGGCACGCGGAATGCCAGCGATCCGACCGTGCCGATATCGCTTCGTGAAAATCCGCTTGCGTCGGCACACCGCCGATCTTCATTACCGCCACCATTGAAGCTTTGATGCTTCGGGGAGAAAAAAGGTTAGCAACTTTTGCTAGGCATATTGCCCGGCAGCCCAGCCTGACGACCATGCCCATTGAAAGTTGAAGCCGCCCAATTGGCCAGTAACATCGACGACCTCGCCAATAAAGTACAGTCGGGGTTGGTGTATGGACTCCATGGTTTTCGACGACAGTTCGGTCGTGTCCACACCACCCAGTGTTACCTCCGCCGTGCGGTAGCCTTCCGTAGCGGCGGGCTTCAGTGTCCACCGACTTATATTCTTGGCGATACGAGCCAGCGTGTCATCCGCGATTTCCGTCAGCGGCGTCTCTGCAACCGCGGGCCAGAACAGCGCCTGCAGTTCGTTGACCAGGGCGCGCGGGAGAGCGTTTGCAAGTACGTTGCGCAATTGTGACCTGGGCTGTGCCTGCTTGGCCTGCAGCAGCAGCGCAGTCGCGTCAGTACCGGGAAGCAGATCGATTCGTATGTCGTCGCCGGGCGACCAGTAGCTGGATAATTGCAGCATAGCCGGGCCGCTCAACCCACGGTGCGTAAAAAGCATGTCTTCGGTAAAGTTGACATCGCCCGTACTTACGGTGGCGGTAGTACTGACGCCGGACAAGCGCTCTGTCAGGTCTTGCATTGCCCCGCTGAATGTGAATGGTACGAGCCCGGCCCTGGTATCGAGGACCGTGTGTCCGAACTGCCTCGCTATTTCATAGCCAAGTCCGGATGCACCCATTTTCGGGATGGAAAGGCCACCGGATGCAACCACGAGCGATTCCGAAACGAATTCGCCCATGCTGGTCGTTAGCGTGTAGCAATCGTCGGCGCTGACTGCACTGGTCTCGCAATGAGTCTGTATCTGTATGCTTGCGCTTTCGCACTCGCTGAGCAGCATTGCCACGATGTCTTTTGAAGACTTATCGCAAAACAGCTGGCCCGCGGTTTTCTCGTGGTAGGCGATGCCGTGCTTTTCGACCATCGCGATGAAGTCCCATTGCGTGTATCGACTCAACGCCGAGATGCAGAAACGCGGGTTAGCGGAGATGAAACGGGACGGCTCACAGTGCAGGTTGGTAAAGTTGCAGCGTCCACCGCCTGACATCAGGATCTTCTTCCCAATCTTATTGGAGCGTTCGAGGATAATGACGCGACGTCCGCGATTGCCGGCGGTAATCGCACACATGAGCCCGGCGGCTCCGCCACCGATTATAATTACGTCCGCACGCGTCATGGCGGAAGGATAACAGGCGAGCTAAAGATAATGACGGAAGATCCGCAGCCGAAACAGTGCAGGCACTGATATGCCTGTTATCCTGTTCGACGGTGTATGCAACTTGTGCGAAAGCACTGTCCATTTTGTTGTTCGCCGGGACAAAAACAGGCAATTCCGCTTCGCGTCCCTGCAATCGGCCGCGGCGCAGGAAATTCTCTCGAGTCATCAATACGCTCTTGATGACCTGAGCTCGGTACTGTTGATCATCGACGACAGGTTATACAGAAAATCGCGTGCCGCACTGCAGATTGTCAGGCGACTGGATGCCGCGTGGCCGCTGCTCTACTATGTCTTCTTCTGGATCCCGATATTCATAGCCGACCCGGTTTACGACTTCATTGGCAACCGACGATATAAATGGTTTGGCAAGAAAATCGAATGCTGGATACCGGATGATGACCTGCGCCAGCGCTTCATCGATGATCCAACTGGCCGAGAGTGACCGGGCGGAAATCGCGCGTCGCTGAGTGGCGAGACAATGAGACGCTCACTCTTTCTGGGCTTTTAGCGCGTTAATTGGCTTTGCAGTAATGCCTCGACTGATCTACGAATAGAGGCCATGAGCAGGAGCTACTCAGAAACACTTTTTCGAAGACAGGCCATACGGGCGTTGTCGAAGCGGCCGTTCGGCCGGCCGATCTCCGTCGTGCCAAAACCCTGGTCGTGGCTCACCGGCCTGATCGTGGTACTCGCGTTAACTGGCACGGTTTTTCTGGCGACCGCGGAATATTCGCGCAAGGAGTCCGTCCGTGGCTGGCTGGTTTCCCGCGACGGGGTGGCCCGCATTACGCACGATACTGCCGGCATCGTCGAGAGTATCGCGACTGCATCAGGTGAATCCGTTCAAGCTGGCGATCCTGTTATCTACCTTGCACGCGACAGGTTTCTGGAAGACGGCCGCAGTTCAGGGGATGAGGTGATCCTGGAACTCAGGAAGCAGCTTGCGGCAATCGACCGGCGCACCGAGCTGGTGAGCGCCCAAGCGAGCATCGAGGATGGTTCGATCGAGACCCAATTGCGGGGCCTGGAGAAAGAATTGAGCGCACTGTCCCGTCAGAAAGTTCACCAGCAACGCCGCCTTGACGCGGCTTCCGACAAGCTGGCACGTCTGAGTTCCGCGGCCCGGAATGGGGCGGTAACGAACTGGGATGTGTTGCGTCAGGAAGACGAACAGATTGTACTGCAGCAGGCATTGAGTGAAATGCAACAGAGACAAAACGCGCTCAATCGAGAGCGCGAACGGCTAGTTGCGAGGGGCACCAGCCTGCCTGTCGAAACCGAACGCACCGTATCGGGGCTGATTTCCCAGCGGTCGCAGCTGCAACAGCAAATAACGGAACGCGAATCGGTGCGACGCGTCGTACTCAAATCGCCAATCGCCGGAAAACTGGCATCCGTCGAGGTTCACCAGGGTGGTGCTGTGGCGCCAAACCAGCTGTTGGCGACAGTGCTTCCGGAGAACCTGGCAATGGTTGCCGAAGTGTTTGTGCCGTCCAGCGCCGTCGGTTTTATCAGGCCAGGTCAGCGCGTACGACTCATGTACGATGCGTTTCCCCTACAACAGTTCGGGGCGTTTACCGGCGAAGTTGATCACATTTCCGATTTCGTCCTCATGCCATCGGAAGTGCCGCAAACGTTTTTCCTGCGTGAGGCCACTTTCAAGGTTCAGATTGCAATAGATGCTGATTCTGTTGCGTTCGAAGCCGGCAGTGCACCACTCAGGCCAGGAATGCTACTGGCGGCCGAAATTATCCTCGAGAGTCGGCGCCTGGTTGACTGGCTGCTCGAGCCGATTCGACTGCGCCGTAGAGAAGTCGTGTAAGTGGGTACCCGACCCTCCGTGCAACCCTATTTGCGTATGAGTGGGGCGTCTCGCCTTCCTGTCATCCGGCAAACCACGGCTACCGAGTGCGGTCTGACGTGTATCGCCATGGTCGCGAACTACTTCGGAATTGGCACTGACCTCGTCGAACTCAGGAGACAACATCCGCCATCCTTGAAGGGCGCAACGATCAAGAACATCACGTCGATTTGCGATTCACTCCGATTGTCTACCAGGGCCGTGACCTGTCGCCTGTCAGAGCTGCGCAAGTTGCGAACACCCTGCCTGTTGCATTGGCGCTTCAACCATTTTGTGGTGCTGAAATCGGCCGGTCGTGATCATCTTGTCATTCACGATCCGGCGCGTGGCCTCGTAAAAGATTCTTACGAGTGTGCGGCAGACGCTTTCACAGGGGTCGCGCTGGAAATATCACGAGGGTCAGGCTTTCGAAAATCGAGGAACCCGCCAAAACTTAGGTTGAGCGGGCTGGTTCCTGTCGACATCGACACCGGAAGAAAATTATTGGCCGGGCTGGTGCTCGCTCTTATCTGTGAAATGCTGGTCCTTACATCGCCCTTCTATTTGCAGGTAGTTATCGACCAGGTGTTGGGCAAGGGCGATGCCTTGTTGTTAAACACCCTTGCTATCGGCTTCGCCCTGTTGCTCGTTTTTCAGGTTGTTGCGAATACGATGCGCCAGCTGACTTTTCAGTTTCTGAGCCAGGTATCCGTCTTCGACATAACCGCACGTGTGCTACACAAGCTATTGAAGTTGCCGCCGAACTACTTTCGGAGCCGAGACCTCGGTGATGTACAGCATCGCGTTCAATCTCTAAAGAGAGTGCAGAACTTTATCGTCAATTCGGCACCAGCGCTCGTGCTGGACGTGCTTTTCGTCGTGCTTATTGTCGGGCTAATGGCAATGTATGAGCCTCTTCTCACGGTTTTGGCGATTGGTGCCGCGCTCATCTGGGGTTTGTGGCGCACGATGATGTTTCCATTCAGGCTGAGATTGTCGAACGATATCGCCTTGTCGGAGTCCGCTGTCGAAACCCATTTCCTGGAAACATTACGCTCGGTTCAGACGATTAAAATGGTCAACGGAGAAGCGACGAGGCAGTCGCAATGGCAAAACCTGTTCGCCAACGGTATCAATGGAAAAATCAGGGCCGGCAACCTGGCCGTTCTGGATAATGCATTACGTCAGCTGCTGTTTCAGGGTCTGCGTGTTTTCTGCATTTACCTGCTCGCCAGGACAGCACTGAATGGCCAGATGAGTATCGGCATGGTTTCGGCGTTCGTCGCCTATCTTGGCATGTTCATGACAAGAGCAAGCGGAATCGTCGATCGGTTCATCGAGTACAGGCTGCTGGATGTTCCCCTCGGTCGGCTTGCGGACATCATCTACAACGACGAGGAGCCCGTGGGCCGAAAAAGGCCGCCGCATGACGGCTCGCCGCCGGCAATAGAATTCAAAGACGTCTCGTTCAATTATGCGCAGGGCGAGCCCTGGGTCCTGAAGAATTGTTCGTGCCTGATCCCGGAAAATGGCTTCACCGCGATCGCGGGATGTTCCGGAATCGGCAAGAGCACGTTTTTGCGGCTCATGGCCGGGCTGGAGCAGGTTTCTGATGGCGAAATCTTGGTGGCCGGAACGTCAATCAACGACTGGCGCCTGCAGAGCTTGCGAGAGGGGATGGCAACGGTTTTTCAGGACGACTGTCTTTTGAAAGGCTCAGTTGCAGAAAATATCGCCGTTTTCGAAAAGCACGTTGATCTTGAGCGTGTTCGACGGGCGGCAGAGCAAGCGTTCATTGATGCGGAAATAGAATCGCTGCCTATGGGTTATGAGACACGGATATGCGATTTGGGGTCGTCATTGTCGAAAGGGCAAGTGCAACGAGTCTTACTCGCACGAGCGTTTTATAGACAGCCCAGGTTATTGCTGCTGGACGAGGCCACCGGCGGGCTCGATATCCAGACTGAAAAGCGCGTTATTGATTCGATCTCTCGACTTGACGCAACGAGAGTCGTGATTACCCACAGCGACAAAATGCTGGAAGCTGCGCACCAGGTCTTGTGGCTACACAGGGGAACGCTCTTGTCATCCCGGCCTGAACTGAACATTTGAGGCCGAGGCGATCTAAGACAAGCACCTTCCGGTATGAAACACGGTTCATTGCACTTCGACCGCATCCGCGATCGGCGTCCAGCTGCCGGTCGGCTATTTTCTCGTACAGCTGGACGCCCGCTCTTTCCGTCAATGACTATCTGAGCTGCACAAACCTGCGGCTTTGCGCAAGGTAAGCACGGGACGAATCGCAGCTGATCAAATGACTGAACAGTCTGTTATTTGTCGCGAATCCGCCGCCATTTCCATAACTTTCGTAGTCAACGCCAAGTTCGGCGAAATTTTGGAATGCTTCGAGCCATTTGAAGCTGAACTCTTCACCGCCGCCACCATAGACCGGATACCAGTGCCAGATCCCGGCTTTGGAGCCGGCATCACTCAAATGTTTCGACCAATCGCTCATCGCTGCGCCCAGTTCTGCAAATGTTGCACCGTCCTTGTATTTACAGTCGGAGAACGTCATGACGGAGTTGCGCGGAGTTGCTCCCTTTGGCGGTGCTTTGTAATTGATCGAGGCCATATTCGAGTGCGCGTCGCAGGTCAGTACCTGTGCAAATTCGCCTTCGAGCCCTTCACCATTGTTCAAGTAGGCGTCCTGGGCTTTACCTAACGCGACGGCATCTTTTCCGGCACCCAGCCAAATCACGTCGAACTCCTGGTCGGCACCAAAGTAGTAAGGCGTCAGCGTCCAGGCAGCATAATCATCCGTTCCCTGTTTATCGGCCCACGCGTTCCACTTGTCGATGACTTTGTCGAGGTCAGCCGGGCCTTTTCCCTCATTGTAGTTGCACGTAAACAGCTCGACAGGAATCACGAGCATGCCGTCGTCCTGTGCCGAAACCGTGCCGAAACCCGCGAGGAATACGAGAAATGTCATACAAACGGAAATTAAAGTCTTCTTCATTTTTGTTGCCCCTTATAATTAGTTCCCTGAAGGCCTGCAATGGCCCCCATCGCCTGACAAGGCAGGCATAGCAATCAGTATAGTAGACGTGGCGGGTCTTGTTTGCGGAGATCCCACGCGGTCATGAAGCTCGCAGATTCCGATGTCGTGGCCAATTCCGTGCCGCGACTTTGACTGTGGCACGATTGATTCTGCTGCCACTCAATTTATGTGTTCAATGACGGACGCTCATGATTTACATTATCGCGAGACGATTCTGAAAACTCGTGGAACGACGCGGCTTATGGCCACCTGGTAATTGATCATCCATAGTCCCGCGATCGGGTCGAATCGTACAATGGGCAACAGAGGACAACTGCATTGTCAGAAAGAACAAGAATAGATCGGGACGATTTTCGGCGTGCGCTCAGCTGTTTTGCGACGGGTATCAGTGTCGTTACGGCGCTCGACGCAAAGGGTGACAAGGTCGGCATCACCGTCAGTAGCTTCAACTCCGTTTCGCTCGAGCCGCCCTTAATCCTCTGGAGTGTTGGGCTTGATTCGCTGAGCTATGACGTTTTTTTGGAAACGGAATACTTTGCTGTGCACATCCTGACGAGGCAGCAAAAGGACCTGTGCGAGCGTTTTGCCCAGCGCCGAGAAGACAAATTTGACGGTCTCGAGTGCGGGGAGGGGATTCACGGTGTACCAATACTCCCCGATTTCGCGGCGTGCTTCGAGTGCAGAACAGAACACGTCTACCCAGGGGGTGATCACAAAATCATTGTGGGGCGCGTGCATTGCTTTGAAGAACGTGATGCCGATCCTCTCATTATCTACCGTAGCCGATTTCTCGGAGACGAAGATGGGCCGTAAAAAAAGGACGCTAAGGACAGAATTCAGTAGCTATAGAGCTGTGGTGTGGTGAACACCAGGAAAAGGCCGAGCAAAATACCCAGGCGGTAACCCCAGTTTTGCGATTGCGCGACCGGCTCTATGTGCCCGCCATGGTCGTGGGTTATGCCAAAAGCGACCACGTGTATCAGTGATCCGGAAACAAACGCCTGTACATACGCGATGCTTCGGGCCTCGGCAAGGTCGACCATCGGCCCACCGAATATGTACGAAACGGCCGTCGCAATGCTGATTCCGGCAAAAGCGACAATGGCGACAGGAACGCCCAGATTCGGCCGCAGCGACCACCAGATTGCCATGCCGACGGGTAGTCGATGCAGAATCACGGCGTGGGCCAGGTCGCGGCCTTGTGCGGGCAACAGGGCGATGCCGTCGATGACCGCGTGAATAATCAAACCTAAAGCGGCAACAATCAGCACCAGGACGTGTGCCTCGTGAAATGCACCGCGGAAACCTCGTTCGATTACGACGGGGAAGGCTATGCCGAATACCAGAAAGACAACCGCGGACGTGCCGCCGACCGCCAGTGCCTCCGGAATAATATTGACGCAAATAATTCCCGCAATCGTTATGAAGATGAAGCCATCGAGAATGTGCCTCGAAGTGCTGTTTTGTCGGCCATAGGCGTAGATGACCGGGCCGAGCAGCAAGGCGAAGATACTGAGAATCAGGTTCATAAGACGAGAGGTCTCTCTGCGGCGTCTGTGATGGCGCCCGGCCTGTGGTTAGAATACACGAATGACTATTGAAAGGGCGGCAATCCGGTTGTTTGCAATTTGCATCATATCCGGAGTGGTTCCACAGATCGCGGCAGCACACGGCGGCGTTGTTCAGGAAGACGATCTATGCATTATTAAAGTCGATTATCTACGCGCGCATTTCAAGGTTTACCAGCCGCGCATAAGCGGGCACGAGCAATTCTGCGAGGACTTGCCGGCGGCGTCGGAAAGCGTGTTTGTCATGGAGTACCAACACGATGCACTTGGAAGCATGCCGATTGATTTCAGAATCATTCGCGATGTTACCGGCAAGGGTCGCTTCGCCCGCTTGGAAGACGTCGAGCGAATCGATGATCTCGATAGCGTAACTGTTTTTTATCAAGCGGCAGTGACCGAGCCCGACGTGTTCAGCGTTATTTACGAGTTTAGTGAAGAGGGCGACTTCATCGGTATTGTCTCTGCGATAAGACCGGATACAAACAAGGTTTATGCCGCCGTATTCCCGTTTGAAGTGGGGTTCACGGGTGTCGGTTACTGGCCGTTCTTCATTGTCGTGTTGCTGCTTCTGCAACTTCAGTATCTGCTCATGAGCGGCCGCCTCAAGCGCTGGATGGGCGGCCGATCGCCAGGTGTCATTGCCTGCTTATGTGTCTGCACGTTGCTGCTCACACCCGAAGACTCAACATTGGCGGATGAGGACGGATTGCGCGTAACTTACACTTCCCCGTCCGGCGTACCGGAAATCAACCGGATTCACAGCTGGATTCTGCACGTGGAGTCCGCAGACGGTTTACCGGTCGAGAATGCGGAGATAGAGATTAGCGGCGGCATGCCGGAACATGACCATGGACTGCCTACGCAACCAAGAGTGACGGAAGAACTAGGTAACGGTAATTATCGCCTGGACGGGATGCGCTTTCACATGCGCGGCTACTGGGAAATCACGGTCACTGTCGTAACTGAAGAAGGCTCGTCGGTGGTCGTCATACCGTTGCAATTGTGAGAGCGAGGATCGTGCAATTCGCGGCCGTCATTGTCGTGGTGGCGGCAATAGTTGCCTGGTGGCAAAGCAGGGCCGTTGAGCCGCCGCTGTGGACCGAGGCCGAAATCGATGTCCTGCAGTCGCTGGTGCTCGAAAGCCTTCCCGCTTTGCCGCCGGACCCGAGTAACGCCGTGGCGGACGACCCGCGAGCAGCGGAATTGGGCGAACGCTTGTTCTTTGATCCGCGCATGAGCGCCAACGGTGGTATCTCATGTGCTACCTGCCACCAGCCTGCTCGCTACTTTACGGATGGTCTTCGCAAAGGCCAGGGGCTTGGTACATCAAAGCGAAACACACCGAGTATCATCGGTACGGCGTACAGCCCCTGGATGTACTGGGACGGGCGCCGTGACAGTCAGTGGTCCCAGGCCCTGTCGCCGCTCGAGGACCCAAACGAGCAGGGCACGAACCGCCTGCACGTCGTGCGAGTGGTTGCCGGGGATGAATCCTACCGCCGGCAATACCAGGATTTATTCGGACCGTTACCGAATGTCGATGACACAGCTCGTTTCCCCGATGTGACGGGTCCCGGACTGGGGCCGGATTGGGACGCGGCCTGGTCGTCGATGACCGAAGAGGATCGGGT
>Ga0265303_10001632_pt1 | contig 13853 bp, 12 predicted proteins | sample Helome_2_FD_192494 | JGI IMG/M metagenome (GOLD analysis project Ga0265303, IMG submission 192494) | Marine sediment microbial communities from subtidal zone of North Sea - Hel_20160317 (Illumina Assembly) | ecosystem: Environmental > Aquatic > Marine > Subtidal zone > Sediment ... | reverse complement strand
GACCGCTTTGATGAGGGCGTTGGTATAAGGGTGTAACGGCTTCCTGTACAAATGATCGCGACGGGAAAGCTCCATCGCCCTGCCAAGATACATGACCATGACGCGGTCGCTGATATGTTTCACCACTGACAAGTCATGGGCAATAAACACCAATGACAAGTTCAGTTTTTTCTGTAAGTCTTTCAACAGGTTAACAATTTGCGCCTGTATGGATACATCCAAAGCGCTGACCGGTTCGTCACATATGATTAGTTTCGGGTTCAATATCAGCGCACGCGCGATTCCAATTCTCTGGCATTGCCCTGCCGAAAACTCGTGCGGATAGCGGTTGACTTGATTGGGTAACAAACCCACCATCTTCATGACCCCGCGTACACGCTCATCGACCTGTACACGCGCAATTTTGGGAAAGAATGTCCACAGGGGTTCCGCAATAATAGCGCGGACGGTCAACCGGGGATTGAGTGCAGCCAACGGGTCCTGGAAAACGATTTGCATATCCTGGCGCTTTTTCCTTAAAGCCTCTTCATCCAGCTTGTTCAGGTCTTCACCGAGCCACAATACGCGTCCGCGGTTGGGTTTAATCAGGGCCAGCAGGGCACGGGCAAGGGTTGATTTACCGCAGCCAGACTCACCGACGATGCCTAAAGTTTCACCGGCATCCAGGTCAAAACTCACGCCATCAACCGCTTTGATGGTATGAGTCTTCGAGCGTAGCAGCCCTCCTTCGCGAAGCTTGAAGTGTACCGAGAGATCCTGCACTCGCATGATCCTGTCAGTCATGCCGGAATACCCAGGAAGCAACGGTATGCATGGCCATCTTCATCTGCTTGCATGGGTGGTTTTTCACTACACGCGTCGAACGCTTTAGGGCATCGGTCGCGGAATTTGCAGCCACCGGGTAAATTCAATAGATTGGGCGGATTTCCGGGAATGGCTTTCAGTCCCTTTTCATCCGGTTGATCAAGACGGGGTATGGAATTTAATAAACCCTGTGTGTAAGGATGTTTCGGATCGTAATAAATTTGTTCCACCGAACCGCATTCAACCGCCTCTCCGGCGTACATCACAAGCACCCGCTCACATAGACCGGCCACGATACCAAGGTCATGAGAGATCAGCATAATCGCAGCGTTCGAATTCTCCCGCAAGGCGCCCATCAGGTGCGTAACCTGTACCTGCACCGTTACATCAAGGGCCGCCGTGGGCTCGTCTGCAATTAAAAGCTCCGGTTCGCTTAAGAGACCCATCGCCACCATCACCTTCTGCCGCATACCGCCTGAAAGCTCATGTGGGAACTGGCGGATAATACGACTCGGGTCGGGTATATGTAATGCCCGTAGTATTTCCACCGCCTTCGCGATGGCCTCGGCCTTTTTCAAGCCCCGGTGATGCCTCACCACCTCGATCATCTGTTTATCGAGGCGCAAATACGGATTCAAAGAGGTCATCGGGTCCTGAAATATCATCTCGATTTCATTACCACGATGTTGATTCAGTTCAGACGTGTTCAACTGTAATAAATCTTTGCCCTTGAAAAGGGCCTGCCCGCTCACGTGCCCGTTCTCCGCCAGTAAACCAAGGATAGCCATCACGGTCTGGGTTTTGCCGGATCCCGACTCACCAACAAGGGCCAGCGCTTCACCGGCCTCAAGCGAAAAATCCAGATGATTAACGGCATGCACTTCGCCTTCCGGCGTATCAAAGCCAACATCCAGGTTTTTTACTTCCAACAAGGCCACTACAAATGGTCCTTGGGGTCGAGTGCATCACGCAGACCATCACCGATAAAGTTGAAACAATAAAGCGTCACCGTGAGAAATACGGAAGGTACTATCAAAGTCCAGGGCGCAGACTCCATATCCTGAGCCCCGTCACTAACCAGTGCACCCCAGGAACTCATTGGCTCCTGTACACCAAGCCCAAGGAAGCTCAAAAAAGATTCAACCAGGATGACCTGCGGAATGGTCAGAGTCACATAGACGATCACCACTCCCAACAGGTTGGGTGTGATATGGCGCCTGATGATATTCCAGTCGCTCACCCCGCAAGCTTTAGCCGCTTCAACATATTCAGTATTTTTCAGGCTCAGGGTCTGTCCGCGCACGATTCGCGCCATATCGAGCCAATTAATCGCACCGATGGCTACAAATATCAGCAATATATGCCGACCGAACACCACCATCAACAATATGACAAAAAATATAAACGGCAAAGCGTAAATAATATCCACCATACGCATCATGATACGATCTGCCGTACCACCAAAATAACCGGCTATTGCGCCATAACTGACACCGATCAACAGACTGACCAGGGTTGCTACCAGCCCGACCATCAATGAGATTCTGCCGCCTGTGAGGGTGCGCACCAATAAATCCCGACCCACAGCATCGGTACCCAGCCAGTGGCCACTGGCCAGGCTCGGTGGCGTCGATGTATAGTCCCAATCAGTGAAGTCAGGCTCCCAGGAGATCAGCATGGGTCCGAACACCACCATCAGAAGCATGGCTGCCATGATAAAAGCACTGTAAACCGCAGCGCGATTCTTAAGTAAGCGATGCCAGGCATCCTGCCAGGGAGAACGCCCCTTGATGTGGCTGACACTGAGCGCCGCTGCAAAAGGGTCGATAACGGGATGGTCAGCGTTTGTTGTCATATCGAACCTTGGGATTGAGCCAGGCGTATATCAGATCCACCAGGAAGTTGAGCAAAATTATCAGCACACCGTAGAAAATCACCACCCCCATGACCAGGGTGTAATCGCGGTTTAGTGCGCCTTGCACAAAGTAACTGCCAAGACCGGGGATAGAAAAAACACGCTCTATGATCACCGAGCCACTGATCATGCCAGCGGTTGCCGGGCCCAGAAACGAAATGACCGGTAACAAGGCCGGCCTCAGCACGTGGCGCCGGATCACCACACTCTCAGGCAGCCCCTTGGCCCGGGCGGAACGAATAAAATTACTGTGCATAACTTCAATCATACTGCCCCGTGTGAGACGCGCAATGTAGGCAGTTACCGGTAATGAAAGTGTCACAACCGGCAGCACCATACTCGCAATACTCCAGTCCCAGCCACCTGCCGGTAACCAACCGGCATAAACCGCCAGTATCAGTATCAGTATCGGTGCAATTACAAAATTGGGGATGGAAATACCGAGCATGGCCACCCCCATCAATGAATAATCTACACGGGTGTTTTGTCGCAATGCTGCGGTAATACCAAGCACTGTTCCCATAAAAAAGGCCAGCACCATGGCCGCCAGCCCGATTGTCAACGACACCGGCATACCCTGGCCGATCAGTTCGTTAACTGTCCAGTCTTTGTATTGAATAGAAGGACCGAAATCAAGAACGGCAATCTGGCTGAGATAGCGGAAATATTGCTGTAACAACGATTCATCCAAATGATACTTGGCGTTCAGGTTGGCCTGGATATCCGCCGGCAACAACATTTCAGAATCAAACGGCCCGCCCGGCGCCACCCGCATCAGGAAAAATGCGATCGTGATCAACATCAACAAGGTCGGGATTAACCCCAGCAACCGCCACAATGCGTGTCTTGCCATGCTGGAGTCCTGAGTCATTTGAGCGAATCCCCGGGGGGACTGGTCCCATCGTCTGTGACATCATCCTGCGGCACCTCGGTCCCGGGAGCGTCTGTTTCTTTCATCTGCAACGGTGGTATTAAACCCTGATCCGGGTCAGGCAGGAGCGCTTCGATATCGCCTTCGGGTGAGACGGGCTCTTCATCAGACGCAGCCTTCAGGAAAAACATATCTTTACTGTAATGATGGTCCATCACATTGCTTTTCCAACCTTTCAGGCGCGGGTTTACCATACGCTTGGTCACATAGGTGTAAAGCGGAATAAAAGGTACATCGGCCAACAACAGACTCTCAGTCTCAAACATCAGCAACCTGCGTCTCGATGGAATTCGCTCACTTGCAACCTGATCAAGAAGCGCATCATAGAGGCTATTGGAATAACCATAATCATTGCGGCCGTGCCCGCTACGAAACAGATTCAGAAAACTGTATGGATCGGCATAATCGCTGATCCAACCCGCCTGAAATACCTGTGTCAGTATCTTTTGCTGCCTGTTCTGCAGGAATACCTTATTTTCTTCATTAAGCAATGTAGCCTGCACACCCAACAGCTGCTTCCATAGTGAAGACGCCGCCAGCGCCATTTTTTTGTTGTTTTCACCGGCGGTGTAGCGTATTTCAAACTTCAGTGGATTTTCCTCTGAATAACCGGCCTCGGTATACAGGCGCCGGGCCTCGGCTTCGCGCTCTGCCTGGGTCCATTCTGCCCACTCCGGTACGGGTGAAACATAATCCCTGATACCCGGTGGTACCAATGTAAACGAAGGCAGTTCGCCAAATTGAGTCACTTTTTCCGTTAACAGTTTCCGGTCGAGTGCCAATAACAATGCCAGGCGGAGCCCCGGGTTTTCTATAAAGGGTTCGCGCTCCAGATTGAAGCCAAAAAAATATGACCCCAGCCAGGGACTGATCACCAGTTCATCGGGATAGTGCTCTTGCAGCCATTTGAACTGGTTGTTGGGAACCCCGGAAGTCCATTGTAGCTTGCCTGCCCGGAAACGTTTTAAGGCGGTGGACTGGTCTTCAAACGGATAATAAATAACCTTTTCCAGAATGACATTATCGGAGTCCCAGTAGTTCTCGTTTTTAACCAGTTCAATACGTGAGCGTATAACCCATTCATTTAAAATGTAAGCGCCATTAGAAACCAGGTTGCCGGGGCGGGTAAATGCCGGGCCGTGTGCAAGTTCGCTGGCGCGGTGAACGGGGAAAGTCGAAGGATGGTTAAGCAAAGCCAGGAAATAGGGCGTCGGATCCCTCATGCTGATTTGCAAGGTAAACTCATCCATTGCCACGACACCCAATTCACTCGGCGGCAGGTCGCCGGCAAGAACCTCCGGGGCGTTTTCAATGGGTAAGAGTACCTGGGCATATTTTGAAGCTGTTGCAGGATCAGCGCTGCGGCGCAAGCCGTAGACAAAATCATCCGCTGTTACCGGGTCACCATTCGACCAAAGTGCATCACGTCTGAGATAGAAGGTAAAGGTCTTACCATCCCGGCTGATATTCCAGCGAATGGCCGCACCGGGGATAATGCGCCCTTCTGCTGATTCAGCGGTTAATCCTTCAAACAGGTCACGTAAAATTTGCGCTGAAGGTAATTCTTCTACCAGGTGTGGATCGAGTGTTTGCGGTTCCCGACCATTATCACGGTGCAATTCTTGCTGTTGTGCCAAAACAGCCGGGATGGGACGGCCGTCCTCATTGAGTATCAGCTCAACGGGTTGAGCCTGTCGCCCGCGGACAGCCATCTTTTCGCGGTTGTCATTACCACAGGCACCGAGCAATAAGACCAGGATTGACAGCAAGCCAAATTGGCGCAATAGCTTTACGGATTCATACACTCCACGCTTCATTGGCCAATTCTGCATTTTCACCCGGGACCTGACACGACTTAATTGAATGACGGAATCAACGCACGGGGGCATTTGAGTTCATAAATGAACTGACGCGGCCACTTTACCCGTGGCAGCACCTCGCCACACTAAAGTATATATAGTACATTACGATCATCGTTCCTTGCACAACAAAATGGGCTGCCGACGCAGCGTTAGGGCAAGTATATTAATATCCGGATTCATTCCGATGATAATCAACAGGAAGTACTTCAATTGAACCCACCAGGCAACCCGACCCAAGTTGAAAGCCGTCAGCAACTGATTGAATACCTCGAATCTGGCTGTAAACCCAAATCCGAATGGTGCCTGGGCACCGAACATGAGAAGTTTGGGTTTACCACCCATGATCTGCGCCCTTTACCCTATGAGGGCAAAAGCAGCATACATTCAATGCTGCAAGGCCTTGCGGATCAGTTCGACTGGAAGCCGGTCTATGAGCAAGGCAAACTAATTGCTCTACTGGATGATACCGGTGCTTCTGTGACACTTGAGCCCGGTGGCCAGCTGGAGCTTTCCGGGGCATTGCTGGATAACGTGCACCAGACCTGCGATGAGGTTTACACCCATTTGAAGCAGGTTAAAACGATCGCTGAACCACTCGGTATCGCATTCCTGGGTATGGGTTTCCAACCCAAGTGGGAGCGCAAAGATACACAATGGATGCCCAAGGGACGCTATCGCATCATGCGTGAATACATGGCCAAACGCGGTAAGCTCGGGGTAGATATGATGGCCCGTACCTGCACTGTGCAGGTCAATCTCGATTTTGCTTCAGAAACCGATATGGTGAAAAAATTCCAGGTCGCACTGGCGCTGCAACCGCTTGCGACCGCGTTATTTGCCAATTCGCCATTCGTGGATGGCAAACCCTGCGGGTATGTCAGCTACCGCTCACACGTATGGGAAGATACCGACCCGGACCGGACCGGAATGTTGCCATTTGTATTTGATTCCTCGATGAGTTTTGAGCGATATGTTGATTACATGCTTGATGTACCGATGTATTTTGTTTATCGGGATGGTGAATACATCGACGCGTCAGGTCAATCGTTCCGGGATTTCCTCAATGGCACTTTGCCTGCACTGCCGGGCGAAATACCAAGAATGCAGGACTGGGAAGACCACCTGACAACCGCGTTTCCAGAGGTTCGTTTGAAGCGCTATATGGAAATGCGTGGTGCAGATGGTGGCCCATGGCGGAAATTGTGTGCCCTGCCAGCCTTTTGGGCCGGATTGTTGTATGACGATGCCGTGCTTGCAGCAGCCTGGGACCTAGTTCGTGACTGGAGCATGGAAGAACGTTTAAAGCTCCGGTCAGATGCGCCAAGGCTGGGCTTGAAAACAACAATCCGCGAACGCAGCCTGCAGTCCATCGCGCTTGAAGTTTTGGAAATGTCATCCACAGGACTGACCGGGCGCAACCGTCTGAGCGCCTCAGGTGAAAACGAAACAGGTTTTCTGGAAACCCTGTTCGTAAATGCCCATGCAGGATTGACACCGGCAGAAAAGAAACTGGCGCTTTTTAACGGCCGTTGGAATGGCTCGGTCGACCCCCTATTCACAGAGGCCGCGTACTAGTGACCTTTTTCAACATGCCAGACGACTAGTTTCAACTCTTTGGTTTTGCCGGGCTCAAAGGAATAGCATATAGAATTAAGTACCACCCGGCTCAAAATCGACTTCCAGATCAGCTGGAAGTCACCACCCGAGCCATCTGGCCAGCGACTTGTTCGGTTGATAACGGCATGAGCGTTACTGGTTTATTGCGCCAACACTGGCAGGGTCACCAGTACCAGCATTGCTGCTAGCAGTATTTTAGAAACCCGCTGCATGTTTAGAAAGGCATCGTCAACTTTGGATTTATCGCCAGCATCTGCTGCCTGAAACTATCCTTGATGCGTTGCAGAGACGCTTCGGTGTCAGCTTCAAAACGCAAAACCAGTATCGGCGTGGTGTTGGATGCACGTACCAGTCCCCAGCCATCGGCAAAATCAGCCCGCACACCATCGATGGTGGTAATCCTGGCATCAGCAAAACGTGCTTTTTCCTGCATTTGGGCAATAAAGGGGTGGTTTTCTCCCTCTTCCATCTGCAGTTTCAATTCCGGTGTACTGATGCTATTTGGAAGACTGCTTAACACCTCATGGGGCTCTCGCTCATCGGCCGCCAGTATTTCGAGTAGCCTGCAGGCTGAATAGATACCACAATCAAAGCCATACCAGCGCTCTTTGAAAAAGAAATGTCCACTCATCTCGCCGGCAAAGGGAGCGTCGACCTCTTTCATCTTGTTCTTGATCAGAGAATGACCGGTCTTATACATCATGGCGTTACCGCCTGCTTCCTGAATGACATGATGCAAATGCCCGGTGCATTTGACGTCATAGATGATGGTCGCACCCGGCACCCGGCTAAGGACGTCTTGAGTAAACAGCATCATCAGGCGGTCCGAATAAATTATTTCCCCGACGGAGGTCACCACACCCAACCGGTCCGCATCACCATCGAATGCAATGCCAATATCCGCATCCATCATTCGGACCGCATCGATCAGGTCTGTCAGGTTTTCCGGTTCACTGGGGTCCGGGTGATGATTCGGAAATGAACCATCCACTTCATCAAACAGGGTGATAACCTCGGCACCAATGGAACGCAGTACGTCAGCGGCACACACACCGCCAATGCCGTTGCCACAATCAGCAACCACTTTCAAAGGTCTTTGCAACTGGATATCGCCGGAAATTCTCTCAATGTACCGCGTAATCATTTCCTGCTGGCTTACCTTGCCTTTACCCACGCGCACGTTGCCACTCTTGATGCGATGAAAAATATCAATGATCTGGTCACCGGCCTGTGTAACCCCTCCGATCACCATCTTGATACCATTGTACTCAGGTGGGTTGTGACTACCGGTGATCATGACACCCGTAGCACTGCCAAGGTCATACGCAGCAAAATACAGTACGCCGGTTGGTACCGCGCCAATATCCACCGCATCGCAGCCGGTGGATGCGACTCCTTTGATCAAGCCCTCCATCAGGTCCACACCGGAATCCCTGCCATCCCTGGCCACGACCACGGGTGCTGCATCCTGCTCCAGTGTGAGCGTGCCAATCACCTGGCCAACCTGGTAGGCAACTTCAGCATCGAGTGTCTGACCAATAATGCCTCGAATATCGTAGGCCCTGAAGACACTCTCTACCAACTCAACAGGTGGAAGAACTTTCTTGCGATGCGTGGTGACATTCTCCAAACTAAATCCAAGGTCCTCAATGGCACCCGCTCCATCCTTCGGTTCGATGTCGTGCTGTTTGTCAGACGACTCATCAAGGGTAACCGGAAAGTCAACCTGCTGGTGATGGGCAGCTTCCAGGTCACTATTCGAGCCATCAGCTTCTTCCTGGGAGTCATCTTCAGCAGGGTCCTCTTTCAACTCCAAAGGTGGCGGGCTCGGCCGAACCTTTAGCACCACACCCAAGGCCAGCATCAATACACCTGCTAAGAATAGTACTGGACGTAATATACCCAAAGAAGTACTGGTTTTGGCTCCCTGTACAAACCCTACACGAAACAAAGTCGCCGGCACGCGAATCCAAACCAGGCGCTCTGATGAAGAAGGCGCTTGTGAGAGATTACTGAGCATCGTTGGCTTAAAACGGCCGTTATTCTGGTCAAGCATAAAAACACCCGATTCGGACCAGGCGCTGGCAAACGTCGAAACCAGTGCATCCGGACTCACTTTTACCAGCAGGTAACCAGTCACGGAATCCTGATCACCGATCCTTACTGCCATCGCCATGTAAGATTCCGCACCACTACCATGAATCTGCACCGAGGCCTGGCCGGCATCTGAGGCGACCAATAACATATCCAGCACAGCGTAACCAAAAGGAGCAAGATCAGCAGCGCGTAGGGCATCCAGGTCTGTTCCGAACAGCTCAATTTCAATCAGGTCCGGAATACGACCGCTAATATATTGTCGCAAATTTGAAAGCTTGTCGGGGTCAGCTGCAGCGATAACCGCCAGTTCCTGAACCTGTTGATCTTCAAGCACCCGGTTGTAGTTTTGAATAAGACCACTGACCTGACCAATAACTTGTTCAGCCCGTGCGAGCTTTGCATCGATGCTGGATTGACTGGAACCACCCATCAGAAAAAGAGCCGCCACCAAAATCAACGCCACGGCACCACTTCCAATCAACATGAAAGGGTTCAGTGTTTCAATCCGGAACATCAGTGAATCAAACAATCCATGAAAATCCACTTTCTCACTAATATTTATTTTTAACTTTTTCATTGGCGACCCGTATGTCCGAAACCACCCGCACCCCGTTCACTGGCTTTAAATGACTCAACCACTTCGAAGTCAGCCATGATGACGGGAACAAAAACCAGCTGCGCAATTCGCATGCCGGGCTTAATTTCAAATGCTTTATCAGAACGGTTCCAACAGGAAACATAAACCTGGCCCTGGTAATCACTGTCAATCAGACCAACCAGGTTCCCCAGTACAAGACCATGTTTATGCCCAAGGCCGGAGCGCGGGAGGATGACTGCGGCCATACAAGGGTCGGATATATGCATCGCGAACCCCGTTGGAATAAGTAGGGTTTCACCCGGGCTAATAAGCGTATTACTTTCTACACAAGCGCGCAGATCCATTCCGGCAGAGCCGTTGGTTGCATGTTCAGGTAAGGGAATTTCCTGACCCAACCTCGGGTCAAGAATCTTTAACTGCACGGCTTTCAAGCTCTGTTTTTCCAATCGACATCCCTATTCAATAAGATTTTATTTTGCTTCTGCAATCATACCAAGCCTTTGCCTGATAGTCTGCAACACTCAATAACAGAGGTTTCATCCTACAAACTCTGGTGATAAACACCAATATACACTGTCACGGCGTTGCCGCAGTATTTATGCAACATTTCAAAACAAAGACCAGAATATGAAACCGACCCGTTCACCGACTACAGGTAGCAAGAACCACCCGGAACTGCACTTCCAGCCCGGTTCATTGACCGATGCGCAGCTGCTCGGCAAGCTGCTGTATCCCGGCGAGCCGGGCCCCGGCAGCAACCGGCAGGCCGAAGGCCTTTTACAGCGGTTTGGCAGTTTACGCGGTCTGCAGATTGCAAGTCGGCTGACCACGGATGAGCGCGATGGGCTAAACGACAAAACAGCTACCGTGATCCGCCTGGCCCATGAGCTTGTGCAGCGACAACTGAGGCAGACATTGCAAAGGGGTGTTTCGCTGACCAGTCCTGCGATGACCATGGAGTACCTGCAAACGGTATTGAGAGACCGCAATCGCGAAATCTTCACCTGCCTGTTCCTGGATACCCGACATCGCGTGATTGCCTCGGAGAACTTGTTCCAAGGCTCCATAGACGGTGCCTGCGTCTACCCAAGAGTGGTCGCGGAAAGAGCGCTCAGGCTGAGTGCTGCTGCGGTCATCGTCGCACACAATCATCCTTCCGGCGTCAGTGAACCCAGTCTTGCAGACCAGGCTATTACCCGGCGTTTGAAAGATGCTTTACTGTTATTGGAAATCCGCTTGCTGGACCATTTTGTGGTAGGTGATGGTCCGCCAGTGTCCATGGCTTCAAGGGGAATGCTATAGTTTTTACCTGCCTTGGCCACCAACCCCGCTATAATCGACACGCATTTGGCCAAATTTAATTGCATATCGGGTCATATTGCGGTATAAAGTGCGGCTCATTTTCGATAGTACAAAAACGGAATAATCTAATGTCCAGAGTTTGTCAGGTAACCGGTAAAGGTCCCATGTCCGGAAACAATGTAGCGCATTCAAATACAAAGACCAGACGGCGCTTTTTACCCAACCTTCACCATCACCGTTTTTGGGTGGAGAGTGAAAACCGTTGGGTTCGCTTACGTATCTCCACAAAGGGTTTACGTATCATTGATAAAAAAGGCATCGATGCCGTTTTGACCGACCTGCGTTCGCGCGGCGAAAAATTCTGAGGAGATTAGATCATGGCAAAGTCATCAAGAGATAAAATTCGCATGGTATCTTCAGAAGGTACAGGTCATTTCTACACCACGGATAAAAACAAAAAGAATACTCCTGGAAAAATGGAAATGAAAAAATACGATCCTGTGGTACGCAAACACGTAATGTACAAGGAAGCTAAGATCAAGTAACCGATCCCGGCATCAGACCGCTTCATCAAACCCGCACAATGTGCGGGCCCCCCTACTCAACCCCCAAAAGCAAATTACCCCATTCATCCTTAGCAACAATCCAACCAGGCTTAATCCAGGTAGTCGCGTCTGCTTCTGTCAACAGTAGCGGCCCCTTCAAAGACTCACCCGACGGCACCCCAGCCCGTTTAACTTTCGACACTGTCTCAGCCAACCCTGGCAAATAGATTTCCATACCTGCGTCATGTCCCCGTTGTTCTTCGGGAATATTAATCGATTCCAAAACCGCTGATGCGCGACCGCTCAGACGTATATTCACCAGCTCGACAGGATGTGGCAAACGAAGGCCACTGGCCTTTGTATGGGCCTCGTGGAACTCGGCTTCATGCGCACCACCGGTAGTCCAGTTTATACCGATGCTTGCACTCTGCCCCATGTAACGAAGCTCAAGCTGGTGTCTGAAGGTCACACTTTGTGGTTCACAGCCCTCATCTGTCAGTTGATGCAATGCTTCGGCTTCCAGCGTCTGAAACCACTGCCCGATATCTTCGTCAGTCAGGCCTGCCAGCGGTTTCAGGACGGGCCGTGACAGCTCCCGGCCGGGTTCGGAAACCAGCATGCCCATGGCCGATAACACACCGGCTCGTGCCGGAATGATAATTCGGTCCATGTTTAATAACTCAGCCAGATCACAGGCGTGCAACCCACCAGCGCCACCAAAACACAAAAGTGAATAGTCAGCCGGGTTATAACCCCGCTCGACAGATATCACTCTTAGCGCACGCGCCATATGCTCATTTGCCAGGCGCAAAATTCCTCGTGCAGCTTCCAACAGATCACAAGCCATATCATTCGCCAATATGGAGACAGCCCGTTTTGCCGCCTCCAAATCCAGGGGCAGATATCCCCCTAGCAAGGTATCTTCAGGTAGCCGTCCCAATACCAGGTTAGCGTCTGTGACGGTAGCCAGGGTGCCGCCCTGACCATAACAGGCTGGACCGGGGCTCGCCCCGGCAGACGCCGGGCCAACCAGCAGCATGCCGGCCCTGTCCACCCTGGCTATTGAGCCTCCACCAGCACCGATCGTATGGATATCCACTGAAGGGATGGACAAGGGCCAGGACCCAAGCCGGCAATGTGATGTCAGGGGTATCTCACCATTAAACAGGGCTACGTCAGTTGAGGTGCCACCCATGTCAAAACTCATCAGCCTGGGGTTCGCCGTCTGTGCGGCAATACTGCGTGCCGCTGCCAGGCCTCCGGCCGGGCCGGATAACAATAAACGCACCGCCTGCTCCGCGGCCTGTTCAGCCGCAATGGTCGTGCCGGCACTTTGCATCACCGCAATACCGGCCCCCGGCAAGCGAGCTTGTAGACGTTTGAGATAGCGCGAGATTACCGGCCCTACACTGGCGTTGAGCCAGGTCGCCATACCTCTTTCATACTCCCGAACCTCCGGCAGGATTTTGCTTGATGAGGATACAAACCAGTGGTCTTGCAGTTTTTCGGCAATTCGTTGCTCCTGCTCCGGCCTCAGGAAGGAAAACAACAGGTTAATAGCGACTGACTCAACATCCAGTGCCTTGAGTGTCACACAGAGCTGAACCAGTTCTTCATCGCTACCCTCGACTAGCAAATCACCATCTGCGGAAATTCGCGTGGAGACTTCCAGGCATAAATCCCTGGGTACCGGTGGCTGCGCTTCAGCCTGTATGAGTTGATAGACCTGCTCCCGCTCCTGGCGGCCAAGACTCAGCACATCAGCAAAGCCCTTGCTTGTGACGTAAGCAACACGAGCACCCTTACCCTCCAACACCGCGTTCGTGCCAACAGTGGTGCCATGAATTATCTTTAATTTCCGGCTTTCCAAACCGAGGCGTTTCAAGCCTTCAACAATCGGGCTGGATGGGTCAGAGGGGTCGGAAAGCACCTTGCAATGCCGCATTATGCTGGTATTTAAAACTCGCTCGAGCACTACGATGTCGGTAAAAGTACCGCCCGTGTCAACACCAACCAGTGTAATATCATCCATAGCATCAAATGCTAACACCAGCCGGTTTACAATGCTGCCACGGAGCCATTGATCCATTCATAAACTTGTATTTTGCGTCCAGAATTAATCAAAGCTTTCCCAAAACAGGTTTTACGCCCATATGCCCGAACTACCAGAAGTTGAAACAAC
>Ga0265303_10001630_pt1 | contig 13854 bp, 8 predicted proteins | sample Helome_2_FD_192494 | JGI IMG/M metagenome (GOLD analysis project Ga0265303, IMG submission 192494) | Marine sediment microbial communities from subtidal zone of North Sea - Hel_20160317 (Illumina Assembly) | ecosystem: Environmental > Aquatic > Marine > Subtidal zone > Sediment ... | reverse complement strand
GACGGGTTGTTACCGCCATGACAGCCGGAACAACTCGGCGTAAACAGGCCAGCCTGGATCTCGGAGAAATTCGGTCCGAATGACGCTCCAGGCGGAGGCGGATCGGGTGGCGGATCCGGTGGCGGATCCGGTGGCGGGTTGCCACCGCCTCCCTGGGTGCTCGCCAGGGCATCGTCGTAAGACTCTATATCGCACGCGGCCATAGACCCCGCAATAGCGAGGACTGCAAAAGTGCTTACCAGTAATCTGCGAGGGTCGAGGCTACTCGTCACGTTGCTAACCGTGTGCAAAAGGGTCCCGTTGATGTTATCGCGATGGTAGCCTCAAATCGGGACGTATGTCACAGTCCAGGGTGTATCAATTTGGCGACAAATCCGAGTCATTTTCGTTGCCTTTGCGCCGCGTTTCGTACGCATCGCTGTAACGCCTGATGCTCCAGGTACCCACCTTGTCGCCGTTTTCGAATTGCGATCCTCGTGCCGTCACCTCGATCATTGCCTGGCCGATTTGCGTTGCCTTGACGGCGGCCCCGACGGGTGCGAAAAACCAGTACAGAACATCCTGGCCGATGTGTGCTTCTTCGGCCGTCGGCCCGACGTAATCGGGTCGGTAAGCGATGACGCGCAAGTTGGTACCTGCCGCGATCGCGAACAGTGATTGCTCTGCGCGCACTTTCTCGCGCGCCCACATCATGCTCGAGTCCTCGGATATATCGCTGGAACTTATGTAGTGAAACGAAATATCGGGTTTGTCGCTGGCGCCGAGCCACGCCTCGACGAAGCGCACAGGGAAGTCGACGTGAATCATGCCGTAGGTTTCTTCGTCGACGCCAACGGAACTTGTACCAATTGCCCAGTAGACTGCATCCGCCTCGGCAATTTGCGTGCGAATAGCGTCGTAATCGAGATAGTCCATGTGCAGGGTCATCTGCACCCTGCCGCTTGCTACGCCTTCGTCAATGCGCGGCGTCGCACGTCGCGTGATGACATGAATCTTGTCGATGTCAGGATCGGCAAGAGCCGTTTTCAGGATGCCGTCGCCTGCCGTGCCGCTCGCGCCGAAAATCGCGATCGTCTCGTGGCCCGCCGCGGGACCTGACAGAGGCTCTACGGACTTGTCGTACGACAGCACGGTCATGACGCCGGCGACGTAAAACAGCGCGAACAGTACGATCGGCACAAGCAGGATTGTTCGAAGTCGGGGCCATTTCATGATCCGTGCATACTATCACTGCTTGCGAACTTGGTATGCTTTCGAATCCCTGTGCGACACGAGTCCCGGTCTCATGAATTTGCCATTGACCTTCAACCACTTGCGAATGTGTATCCTCGCCGCAGGGCTCTTGTCTATCGGCGGCTGCGATCGTGTCGACCAGCCTGATAACAATCCATACAAACCCGTGCCGTACGTCAAGATCAAGCACCCCGAGTGGTCGAAGTCCGCTGCAATTTACCAGGTGAACACGCGGCAGTTCACGCCGGAGGGGACGTTTCGTGCAGCCGCGAAAGAGCTGCCGCGCCTCAGGGAACTCGGCGTCAACATCGTCTGGCTGATGCCAATTCACGAAATCGGCGAACAGAACCGCAAGGGCACGCTCGGCAGCCCCTATTCCGTCAAGAACTATTACAGCGTTAATCCCGAATTCGGCACGCTTGACGATCTCAAGGCGTTTGTAGCGGAGGCCCATGAACTCGGGCTGTACGTGATCATCGACTGGGTCGCGAATCACACGGCATGGGACAACCCGCTTCGTGACCAACATCCCGAGTGGTACGAGCGCGACTGGAAAGGTGACTTCCATCCGACGCCGTGGTGGGACTGGAGCGACATCATCAACCTCGACTATTCGCAGCCCGGCCTCCGGCATTACATGACCGACGCGCTCAAGTACTGGGTAAAAGAAGCAGACATCGATGGCTATCGCTGCGACGTGGCAGGCGACGTGCCGATTGAATTCTGGAATAACGCAAGGCGCGAGCTCGATGCGATCAAGCCCGTCTTCATGCTTGCCGAATGGGAAGGCCGGGACCTGCACGCCGAGGCCTTCGACATGACCTATGCGTTCAGCTGGTACGAGACGATGGAAGATATCGTCGCCGGCAAGAAAACACTCAACAAATTGATCCGCTACTACGCCCGCGACTACAGCCGTCACCCGGAGGGCGGTATGCGAATGGTCTTCGTCAGCAATCATGACAAGAACAGCTGGGAAGGCACGCAGTTCGAGGTGTTCGGGGATGCCCTCGAGGCCGCGATCGCGCTAACCGTTGTAGGTGAAGGCATGCCGCTCATCTACAACGGCCAGGAAGCCGGCAACGAGCGTCGACTTGAATTTTTCGAGAAAGACCCGATCGAATGGCGCCACCACCCGATCGGCGATCTCTACAAGGATCTGCTGGCGTTGCAGAAAGACAATTCGGCACTTTGGAATGGCGCCTGGGGCGCGCCCATGACTCGCGTACCGAATGATGCCATGGACAAGGTCATCAGCTTCGTACGCCAGAATGAACACAACAAGGTATTCGCCGCGTTCAACCTGTCGGACACGTTGCAGTCGGTGTCGTTTTCGGAAACGCTTTATCACGGCGAGTACACGGACTTCGCAAGTGGTGGGCGCCAGGCACTGGATGCCGACAGCCGGCTTGTAATCGAGCCCTGGGGCTACAAGGTATTCGTGCGTCCGTAAACAGCGGCGCGCAAGACTACTCCGAGAATGACGGCACGCCACCGGCGCGCCAGACTGCCGTGATCCTGTCCTGCATCCCCGACATCGCGGGCCAGAAGTTCTTTGGCATTCCTTTGCTGCCGGGGTGAAAGGTCTCTCCGAGCGCCGCGAGGAGACGGCCGAAGTGCTCGCTCAGTGCGGCCTGCTGTTCCCGTTGCTCGTTGCTCGGCTCGTCGGACCGACTATAGATCTCGGGCAGATGGTGCTCGTTGGCCAGGATTATCGACAGCTTCTGGTAGTGGCTCAGCGTCGGCGCGAACCAGCCCGCATGATATTGCTGGGCATCCGTCTGCTTCGGCGGTTCAAACTCTCTTGGCACACAATGATCTGAAGCGCCTTCGCCTTGCGCCACGATGGCATCTATTGCATCCAGGGCGGAATCGAGGTCCGTGATCTTCTGACTGAACCCGACGTCGACGTTGAGTCGTGGCGTGTAGCCTTCGAACGCCGCCACCTGCGGATTTCCGGCTTGTGCCCCAACGTAGCTGCTTTCCCACAAATGCGCGACGCCGATTTTTAACGCCTCGTAAAGCTCGCCTATCGAGTCGTAGCTGTCCTTGTCGGCCCAGGCGGTTTGTCTGGGAACTTCCGGAAACTCGATCGCACAGAACAGCTTCAACTGGTTCCCGTCGAGCGGCCCAATACCGACGACGTAGCCATCCAGTCTTTCCGGTAACTCCGCAGGATCGGGATGGATGAAGGGGATTTTCGATTGGTCGTTATAGTGTGGTCGCCGGAATTCGGGCGCGTGCCCGAGCGCTATGCAGAGATTGCTCGCCAGCTCCAGATGCAGCATTTCCTGAACCGCCACCGATGCCAGTAGCTTGGCCGATACCGGGTATTCCTTCGGATTCGTTTTATCGAGATCCCGGATCGAATAGAGCGCCGACAGGTACAAAGGTATGGTCCACAACTCCAATTCCACAGCGTGCTGGAGGTTTTCGTGGAGATCTTCAACGGACCAGTCTTCTGGTGCTTTCACGGGCGAACCTCAGTCATCTTTAACGGCAATGTCCATTATCTTTGTTACGTAATGATCGACGTGATGGTCGGAGACATCCATATCGCCGATGTTGGCCCAGAAATCGCCGTCGGGCGACAACTCGGACTGGTGCTCCGTAAACACCTCGTACCCGCCATCCTCTTTGAGGTGCACTTCGTGGCCAAAATGATGAAACGCGTCCGTGAAAAACGTCGGCGGCGTCATGGGTACCACGTCATCCTCGTTAATTACGCGCCACAAGGGCAGGTGCCGGTAACGATTAACTCCCTCTTCGTCGGTGACCTTGGGCTGGCCAAAGGTTACGCACGCACCCAGTGTCATGTCCTCGTGACTGAGTCGCATCATCAGGATTGCAGCTATGGCGCCACCAAGGCTGTGGCCGGTCAGGCGCGTCTCGTATTCCGGTACCAGCAATTGCCGCACGTGATCGTAGACTGCAGAGGAGCTTTCGAGGAAACCGCAGTGGATAGGAACGCCAACAGACGCGTCGACTTTCTCCTGGACCTTGATGTCGGTCATCACGTTGTCGAGATTGTCGGTGCCACGAATCACGACCCACTGCACTTTCTCGGCGTCATCGATTTCGACAAACACCAGGAGGTCGAACTCTTCCAGCAGGCCAACGTGCAGCGTCGCTGAATCGCCGTACTGTCGCTGAATCGCCTGCGGGTCATTGTAGGATGCCGCCGCACGACTCACGTGATCGTGAAAGAGGTCGAAGTCGATCTTCATCTTGCCCATACCTGTGCCCCGCTAATAGTGCTTTTCAGCTGCTGGTAATTAACGCAACCACTCGAAAAGAGGTTCCAGGAAAGCCCGCCGCTGCGGATCGAGATAGGCAAACGTGATGCCACGATCGGTCAGTTCCCAGTACTGCACGCGATCTTCGCTCATGAGCTGGGTGCGGACGCGCTCCAGCCGATCGAGATCTTCTCCCGAAAGGTCGTTAGCAATCTGTCGCGCGCGTTCAGTGTCGCCCATCTCGAGAAACATCGTCGCCGCCTGAATTTGCGCGCGCCGAACACCAAGAAGGCTCTCTTCCTGGGTTTCCAGCCTTACCTCCTGGTCGAATTCGAGCAGCCGCTCGAGCAGGCAGTCGAGATTGGATGAACCGCTTTTCGCGCTGTTTTCAAGCAGGCGCATGACGTCGTAAGCAGCGACCTCCAGGATAAAGGACTGCCCCATGCTGAATGCCAGCTGCCCGTAGAATTGAAAGTGTCGCGCAATTTGCTCGACGACAGGTGCATCTTCTTCGTTCGAAATCGCTTCAGCCAGCAAGCGATATTGATTCAGCAGGTAGTAGGAAGTGCGTTGATCCCCGGCGTTGATCGTGCCGCGCAGGTAGCTATTGAAGCACCGGATACAGAGTTGCAGCAACGGCTTGTTCACAGCGGCAGCGTCAGTCGCTATGCGTCGCGTATTGATTGCAATAAGGTAGGAAATATCCCGCATGTGCATGCTGCTCAGCGCCATCAGGAGCAGGTACTGCCGGCATACCTTGACCTCGAGCCACGTTGCATCCTGTTCTATTTCCGCCAAAGCGAAAGACTCGAGGGAAATAAAATCGGGATCATTTTCGATCGACTGGCAGATCTCGAACCACTCGGGCGGGAGTTTCGACCGGTAGCCCTGGTAACGACTAACCAGGTCTGCAAGCGCATCGATACCGGCCATCGCAATAGCGCGATCACCGTGTTCCATCGCGCTGCGCACGACGTCATGCAACTCGTCCACTGCTTCGTTCACCCGGTCGACATGTGCGCTCTGGTAGTTTACAGCCGCCAGCATCATGGCTTTCTCAGCCACCACCTGAATGCGCTTGATCATGTTCAGCGGCGACACGAAGGACAGCACATAGGCGAAGTAAGGAAGGATAATAAGGAGCGACAGTACGACCAGGATTATCGTGAGCAGGAAACCCGCGCGCGGGAGCAAAGCCTCCTGAGGTGCATCCGTCAATGTCGTTGTGGCCCAAAAACAGACGACGGTCGTAACGACGAAAAATCCCAGGACAATGACGTTCGCCGGTTCCCTGATGAAAAGCGTCGTGATGCGATGGTTGTAACGATTTGCGGCCAGCTCCACGATGATCGCAACGACTGTTATCGCGATGCCGAGGATAGCGAGCATTACACCCGTTGCAGTAGCAAGGCTCTCGGCAAGCACACCCAGGTCCGCACCGCGAAGCCATTGCATGGGATCGGCGAGAATAATGGTCGCTGTCCCTTCGAGGAACTGCATCGCCAAAATCAGGACGACGGTAATGACGAACAGCAGGAGAGCGGCGGCTACGTAAGTGAGCTTTTTATTCTGCATTGAGTACAAGCGTAGCCGAAGTGCTGGAGTGATGCATCAGGTCATTGCACTGTACAGAGCCGCACAAAATATTCAGCGTTGTTTGCCTCAAACAGTTCCCGGGCCTCCGCCAGCAAAGTCTCATTCCGGGGATTCTCCAACGAGGCCAGCTCCAGCATCGCTCTGCCGGCATCAAAACGCATTTCGCGCTCCTCGGCGATTTCCCTTGCCGTAACGAAGTGGCCGCGCGCCTCCTTTGTTCTTCCCCGACTTGCCGCAGACATGCCACGCAGCAAATGTGATCTCGAACGGACGTTCACAAAGGTCCTCGCGTACTTCGAGAGCAACCTGTTGCCTTTCTTGATTCTGTGCTGCAGTTTCGACAAGTCGATGCTTGTCTCCCCGGATGGCCGCCGCAGTACGTCAATGTACACCTCTACTACCGCCGCGAAGTGATCGGCCATGTGATATCCGGTTGGCGGATGTTCGAGTATGAACTCGAAAATGTAATCCGCTTCTTCCAGCGCCTCGACCACGCGATCCTGCCGCAATCGAATAACCGCAACACTGCGCCGCTTCTCGATGTCCATGTCCTGGTCGGTTTCAGGGCTGGGAATGGCCAACGCCTGGGTCAATGCACGTTCGGCCGCTTCGGTCTCGCCACGGACCAGCTGGTTTTCCGCCTCGTCGAGCAGTGAACGCGCCTTGAGACGCTGATCGCCGATGCGCTCAGCCACCTGCCGCGCTTCCGACCAGGCGGTTGGTGCAAACGCAAAGTCGCCTGAACACCTTGCCGCGGCGGACCTGACCAGGCGAACCTCACTCTCAAGCGCGTTGTCACAAATATCGACGGCGATGTTCAGGGCCTTGTCGCTGGCCGCACGCAGCTCGCGCCACTCGGCTTGTTGAGCGAACATCAATGCGCGCAGGTGCCACACGTATCCTTGTGCGGCGGCATGTTCTGGCTGCGCGGACATCTCGATCGCGCGCTGAGCAAAACGCTCTGCGGATTTTGCCCGACCGATTACGTAATACAGTACGGCCGCGTTGATCATGACACGCGCCAGCGGAGCGGAATCGCCGGCCTCTTCGCCGAGATTTAATCCACTAAGCGTCAGGTAAAGCAGCCTTGGTGCCGACTCACCCTCCATGTAATAGGCCTGGCCCAGCTGCTTGTAGCACTGCACGGCCTCGTCCAGCAGCTTTTTCTCTGCCGCGCGGCGCCCCCGGTAGCGCACTGGGAACAGCCCATGCAGAAACTGCCTGAAGAACTCCCTGGTTACCCAAAGGATCGTCTGGCCCGCGGTTTCGGGTACGGGCCGATGTAACTGCTCGAGCGCCCTTTCAAGGTGGACCCTGCTCGCCGGCATGTCACCCAGGTAATAGGACGCAATGCCAATGTCCTTTTCCCACAGGGCGCGGCGGTTCGGCGAGTCCTCGATCGACCCTGCGTCCATGAGATCGATCGCGCTGGAAAGGAAGTCCACGGCCTCTCGAAACGCGCCGTCGCGCATGGATTGATTGCCGGCGTTTTCCAGGTAATGAAGCGCTTTCGGCCCGTCCGCAGCCTGCAGCCAGTGATGGGCAAGCACAGGGTGCTGCGTTGCGTGGTCGGCACTGTTGAACTCCAGGCACCGGGCAACCGCCCTGTGCAGCGGTCGCCGCTGCGCGCCGGGCATCGTGCCGTAAGCAACGTCGCGAGTGATCGAATGCCTGAAAAGGTAATGCAGGTCAGGATCGGGCCGATCTTCATCCACAAGCCTGGCACGTAGTGTGTTGCGCAGCATTTCCGGCACTTGCTCCCGCTCATGAGCGAGCGGGTAAGCCTGCTCGACCAGTCGGCAGGCAAACAGGCTGCCGATGACGGATGCCACCTTCAGGCACATCTGCTCACCGGCCGGCAGCGCGTCCAGGCGGCTGACAATGACCTGTTCGACTGTTGTCGGCAGGTCTTCGTCAGCAAGGTCCAGCAGGCTGCACTCTTCAGCCTGAACCTGGACCATGCCGCGGTCAACGAGCGTGCTGAGGAGCTCCTCGGCAAAAAACGGGTGTCCACTGACCCGCTCATGAATAAAGTTGCCGAGCCTTTCGGGAATCGCATCTACACCGAGCTTTCTTGCGAGCAGCAACGACATTTCGTCTCGCGACAGGCTTTCGAGCTCCAGCTGGCGAGCCCCGGGGATCTCGTACAGCTGCCGCAGTTCACTGGCAATGCCGTCACCCTCGGGCCGGGTCGTAATAATACTCAGCTCGAAGCCGATGGAATTCATCAGGCTGCGCAGCAACGCCCAGGAGCCCGAGTCAAACCAGTGCACATCCTCGACCGCCAGCATGAGCCGTTGCGTTGGCAATTTTTTTCGCAACAGCCCGACCAGCAGTTTTTGCATGTTTGCGGCCCTGACATCGCCGAGCATGGATGCGGTTACGTCATTGTCGGGCAGATCCAGTGGCAACACATCGGACAATAGCGGGGTCAGCCGCTCGAACTCACCCATGTTGCGCATTGCACGCCCGATAACCACGGCCATCTCCGCGCCGCTCATACCAGGCTCGAGGTCGAAGATGTCCGTGAACACCAGGCGCCACGCGTGGTAGGAGGCGGACTTTTCTATCGCGTCCGCTGTGACTCTCAGAACGCGAACACCTCTCGCCTCGGCAAGCAGTGCCGCGTGCGCCAGGAGATGCGACTTGCCCAGGCCCGCCTCGGCCTCAATGATGAAAATCTCGTGCGTCTCGGTGTCGTCGAGTCCCTGCGTTATCTTGCCAATCTCCACCTCGCGCCCGACAATCTCGCTCGTGATACGCGTGGTTTCCTTGCGCATCGAAGGCTCGAAAGTTGCGATCGATTTCGCGAACCCCTTGACCGAAATTTCACCCCTGGACTCGAACGCCATGCGCTCTGATGCGGCTTTGCGCGTGAAGTCGTCGCAGAGCACGACGCCGTGATTCGCAGCCTGCATCAGTCGTGCGGCGCGATTGATGACGTCGCCACGCAGCATGTAGTCACGTCGGGCATCGCTGCCGAATGCGCCGCAGATCGCGCGACCTGTCGCAACGCCGATGCCCGATTCCACACTATCACCAAGCGCCGTACACAATTGCTGTGCGCAGTAAGCTGCACGTTCTGCATCGTTTTCGTGCGCCTTGGGCGGCAATCCGAACGCCGCCAGTAACAGGATGCCCTTCGAATCGACGTCGACCTTTATCGTTCCCTCACAGCGATCAACGATTTCCTGAAACCTCTCAATGCTCTCGTCGCCGCGCAGCTGGGACTCTTCGGAGTCCACAACAGGCGGGAGATTCGCCAGCACAACGGAAACCGTCCGTGACTCCGCGAGCCACTCGGACTCCGGTATGTCGAGGCGACTTGCCACAGCGGGAGGCATGAACGGCTCCAGGTCGAGATTTTCATCGAGCCTGATCTGCTTTTCGGGCATCGAGTCGATCGGTGTCCTGACTTTCTTGAGGACGGCCCCACCTGAGTCTGCCTGGATGCCGACACAATACTCACGAACATCCCGCCATGCGGTCGGGCCCAGAACGACACCGCCAATCTTCGACTCGGCCTCCGCGGCGACAACCTCGTCGAGCGCGTTGCCGGATACCACGAGTTCCCAACGACCCTTGTGCCCGCCCAGGTAACTGATCAACAGCTGACCGGAACTGATGCCAATGCGTGTGGCCAGAGCGTCTTCGTCTTCGGCGGCGCGAGTACGCAGCATCTTTTGGATCTCGAGTGCGCAGCTCGAGGCCCTGAGTATCGGATCCTCTCCCGATGTGACGTCCATCGGCCAATGGCACAGGAATGCATCACCAGCAACGTAAAGCACATCGCCGCCATGCTTGATGACGATATCGACAAGATTTCTGAAATAGCTGTTGAGCAACCAGGTCAATTGCTCCAGTCCGGCCTGGCCGCCGTGCGAATAGCGTTCAACAATGGAAGTGAATTGCTGAATGTCGCTCAGCAACAGAACGCCGTTGGCGGTTGTCACCTCGAAATCCTGGATCGGCGGATCCAGTTCGAGGCGGGCAAGAAGCAATTTCGGCAGAAAGCTAGTCTGTGCGAGAGCCGTCGATCGCATGGCCTTCCTGGCGAATATGCCTTGGTCCGGAACAGACGTATGCTAACATGTCGCTTCCAATATGCGCGACGCATACTGGCTGCGGAAAAATCAATCAAAACAAGTCGCTAGCTGGGGGAGAAGAACTGTGGGACTGCATACGCCTCGTCTTACCAGATCGGCCGTGCCGGAGCAAAAGCAATACGAACGGACTGCGCAACCCGTGCAGGTTCAGAACGCGCTCAACCTGGCACTGAAACTGAAAAACCGCGCGCAGATGCCAGCGTTGCTGACCGCCATCGACGCCAACAAGGACAGCGTGCATCACGCATTGTCCTCGCTGCACTACGTGCATTTCGCGAGATTCCTGCCAACGCCGGATTTCAGCGCACTGCAGGTGGTTACGTCGTACGACGGTGACCTGCAGTCTTACCTGATGGACTTCGTCGACGTTCTGGGTCCGATATTCAACGCGATTCTCGACTTTATTGAAGGCGCACCCAGCCTGCCCGTCGAGAAATACCCGGATGAGTTCATCGATTTCGTGAATCGCAATGACATCCCCTCAGGCGGTGTCTGGTCCGCTTATCCGGAGATGACCGTGATCGAGATAATCCGCCCGAGTACAATCAAATGAGCGCGCCGAAGGGAAACTACCACGCGCATAAGGCGACACTGGATCTCGACGATATCCAGGGCAACATTCTGCGCGGCTACAAGCAACGCAATGGTCGCCACTTCGCATTGCGCGTAACGAACGGCGGCGGCGCCCGTGGATTCCTCGGCGACATCGTCGATCCTGAATCGGGCTTGCCGCAGGTAACGACGGCGGCACACTGGGGCGACGAAAAGCCACCGTATTGCCTGAACGTCGGCATCACGCATGACGGGCTCGCAGCCCTGGGTATCCCGAACTCGATGTTGTCGCAGTTTCCGGAAACGTTCAGCCAGGGGCCCGCGGCACGTGCGTCGGACGTGGGTGATGAGGGACCGAGCAGTCCCGAACACTGGTCCGTGGGCGGCCCGAAGACGGCGCCGGTGCACCTGATGTTGTCGATCTATACGACCGAGACGAACAACCCGCAAAGAGATGCGCTGTCTCAGCAACTGCGTGAAGCATTCGGCGTGAGTGGGCTCGACGAAATATGGTCGATTGATACCAATGCGTTCCCCGAGGGCAAGATTCACTTCGGTTATCACGACGGCATCAGCCAACCCAACGTCGAAGGTGCGCCGGGGGGACGCCTCAAGGACATGCAACCCGACGCGTTGACAGGCGATTTCCTGCTCGGCAAGGACTACCTTAACCAGTACAGGGGCAACTACCTCGGCGATGTACCGCCAGAGCTCGGTAACAATGCGAGCTACGCCGCAGTTCGCGTCCTCGATCAGCATGTCGAAGCTTTCGAAGACTTCATCAACACGGTCGAGAAGCGACACAAGATGGACGCCGAGATGGTCGCCGCCAAGATGGTCGGACGATGGAGGAACGGCAACCCGCTCATCCTGACGCCACATCAACCGGACCCCGACCCCGAAATCCCCTGGGACAAGGTCGACCAGTACGACTACGCGCCGAGCGATATTGCGCCCGAATATTTCGATGACAGGGATGGTATGCGCTGCCCGATCGGCTCGCACATGCGTCGCCTCAATCCGCGCAGCAGTCTTGTTATGGGTTCGCCGCACTCGCGGAGAATCATTCGACGCGGCATGCCGTATGGTCCGCAGTTCGATCCGGAGAATCCGACCAAGGCGGACCGCGGTCTGTTCGGATACTTCATCTGCGGCGATCTCGCGATGCAATACGAATTCCTGATGGGGACCTGGGCCAACGGTGATTTCTCGACGACGGGATTGAGAGGAGCACGAGACCCGATTCTTGGCGCCCAGCCGGAGGAAGGCGGTCAGTTTATTATCCGCACCGACGACGTGCGCGACCCGATCATCGTCGACGACCTGCCGCGCCTGGTCACAACACGGGGCAGTGCGTACTGCCTGTTGCCGGGCATCAACGGCCTGCGGTTCATTGCCGGGAAGGAGTTAGTCTGATGAGCATCAATGAAACGCTGGCCGCGCAGCTCAATGCGCTGTTCGACGCCCCCAACCCGCGCGACGTACCGAGCGGCGTGCTCGTCTGGTTCGGCGATACCGCGTTCCCGAATGGCCTGGAGCCGACCGTGCTCTCGCCGGAGCTTTGGCAGATGTACTACTCGCGGCTCGAAACGGGCGCACTGATGCCGGACGTTTTAACCGCATCAACGGCATTGGCTACGTTGAGCAAAGAGTTTCCGACAGATGGCCCGGTACCGATCGCAATCGCAAACGTTGCGTTGTCGATCCCGACGGCCGAGTTTTCGAAAAAAGTAGAAGCAGCGGCCGCTGCCGGAACCGGCCTTGACCCGGAGCCGGATGGCCTGGGATCGGTGATCGAAAACGCGCACGCATTCATGGCCGCTGGCCTCCTCGCGCCACAGTTCAACAGGCCCGCGGCTGGCGTCCGCTCCAGAATAGTCACGTTCGTCGTTGACGAGCGCTTTTACTGCAGCAACCCGGGTGCGCCTTTGCCCGATGCGATCGAGCTGGACCTCGGCGACGGCAGCCCTGTGCGCTCTGTGCGTTTCGGCGAACACGTGACGGGTCGTTATCCCGATGCGGACGAGATAACGCTCAAGATTACCTGTCGCTACGGCGATCAGGCTTTCCACGCGGCGACCACCCTGCCGATTTCAGATGACGCCGCTGCTCCTATGCCGGACGAGACCTGGCCGCTGTACGGACTGGGTTCCGGAAACACAGGCCAGGCCTGGGTCTGGCGCGCGCCCGGCCATGCCGAGATCGTCAATCCCCTGATTGTCTGCGAAGGCTTTCCGGGCGGGTACCCACGGGACTATGTTTACGAGGTACTCAGTGGCTGCGGCACGTTGCAGCAGCTACAAGCACGCGGCTATGACCTGATCAGCATCGGGCTGACGAACGGTGCGGACAGGATGCAAAACAATGCCGACGTCGTTGTTGCCTGTATCCAGGAGACACTCGGCAAGGTCGCCAAGACCAATGGCGCCGAGAACCCGCTCGTCGTTGGCGGTGTCAGCATGGGCGGACTGATCGCTCGCTATGCGCTGGCACTCATGGAGTCGCGAGGGCAACACCATGGGACACACCTGTTCTTCTCGGTCGACTCGCCACACGGCGGTGCGTACACCTCGGTCGCCGACCAGTGGTTGCTGCATTACCTGAAACCGACGTCGGTGCTGGCACAGAACCTGGCCGCACTGGTCGACTCGCCGGCGAACCAGCAATTCATGCAGTACTGGGTCCAGGGCGGCGAGGTCATTGTCAGTCCCATGCGCGACCAGTTCCTGCAAGATCTCGAAGCCATCGGCTCCTGGCCGCAAAAACCCAGACGCATCGCCGTCGCGAGCGGTCGTGGTGACGGCGAGCGCGAAATTCCTGCGCATGCCAAGATGCTCGAATGGGGAGGCAATGAATTTGCCGCGGCGACGCTGTACACGCTGCCGGAGTCGGACAAGCCGGAGATTATTGGCGAGGCATACTGCTTCCGTGCAGACCCTGAAACGCCACCCACCCTGTTCATGCAAAGCGAGTATTCCTGGGAAGGTGCACCGGGCGGGTCCAATGTTTACGAAGCAATGACAGCCGGCGTTGCGCGTTTGGTCGGCATCGGCGAGCTAAAGGACTATTACCCGATTACCTTGTGCATCGCGACGGTCAGTGCATTGGGCGTTGATGCATCGGAGTGCGAT
>Ga0265303_10001629_pt1 | contig 13864 bp, 12 predicted proteins | sample Helome_2_FD_192494 | JGI IMG/M metagenome (GOLD analysis project Ga0265303, IMG submission 192494) | Marine sediment microbial communities from subtidal zone of North Sea - Hel_20160317 (Illumina Assembly) | ecosystem: Environmental > Aquatic > Marine > Subtidal zone > Sediment ... | reverse complement strand
TCGGCGGGCAACACGCCGTCGTTGAGTTCGGCCTCCACCTCGTGCGGTTGCAGGTAGTTGTCGGCGTAGTCACGGGCGATTTTCTGCCACTTTTTCGCGTCGTTGCTTATCGGGATATCCATCATGCGTTCTCGATCAGGAAAAATGTTGCGGGAAAAAACCGCGCAGCAGGTTTAATACGGCATCTCTTGCGACCTGCCGGTCAAAGCTCCCGGGGCTGATCAGGCTCGAGAGCCACAGGCCGTTGGTCATGGAAGTCAGGGCGATCGCCACGAGGGACGCCGACGCACCCTCGTACTCGCCTTCGTCGATGATCTTCTCACAGAGGTCCTCTACGACCTCGTCGTAATACCGGTCTCTCTCGTCGCAGATCCTGCGATAGGTCGGCCTCGATTTGACCTCGCCCCAAAAAGCAAACCAGACGGCGATTTTCTGTCGGTCGATAATGGCAGGGCGGAGGTCCAGTTCCATGAGCGCGAGTAGTTTATCGGCTGCTGCAGGCCCCGATTTCTCGAGCGTCTTGTTGAAGCGTGCCTTGTAGTCGTCGGCGAGAAAGCGCAGCGTCTCCTTGAGGAGGTTTTCCTTGCTTTCGAAATGCAGGTTGACGATACCCTGCGACAGGCTGGCCTCGCGCGCGACATCGGCAAGCGTAGTGCTCCCCAGGCCTTTGCGAGCGATGCATTTCATCGTCGCGTCTATGAGCTGCTGCCGTCGTTTGGCCCTGCTCGCCGTGCGCCGGGCAGTATTCGTTGTGGCTGCCATGCGTCGATCATGCCATACTATGAATGAATACTCATTCATTTTTATTACCTGCCACCAGGAGACTGCATGCGCAGCCTGACCCGCTCGAACCAGCACTTCGAGAAAGCCAATTCGCGCCTCCCGCTCGGCGTATCGTCGAATTTCCGCTACTGGGGCGATGACAAGACGATTTATATCGAGCGCGGCAAGGGGGGGCGCGTCTGGGATATCGACGGGAATGAGTACATCGATTACCGCCTGGCCTATGGTCCAGTGATACTCGGTTACGCTGACGAGCGCGTCGATGCGGCGGCTCGGCAGGGCATGGATGTCGGCGGCGTATTCGCGCTGTCGACCGAACTCGAATTCGAGGTGGCAAACCGCATCAGTCGCATGGTTCCGGCGGCTGAGCTCGTACGTTTTTCCAATTCGGGCACAGAAGCTGTTATGGCAGCGTTGCGCGTGGCGCGCGCATACACGGGCAAAGAGGGACATGTCATTGTCGAAGGCGGCTACCACGGGGTCTTCAGTGAGGTCATGTGGTACTCCGAGGTCGAAGGCTGGAGCCCTGCCGACGGCGATCCCGAGGTATTGCCCTATGGCGACGGCGTTCCCGCCGTCACCCGGCAACTTTTTCACACGGTTCCCCTTAATGACGCCAACGCGCTGGAGGACCTGTTCAGGAAAAAACACAACGAAATCGGGGCATTCCTGATTGAGCCCATCATGGGCAACTGCTGCGCGATATCGGCCGATGCGCAGTACATGCGGGACGTCCGCGAACTCTGCGATCGATACGACGTGTTACTCGTAGTCGATGAGGTAAAGACGGGGTTCCGGGTTGCGAAGGGCGGGGTGCAGGAGCTGTTCGGTATCAAGGCCGACCTTTGTACATTTGCGAAAGCGATCGGCAACGGATATCCGCTCGCTGTCGTCGCGGGCCGCGAAGACGTCATGCGCAAGATCGGCGACAGCGTCGTACACGGCGGCACATTTACGGCGCACTCGGTTTCCTTGACTGCCGCCGCGAAAAACCTGGAGATCCTCGATGAAACGGGTGCTCTCAGTGACATCGAAAATTACGGCCTGCAGCTGCAGCAGGGACTGGCAGGCATTCTGGAGGCGCGCGGTATCGCTCATTGCTTTACGGGTGCGCCGGCATTGATGGGCCTGTTTTTCTCTGAGCAGGCGCCGGTCAACTACCGCGAATGGGTAAACTCCGATTACCAGTTCTATGACGCGTTGGCGCCCGTTCTGCACGACCAGGGGATACTTGTCGAGCCGGACTCAAGGGAGCCATGGTTCCTCTGTGAATCCCAATATGGGATGCCTTGATGAAACGCTGGACAAGTTCGAACGGGCGGTAGACATTTGCGTTGCCGAAAATAAAATCATCACGGCCGGAGGGCCGAGACAGCAATGAAAACCTATGATGCGATCGTCGTCGGAGCGGGCCACAATGGCCTGACCAACGCCGCTTTCCTCGCAAGAGCCGGCCTCGATGTCGTCTGCGTGGAGAAAAATGACTACATCGGTGGCGCTTCGGTGAGTCGCAACCTCTACAAGGACTGGATTTACTCGAACTGTTCCTATGTCTGCAGCCTGCTGCGCCCGGAGATCTACCGTGAGCTCGAGCTGCACAAACACGGCCTGCAGATCACGCCCTACGGAGGCTCGGTGCAGTTCATGGAGAACGGCGACTACTTCGGTTCGTACCACGATCACGAGGTCGCTTATCGCGAGATGGCGCGATTCTCGCGCCATGATGCCGATGCCTACAAGAGCTATTCAGCCAACACGATGCGCCAGTGCCGTTTCATTCGTGACTTTCTCCTGTCGACGGCTCCGGACCCGACCTCGTTCAAGCCCAAAGATCTCCTCGAGCTCATGCACATCGGCGGCAAGTTCTGGGAAATGGGCGAGGAACGCATGTACGAGACGATCCGCTTCTGGACGATGAGTGTCGCTGAGTACCTCGATGAGTATTTCGAGACTGACGTCATCAAGACGGCGCTCTCGGGCAGCGGCATCATCGGCACGGCACTGGGCATTCATTCGCCCGGCACGGCCTACGTCCTGCTGCACCATTACATGGGCGATGTTGACGGAAACGTCGGCTCGTGGGGCTTTGCACGCGGCGGCATGGGTTCCGTGGCCAAGGCTGTGGCCGGCGCGTTCCTGGCAGCCGGCGGCGAACTTCGCACCGAATCGGGCGTCGACCAGATCATCGTCAGGAACGGCAAGGTCTCGGGTGTTGCGCTCGAAAACGGCGACGAAATTCAGGGAAAACTCGTCGTCTCGGCCATGGACGTCAAGCGCACGTTCCTGAATTGCATGGATGAGAACGACCTGCCCGAGCAATTTTATCGTCGCGTGAAGAACTTCAAGATTCGTGGTTCTTCGGGCAAGGTCAACATCGCACTTGATGGCCTGCCCACCTTCCCGGCACTTCCCGAAGGCAGCTCGCTGATGTATTCCGACATGCACTTCATCGACTCGATGGAACGCATGGAACGGGCATACGATGACTGGAAAGCCGGCACCTGGTCGAAGGACCCTTACATCGACATGGTGATACCGACGCTCAACGACCCGACCATGGCCCCGCCGGGCAAGCACTTCATGAGTTGCTTCGTGCAGTACTGCCCGCACAAGATCGAGGGACGCGACTGGACCAGCGAAGAGAAGGAAGCTTTTGGCAAATCGGTTATCGACCAGATCGCAAACTACAGCCCGGACTTCAAGGACCTGATTCTGCACGCCGAGATTCGCACCCCCGAGGATATTGAAGCTGAAATCGGCATCACCGAGGGCAACATATTCCACGGTGAGCTGACGATGGACCAGCTGTTGTTCAACCGGCCGGTTCCGGGCTACGCGCAGTACCGCGGCCCCGTCGATGGCCTGTACATGTGTGGTTCGAGCACGCATCCGGGCGGCGGTGTGATGGCCGCGCCTGGCGCCAATGCCGCGCGCGAAATCCTGTCCGACCTGCGGCGTCCCAACACTGTTCCGGAGAGCTTCAGCGATGACTGACAAGTACGATGCAATTGTTGTAGGTGCCGGGCACAACGGCCTGGTCTGCTCGGCGCTGTTGGCACGGGCCGGAAAGAACGTTCTCGTACTCGAGGCTAACGCGCAGGTAGGTGGCGCGGCAGTCACGCGCGAATTCGCCGAAGGTCACTCGGTTTCTGCCTGTGCGCACCTGCTCTACCAGCTGCAGCCCGAGGTTCGCAAGGAACTGCAGCTGTCGCCAAAACTCGCAGGCGAGGATATGACAACGATCGCACTTGCCGAAGACGGCCAGCACCTGAGGTTGTCGGCGGATGCGGTGACCGGCGTTTCGGACGACGATGCCGCGCAGTATCGCCGCTTCCGCAAGCGCATGACTCGCTTCTCCGACCTGTTGAGGAAATACCTCAACAAGGCGCCGCCGCGGCTCGGCACAAAAAACCTTTCCGACCTGTTTACGCTCGGGCAACTCGGATTCGATATTCGCCGCCTTGGCAAGGAAGAGATGCAGGAGTTCCTGAGACTCATCGGCATGAATATTCATGACGAGGTGACGGAACGCTTCGAGAGTCCATTGCTCAAGGGTGCGATCAGCCTCGACGCAGTGCTCGGCACTCACCTCGGGCCGCGCTCGCCCAATACGATTGTCACGTATCTCTATCGGCTCGCGGGCGATCACGGCCGCGTCGCCGCCGTGCGGGGCGGGATGGGCAGCGTCAGCGAGGAGTTGGCGCACGCGGCTCGCAGTAGCGGCGTGACGATTCGAACCGGCATGCCCGTCAAGCGCATCATCGTCGGCAACGGTCGCGTCACGGGTGTCGAAACAGCCAGCGGTGAGACTTTTTCGAGTTACATGGTGATCTCGAACGCGGACCCGAAACGAACGATTATGGATCTCGTCGGTGCAAGGCACGTCGAGGCGGGTTTCGCGCGGCGTATGCATCACCTGCGCTCGCGCGGCAATGCTGCGAAGCTGCACCTGGCACTCGACGGTCTGCCGACAATAGACGGCCTCGACAAGAAGGACTTCGGCCAGCGCCTCGTGATCGCAGGTGACGAACACTACGTCGAACGTGCCTTCAACCCGGCCAAGTATGGCGAGTACTCGCCGGAGCCTGTCGTCGAGATGACGTTTCCGAGTTTTCGCGACGAGTCGCTCGCGCCGACCGGCAAGCACGTGATGTCGGCCGTCGTGCAGTACGCGCCGTACTCACTCAGGGAGGGCTGGAGCGACGCGACGAAGAAGGCGTTCAATGACACGGTGATTGCGACGATTGCCAAGTACGCCCCGGATATTGCGCAACGCATCACGGCCAGTGAATTGTTGACGCCGGCGGATATCGAGGACGAATTTCATATCACGGGTGGCCACTGGCATCACGGCGAACTCACGCTCGATCAGTTCCTGTTCGTTCGCCCCGTGCACGGCGCCGCGCAATACAAGATGCCCCTCGATGGTCTGTGGCTCTGCGGAGCGGGCGCACATCCGGGCGGGGGCGTCAGCGGTGCCGCGGGTCGAAACGCGGCCCGAACCATCCTCAAGTGGGAGAAAGCGGCATGACACAAGCACCAGTACAGCAGGGACGCCTGAAGTCACCGTTCTATTCTCGCCTCGAAAAACTCGATTTCGTCAATCAATGGCACGAGTGGAAGGGCTACTCGAGCACCGACGAACTCTATTGCGCCGACACCGAGTACTTTGCCATTCGCAATGCGACCGCTGTGTTCGATCTGACACCGATGACCAAGTACCGCGTCACGGGGCCTGATGCGCTCGATTACCTGAATCGCCTAGTGACCCGCGACATGGCCAAGATCCGCCCCGGCCGGGTGGCCTATGCCGTCTGGTGCGACGATAGCGGCCAGGTCATCGATGATGGCACGATCTTTCACCTGCGCGAAGGTGAGTACCGGCTGTGTTCGCAGGAGCGCCACTACGCGTGGTTGATGGCCAATACGATCGGCTTCGATGTCACGGTGACGCACGAGACCGAAGACGTGGCCGCACTCGCCGTACAGGGTCCCACCTCGTTCAGTGTTCTCGACAGGATGGGCCTGGATGGCCTGGGCGAGCTGAAGCCTTTCGGGCTTATGCATTTCGATTTCGAGGGTGCGGAGCTCATGGTGTCGAGGACTGGCTTCACGGCCGATCTTGGCTACGAGCTCTGGATCGAACCCGGCAAGGCCGAAGCGCTCTGGGATGCGCTGTTCGAAGCGGGCGAGTTGCATGGTATCCGGGCGATCGGTACGCACGCGCTGGAGCTGGCGCGCATCGAGGCCGGGTTCCTGGCGGCCTACGAGGAGTTTTTGCCGGCCGATGAGACGGTTCGCACGGGTGTATCGCGTTCGCCGCTCGAGCTCGGGCTCGACTGGCTCGTCGACTTCAAGAAGCCAAACTTCAACGGACGTCGCGCGCTGGCTCAGGAGAAGCGCAAAGGATCGACATGGCGTCTTGTGAAGCTTGATATCGAAGGCAACAAAGTCGCGGAGAATTCGTACATCTTCGCGAACAAGCGGGCCAGCGGCGGCAATATCGGATTCATCACGTCGGCGGCCTGGTCGCCCGTGTGCAAGCAGAATATCGCGCTGGGTACCGTAAAGATGCCGCACGGAAAGCCGGGAGATACAGTCTGGGTCGAGATCTACTACCAGCGTGAAATGCACTGGAATCGCAAGATGGCCGAAGCCGTTGTCGTCGACAAGCCGTTCTGGTTCCCGGCCCGTCGCGGGGCGACGCCACCCGGACCTTTCTAGGCGGAATTACTGGCATGAAGCATCGGCTCGATCCACTGTTGCGACCGCGATCGGTTGCGATCGTCGGTGCCTCGAGCCGCAGCGATTCTCTCGGTGAGTGGGCGCTGAAAAATCTCGATATTGGCGGTTACGAAGGCGCCGTCTACCCGGTCAATCCGCGTTACGAAGAGCTGGCGGGTTGCCGCTGTTATCCGGATCTCGGCGCCCTTCCCGAAACGCCCGACCTGGTTATCTTCGCCGTCAGCGACGAGCGCATCGAAGCAGCGCTCGGCGAGGCAATTGCGGCAGGCGTGCCCGCGGCAGTCATCCAGTCCACGCTCTATATCGACAACGATAGTGAGCCACCTTTGCGGGAGCGTGTGCGCGACAAGATTGTCCGGGCCGGCATGCTTGTTTGCGGCGCCAACGGCATGGGGTATTACAACGTTCGTGACCACGTCTGGACCTGCGGCTTCGATAGTGCCCCGCACGAGGCACCCGGAAACGTGACGCTGATCAGTCATTCGGGGTCCGGCATGTCGGGCATCATCGACAGCGAGCAACGTCTGCGCATCAACCTGGCGGTGTCTACTGGCAATGAGCTTGGCGTGACGATGGATGAGTACATGGATTTCGCGCTCGACCTGCCAGAGACACGCGTAATCGGTCTGTTCATCGAAACGGCTCGCAACCCGGCCGGGTTTTATGCCGCGCTCGAGAAAGCGGCGCAAAAGCGTATCCCCGTTGTCGCCCTGAAAGTGGGTCGAACGCGGGCCTCGGCAGAGCTCGCCGTATCTCACTCGGGGGCGATGGCCGGCGACGATTCAAGCTACGAAGCCCTGTTCGATCGCTACGGTGTGCAGCGTGCGCGCGACCAGGACGAGTTCGCTACGATGCTGATCATGTTCGCCGAGTTGCATCCTGTTGGAGCGGGCGGCCTGGTTGCGTTGCATGACTCGGGCGGCGAACGGCAACTCATGGTGGACCTGGCGGCCGAGGCCGGGGTGCCGTTGACAGAGCTGTCGGAAGACACCGTACTCGCGCTCGAGGAGATCCTCGACCCCGAACTGCCGGCCGTCAATCCGCTCGATGCCTGGAGTCGCGGGGGGCCTGACGCGGGCGAAATAATGACCCGGTGCCTGTCGCTCATGATGCAGGATGCCGGTGCGGCGCTCGCGGCGGTTGTACACGATCGTGCGCCGTTCGGTTCCGTTTACCCGAGTTACCTGAATTACATGCAGCGTGGTCGTGCGGAGTCGGGTAAACCCGTGGCACTGGTCGCTGCAAGGCAGGGGACCGGCCACGACGAGGCCGTCGTTGCCAGTACACATTCGGGTATGCCTGTTCTCGACGGCGTCAGCCAGTTCCTGCGCGGAGCGAACGCGCTCTTCGCCTACCGTGATTTCCTGTTACGGGAGTACTCTGAGACAGGCGACGCAGACAAGGCGGTCGTCGAGAAATGGCGAGGGCGCCTGAGCTCGGGCGAAGTGCTCCCCGAGATCGAATCCCTGGCCTTGCTCGACGCATTCGGGATTGCGACAACGTCTCCGCAGGCGGCCAGCGATGAAGAGGAAGTCATCGCTGCGGCAAAGCAGGCGGGATTTCCGGTCACGCTCAAAACGGCGCGCGAGGGTTTGCTGCACAAGTCCAACGAGGGCGGCGTTATCGTCGGCATCAACGACGAGCCACAGCTTGTGCGGATGTATCATTTCATGAGCCAGCGCCTCGGGCCCGATGTGCTTGTCGCACCCGTGGTGCCTCCTGGTGTCGACCTGTTTCTCGGCGTCAAGCGAGACCCGCAATTCGGGCCGGTTGTATTGCTGGGTTTTGGCGGCGTGCTCGCAGAGACGATCAACGACGTGCAGTTCGCGCTGCCACCTTTCGACGCGCAGCATGCCCGTCGCCTCATTGACCGGTTGAGGCTGCGTCCAATGTTGGACGGACTACGCGGCGCGCCAGCCGTCGATGTCGGCAGTTTCTGCGAATTGGCGGCGCGTTTCTCGACGATGGCGTACGCGCTGCGCGATGTCGTGTCCGAGGCCGACATCAACCCCGTCATCGTCAATGAACAGGGTGCGATCGCCGTCGACGCGCTCGTCGCCGGGCGTGATCGAAGGGAGCAGCGTCGTGCAGAAACTTGAGATCTACCAGTCGCTCTGGGGCATGCAGCGGCGCAATCCCAATAGCCCCGAGCGCAGCGACGAGGAGTCATTTGCCATGGTTGCCGAAGCCGGCTTCGATGGTATGTGCCTCGACCCGACTGTCGATGAGATATCCGAGAACCTGGCAAGGCACCCGTTGTTTGAGCAGCACGGGCTTGGCTGCATGGTCAATGCCTTTCCGCGCGCGCCCGACGACATGCAGGCATTGCTCGATTTCGCTGCGGAGATGAATGCCTGCGCGGTCAACGTGATCAGCGGCGTCATGCCGATCAGGCCTGAGGACGCCGTGCCTGTTGTCAGGCGATGGATCGGGGAGGCCGAGGCTCGTGGCATGCCGCTGCTGTTCGAGACGCATCGGGATAGCTTGCTCAATGATCTCTATTTCACCCTGCAACTATTGGAGCTCGTGCCCGAGATGCGCCTGTGTGCCGATCTTTCACACTTCGTCGTGGATCGTGAGTTGCGCGCACCCGTGCCGGAAAGAGACCAGAAGCACATCGAATCGGTGCTCGAGCGCTCCGACAGCTTCCAGGGTCGGGTCGCCAGTCGCGAGCAGGTGCAGGTGCCGATCGATTTCCCGCAACACCAGCAATGGGTGGAGATATTCCGGGGCTGGTGGAAAGAAGGGATACGGATGTGGCGAAATCGGAACACATGCGGCGCAAAACTCGTGTTCCTGTGCGAGCTCGGGCCACCGCCTTATGCGATAACCAATGGCGAACAAAATGAGCTGTCAGATCGCTGGGCCGAGTCCCTCGTGATTCGCGATTGGGTTCGTGACATCTGGGCAGATATCGCGGCTGGTAAATAATTGACAGGGTGGACAATTTGCAGCAAGTTCCAGCAGTTACATCTGTAACTGAGATCGGAATCGTTGGAAACCCTGACCGCAAAAGTCGTTTCGGTACACGCCGGCAGCAAGGACCTGCTCGAGAAACCCGAACAAGGCTCCATACAGGTTGAACTGGATGGCGTCGTCGGTGATCGGCATCGTGGACTCATGCGTAAGGCCTGGGCCGGAGACAAACAGGCCAAAGGAACTCCGCGGCGCAACGAGCGCCACTGGTCCGCCGTGTCTTACGAAGAGCTGCAGGAAATTTCGCGGACGATGGATCTGCGCTACCCGCTGTTGCCGTCGACGCTTGCCGCAAATCTCTGCATACAGGGCATCCCTGAGTTCTCGCGCCTGCCGAAAGGCACGCTGCTCAAGTTCCCGTCGGGCGCCGAGCTGTCGGTCGAAGAGTTTAATCCGCCGTGCCACGACATGGGCAAGGAACTGGCGGCCACGCAGGAAACCAATTCGGGCGAGCCTCTGTCGACGACGGCGTTTTCAAATGCTGCGAGACTGACCCGCGGGCTCGTCGGCGTCGTCGAAGTGCCCGGCGAGATTTTTCCAGGTGACGAGGTCGAGGTCGTCCTGTACGAGCATCCGAGCTGGCTGCAACGCTCGTCGGGCTGACAGGATCTAGTTACCCGGGTGCATCCTGACGATTGCGCCTCCCTTGATGACGACATCAACATCCTCCAGCAGCGTAATTTCGGTTAGCGGGTCTCCCTTGACGGCGACGAGATCGCCGAATCGCTCGGGCTCGACAGCACCCACTTCGGACGCCATGTCCATGTGCTCTGCGGCAAGTGACGTCGCACTCCTGATCGCATCCATGGGCGCCATGCCGCGACCGACCATTACCGCGAACTGCCTGCCGTTGTAGCCGTGCGGTGAGACACCCGCGTCGGTGCCGTAGAGAATCGGCACTCCGGCACGGTAGGCCTTCTCGAAGACGATGCGTTGTGCCTCGGTGGTTTCATCGTTCTTGCGCATGAATTCTTCGGGATAGCCGAGTGCTTCACCCACCTCGGCCGTGTAGGTGCCGTTGTAGACATCCATCGAGAAAGCGACACCATGCTCGGCCGCCATGGTGATTGCTTCATCGTCGGCGAGCGAGGCGTGCTCGATCGAATCAGCCCCGGCGAGGATTGCATCCTTGATCGACTGCGCACCATGCGCATGGGCTGTAACCCGGAGGCCAGCTGCGTGCGCGACCTCTACGACCGCGGCGATTTCGGCCTGTGTCATCTCGGGCTCGCCCGGTACACCGCCAAACGCGAACACGGCTCCTGACGCGATGACCTTGATCATGTCTGCGCCGTTTTCGATGACGGCGTGCGTGCTGTCACGAAATCCATCAGGACCGCGGGCAACGCCAATGCGTATCCCGGTCGGGATTTCGCTCTCGTCGTGGCCAGGCACGACGAGGTCACCGCCTCCGCCTGGAATCGTCAGATAAGAGCCGGCCGTCTGTATGCGTGGCCCGGGTACCTCGCCGCGCCGGATCCTGTCGCGCACTTCGATGATGGCCTCGGGAAAGTAGTCGCCGACATTCCTGACGGTCGTAAAACCTGCACCAAGTGTTATTTCGGCGTTGCGTACAGTCATCGCGAGCGTCTCGCTGATAGGCCGACGGTAATAGACCGTGAGGTCGCTTGAATCGTCATGCACGAGTGCCAGGTGCGTGTGCGTATCGATCAGGCCTGGCAGACAGGTGTAATCGCTCAGGTCGACAAGCCGCGCCCCCGCAGGCGGTTTCGAATCGACCGGCAGAACCGCTTTAAAACGGTCGCCTTCGATCAGGACGAGTCTCGCGCCGAGTGCATCTTTGGCCATGCCATCGATAAGGACTCCGCAACGGACAGCAAGCAGTTGGCCATCCGGCCCCGTACTTTTCTGGCACGCGACGGAAAGCAGGAGTGCGAAAAGCAGCATGGCAAGCTTGGGCATTGGCTTTCTCCGTTCAACGGGACGCACAGTAGCAAGCGTGGTGCGTTGTTGTGAAGTAAGCTCCGTGAGAGGTCGCAACCGAGACTGGAGTATGTGCGCATGAGGAACAGCGCTGGTGTGAAGACGGCGTTTGTCGAGGCCCTGAATCGGCCGCAGCCATTGCTGCTGGATGGCGGGCTCGCGACACAACTCGAGGCGCAGGGTTGCGATATCGGTAATACGCTCTGGTCCGCGTCAATGTTGCTCGAGGATCCTGAGGCCATCGTGGATGCCAGCCTCGCATATCTCAAGGCCGGGGCCGAGTGCATTGCCTCGGCCAGTTACCAGGCGAGCCGGGAGGGATTCGCGAAGCTGGGTCACCCGGCCGAGGAAGCCGACCGCCTGATGTTGCTGTCCGTCGAACTCGCGATTCGTGCGCGTGATGCGTTTTCCCGTGGCGGCGCGGTTTCGCGACCGCTCGTAGCCGCGAGCATTGGACCCTACGGAGCCATGCTGCACGACGGCTCCGAGTACACGGGAGATTACGCTATATCGGCCGACGGGCTGCGGCAGTTTCACCAGGAACGATTGCAGCTCTTCGACAACAGCGACGCCGACGTCCTGGCGATCGAGACAATACCGTCGTTGTCCGAAGCTTGCGTGCTTGCGGCCTTGCTCAGGGACTGCAACACGCCGGCCTGGATCAGCTTCTCCTGCCGAAACGAAAGCCAGATCAGCGATGGTACGCCGCTCGACGAGGTAGCGGCGCTCTTCAAAGGCCACCCGACGGTCCTCGCGGTCGGCATCAACTGCACGCCACCGCAGTACGCAACGGCGCTGATCAACATGCTGCGCAAGACCTTGCCCGACAAGGCCGTTGTCGCATATCCGAACTCGGGAGAACAGTTCAATGTGGACGACAACGCCTGGTCGGGCGATGTGGTTGCCCTGACGGCGGCGGAATGGGTCGCCGCTGGCGCCCGAATCGTCGGCGGTTGCTGTCGCGTCGGGCCTGAACAGATTCGTGCAATGGCCAACGGATTGAAGGAGGAACAACGATGATGAGCCCCTGGTTGAGCCTCGGCATTGCCGGGGCGTTTGAAGTTGTCTGGGCCGTGGGCCTCAAGTACACGGACGGGTTTTCGCGCTTGTGGCCAAGCGTTTTCACGCTCGTTGCGATGGCAATCAGCGTCTACTTTCTCGCCATCGCCGTGAGGAGCATTCCGCTCGGTACGGGTTACGCCGTGTGGACTGGGATCGGGGCAGTTGGCACGGTAATTTGCGGCATTATCCTGTTCTCCGAGTCGGCCGACCTCGTCCGCTTGCTCTGCATCGGGCTGATCATTGCAGGCATCGTCGGCCTGAAGCTCACGTCGAGCGCCTGATCGCTGCTATCAGGGTAGAAGCTCGGTCAGGTCCGACGGAGTTGCCGCGATAGCCGTAGCGCCCGCGAGCGTCAGCTCCTTCACCGAGCCGTATCCGTAGGCAACGCCGACGGGCCGCATGTCGTTGGCAATCGCGCCGATGAGGTCGTGCTTGCGGTCGCCTATCATGCTGCGATGTGCGTCGCCAGGATTCTTCCCGATGGCGTATTCGAGCAGCTCGACCTTGTTCGCCCGCGTGCCATCGAGTTCGCAACCGTAGACGGTTTCTATGAACTCCCCCATGCCGAAGTGCTCGACGATCTTCGTGGCGTGAACGTGGGGCTTGCTCGTCGCAACAAACAGGCGGTGCCCCTCGGCGGCCAGCGTGTCGAGCGCATCGAGGATGCCGTCGTAGGGGACATTCTCCTGCCAGCCGACCTCGACAAAGCGCTCCCGATACAGGTCGATCGCTTTGAGTGTCAGGTCCGGGCCCACCATCTCCGGAAATGTGTCGTACAGGGGAGGACCGATACAGCCGTAAAGGTAATCGTCGCTCGGTCGCGGAAATCCAAGCTCTTCTAGAGCGTATAGGATGCAGCGCGTGATCCCCTCGTACGGGTCCGTCAGGGTGCCGTCGAGGTCAAAATAAAGGTGCGTCTGCATTGCGGGCAGCATAGCAGCGTAATAATACGTATGTATTCCTGCTGCGTGTTGACGAATAGTGGCGATGACCAAAAGCAAAGGACCTGAACACGATGAGAGCCAAGCTGACAAGCGGATTCCTGGCCGCCTGGATCACGACGACCGTAGTTGTGATGTTTTGCTCGAACGCTGCGTTCGCAGAAGGTCCACATGGCGGCAAGGGTCACAAGATGCCGACCTTCGAAGACGTGGATGCCAATTCGGACGGCGTAATCGTCGCAGATGAGCTTTACGCCATGCAGGCAAAACGTATGTCAGAGCGCGCTCAGGAGGGCGGCAAGCTCAAGCACGCCGGGGACCGTTGCGTGTTTGAAGACGTCGATACCGATGGTGACGGCGAAGTGAGTGAAGCCGAGTTTGCCACGCACCACGCCGAGCGCAAACAGCATCGC
>Ga0265303_10001628_pt1 | contig 13867 bp, 11 predicted proteins | sample Helome_2_FD_192494 | JGI IMG/M metagenome (GOLD analysis project Ga0265303, IMG submission 192494) | Marine sediment microbial communities from subtidal zone of North Sea - Hel_20160317 (Illumina Assembly) | ecosystem: Environmental > Aquatic > Marine > Subtidal zone > Sediment ... | reverse complement strand
ACTACGAGCGGCAGTACATAGAACACGAAATTCACACTCGCGTGCGCCAGCAACGCGGCGGCCGCCATCGCCAGGCCAAACTTCCCGAGGTCGGACTGTTTGTTTGTGAACAGACCGCTCAAGAGGAGACGAACGACTGCAATCGCCACGATCAGCAGCGGCAGTAGCAACCAGGGTCCGCTTTCTAACAGCAGCTGCAGGTAATCGTTATGCACCAGGAGACCGGCTGTGCTCTGATCGCCCGGCTCACGATAATGCGGATACAGCAACGAGAAAGTAAAAATCCCGGTGCCCGTCAACGGTTCATCCAGAAACATCTGCCAGGCGCCGCTGAAAAGCGCACCCCTGACGTTGACGCCGGTGCCGAATTCACCGGTATCGAACGCGCCGCTTCCGAGCTGCGGCTGCAGCAGGAGACACACTGCATATACGCCCGCCGTGCTCAACACCAAGACGAGCCAGGGCCCGATCGTCAGCCGGCGGAACATCAGCAGCAACAGCCACCCGACCAGCGCGGCCGCTACGATGGCTAAACCAACCCGGCTGGAAGTGGCGAATATCGCCAGCGCCAGAATCATCAGGCTGATGTGCGCGACCAGACGCTGGTTGAGCATCATCGTGCCGCGCCATTCGCCAAGCAGCAGGCGATGCGCGAGCGGTATCCATACCAGATACAAAAGGCTGGCATAGTTGTTCGGATCGGTCAGTGGCTCAAACGCAGCTTGCCCGCGGTGTATAAAACGGATGACCGACAGCAACGCAAATACCAACGCCGTTCCGATGAGCAAACGATGCAGCAGCCAGCGTTCGGGCAAAGCAGAATTGACCAGATACCACAGCGGCAGACAGGCCAGAATCCAGCTGACCGGAAAGCTGCTTTCCGGACTGATCGTGACAAAACAGTAGGAGATGACGAGAAAGCCGAGCGACCATAAACATAACCAGCCATCGATCCTCTGCCGGGAAAACCGGGCCATGACCTGCCGCCAGGGAGACACTATCGCGGCAGCAAGCAGAAATCCGACGGCAAGAAACAGCACGATGATGTTTTCCTGCACACCGAAGAAGAGGCACGCGGCCAGAAAGCTCAGCCACAGCAGCAGGCTGATGACGGTGGAACGGAGAGTTGAGTAGGAAGAGGGCGACATGAACAGCATAAGGTGGTGCCGGAACGCAGAATCGAACTGCGGACCTACTGATTACGAATCAGTCGCTCTACCAACTGAGCTATCCCGGCGCTGTGTCTCCAGAGCCGGCGGAGAATACCCCTCCTCCCGAACGGGTTCAACAGCGGGTCTTAGCGGGGAATTCTATACAGATCGTATCGCCCGTCTCGTTGTTGCCGGTCACCTGATAGATCGTGCCATCAGAATCGGCTATCGAATAGGTGTAGCCGTCATCTCCCTGCGGCCGCCAGCCGATCGCCGCTTCTATAGCAGCGATGTCGGCAAGGTCTACGGCATAGGCACCGTTACGAAGCCGGAAGTCTTCCTGAAAAATCTCGATGGTCGAGATATTCTGCACCAGCACGCCTTCTTCGCCGGTGTCGATGTACTGATTATACATCGGCATCGCAATAGCGCTGATAATCGCTATCAGAGCGATCACAATCATCAGTTCAATCAGCGTGAAGCCACTGTTGCGACGGGATCTGGGTAAAGTCATGGTCTGCATCCTCTAGCCGGTTCTCTGTGAAGAGACTGATCAGGCGGTCAGTTTAGTAAAATCTGAGCCGAAAAAAGGGGGCAAAAGCCCCCTTTTTCGAATCGCAAGTCTGAGATTAGCAGTCGGCTGGCGCCCAGCATACCAGCGTCTGTCTCTGACCTGAGAAAGCACCGTAGGCAGGGCGGACGATAGTCAGCACAACGTCTGCGTTGGTGCTGATGTCACCAGCTTCTGCAATGGTGACGATACCGCGAGCGTCCGTGGTAGCGTCAGGAGCGCCTGACTGGAACGGCGCGCCACCTTCAGGAGCCGTAGCGTTGCCTATTTCAGCTGCAAGCGCGGTAATCCAGGCATCAGCATCCGCCAGTCGCGTTTCCGCTTCAGCTGGCGTTTCCGAACCAATTGCCATGTTGGTCTTGGTACGGGCAATCTCGTTACGACCAAACTTGATAGCCTGTTCGAAGTGAGTATTGACCTTAGCCATGTTGGTGGTTTCGATATAATCCTGATAAGCAGGCAGGGCTACAGCGGCGAGAATACCGATGATGGCCACTACGATCATCAGTTCGATGAGGGTAAAACCCTTTTGCATCGCGTTTTTCATCTTGAACATTACTCCGTCATTCATTTTGTCAAAACGTGGCCACTTGCGCGATTGGGGCACCAGAGCCGCGAGTCGATGAAGGAAATGCAATGGGCGTGCCAGCTTCACAGAAAAGTTGGTTCACTGTCCTTGCGAGTTTCCAAACTTCTTTAAAGTCAGATACTTAGCGGTATTCTCCAGGTTCTGGCGCGTCCCCGAAGGGACATTGCCAGCAGCAGATGTAGGTTTCTCGCTACGTCACTTGCTGACGATTACCGTCACCTGGTAAATGGCCCGCCATACAGGCTCTGACCGCCATATATCATGAACAAACAGCGCCGATGAAACTGTGACAGATTTATCGACCCATAGGTGACACAGGATTAGACTTCGCCCGGCGCGCAACGGTAAGGTTTGCGTCAACTGCACAAGGATTGCACTGCCAGATGGCATCTGAACCGATTCCCTTGAGCGGCCTGGCACGACGCCTGGTCGAAGAGAGTGTACTCGACGCTGAAGCGGCATCAACTGCCAGCGAGGAGTCCCGGAAACAGGGGACGCCTTTCGTCAGCTATCTCGTCCAGAACGGTCTCGCCGAAGCTCGCACGATTGCTACAACGGCCTCCGAAGAATTCGGTGTGCCGCTGATCGATCTCGCGTCTTTCGATCTCGAGATGATCCCCCGCGACCTGGTCAAAGAGAACCTGATACAGCAGCACAATGCGCTGCCCCTGGTGCGTCGGGGCGTGCGACTGTTCGTTGCGGTTTCCGACCCGACCAACCTGCAGGCGCTGGATGAGATCAAGTTCCATACCGGGGTCAGCACGGAACCCGTCCTGGTAGAAGACGACAAGCTGACCACGGTCATCGAACAGTACCTGCATGCCCAGGAAGACGACGGTCTCGGGGATCTCGACAACAGCGAGTTCGACAACCTCGACATGGACCAGTTCGAGGATAAAAAAGAAGAAGAGGATGACGACACAAGTGGCGCCGACGACACCCCGATTGTTCGCTTCGTGCACAAAATGCTGCTCGACGCGATAAAGACCGGCGCATCGGACATTCACTTCGAACCCTACGAGAAGACCTACCGCGTCCGCTTCAGGACGGATGGCGTGCTGCATGAGGTATCTGCGCCGCCACAGAATCTCGGGACACGCCTCGCCGCCCGCCTGAAAGTCATGTCCGAGCTCGACATATCAGAGCGCCGCGTGCCCCAGGACGGCCGGATCAAGATGAAGCTGTCGAAGACCCGGGCGATTGACTTCCGGGTAAACACTCTCCCGACGTTATGGGGAGAGAAGATCGTGCTGCGGATCCTGGATCCGTCCAACGCCAAGATGGGTGTCGAAGCGCTCGGCTTCGAGGACGTGCAGCAGAAAGCGTTGATGGACGCCATTTTCAAGCCCCAGGGTATGATTCTGGTGACCGGACCGACCGGTAGCGGTAAAACCGTGACGCTCTATACCGGCCTGAATATTCTGAACACCGACGAGCGCAACATCGCGACCGCCGAAGACCCGGTGGAAATCAACCTGGAGGGCATCAACCAGGTCAACGTGAACCACCGCGTCGGGCTCGATTTCTCCCAGGCGCTGCGCGCCTTCCTGCGTCAGGACCCGGACGTCGTCATGGTGGGTGAGATCCGGGACCTGGAAACTGCTGAAATCGCGATCAAGGCATCGCAGACCGGCCACATGGTGCTCTCAACGCTGCACACCAACTCGGCGGCTGAAACTCTGACACGCCTGCGCAACATGGGCGTACCGGCCTTCAACCTGGCGACCAGCGTGAACCTGATCATCGCGCAGCGCCTGGCGCGACGGTTGTGCCCGAACTGCAAACACACATTCGAAGTGCCCAAAGACACGCTTATGGCAGAAGGCTTTACAGAAGAAGACATTAAATCCGGCTTCCAGGTTTTTGAGCCCAGCGAAAAAGGCTGCGAGAAATGTAACGCCGGCTACAAGGGCAGAGTCGGAATCTATGAAGTAGTTAAAATTACGCCGGAAATGTCTCGTATTATCATGGAGGACGGCAACAGCATCGAGTTGTCGGAGCAGGCGAGAAAACTCGGGTTCAACGACCTGAGGCGTTCGGGCCTGATGAAAGTTATTCAAGGGGTGACCAGCCTGGCGGAAGTCAATCGCGTCACCACCGGTCACTAGGATCACTCGTGTAGTGAAACACGGCTCTACAAGCGGAAGTTGAGAGATGGCGGAAAGCGCAATATTTGTCTGGGAAGGAACCGACAAGCAGGGCAAAAAGTCTAAAGGCGAGATCAGCAGCAGCAATCCTGCGATCGCCAAGGCCGAACTACGCCGTCAGGGCATCGTCGCCACCAAAGTCCGCAAGAAAACGGCTGGCTTATCCCTCGGCGGTGGCGGCAGCATCAAACCTGCGGATATCGCCCTGTTCACTCGCCAGATGGCGACGATGATGCGCGCCGGGGTGCCGCTGGTACAGGCTTTCGAGATCGTTGCCGACGGCGTGGACAAAGCCAAGGTCGCCGACCTGATTCGCGCGGTACGTAATGACGTCTCCGGTGGTAGCTCATTTGCCGGCGCATTGCGCCGGCATCCGGTCATTTTCAACGAACTGTTCTGCAATCTGGTCGACGCCGGCGAACAATCCGGCTCGCTCGAAACCATGCTCGATCGGATTGCCACCTACCAGGAAAAAACTGAAACACTTAAAGGCAAAGTCCGGAAGGCCATGACCTATCCGATTGCCGTTCTGGTGATCGCCCTCATCGTTTCAGGCATTCTGTTGATCAAGGTTGTGCCGCAGTTTCAGGAAGTATTCGCGGGATTCGGAGCGGATCTGCCAGCTTTCACGCTGATGGTGATCGGTTTTTCAGAGTTCGCGCAAGCCTACTGGTTCGTTATCGCACTCGGTATTGCCGGTGCGATTTCCGGGCTGATCTTCGTTCATAAACGATCCAAACCATTTCGCGAATCACTGGATAAGATGTTGCTCAAGGTACCCGTTGCCGGAAACATCATCGAAAAGTCCTCGATTGCCCGCTTCGCGCGCACACTGTCGACAACGTTCGCCGCCGGTGTGCCCCTGGTGGACGCTTTGAATTCAGTAGCTGGGGCCGCAGGCAACAGTGTCTATGTCAACGCGATCTATCAGGTTCGCGACGATGTTTCGACCGGTCAGCAGCTGAATTTTTCGATGAAGACCACGGGCGTTTTCCCGAACATGGTCATTCAGATGGTGGCAATCGGTGAAGAAGCCGGTGCGCTGGATGACATGCTCGACAAGTCCGCCGCCTACTATGAAGAACAGGTCGACAACGCGGTCGACAACCTGACCGCGCTGATGGAACCGATGATTATGGCCGTTCTGGGTGTGCTCGTGGGTGGCCTGATCATCGCCATGTACCTGCCGATTTTCCAGCTGGGTGCCGTCGTCGGGAACTGATCGTCATCGCTCAGCGCCGCAAAGGAATACGGCTGACTTGCATAACGGTGCCTCAATTTTCTGCCCTGTTCACAGCGTGAACTCATGATGATGGATCCGTTGTTGGCATATGGCTGGCAGGGGCTGGTTCTGGCAATCTGGTTCGCCCTTTCGGTCGGCAGCTTTCTCAACGTCGTCATCTATCGACTCCCCGTGATGCTGAATCGGGAGTGGCAGGCACAAGCCGAGGCCATTCTCGAGCAGCCTGCTGCAACGCCTGAAGAACCCTTCAATCTGATGGTGCCTCGCTCACGTTGCCCGTCCTGCGGCACGCTGATCAAGGCCTGGCAGAACATTCCTGTGGTCAGCTGGCTGATACTCCGAGGCCGGTGCGCAAACTGCAGTACAAAAATCTCCATACGTTATCCACTGGTGGAACTGTTTACGGCGACAGCCACACTGCTGGTGCTCTCGATATACGGTCTGACCTGGATCGGTCTGGCGGCGGCGCTTTTTACCTGGATCATGATCGCGCTGACGTTCATCGACTTCGACACTCAGCTTCTGCCGGATCAGCTGACGCTGCCGCTGTTGTGGCTCGGCTTGTTGTGCAATATCTCCGGCAGCTTCACCTCGCTGACTTCGGGCGTCATTGGCGCTGTCGCCGGCTACCTGTTTCTCTGGGGCACCTACTGGGGATTCAAGCTGATCACCGGCAAAGAAGGTATGGGTTACGGTGATTTCAAGCTCTTCGCGGCCATCGGCGCCTGGTTCGGCTGGCAGGTATTGCCGGGAACCATCCTGATCGCCTCAGGTGCTGGATTGATCTACGCGCTGACGACGCTGATCGGCAAACGGCGGGAATCCTCGCAGCCGATCCCGTTTGGTCCATTTCTCGCCGTCGGCGGATGGGTTTCGCTGCTCGCTCGTGATAACGTGATCAGCTTCTTCACACTCTGACGAGCAGATCTCATGACGTTTGTTGTTGGTCTGACCGGCGGCATCGGCAGCGGCAAATCCGCTGTCTCCGACCGGTTCGCCGCCCTCGGCATCAAGATAGTCGACGCCGACATTGCCTCCCGCGTTGTCGTGGAGCCGGATCAACCGGCGCTGGAAAAAATCGCCGAGCACTTCGGGCCGGAGCTGATCACGCCGGAAGGTGCCCTCGATCGCGCGGCGCTGCGACATAAAGTATTTGCTGACGATGCTGAACGCGACTGGCTGCAGAAGCTCCTGCACCCTCTCATCAATGCTTATATTGCCGAAGAGCTGGCGTCAGCTGATTCAGCGTACGCGATGCTCGCACACCCGATTCTGATCGAAACCGGCCAGACCCGGATCTGCGACCGGGTGCTGGTGGTGGACGTCCCGGAGCGCGTGCAGATAGAGCGCACGATGGCGCGAGACAAAAATTCCGAGGAACAGGTGCGCAATATCATGGCCGCGCAGGCAAGTCGGAAAGAACGCCTTGCCGCGGCTGATGATGTCATCGAGAACGATCGGGACCTGGCCCATCTTGATGCTGAAGTCGCCCGCCTGCATGAAACATATCTCGCCGCGGCTGCGGCTGAATCGGCAGCCGAAGCATGACCAAGCCGACGCCGAGAATCGTCAAGTGCCCGACCTGCGGCGCCACGGTCAAATGGACGTCGGGCAATGCCTATCGGCCATTCTGTTCCGAGCGCTGCAGACTGATCGATTTCGGTGGCTGGGCAGACGAACAGAATCACATCGCCGGCAGCAGCTCTGAGGAAGACGTTCTATCCAGTCAGCTGGACGATCCGCGCTGACAAATCAGGTCCGGTACTCGGCGTTGATTTTCACGTACTCGTACGACAGGTCAGAGGTCCAGACCTGCTCGCTTGCCGAACCCCGACCCAGGTCAATGCTGATCGTCAGTTCATCGTTGGCCATCACGCGCGCGCCATCTGTTTCCCGATAGTCCGGATGTTGCCGGCCCTGACTGACGATACAGAGATCGTTCACATGGACGCTGACTTTCGCCTGATCCAGATCGCTCACCCCGGCACGGCCGATGGCCATACAGAACCTGCCCCAGTTCGGATCACCGGCGAACAGCGCCGTCTTCACCAGAGGTGACTCGGCGACCGTATAGGCGACCGCCAGGCACTCAGCGTTATTTTCCCCACTTGTAACTTCAACGGTAACGAATTTGGTGGCGCCTTCGCCATCCCGAACAACCGATTGGGCGAGACCGCGAGCCAGTTCGACCATAGCCGCACGCAACTGAGCAAACGCAGCGCTGTTCGGATCGTCGATCAGCTGGTTTTCCGCAGCACCCGTCGCGGCGATGACAAACGAGTCGTTTGTCGAGGTATCACCGTCTACGGAAATGCGGTTGAACGATGCATCCGCGACCACCTTCACGAGCTGATCGAGGCAGTCCTTGGAGATTGCCGCATCGCAGCAGATAAACGCGAGCATGGTCGCCATATCCGGTCTGATCATGCCGGAGCCTTTCGCAATGCCGGTAACCGTCACCTTCGCGTCATCCAGAACAAACTGCCGGCTCGCGGCTTTTGGCGCGGTATCCGTGGTCATGATGGCACGGGCAGCAACCGCCCAGGCTTCACTGCCGAGTTCATCGACACAGGGCCCGATCACCTCGGCAATCCTGTCTACCGGTAGCCGTTCACCAATTACGCCTGTGGAGAAAGGCGCAACGCTTTCTGCGTCGCAGCCCAGTGAATTGGCGGCCATCGCCGTGAGCGCAAGAGCATCTTCTCTGCCTTCCACGCCGGTTGCTGCGTTGGCGTTGCCGCTGTTTATCAGCAGCACCCGCACGTCACCAGCGGCGATCCGCTGCTCAGCCAGATCCACCGGTGGTGCCCGGAATCCACTCTGAGTGAAGACACCGGCGACGCAGGTGCCGGGCGCAAACACCATCAGCGCTACGTCATCGCGGTCCGGGCTCTTGATCGCGGCAGCCGCGCTCGCCAGCTGCACGCCTGGAACCGGGTGCAGCTCACCGATCACCGGCAGGTTCACACTCACCCGGATGCCCTCAGGCTGCTTTGCCGTGGCACTGCTTGTATTTCTTCCCGGAACCGCAGGGACAGGGTTCATTACGACCGACTTTGCGTTCACTGCGGACAAATGTATCCGGCTTGTTCGTTGCCTCTCGTTGACCACTCTGCGCGGGTGGCGCCTCCTCGGGTGCCTGCAGCGCCGACGTCTCCGCATGGGTATAGCGCATTCGCTGCTCAGCTTCCTCGCGACGCTTGCGTTCAGCCTCCTCCAGCTCGGACGGCGCTTCTATCTGTACCCGACTGAGAAGACGAACCACGTCGCGTTTGATATTCGCCAGCAGCTCTTCAAACAGCTCAAAACTCTCGCGTTTATATTCCTGTTTCGGTTGTTTCTGCGCGTAGGCACGCAGGTGAATGCTGGTGCGGAGATGATCCATCATCGCCAGGTGCTCTTTCCAGCGCTGATCCAGAATCTGCAGCATGACCTGCTTCTCGACCATGCGGATTTCTACTCCGTGGCTGGACCACTCCTCGCCTTTCGCCTGGTACTCGGCGACAACCTGATCGTGAATTTTCTCGAACAGGCTGTCTTCGTTGAGGCTGTCATCGTCCTTCAGCCACTGGCCAATGGGCTGTACCGTCGCAAATTCCGTCTGCAGAGCCTGTTCGAGACCAGGAATGTCCCACTGCTCTTCGATGCTCTGCGGCGGCACGTACTCGGCATAAAGCTCCGCAAGCACCTCCTCGCGAATAGCGTCGACCGTGTCGGAAATGTCGTCCGTACCCATGAGTTCGCGACGCTGCTGATAGATGACCTGGCGCTGATCGTTGGAGACATCGTCAAACTCGAGCAGGTTCTTGCGGATATCGAAATTATGGCCTTCGACTTTTCGCTGTGCCTTTTCGATGGCGTTGTTGACCATGCGATGTTCGATCGCTTCGCCGTCTTCCAATCCAATCGATTGCATGATCCCGCGAACCCGATCTGATGCGAATATGCGCATCAGATTGTCCTCCATGGACAGATAGAAACGACTCGAGCCCGGATCACCCTGACGGCCCGACCGACCTCGCAGCTGATTGTCTATTCGTCGTGACTCATGACGCTCGGTGCCGATGATATGCAGTCCGCCTGCCTCGATCACACCGTCGTGGCGGGCCTGCCATTCGTCTTTTGCCGCGTCATCGGGATCGAGCGCGCCGCCGAGCACGATGTCGGTGCCACGACCCGCCATGTTGGTTGCGATCGTCACCGCTCCGGGTCGACCGGCTTGAGCGATGATCTCCGCTTCACGTTCATGCTGCTTTGCATTCAGCACGCTGTGTTCGATCTTTCGCTCGTTCAGCGCGGCTGAAAGTCGTTCGGAGGATTCAATTGACGCGGTGCCTACCAGCGACGGTTGCCCACGTTCGATCCGCTCTCTGATGTCTTCGACGATCGCGTCGTACTTTTCCTCGACGGTCAGATAGACAAGGTCATTGGCATCATCCCGGATCATCGGCATGTGAGTGGGAATCACCACGACATCGAGATTGTAGATCTGCTGGAACTCGAAGGCTTCCGTATCCGCCGTGCCTGTCATGCCGGCGAGTTTCTGGTACAGCCGGAAGTAATTCTGAAAGGTCGTGGACGCCAGCGTCTGCGTTTCATTCTGAATCTGCACGCCTTCTTTGGCCTCAACCGCCTGATGGATGCCTTCCGACCAGCGCCGTCCGGGCATCGCGCGACCGGTGTGTTCGTCGACGATGACGATGTCCCCGTCGGCCACCATGTAGTCAACGTCGCGCTTGAACAGCACGTGCGCTTTCAAAGCCGCCTGCACATGATGCAGCAGGTTCAGGTTGGTGGCGGCATAAAGACTGTCGCCTTCTTCGAGCAGACCGAGGCGGATCAGCTCTTCTTCGACTTTCTGGTGACCTTCTTCGGTGAGCTCTACCTGACGGTTCTTTTCATCAAGCACGAAATCACCTGCCGGGGGCGAATCGGCATCCACAATCTCGAGCATCGGCTGCTGCTTCAGCTTGGGCGCGAGCTGGTTGATCTTCCGATACAGCTCTGTGCTTTCTTCCGCCGGTCCGGAAATGATCAGCGGCGTTCTCGCTTCGTCGATCAGAATCGAATCGACCTCGTCGACAATGGCAAAGTTGAGCGACCGCTGGGCTTTGTCTTCCAGCGTAAACGCCATGTTGTCGCGCAGATAGTCGAAACCAAACTCATTGTTGGTCCCGTAGGTGATATCCGCCTGATAGGCGGCCCGTTTCTCGATCGGGTTCTGCCCGGATTGCACAACGCCCACGGAAAGCCCGAGCGCTCCGTAAATCGGCGCCATCCAGCTGGCGTCCCGGCGCGCCAGGTAGTCGTTGACGGTGACGATGTGGACGCCTTCCCCTGACAACGCGTTCAGATATGCCGGCAGCGTGGCAGCCAGCGTCTTGCCTTCGCCGGTGCGCATTTCGGCAATCCGACCCTCGTGCATCGTGATGCCGCCGATGAGCTGCACGTCGAATGGGCGCTCCTGCCTGACACGCCGGGCAGCCTCACGAACTGCGGCGAAGGCTTCCGGCAGCAGCGAATCCAGCGCTGCGCCTTCCGCCAGACGATTACGCAGACCGACGGTCGTCGCCGACAGCTCATCATCAGACAGGCACTCGAAATCCGGCTCCAGCTTGTTGATCTGGGCAACTATTTTGCCCATGCGTCGCAACTCGCGGGTGTTCTTAGTCCCGAAGATTCTCGAAAGCAATGTTCTCTAGTCCGTATCCGGAAAGTGGCGGCAGTTTACTCTTTTTTAGGTGTCTTACGCAGGCTTCCAGTGGCCATTCCGTCGGCTGCCTGGACACGCGTGTCGGTTGGCGGTCAATTCACGTCTGCTGCAACTGTCACAGAAAACGGAGATCAACACGCTTATCAGATATCGGCTGTTACGGTTTTTTATCCGCGGCGTGTTATCGCCGGCGCGCCACGTAGCGGGCCGGGTCGACGTGCCGGCCATCCTTGAGGACTTCAAAGTGCACGTGCGGTCCGGTAGAACGCCCCGATGAACCCATCGTGCCGATTGGCTGGCCCTGCTTGACCACGTCGCCCAGATCGACCAGCAACGATGCGTGATGACCATAGCGGGTGACATAGCCACCGCCATGATTGACTTCAACCATCAGCCCGTATCCGGAACGTTTTCCGGCATGCGTGACCACGCCGCTGGCGACTGCGACGACGTCGGATCCGTCCTTGCCGGCAAAATCGACACCTGCATGCCAGGCCATCTTGCCGCTGAACGGATCTACCCGCTTACCGAACGCGGACGACATCCAGCCCCAGGTGACCGGACGCCCGGCGACCTGCTGCGCCTGCCGATAGTCACGATCCCGGAGCATCGACTCGAGAATCTCGAGCTCTGTCTCCCTCGCTTTCAATCCTGACGACAGATCATCGAGGCTGGTCTGCAGATCGGGCCACTCAAGAGCAGCCTGGCGATTGATGCCGGGACCACCCTGAGGCGCGGGCTCCGCGAACGAGAATTCACCCTCATCAAGATCGGCAACTTCCGTTACCCTGGCACCAAGCGCTTCCATCCTCAGCAGTCGAGCCTGCATCTGCGCAAGCTGGCGGCCAACGGCCAGTGACTGGGCATCCGCCTCTGCTTTGATTCGGTTGACTTCGCCCTGCTGCTCGCTCAAACGCTCCCCCCAGGCGGCCACGGTGTCCGCATCCACGACATCAGTTGAGAGCTGCTCGAAAATCCAGGCTCCGGCCAGCAGAACGCCGAGACTCAATGTCACTGCAGCCACAAACGCCGTCTGCCTCGATATTCGAAGTGCCCGGGAAGACCCTTTTTCGCGCAACAGAATGATCTTCATGACGCTAAGTGTAGGTCTGATTGGGAAGCTGTGAAGTGGGCCAAAATCCTGTCGGTCCGTATTTGTCGCATTGATAAGCTGTTGGTTTTTCTGGTTAGTTCTTTTCTTTGCGCTCTGGGCGCAATCGAGCACGGGCGAAAGCCTTCCGCAACTGAAAAACGCGCTTCAAATAATTGATGGCCAGCATGCGCTCGTCGCGTATTATCGCGTTCAACCACGCTGACCCGTCGAGCCAAGTGTCGCGAGCTAAGATAAATGAACTGTTGCGTGAACGCCACCAACGCTTCACTCCTCTGCAGCGTCTGTTACATCAGGCGGCCAATCAGGATTCCTGGACCGCACAGCTACAAGCCCTGCTACCAGAAACCCTGGCGCGGGACTGCCAGGTAATTGACGTACAAGGCCCAGTGGTTGTCGTCAGCTGCCGCAGTGCGGCCAGCGCAACAAAACTGCGTTTCTCAGCGCCCGAACTCGTTTCCAAGCTCGCTGAGCTGTCCAGCTTTAACGGGGCCAGGGAAATCCGTATCCGCGTTAGTGCTGAAGCGCGCTGACCCGTCAAGCAAGTCAATCACCTCATCGCCACTTATCAGTGGCAAGCTCTTCGCCATTATTACCGGCCGGATCTCAGTGTTCTGAGACAAGGCAGCCAGAATCGCCTGCCAAGATGAGACCGGAATCACATCCAGCAGATCCCTTCACCTGACCAGGCGGCATTCAGCCTCCGGCAGCAAGCACCGGCCTGGTGTAGGAGATGGGCGACTCCTGTGTGGTCTCAAAAGTCACGACTTCATACGCCTCTTTATCTGCAAGCACCTTGCGTAGCAGCGCATTGTTGCTGGAGTGCCCCGACTTGTAGCCCCGAAATTCACCAATCACGCTGTGGCCAAGCAGATACAGATCTCCGATCACGTCGAGGATCTTGTGTTTCACAAACTCATCTTCGAGGCGCAGGCCTTCATCATTGAGAATGCGGTAATCGTCCACCACGACCGCATTGTCCAGACTACCGCCCTGGGCCAGATTCATCTCGCGCAGGTGTTCGTATTCGGCAAGAAAACCGAAGGTTCTGGCACGACTCACCTCTTTGACGAACGCGGTCGTGGAAAATTCGACACAGGCGCGATTCTTGTGGCTTTCAAATACCGGATGATCGTATTGCAGCGTGTACTCCACTTTCAGACCATCGTAGGGCCTGAGTTCGACGGTAATGTCTCCATCGGTGTGCTGCATGGCCTTCTTGATGCGCACAAACTTCTTGGTTGCCTTCTGCTCAGTGATACCCGCCGACTGAAGCAGAAAAACGAAGGGTGCTGCGCTGCCATCCATGATCGGCAACTCCGGAGCACTGACCTCAACAAAA
>Ga0265303_10001627_pt1 | contig 13867 bp, 7 predicted proteins | sample Helome_2_FD_192494 | JGI IMG/M metagenome (GOLD analysis project Ga0265303, IMG submission 192494) | Marine sediment microbial communities from subtidal zone of North Sea - Hel_20160317 (Illumina Assembly) | ecosystem: Environmental > Aquatic > Marine > Subtidal zone > Sediment ... | reverse complement strand
AATTTATTTGTAGTTAGAGAATAGTTCTGGAAACCATTTCTATAATTTTGAGATCCAGTTCCAGCTGGAATTAAATGTCCAATAATAATATTCTCTTTTAAACCTCGTAGCCAGTCAATTCTACCTTCAATAGCAGCTTTTGTTAATACCCGAGTTGTTTCTTGGAAACTAGCTGCAGAAATAAAGCTTGGATTATTCAGAGCTGCCTTTGTAATTCCTAATAATAATGGGACATAAGAAGCGAACTGTTTTTGTTGTGTTTTAATTATTTCATTTATATATTGAATATGATATAAATCGATAACCTCTCGTCGAAGCAATGGAGTATCTCCTTCATAAGTTATTAAAACTTTTGTTGTCATTTGCTTAATTATTACTTCCAAATGTTTATCATTGATAGTAACACCTTGTGATTGATACACAGATTGAACAGAATTTAAAATAAATGATTGCACTTTTTTAAAACTTTTATAGCAACCTTCGTAATTGGTAAGTAAACGATTAGATTGAACAGATTCAGTTCTATCACATGAAAAAACTTTTAATAGCCCATAATAATTAAAATAAACTTTTAATAATTTATGAGGATTTATTTTTTCACTTTCTTTAATTGGAGTTCCCAATTTTTTAAATTCAAAATTTGGATCTAAGCTAGATTTTTGGACTAACAAACCTTTTCTTTGATTTGTAGGAATTCGTTTAACCATTAAATTTTTCTTCCGTGCCTCTAAAATCTCTTCAATTCTTGGTAAACCTTGAACAATATCTCCCGTAATTTCTTTTTCAAGATTTAATAACCCAATTGTATCTCCTTCTTCAATAAATTCACTGTTCTGACAAAAAACACTATTTACTTCTTGCTCAAAATAATCTTCAGTTATTGAATATAAACCAACAGATTTTGTAGAACGTTGAAAAGGATATTCTAAAAATTTCACTAAGATTAATTGTCGTTCTTCCTCTTTTGATTCTTTAAATTTATTTGGGATAAGATCAGAAGTTTGAATCAATAAAGTACGATCCATTTTTCTTACTATTGGTTTTTTATCGTTATCAAAGCGTACGATTTGATTAAATTTTTCGTTTAAATGACTATTATGAATTGTAAATTTTTTAAAAAATCGTGGTATTAAACAACTATAAAGTTTCCCATTTTTTTTCAAGAATAATTTTGAAAATTCAGATTTAATACTTACCATTTGATTAACAGATTGATTTGTACTTGGTTTTTGCTTCACTAACAACCGTATCATATCATAATAATTTAATGATACGTTTCGTTTAGTTTTGGAACGAATTTGATAACGATTCGATGAAAGTAATTTATATTGTAAATTTGTTTTATTAACTAAATTTTCATCTTTACAATTTGGGAAAAAATAAGGTCTTCCCTTTTGAATTGTTAGCAAGTTATTATTTTCGATAATTATTTTTCCGATTTCAGTAACATTGTTACTATTTACAATAAAGTCATTAATTGTTTTCTTAGTTGTAGAGTCCTTTTTAATTGTTAAACAATCATTATTTGAAATTAAAAGAATCTGTTTAATTTCTTGTTGTTTAATTTTAATTTTAACAATTTCTAAAGAATTTAAAGTAATCGATTCTAAATATCCCAACGTAGTATATTGATCAACAAATTGGTTTTTTTGTACCAGAAAACAAGAATCTAAATTTTTATATTGTAACTGTGGAGATATAGAATTCTTTAGAGAAAATGTTTCAATAATTCGGAAATTTACTAAATTACGTTTTCTGTCATTTACTAATTGAATGTTGACATTATTATAGAAAGACTTGTTCGTTTTTAATGTTAAAACAGTTGAAATCAAATTTAAATTTTTTGCTGTTTGAATCAGTTGATTTGATTTATAAAGATAAATTGATTTAGTTTTTAGATTTAATATGGATTCGATTCTATAATCAGCTTCAAAAATTGTTTTGATAGATCGTGAATGAGCAAATTCATAAATTTTCACAGGACGAATAAGTAATCTGTCTGTATTTTTACCAACAATATCTTCACAAAACGAAGGTTCAGTAATCATTATATTTGAAAAAAGGATTTCACCTGGAAAATAAAATTTCTTTGCTTTCTCTTTAAAATTTTTACCCTCATATACTAATCCAGATTGAATAGAAATCGTTTCAACAATATTATTTTTTTGTTGTATATTTACAATTCCGGATGTTGTTGAAAAAAGACCAGGAATAATTTCAAAATTTTCTGAAATAAAATCACCATGTTTCACAAGCAAGATATTTTGCTCACAATTCACTTTATGAGTTTCTTCACCCAACCAGAGTAGTGTTTTATAACAAAGATTTGTTTTTTCCCTTTGTGAGTCTTTCTGTTTTGGAAAATACAAAATCTTATGATTTAAGGAATTAGAACGACTAAGATTACGACGATCATAATAAAGAGTACCTCCTGTCAAAGTTCGAAACCGATTTGTGACTAAAGTTCCAAATTGATTATTTCTTGTTAATCGAAGATAAGTTTTTGAATTTTTTGATGTAATATTTAACAAATATTTACGATGTTTAAAATTTAACAAATAATTTTTATTTGTAATTTTTGTTGTTAATTCTTGAAAATTCGCATTTGACAATGAGTATTTATTGTTTGTAATTTTTAGAATACGTTGATATAAATCTTGTTTGTCATTTATAAATTCAACAAATCCTGGATAATGATTTATAAGTTTAGTTCGAAAAATATAACTATTTTTATTAAGTTTATAATCTGGATAACAATTTATAAACGAATTTAAAGGACTATTATAGAGTTGTCCAGATAAAATCCATATCAACTTATTATTATTTAATAAATTTATTTTATTTTTTAATCGAGGAATAAAAATTTCACCAGACGTATCACTTAAGATAGGTTTAACTTCTGTCTTAATTTGTTTATTAGTATTAATTAGTTCTCCTATAACCGTATCTTTTTGAACGTACTGATTATTTTTAGGAAATAAAATTGTATTTTGTAAGATTTCAATTTGAATTAATTTTTGATTCTGATTATCAGGAATGATTACTAAAGAGCCAGCATTTTTTGTAACAAGAACATCTTCACCCCGATTAGTTCTTAATATTATTGTTTTTAAAAATTTAGAAAACCTTACAATACCATTTATTGGACTAATAATCTGTTGTCTAGCTTCTGAAGTAAAAATACCTCCAGTATGAAAAGTTCGCATGGTTAATTGGGTACCGGGCTCTCCAATAGATTGCCCTGCTAAAATCCCAATCGCTTCGCCAATATCAACTAAATTTTCACTTGCCAAATCCCATCCATAACATTTTTGACAAATAGCTCTATATAACTTACATGTTAAAGGAGAACGAATGTAGAATTGTTGAATTTTTTTTTGTTGAAATGTTTGAATTAAAGTTGGAGTTATTTGAGTATTTCTTTTTGCAATTAGATTACTCGTTTCTGGATCAAAAATCGGTTTATTTAGAACGCGTCCTAAAATTTTATCATAAATTAGACTAGGAGAAATATTCGGAGCAGTTGTAGTAAGTAAAAAAGACTGTGTTGTTGAACAATCTTTTTCTCTTATTAATATGTCCTGGGCTACATCAATTAACCTACGTGTCAGATAACCTGAATTCGCAGTTTTTAAGGCTGTATCAACAATACCTTTTCGTGCTCCATATCCAGACATCAGATAATCTGTAATTGTTAGACCTTCACGAAAGTTTTTCTTAATAGGTAATTTCATAATTTCCCCACTTGGATCAGACATAAGCCCTCGCATTCCAACAAGCTGACGAACTTGTGAAAGATTACCACGGGCACCTGAGAACGCCATGATATAAACAGAATTTAACGGATCATAGTTTTTAAAATAATAAATGACTTGATCTTTCAAAGATTCACTAGTGAGACTCCAGGTATCAATAATTTTTTGAAACCTTTCAACATCTGTAATTTTTCCTTTTAGATAAATTTTTTCGGCATTTATAATTTCTTGGTTTGCTTTTTCAAGCATAACATTCTTGATAAAAGGAACCTTTAAATCTTCAATACTAATCGAAATACCGGCTTGACTGGCGTACTTAAACCCAACATATTTTAACTCATCCGCTAAAGAACAAGCATGCATTGAATCATAATTTGTAAAACTCCATGCTAATAATTTTCGTAACTGCTTTTTACCTATTAAATTATTTTGATACGTATAATCTTTCATACTATTAATTTATTTATAAAAAATCTAAAGTTTTCTGAATGATATAATTTAAAATTACACGACCTGTTGTAGTTTTTATATATTGAACAATTTTATTTCCATCGTTCGTTTTACGAATTTGAATATTTTCATAATATTCGATAAAGCTCCCATCTCTCAAATTAACTTTTTTTAGTAAGATTGAAGTTTGATCAACATCATTTAAATAACGAACCCAAATAGAACTATGAATTTCAATTTGATCCTGGTTATAAGCTAAAATAACATCTTCTAAATTCGTAAAATAATGATTCGACCCTAATAAATTCGGAATATTATTTACTGTTAAATAGTAACAACCTAATACCATATCTTGACTTGGCATAATAATCGGTTCACCATTTGCAGGTGACAAGAAATTATATGGTGCTAACATTAACATATAACATTCAGCTTGAGCTTCTAATGATAATGGAATATGAACTGCCATTTGATCGCCATCAAAATCGGCATTGAATGCCGAACAAACTAATGGATGAAGTTTAATTGCTCGTCCTTGAACTAAAATTGGTTCAAATGCTTGAATTCCTAAACGATGTAACGTCGGTGCTCGATTCAAAAATATGGGATGATTTGTTAAAACTTTTTCTAGAACTGGATCAATAATTGGTTCATTTTGTTGAATTAAATTTTTAGCAATTTTCATATTACTTGCTAATCCCTGGTTAATTAATTCACGAATTATAAATGGCTGAAATAATTCTATAGCCATTTCATATGGTAAACCACATTGATTCAATTTGAGACTTGGACCAACAACAATTACGGAACGACCTGAATAATCCACTCGTTTTCCTAGTAAATTTTGTCGAAAACGACCGTGTTTGCCTTTAATAATATCGGATAATGATTTTAAAGGTCGATTATTTGCGCTTAATGCAATTTTTCCTCGTTTTCCATTATCAATTAAAGTATCAACCGCTTCTTGTAACATTCGTTTTTCATTTCGAATAATTAATTGAGGAGCATCAATTTCTAATAATCTAAGAAGTCGGTTGTTACGAGTAATTATTCTACGATATAATTCATTTAAATCGGATGTTGCAAAACGCCCACCTTCTAATTGAATCATTGGTCTTAATGCTGGTGGGATAACCGGTAATATCGTTAAAATCATCCAAGCAGGACTTGAACCTGTTCCAACTAAATTTTCTAAAATTCGAATCCGTTTAATTGCTTGTTCACGAATTTTATAAATTCGTTGTTGTTCCCATTTCCGAAACCATCTTGATTCATCATAGAAGGGAACTTCTTTATTTAATACTTTCGTACAGACTAAAATAAAACATCGTGTACGAAAAATTTCTGATTTTAAATTTAGTTTTTCTAACTCACGTTTAATTAATGGAGCACCAATTAAAAAATTAGGTGTGGCTCTCAATAAATATTTAGGTGTATTATAGCGTCGATTTTGAGGCTTCGGATAAGGTTTTAATGGATAACCACTATACCCTAATTCTCGACTTCTTCGATATTGTTGTAAGTCCCAATGTAAGCCATAAAAAGATATTTCATCTTCAGCTATAAAATACGCTAATGATGCTAACTTAATACGTTTTATTCTTTCATCCCATAAATCAACAATTGTAGATGTTGTTAATTTTAATCCTTCACATTTTTTACATTCTTCGGAATGGGGCGTATAAGTGGTATCTAATTGCTTTTCAGATTCTTCGACTTCCAATAACAAAGCCATAAAATTTGGCCGGCTATTTACATACCAAACATGTGTCACAGGATAAATTAAATTAATATATCCCATACGGTGACGTCTGACACGAGATTCCGTTAATTCTACTCCGCATCGCTCACAAATTAATCCTTCATATCGAACTCGTTTATATTTTCCACATGCACATTCTAAGCTTTTGCTGGGACCAAAAATACGTTCACAAAATAGTCCGTCCATTTCTGGTTTAAAAGTTCGATAATTAATCGTTTCAGATTTTTGAACTTCACCAATAAATTGACCATTCGGTAACTTACGATTCGCCCATTGTAATATTCGAAACGGAGATGCGAGTTTAATTTTTATATAATCAAATTCTTTTGCAGTTTGTACCATTTTTAGTTTTAAAATGAGATATCATTTATATTCGAAGTAGGAGAAAATGTTTTTGAGAAAGCATTGTACTTTTCAATTAGATTTACTTCAACTTCATAGTTTTTATTCGAACTGAATTTTTCAATTTTATATGTGCTCATATCTAATCCAATTGAACGTAATTCTTGTAATAATACTTTAAATGATTCTGGAATACCAAATTTAGGAATTTGTTGACCTTTTACAATTGCATTAAGTGTTTCATTTCGACCTTGCATATCATCGGATTTGATGGTTAATAACTCTTTTAATGTAAAAGCAGCTCCAAAACCTTCTAATGCCCAGACTTCCATTTCACCAAATCTTTGACCCCCATGTTGGGCTTTTCCTCGTAATGGTTGTTGAGTAATAAGAGAATATGGACCTGTAGCACGTGCATGCATTTTATCATCTACTAAATGAATAAGTTTTAACATATACGCATTTCCAACAGTAATTGGATTCTCAAACTCTTTTCCAGTTCGACCATCTATTAAAACCATTTTTCCGGGAGCATAAGGATTGAATAACCAACTTTCATCTTTCCGAATTGAAGCTTGTCGTAATTTTTTATTAATTAGAATTCGTGACATTTCTAATCCATACATTTCGTCAAAAGGTAAAATTTTAAATCGAGAATTCAATTTGTCTCCAGCTAATCCTAATAGACATTCATAAAGTTGACCAACATTCATGCGGGATGGTACTCCTAATGGATTTAAAATAATATCAATTGGAGTTCCATCAGGTAAAAACGGCATATCCTGTCGTGGTAATATTCTTGATATAATTCCTTTATTTCCATGACGCCCTGCAATTTTATCACCAACCTGAATTTTACGAATTTGAGCAATAAAAACATAAATTTTTTCAAATTTATACGTTAATTTTGTCCGTCGATTAAACGTTACTGTTTCAATCACACGACCATATTCACCATCTGGCATTCGATAAGAACTATCTTTCACACCCTTGGCTTTTGCACCAAAAATTGCACGTAATAATTTCGATTCGGGCAACTGTTCAGAGGTATCGTTCGAAATTACTTTTCCTACTAAAATGTCGCCAGGTTTCACAAATGTACCAACTGTTACAATACCATCATCATTTAAATGATGAAGTTCAGAAGGACTTAAATTTGGAATATTTTTAGTGGTTTGTTCAGATAGATCCGAAGCCCGATCAATTTCGATTTTATACCGTTCAATATGTATTGAAGTAAAAATATCATCGTAAACTAATCTTTCATTGATTAATATTGCATCTTCAAAATTATAACCTTGCCATGGCATATAACCAACTAAAACATTTTGTCCCAATGCTAATTCACTACTTGTAATTGCAGGTCCATCTGTTAAAATTTGTCCTGATGTAACTTTTTCACCTTTCCAAACTATTGGGCGCTGATTAATACATGTTTGTTGGTTTGAACGTAAATATTTTTGTAATTGATAAATTCGTTTTTTTCCAGTTTTATCTTTAACTATAATTTTATTAGCTGTTACTGAACTTATAATACCTGATACTTGAGCATTTAAAGTCATTCCTGAATCAAGTGCAATTTGATTTTCTAAACCCGTCCCAACTATTGGTTTTTGTGGTAATATTAAAGGCACTGATTGACGCTGCATATTCGATCCCATTAAAGCACGGTTTGCATCATCATGTTCAAAGAATGGAATTAAGGAAGCTGCAACTGAAACTACTTGAATAGGTGAAATAGCGATAAAATCTACTTCCGATGGAGTCACATTCACAAAATCTTGTTTATATCGAATTGGAATAACATTTCTTATTAAGTAATTATCATCATTCGTTGCAATATCCGCTGGTGCAATTTTATATAAATCTTCTACATCTGCTGTTAAATAAACTGGATTTCCAGTTTTAATAACCTTTCCGTTTAATACGCGCCAAAATGGGGTTTCTAAAAAACCAGATTTGTTAACTCGAGCACATGTTGTTAAAGAAGCAATTAATCCAACATTTTGTCCTTCCGGTGTTTCAATTGGACAAATTCGCCCATAGTGACTTGGATGAATATCACGAACAGCAAAACTGATTCGATCGCGATCAAACCCACCTGGTCCTAATCCACTTATTCGACGTCGATGTGTTAATGATGATAATGGATTTGTCTGATCAAGATATTGTGATAATTGGCTTGATCCAAAAAATTCTCGTACCGTTGCATTCACAATATTAAAGCTTAATAGATGTCCAGAATCTACTTTATTTGTTTGATTTCTTAATTTTCGTACCAATCGTTGAAATCCTATACGGAATAAATTTTGTAATAATTCTCCTACTGAACGTACTCGTCTATTCTTTAAGTGATCAATATCATCGGGAACAGTTTTAGTAATTGTTAATGTTAATAATTTATCAGTAATTGCAAAAATATCTTGATATGTAATCGTTTGAATTTTTGGACTAATTTTTAAATTTAATCGATTATTAACTTTTAACCGACCCACTTTACCTAATCGATAATAAGTCGAATCAAAGATTCTTGAGAATTCAGATATGTTATTAAAATAATTTGAATTTAAATTAAACCGAAGTAACGGTTGATTATAATGAATTGAATTCACTAATAATGGTTTATTAAAATAAAAAAAGTCTGAATGCTCAAGATTTCTATATATTTCAAGATCAGTAAGTCCCATTTCTTTTAACAAATATACAACTGGTTTATGATTTACCTTATCTAATTGAATTGTAATTTCCTCTTCTTGATTTTTTAGTGGATATTTATAAGGATTAATTTTTGTATTTTTTTGGAATCCAAATCGAATCCATGAACCATATTCTGGTATTAAAATTGCAGTATAAAGATCTTTTTCATCATATTTTTGATGATAATTCGTTCTAATTTCATGATCTTCTTTATATAAAAGTAATTGAGTTTTTGTTTTAATATAGTTATGACGATCTGGTTTATAAAGTAATTTATTTTTTCCAAAAATATATTTTAATTGATCTTTTAAACTTGTCGAAAAATAAATCGTTGGTCGTAATTTTTTAAATTTAACGATTTGATCGGTTTCTCTTATTTTTTGTGTTAATTGGTTAACAGTTTGTTTTAAAAAATAAAAGTTTCGCATTTCACTTAACCAATCTTTAGAATCTTTAGTAATCAGAATCAATTTACGATTGAGTTGTATATGAGTATATTTTTGTGAATTTGAAATATGTGTATCATACGTATCTAATAATTTTAGAGTTTGACTGATAGAAAATTGGTGTGAATTTTGTAAGAATGGTGAATTTGCATTTTGAAAAATATTTTTTAACCATTCGTTTTCACTCAGAATTACGTTTTTAGTTTTACTAGAAACCCAGGTTTTTTGAAAGATTTCATATTTAATTAAAAGACGTATTAACAAGTTAAAATAGTTTACTAAATAAACTGTTTTTTCGTCTTTTAAATTGGACTTAAAAGAAGAAATATTATTTTTTAATTTTAGCCATTTAACAAACAATTCAATTAATTCAATTTTTTGTTGTTGCTTTAAACTAGTGGTTATAATTCGATATAATTTAAAAGATTGGAAAAAATAAAAAGTAGAATTTTTTTGATTTTGTTTTAAAAGATTAATCGAATAAGAAAAAATAGATGTTTTTTTCCAATGTGGAATAACTTTTTTTTTATTTGTACGTCTATCAATAGTCGTTACTGGTGTAGGAAAAAAAAGATCCAATTCCGAAATAAACGCTTCTCCAGACGGTATAAATGAGCGTAATTTGTTTATATCTGTTGAGAGTTTTCGTTTGAATTGGTTCCGTTTTTTTTGGTTTTGATTTCTTTCAAAGTACACACCTGGACTTCGAATAATTTGACTAACAATAACACGTTCACATCCATTTATAATGAACGTCGCTGCAGTAGTCATTAGAGGTAATGTAATAATCGGAAATTGATTATGGTAACGAATATTATTAATTTTTTTATTTCTAACTTCTATAGGAATGACAAGTTGTGCTCTATAATTTCCACTATATTTTCTCGCTATAGCTAAACTACAAGGAGGTTTTATTAAACTATATTCTTCTCCAAACAAAACATATTCTGTATTTTGACTAAAATCATGAATTCTGGAAAAGAGACTTAATTCTTCATTAAGACCGTGAGTAATGAACCAACAAAAGCTTATCCTTTGCATTGCTATAAAATCAGGAAGAGCAGTAATATAATTCATAGATTGTTTCATAATCTTTGTTGTAGTTGTTAACTCAAATAGATAATTATATTAGTATAGTTTTAGTAACTAATGTTATATGTTAAGAAAATTAAAAATTTTCTTAACTAAAAATTGTTTAATAAATAGTCAAAACCAAAAGAATTTCGACTACTCTCATTTAAGCAGCTTTCAAATAAGCTGCTAATTTTGCTTTTTTTCGAGCAGCTGCATTTTTATGAAATACATTTTTTTTAGTACCTTTATCAATTAAACTATAAACAGAGCTTAAGACTTTTTGAACTTTTTCTTTATCTTCAAGAGTTTGCGAAGTTTTATATGTTTCTAAATCTTGAAAAAACGTTTTAATTAAAGTTCGAACAGAACTCTTATAAAAACGATTTTGAACACGATTTCGTTCATTAATTCCAATTCGTTTTTTAGCTGATTTACTATTAGCCATATTTTTAATTTGAAATATTTTGTAGTTACTTTGTAAGTTAGGGTTTACAATAATATAATATACTTAGTAAAAAATTGGAAGTTTTTAATCGAATATTTTTATTTTCTTAATAGGTTTAAACCTTGATAAGATCAAAATTTTTATGCACTATATGATAGAGTAAAACTATTAGTAAAAATTTTTATGGCAAAAAATAAAGGAACGCGCATTTTAATAACATTAGAGTGTACTGAATGTCGATCAAATGTCAATAAACGTTCACCAGGTGTTTCACGTTATTTAACACAAAAAAATCGTCGTAATAATCCAGAACGATTAGAATTGAAAAAGTATTGTCCACATTGTAATAAATCAACTTTACATAAAGAAATTAAATAAATTATGGCAGCAAAAAAACAAAAAGCATCTCCAATTGGTATAAATCAAAAGATTGACTATAAAGATATTGACTTATTAGCATTATTTGTGACAGAACAAGGTAAAATTCTTCCAAGACGTGCAACTGGCGTAACAGTACAACAACAACGAAAACTTGCGAAAGCTATCAAACGGGCCCGCATATTAGCATTATTCCCGTTTGTAGCATCAAATTCTGTTTAATTTTCAGTTTGGGAACTATTAGAGTTACTCTAGAGTAACTCTAAGAAATAATACTAAGTATATATTTTTAGAAGGAGTATTTTATGGGTAACTTCATCGATAAAACATTTACGGTTATAGCCGATATTCTTTTGAAATTGTTACCTGCAAGTAAACAAGAAAAACAAGCTTTTTCATATTATCGAGCAGGAATGGCAGCTCAATCGAGAGGTCAATATGCAGAAGCCTTAGAAAATTACTATGAAGCTCTCCAGGTTGAAGAAGATCCTTATGATCGTAGTTATGCACTCTATAATATTGGTTTAATTTATGGAAATAATGGAAAATACACACAAGCTCTTGAATTTTATCACCAAGCTCTAGTACTAAATCCAAACCTTCCGCAAGCTTTAAATAATATTGCTGTTATTTATCATTCTCAAGCTCTTCGTGCACAATCTATGGAGGAAGATGAATATCTTGAATTATCAAAAGATTTGTTTGATAAAGCAGCGGAATATTGGCGCCAAGCTTTAAAATTAGCACCGGATAATTATCCAGGAGCACGAAACTGGTTAAAAGTAACAGGAAGGCTTACTGATCCAGACATGTAAGATATGAATCATAGTCTCTGACGATCATCAAAATCTCATTATATTCAAGAAATCAGATAATTTTGTTGTACAATGGTAATCAATCAGTAAATTTTAAATTTGTTACTACTTTAATTGTACATTAAATTGGGAAAGTATATTTATTCTGAAATATTTTAATATGTTAAATCAAAATGGTTAAAACTAATTTAAATAAAGGTTACGTTACTCAAATTATTGGTCCTGTATTAGATATAGCATTTCCAGACGGAAATTTACCACCTATTTATAGTGCCGTTGAAATTAAACTAGAAGATGGTAGTTCAACGATTGTTGAAGTACAACAATTATTAGGTGATAATAAAGTACGTGCAGTATCTATGCGATCAACTGATGGTTTAAAACGGGGTGTAGAAGCTGTCGATTTAGGATCTCCAATTAATGTACCTGTTGGGACTCCAACGTTAGGGCGTATTTTTAATGTAATTGGTGAACCTGTAGATGAGCAAGGTGACGTTCCAATGGAAGAAACATTACCTATTCATCGGGATGCTCCAGCATTTACTGAATTAGAAACAAAACCATCTATTTTTGAAACTGGTATTAAAGTTGTAGACTTATTAGCTCCATATCGTCGTGGTGGTAAAATTGGATTATTCGGTGGTGCTGGTGTTGGTAAGACCGTTTTAATCATGGAATTAATCAACAATATTGCCAAAGCTCATGGTGGCGTATCTGTTTTTGGTGGTGTAGGTGAGCGTACACGAGAAGGAAATGATTTATACGAAGAAATGAAGGAGTCAGGTGTAATTAATGAAAATAATTTCCCAGATTCTAAAGTAGCTTTAGTTTATGGTCAAATGAACGAACCACCAGGAGCACGAATGCGTGTTGGTTTAACAGCATTAACAATGGCAGAATACTTCCGTGATGTAAACAAACAGGATGTATTATTGTTTATTGATAATATTTTCCGTTTCACACAAGCAGGTTCAGAAGTATCTGCTTTATTAGGTCGAATGCCATCAGCTGTAGGTTATCAACCAACCTTAGCAACAGAAATGGGAGCCTTACAAGAACGAATTACTTCAACAACACAAGGTTCTATTACTTCGATTCAAGCTGTTTATGTGCCTGCCGATGATTTAACGGATCCAGCTCCGGCAACAACGTTTGCTCATTTAGATGCAACAACAGTATTATCACGAAATTTAGCAGCGAAAGGAATTTATCCTGCGGTAGATCCATTAGATTCTACTTCAACAATGTTACAACCTGGTATTGTTAGTGAAATTCATTATGAAACTGCTGAAGAAGTAAAAGAGACATTACAACGATACAAAGAATTACAAGATATTATTGCAATTTTAGGTATTGATGAATTATCAGAAGAAGATCGGTTAACTGTTGCGAGAGCACGTAAAGTGGAACGTTTCTTATCACAGCCATTCTTTGTTGCTGAAATCTTTACAGGGTCACCAGGTAAATATGTAAGCTTAGAAGATACTATTAAAGGTTTCACAATGGTACTAAATGGTGAATTAGATGATTTACCAGAACAAGCATTTTACCTTGTAGGTAATATTGATGAAGCAATTGCAAAAGCAGAAACTCTAAAATAAGGAGTAATATATATGGTTATGAACATTCGCGTTCTTACCCCTGACAGAGTTATTTGTTCAACAACAGCCGATGAAGTTGTATTGCCTGGTTTGACTGGTCAA
>Ga0265303_10001626_pt1 | contig 13868 bp, 11 predicted proteins | sample Helome_2_FD_192494 | JGI IMG/M metagenome (GOLD analysis project Ga0265303, IMG submission 192494) | Marine sediment microbial communities from subtidal zone of North Sea - Hel_20160317 (Illumina Assembly) | ecosystem: Environmental > Aquatic > Marine > Subtidal zone > Sediment ... | reverse complement strand
ACACCGAAGACGTAGACATAACGGGTGCGATGTTCGTATGCAACGATGGAATCAGAAGCAAACTATGCTATTTTCGGCAGGGAGCCGTTTTGGCTATTGACCGGGGCGGGCTAATGGGTGTCCCCTTTAACCCACGTAATTTCTTTTTCAACAATTTTTACGAAGCTGGCTGATAAGTCAGTCGTAAAAATATACTACCGAATATTCGCTAGTACATCGTTTGATCCGCTAACCTCGACTATTTACTGTCCGCCTGGTGAAGTTCGCCTGTGTAGGGGAGTCATCTGAAGCAATAAAGTCGCTGGCAATCGCTAGTAGGCTCTGTATCGTGTGCATTTGATTTCCTATCATGACGGGCTGAAGCGGATTTACGTATCCTTCCTCGAAGTGCACCAGGCGCTTATTTTTTAGCAAATAGGTGCCATTGGTTGAATTCAGGTCTCGAAGGTAGATTCTTCCGTCGATAATTTTTATTTCGGCATGTCGTTTGCTGGCGGTGGAGGAATTAATATAGATATGACCTTCTCTGCCTACCACAAAAGTTCTACCCTCCACTAATCTGATCACATTATTGTTCATTTAGGCTTTTTCGTAATGTTTCTTATCAATACCCTGCTATCGAATATTTATATGTATAAAGCAGCATCCTTACCAATATCAATCAATTTCCGTAATTTGTAGATTAGACGTTAATCAGTGGCTTCGCTATTACATAGAACAGTAAAGTGATTAAGGTCACAATCATAATGAGCTTGTTCGAAGTTATGGGATGCACTGCTTACAGAGTCTGATTAACTATGTTCGATCGGAGATTAAATGTCTGATACGGCCTGAGTATACCCGACACTTTTTATGGTAAAAAATGTAACTCAACCATAAGAAGTAAAACAAGATGGGCAAAGAAAAGCCCCTTCTTGAGGGGCTTGAATTTGGTGCCGGCACCACGAATCGAACGCGGGACCTACTGATTACAAGTCACGGTCACCCAACACTCCACAATACTGAAAGTCTCTTAAATCAATAGCTTACTCGCCCTACCCGTCACCATAAATGTTGCCGTTTGTTGGGGTTTACTGCCCCTTGGTGGACTGAATTTGGTACCTGGGATACTGGATGGCCCGATTTCAATAATAATTATCTTTCGCTAACTCGAAAACAGTAAACGTATATTTTCCTCAATAATTTGACGTGTTAGGGGATTTCGATAAATTCTTGCGGGCTTTCTTACATTCTTCCAATGTAGCATGCGGAGTATAGTATTTTGTCTGCTCATACTGAATAGTGCCCTTACGATAACATTTACGATGTGTTGTACTCAATTTAAACTCTGACGCATATAAAGATTCCGATAACTCTAAAGACAGAGCATCAGATGAGGATTTCGATAAATTCTTGCGGGCTTCCTTACATTCTTCCAATGAAGCATACGGAGTGAAGTATCTTGTTTGTTCATACTGAATAGTGCCCTTACGATAACATTTACGATGTGTCGTACTCAATTTAAACTCTGACTTATTTGAAGATTCCGATAACTCTATAGGCAGGGCGCCAGATGGGTCATCAGGCAGGTCATCAGGCAGGTCATCAGGCAGGACATCAGGCAGGACATCACCTTCTTTAACACCAGCCTTTTTAGTCGTTCTTGATGCGGCTTTCTTGTTTTTTACCGGAGTTCCGAATATAGGATGGAGTCCAATACAGGTAAGGGCGCTATTCGAAAAACATTTTTTCGGAATGTTAGTGTATATAGGTCTTCCATCCTTTGTCGTATGCAGAATGAATGTCAGTGGTTCATTATAAGGGTGTGAGATTGCATTGGATGCTGAAAACAGCCCACAAAAAATTAGTATAATTTTCAGTCTTTTGTGTTGCTTCATAGCCTTTCCTCTAAACTGCAACTACAACCATACTACTCTATTTTCTCTGCTTTTGAATAACGGGGAAGAGCACGAAAGTCAAACTCTAGACTTTCCCGATTTAGATATACCCCGGATAGGGTGAAATTATCCCGTCCTGTGCAGGTTACGACTGGTATCGATTCTGACGCTGTGAGAGCGCGCCGGAGGCCCTCATAATCGTGCTAACTTGATTGAGGCATACCCAGGCCATTTTCTCGGTTAAGGCATACCTAAGGCAGGGTTGAGCTAATGGCGATTTAAATGCCGTTTTATCGAGGTTTTTGCACAGGATTGACCTACGACAACTATCCTGACACAGAGGGATACTGTTGAAAAACTCGTTAATTTGGATGCAGAGTTTTTCTGCTGAAAACCAAACTGCCCGGAACTTCACTTACAAATAGGCTCCAGAGTTTAACAGTGCCTCTGTAGGAATAGTTCGCGATAAATATGATCCCCTCCGTATGCTTGTTTCGATAGAAAGGTTACACTGCAAATGGCTTTGCCCAGTTGAAAAATCTAGAGTTTTTCAACAGTATCGGCCATGAGCCGACACTCGGAATTTAGTCGTTAGCTACTTCTTTTTGCACCAAACGGTCATTCGTTATACTTTAGAATATTAATTAGACTTGTAAGGCTATATTAAATTTTGATACTCATACACAAATTATGGTGATGCTACTTTAGGGTTGTGAAAGACAATGACACCCAGGCTAAATTCGATCTTAAACGTTGTTGGTTTGTCTCTCGTCCTGAGTACGACTGCAATATACGCCGCACAATTTGAAAAAGAGATAGTGTCATATAAACCTGTTGGAGAAACTAGAACAGGAATTCCTCTGCCAAAGAAAGTAAAAGGTCTCCTGGTCACCCCAACGAATGCTGAGAAACCTTATCCAGCTGTCGTGATTGTACATGGATCCGGAGGTGTGGACGGACGCGGGGCGTTCTATGCGAAGGCACTGAATGAGGCCGGAATAGCAACATTTGAGATATGGATGTTTGCTGCGGGGAAGAGGCCAAGGAGGACGGGCGACACATGGCCACATGTTTACGGCGCGTTGATGTATCTGACGCAGCGTGATGACTTCGATCCAAAACGGATTGGAGTAACAGGTTATTCCTGGGGTGGAGCAAACAGTTTAGAAACAGTGAACAAGGCTTTGACGAACAGGTTCACCGGCGGAGAAGCCGCTTTTGCTGGCCATGCACCTCTTTATCCACCGTGCTGGGCGTTCAAGAAGAAATGGTGGAAGAAGCTTCTCGCAGGTGCGTGGACGGGTGCACCTGTACTATTTTTGGTGGGTGGTAAAGATGATTACGACGCTGATGGTGGAGCAGCGTGCAGAGCATTAAATCAAAACCTGTCGGACGAAAAAAAAGATGTGCTCGAAATGGTGATTTATCCCGATGCTACCCACAAGTGGGATGATCAAAGACAGGGGCAACCCTATTCGTTCTATGACGAATATGCGCACAAAGGAGAAGGTGGGGAGGTTCGAATAGTACCCAATACTGCAGTGGCAAAGCGGAGTCGGGAAGCGGTCGTCCGATTTTTCAGCAATTTGTTCGCCATCAAATAAAGAAACCCGGTTTTCATTCTCCATTTTGCTTCTATCGCTGTATTTGGTTTATCTCAGCAGCTCGTATATACGATTTCTGGGTCTGCCTTATCCAAAGGAGACGCTCAATTAACTGTCGGGGAAGGCAATTTTCGGCTGTCAGCTCAACCGATCGACGCAACACATCTATTAAATCGTTCTGCTGGTGTATCAAAGCCTAATGTCATGCGTGGCCGTGCTCCATTCGCAACACGAAACCTTAGCGCTTGAAACTGGCCACGGATAGAGCCCTGAGGCCGGGGTTCCTAGTCGTCGAGCTTTTGAATTATGTAGCCGCCGGATCGTTCGTCGGAAGTTAATCCAATCAATCCCCGGCGTTCGGCTTCTTCCAGTAGGTCACCAAATGAACGCATCCCGTAATAACGTTCGTTGAAACCGGGGCGTCGACGTTTCAATGCCTGCTTGACCATCGAGCCCCAAAGTTTGTCACGGTCTCCGCGTTCCGCCTGCAGGGCATCGATGGTTTCCATGATAAGACCAATGGCGTCGTCGATTTTTTCCTCTTCCGGCTTAATCTGTTCGGCCGGGGCGGCGTCGCTTTTAGTGGTCGCTTTTTTGCGGGCGGCAGGCTTGCGTTTGCGCTGCTGGCTCGATTCCTCTTCTCGCACCAGGTCGTCGTAAAATATGAACTCGTCACAGTTGTTCATCAGCAGATCCGAGGTCGAACTCTTTACGCCGATACCGATTACCATTTTGTTGTTTTCCCTGAGCTTGCTCACCAGTGGAGAGAAATCGGAATCCCCGCTGACGATGACGAAGGTGTCGATGTGCTCCTTGGTGTAGCAGAGATCGAGTGCGTCGACGACCATACGGATATCGGCGGAATTTTTACCAGATTGACGAGTATGTGGAATCTCGATCAATTCGAATGCTGCGTCATGCATCACCGCCTTGAACTCCTTGTACCTTTCCCAGTCGCAGTAGGCTTTCTTGACCACCACGCTGCCTTTCACCAGCAGGCGCTCCAGCACCAGGTTGATGTTGAATTTTTTTATTTTGGCGTCGCGTACGCCGAGCGCGACATTCTCGAAATCACAAAAGATGGCGAGATTCAGGTCTTCGCTGCTTGATGACATTTCTTTGTTCTCCACTATTACGGGGACAGTTTACTTAATTCGACTCATACTGATATCACTTATGTGAAATTTATCCGTTGGAGCTATCGGGTCGCGGAGTCAACAAACTGTGAATATTTTCCGCCTGCGGCCACGCCCTTAATTGCTCCCAGAGTTTTTGCGCGTCTGCGTCGCCCAGTCCGGCATTGAGCTGAAACTTGTGGAAATGTTGCGCTTCGGGCATTGGTTTTTGTGGCGATCCTAACGGGTAAGGAATTTCTACCGTCTGGTCACCGGCGCTACTTTCGAAGACAATACGATCGGGTTGCTCAGGATCGTAATTGAGTTCAGGACGTTTGGGTGTAAACCCCCTGATCGAGGTCTTTGCGATGATCTGTTTGACATCTTCACGCTGCCAGGACCCGGTTTCGATATCGGTGATTGTCAAATCGCCGGTCAGCAGTGCCATCGCTGCGCAATAGGGCAGGCTGAACAGGGCTTCGCTCTGGTTCGTCGGTTGCCGGAATGGCAGGATGCCCGCATGCATATCGGGTAGATGTAATTCCAGGTGGTCGATGCTAGTGGGATTGATACCACGCGCTCTGAACTCCAGCATGCCGGTCATGATGCGATGGGTGTAGCCGCAGCTTGGCCAGGGCTTGAATACAATATGATACTCATCGATAGCCGGGGTGACTCCAAGTCTGGATATTGCCTGGTCAATGCGATCAAAAAATCGGTGCCCCATCAGCGCCACCATACCGCTGGCATGCTCAAGCATATGCGCCTGCCCGGTGAGGCCCGTTGCCGCCAGATGGGCGGCCATTATTCCGCCTTCGACCGCGAAACCTACCTGTAACGGTTTGGCCTCCGAACCGAACTGGGCGTTGTAACCCAGCGCCCGGCTGGTGGCGATCGCCAATGCATTTGTAGTTTGTTCGCTATCGAGCTGTAACAGTTGGGAAACAGCGGCGGCAACCCCGATCGCCCCGATGGTCGCGGTTGCATGCCAGCCCCGATCATAGTGTTCCAGGTTAATCGCTTCACCGATGCGGGCGATGGTTTCATAGCCCGCGAGGTAGGCATTGATAGCTTCGGCACCCGACAGGGAACGTTCACAACTGGCGGCTAGAATGGCTGGAAACAGTACCACGCTGATATGAGTGTTACCTGGAACCTCCCAGTCGTCAAATTCCAGGGCGTGGCCGGCTACCGCGTTCGCCATGGCCGCGGCGCCCGGGGTCGCATGGTAATGCGTACCGTAGATACACGCCCTGGCGTAGTCGTTGATTTGTCCGCTGTTAATCAGTGCCTGGCGGGTTTTTCGGGCTACTGCCTGGCCCGCACCGATTAACATGCAGCCGTAGGTGTCGATCAGTGCATCACGCACAAATTCGAGGCTGCGCGTCGTGGGTTGAATACGCGTGCTCGAAATGTAGCGGCTGATCTTTCCTAACGCGGTTTCGCTTGATGCGGCCATGAGTCGTTAATGAACTCCCCGGTCTGATTTTAGTTGCAGGTTTTTTGATAGATCATGGACCAATATCGTGTCTGTATCCATGCTTCGAATTGGGTGGCATCATAGCAATGGATATTTTTTTTGCATACGGTTTCAGGTGTACAGAATACATTTTCATTGCCTGGTTTATTCCGCTGCGTTCGAGCAGTGGGATGGCCAGATGAGTCAGGTTTAATCAATGAAAGACCGACCAATCCTGTTTTTGGCCATCGCGCAGATGCTCATCTGGGCCTGTATCTATTACAGTTTTCCGGCGCTGCTGTTGCATTGGGAGCAGTCGCTGGGCTGGAGCCGTGCCGACCTGACCGGCGCGATAACCCTGGCGGTTTTCGTGTCGGCGTTCTGTTCGCCGCTTTACGGACGCCTGATCGACGCGGGCAGAGGCGCCCTGATGATGACTGCGGCCGCGGCGATGGGCGGTAGCTGCATGATCTTGCTCAGCCTGGTCGAACAGTTATGGCAGTTTTACCTGCTCTGGGCTGTTATCGGCCTGTGCATGGCGGGTAGCCTGTACGAACCCTGTTTCGCGTTGATTACGCGCGCGCGTGGGGCCGAGGCCAAGCGCTCGATTATTTTCGTTACCCTGGTGGCCGGGTTTGCCGGTACTGTCAGTTTCCCGGTCGCACACAGCCTGGTGCTGGCTTTTGGCTGGCGCAGCACGGTAGTGTTTTTCGGCGCGGTAGCGATCCTGGTGGTCGCACCGCTGATGTGGCTGGGCGCCAACGCGGTTGAGCAGGCTGGCGCGCACCGCCATAGCGCTAATCCCCATTTGTCCGTAGCAGAGCAGCCATTCCTGCGCTCGCCGGTATTCTGGTGCCTCGCGCTCGGTTTTGGTCTCGCCGCGATGTTACAGGGGATCACCCTGCATCATTTGTTGCCGATTCTGAGTGAACGCGAAATCCACCCGGAGGTTGCGGTGATCGCAATTTCCTTTATTGGTCCAATGCAGGTTGCCGGGCGCCTGGTAATGATCGCTGCGGAACGCCGCGTCTCGATCCACGGCATTGCAATAACCTGTTTCGTTCTGATGGCAGCTTCGATTGCCTTTTTGATTGTTGCCGGCGTAACCCCCATCCTGTTAATTGCCTTCGTCATCCTGTTTGGCGGATCTTATGGCGTGGTCAGCATCATCCGCCCCGTCATTGCGCGAAATTTGCTCGGTGAACGGCAGTTTGGCGCCAAGTCCGGCGCGCTGGCGCTGGTTTACCTGGTCGGTTCCGCATCGGCGCCATTCCTCGGCTCGTTACTCTGGGGATGGGGCGGCTATGAACTGGTCCTGCCCGGTTTGATATTGTTGGCAGTATTCGGACTGGTGCTCTACCTGGTCGCTCAAAAACAAGCCACGCCAGTCTGATTTTGGGTAGTATGGCAATCTGAATCCAGTTCTGGAGGAAAATTTAATGTCTGAGCAGTTTATCGCGCACTTGCAACAGGAACTTGAGTCAATCGAGGCGCAGGGATTATACAAACAGGAGCGGCCACTCGATTCCCCGCAGGGCGCCAGCGTGCATGCGCAGAACTGGGATAACGACCTGATAAACCTCTGTGCCAACAATTACCTTGGTCTCGCCAATCACCCCGACATGGTGGCCGCGGCACACCAGGGTCTCGATAGTCATGGTCTCGGCATGGCCTCGGTGCGTTTTATCTGTGGCACGCAGGATATTCACAAGCAGCTGGAACAAAAACTGGCCGCCTACCTGAAGATGGACGATGCCATCCTGTTTTCATCCTGCTTCGACGCCAATGGCGGAATATTTGAAGTCTTGCTCGAAGCCAGTGACGCGGTGATTTCCGACAGCCTCAATCACGCTTCACTGATCGACGGCATTCGCCTGTGCAAGGCGCAGCGCCTGCGTTATGCCAACAGCGATATGGCTGATCTCGAAGCAAAACTGATCGAGGCCCAGGGCGCGCGGTTTCGCCTGGTGGTCACCGACGGGGTCTTCTCAATGGACGGTACTTACGCTAATTTACCCGCGATCTGCGATCTTGCCGAACAGTACGATGCGCTGGTGATGGTTGATGACAGCCATGCGATCGGCTTTATCGGTGAGCGCGGTGCCGGCACTCCCGAGTTACTCGGGGTTGAGGGCAGGGTACATATCACCAGTGGCACCTTCGGCAAAGCGTTGGGTGGCGCCAGTGGCGGCTACATTACCGCGCCGCAGGCAGTGATCGATTTACTGCGGCAGCGTGCACGCCCGTATCTGTTTTCCAACAGTCTCGCGCCAGGCATAGTGACGGCCACTCTGAAGGCGCTCGAATTACTGGAGCAGGGCGCCTCGTTACGACTGCAACTGGCTGAAAATACGACTTATTTCCGCCGCCGCATGACCGCAGCCGGATTTGATATCATTCGCGGCGAACATCCCATCGTACCGGTTATGACCGGCGAAGCCTCGATCGCGCAACAACTCGCCGGCAAACTGATGGAGCACGGAGTATATGTCACGGCGTTTTCTTTCCCGGTAGTGCCCAAAGGTCTGGCACGGGTGCGCACCCAGATGAGCGCCGCGCATAGTCGCGCGCAGCTTGATAAGGCGATCGACGCATTTATTACCGTTGGTCGACAGATTGCATTAATTTCCTAGGAGTTGAGATGAAAGCCCTGGTAAAAGCTCACGATAAACCCGGCCTCTGGTTGCAGGACGTGCCGAAGCCCGAAGTGGGACCCGAAGATGTGCTGATCAAGGTAAACGAGGTCGCTATCTGTGGCACCGACCTGCATATCTACAACTGGGACCAGTGGGCACAGGAGCATGTGCCAGTGCCGATGACCGTCGGACATGAGTATATTGGCGTTATCGAGGAGATCGGTGAACTGGTGCACTCGGTCGAAGTCGGCGATCGCGTTTCGGGCGAAGGGCACATCATGTGCGGTGAATGTCGTAACTGTCGTGCCGGTCGAGGTCACCTGTGTCGTGATACCCGTGGCGTTGGGGTGAATCGCCCCGGTGCGTTTGCCGAGTACGTCTGCATCCCGGCACAAAATGCCTACAAGATCCCTGAGCAGATCAGCGACGATATCGCCTCGATCCTCGATCCGCTGGGTAATGCCGTGCATACCGCCCTGTCGTTCGACCTGGTGGGCGAAGACGTTTTGATTACCGGTGCCGGCCCCATCGGTCTGATGGCAACCGCGGTGGCGCGGCATGTCGGCGCGCGCCACGTGGTGATCACCGATGTCAACGAAAAGCGACTGGCCATGGCGGATCAGTTCGGTGCGACGCGCACGGTCAGGGCCGGGCAGGAAGACTTGCATGACGTCATGGATGAGCTCGGTATGCTCGAGGGCTTCGATGTCGGTCTCGAAATGTCGGGTAATGAAAACGCGTTGCACGACTTGATCGATATCATCAATCACGGCGGCAAGATCGCGTTGTTAGGTATCTATCCGAACATCCCGCGGGTGAATCTTAACCAGGCTATTTTCAAGGGTATCAGCCTGAAAGGTATTTATGGGCGCGAAATGTTCGAGACCTGGCACAAAATGGTGGCGATGCTCGGCAGCGGACTCGATGTCAGTGCGGTGATTACCGACCATATCGATTTCGAAGATTTCGAAACCGGGTTCAACAAACTGAATGCCGGTGAAGCATGTAAAGTCGTAATGCGTTTCTAGCCGGTTTTAAAATATCCATTACCGCCTTACTACTCAGTCATTCCCGCGCAAGCGGGAATCTCACAACGCACCACGATTTCGAGATCCCCGCTTTCGCGGCGGTCCGACGCATCGGGAAGACAACAGATAAATGGGTATGACAGCAGATACAGGTAAGATGACGGCAGCTAAACTGGGAAGACAGCGGTCGAAAAGGGATGACAGCAGGATCAAATAGCGCCGCCACTTACCTGGTACACCCACGCGGTTATCATCGAACCAGCCAGGCCGAGCGCCAGGTAGAGCGCGAAAACCGGTTTCTTGACCAGTGCCCAGACCGCGATGGCAGCCGGAATCGACGATACCGCACCCGCGGTGATGAAGGCCATTGCCGCCCCCGGCGTCATGCCGATTTCGATGAGTCCAGAAATCAACGGGATGGCGGCATAGCCATTCAGGTAAGACGGAGCGCCGACAATGGCCGCGAGCGGAATGGCGAACCAGTTGTCAGGTCCGACATAGCCCGCTACCCAGGTGGATGAAACATAGGCGATCATCAGGGTTTCGAGGAAAAATGCCAGGCTTAGCCATTTGCCGAGAAAAACGCCGATAGATCGGGATTCCTGGTTGAAGGCTTCGATGCGGACGGGTTCACGCCAGAATTTCCATAGCACTCTGGCGGGCTTGTCGCTCGCGCAACTGCTGCCGCAACAACTGCTGACCTCGGCGCGCAAGGGGTCATGGAGGCCACCGTAACGCTTGATGACGAGGACAGAGAAACCCGCTAGCAAACCCATCGCCATCGCCGCGAGCGTCTTGGCGACGGCAAAATTGAAGCCTATACCGGCAGCGGTGAGAATGAACATCTCCGGGTCCATGATCGGTGACGCAATCCAGAATGCCATCACCGGTGCCAGCGGTACGCCGGCTCCCAGCATCGCGGCGATTAGCGGAATTACGCCGCAGGAACAGAACGGTGAAATGGCGCCTACCAGGGCGGCGAGTATGGTTGCCCGTACCGGGTTCCCGCTGAATGCTTTAGCAATTAACGCGTCGGCGCTGCTGGCCTTCGCGTACGCAGCGATCCCTATTGCCAGTGCAAAGAAGGGCAGCATTTCCCAGAGCGATTCCAGGGTCGACATGATACTGACCGAAAGCTGTGGCAGATCGATGATAGCCAGCAGGATAATCATTAGTAACATCGCCCGGAAGACCTTGTCTTTTGCGATCGAAGCAAGGATTGGTAATAGCTGGTTACTGCGGTTTCCAGTTTCAGTATAAGTATTCATATTTCTGGTAATCTCGAAATATAATGATTTAAAAATCAGCCGACATCTTCCGTGGATGCCGCGTCTGCGCAGCATTCCTCGGTCAGGTAATCGACCAGTTTGCGTAGTACGTCGAACTCCAATTTGCAGATTAACGTAGCCTGCTGACGTTGCTGGCGGATTACCCCGGCGGACTTCAAATGTGTGATGTGATGCGTCAACGTGGAACCGGGGATGTTTAATCTCTTTTGAATTATGCCCACCGCCAGGCCGTCGTCACCGGCACGAACCAGTAGGCGGACAATTTTTAGTCGGGTTGGGTTCCCGATTTTGGCGAGAATATTGGCGGCATCGTCGAGCTTCATGCAGGCAATACTAGTTTTGCTGTTTACGTTTGTCAACTATATTTCTAGAATTATCGAAATATCAGTTAAAATAAACTTCGGACTAAATTTCGTAAATTGTTATATGGAAATAGCGCTGTTATAAATCCTGTTCCGCTTAAAATACACTTGTTGTCTTAAGGGCTTATGCATCATACTTTGCGTTGATATTCCCCAGCCACTCGGAGACCACATAATGGTCAGTAAAGTTAATAAATCAAAAACCGGCGCGTCGAGCTTCAACAAAGTGAAAAGCAGTGTCAGCTCTACCGCGTCAACGATAACCGATGAAATCGACAAAGCGAGAGAAGTTGTTCTGCGGGAAATGCAGGAGAGCTTCGATGTTGTGTCCAAAAGGGCTAAAGTCGCAAGTAAAAAAGCGGCTGAAGCGACAAGCAGTGCTACCAAAGAAATCACGGAAACTGCCTCCGACGCCAGCGAGTCGATAATGGATTCGATCGCTGAAACGCATTTGGCCGAGACCTTTCATAAACTGATAGGTGAGGTGGAAGATACAGCAGAAGAGATGATGCAGGGTATTACCGCCAGATTTAATCAACTGCAGGAATTCGCAATGAAAATAACAACCACAGGTACGTCAGCAACTAAAAAGAAATCAGGCACCAAGAAAAAAGCGTCCGCGAAGAAAAAAACGGCAGTAAAGAAGAAGGTTGCAGTAAAAAAGAAGGCTCCGGCAAAGAAAAAGACTGCGGTAGTGAAGAAGAAAGTCGCAGTTAAAAAGAAGGCTCCGGCAAAGAAAAAGACTGCGGCAGTGAAGAAGAAGGTTGCAGTAAAAAAGAAGGCCCCGGCTACGAAGAAGGCCGCAGTGAAAAAGAAGGCCCCGGCTACGAAGAAAGTCGCAGTGAAGAAGAAGGCCCCGGCAAAGAAAAAGACTGCGGCAGTGAAGAAGAAGGTTGCAGTAAAAAAGAAGGCCCCGGCTACGAAGAAAGTCGCAGTGAAAAAGAAGGCCCCGGCAAAGAAAAAGACTGCTCCTAAAAAAGCGGTTAAAAGAGCGGCGACCAGGAAAAAATAGCCCTTCCGGAAAGGGATTACGAATGATGTAAAGGGAACAGTATCCTTCTAGTCGGCAAGAAAAGTCCTTGACCGAGTGTCGGAACCAGGCCGAAGATCGCCCCTGAACCCTATATTTTAAGCGTCTGCTTTGGGCTTGTACGATAAACTCCTGTGGCCTTATCTGGAGTGGTTGCCGTTCAACGTGATAGGATCGGAATAGCAGGTTAACGTTTCAGGATATTAATCAAATAGTCGTTTAGCTATCCATGCAAGACAAACTGCAGCCACTTCTAACAGCTGTCCAGCGGAACTGTCATATCTCCGATGCCCGACATGCTGGAGACTATACCTTGTGCATCTACCTACTGAAGATGCGTGAGTATTTTCGCTGGGAGAAGAGCTATGCTTTTCGAGATAATTTGCCCGAAGGCGATGTTGGTGACTGGCTGACGCAGCGGGAAAATTTCTGGCAAACCATAGAAGATGAGCCTTTTAGCGATCTACCGATTGACGGTGAATATTATGACCCCTTTGACAGCGTGGCAGTGAATGCGTCGCTAAATCCCTACGGACTGGTTTACAGTGGTGGACTCGGCAACAAGTGCACGCCACATTTTTTTCTGGGCAAACTGGGTCATCGGGAAAGACAATCGGACTTTACAGTGCTCGTGTCGGAAAACGAGTATGCCAGGGATTTGACAGCCCCCCCGGCAATGGCACTGGGTGACACGATCTTTATTCGACGCGAGTCGCTTCGGCGGATGATTTGGGAAAAGATCGAGGAATGGCAGTGGAACAAACTGGAAAACGCTATGAGTCGCGCTATGCAAGGCTTCAACTTCGAAGATAACGCCGAGGACGCACTTGATGATATAACCAATACGGTAATCGACTCAGTACTGTTGCACGAAAAGGGCGAGGTGCTTGCGGCAAAGCGACTGGGGCCGGAATGGGAGCAAATGCTCGTAGGTCTGCCGCGGTCGAAAACTGAAATCATGATCCGCGCCGTGCGTGATCACCTGGCCGACTCGCTGACAACGCTTCCCGGTTTGGTAGATAAAGGAAAAGATGCGTCATTGCATTTCTATTTTGCGAATCTCCCGAATATGCACAAAAATCTTTTCCCCGCACTTATTCAGGCCTATGAATCCTGGGTGATACAAGGCAAGCGCGAAGTAATCGGGGAATTGATACCGGCGAGTAAAGCCCACTGGGGCGCGCTATCCAAGCAGATACTTGATATTTATCGAAAGGACCCTGACGACTATGCTAACCGACTGCAGACTCTGGTCGAAAATAATAAACTCTAGAGTCCTGGAGAGAGAATTCGTCGGGCCACCACTGGCGATTAGCGAACCGAAGGGATAAGTTCAACAGATTTTATTTTCTAACCGGGCGTCTGTTCCTGGCCTATTCTGTTGAAAGTGTGCCGTAGGCACACAAGTGAGTAGTACAGGAAGTACTGCTGTATTTGTGTATAAGCTCATTGGAAGATGGTGGTAGGC
>Ga0265303_10001625_pt1 | contig 13876 bp, 11 predicted proteins | sample Helome_2_FD_192494 | JGI IMG/M metagenome (GOLD analysis project Ga0265303, IMG submission 192494) | Marine sediment microbial communities from subtidal zone of North Sea - Hel_20160317 (Illumina Assembly) | ecosystem: Environmental > Aquatic > Marine > Subtidal zone > Sediment ... | reverse complement strand
GCAGGATATCGCCGACGAAGTCGATACCGATATCGGCTACCAGCGCGAAGGCAGTCTTTACCTGTGCGAAAATGACGAGGAACTCGCGCGCCATGAACGTTTCATGTCATTTGCAACCGCCTACGGACTCGCCACCGACTATGTCAACCGCAAGCAACTTGAGTCATTAATGCCCGACTGCCCCGAGCGCTGGCAAAGCGGTCTGTACACACCCGACGACGGGCGAGCGGAACCGTCGCTGGCGGTACCAGCAATGGCTAAAACACTGGTTGCGCGCGGTGCCCACGTCGTCGAAAACTGCGCTGTTGAACAGGTAATAATCGAGAATCAAAAAGTTGCGGGCGTGTTGACCGAGCACGGTGACATCAAGGCATCATCCGTGCTTTGTGCCGGTGGTGCCTGGTCAACTTTTCTACTCAAGGGATGTGGCATTCGTTTACCCCAGCTAACGGTCAAGGCAAGCGTCGCTCGCACCGCGCCGGCACCGCTGAAGTTTAACGGCAACGCATCCGGCAGCAAGATCTCCTTTCGTCGGCGTCTCGACGGCGGCTATACAGTGGCCTCCTCTGATTACCTGGAAATCTTTCCCTCCACCAGCCATCTCGCATACCTGCGTGATTTCCTGCCGCTAATCAGGACCTCGTTTGCAAAGCTAAAACTGCGGATTCCTGAATTAACCGTGGACGGCAATTTTAAACGGCAACGTATCTTGAATCCGATCCCGAGCGCGGCCACGATTGCTCGCATCAAGGCAAGGCTCGCCGACCGGGTCCCGGCTTTCAAGAACGTCGAACTGGTCGAAGCCTGGTCCGGGATGATCGATGCATTACCGGACGTGGTGCCGGTGCTGGATCGGGCTGATCCGATCGATGGGCTATTTATTTCGACCGGCTTCAGCGGGCACGGCTTCGGCATCGGCCCCGCCGCGGGAAAAGTCATGGCAGAGCTGGTACAAAACAACGAGGTCAAATACGATTTGACCCGCTTTCGCCTGGCACGCTTCAGCGACGGCAGCAAGCTGGAACTCGGACCTGCAATTTGATTTCAGCTACAGGAAATTGCCTGTAGCGGGTCCCAGCCGAAAACCTGTTCGATATAACTTGCCAATGCAAACAGCTCCAGCTCACCATGGGCCCTGCCAATTAATTGCAGGCCAACTGGCAGTCCTTTATCAGTCTTGCCGCAAGGCAGGGTTATCACTGGCAGGGTGGTGGTAGTTATCGCGCAACAAATCGCCAGCCAGCGATAGTACTCGGAATACTCGAGACCATCCGAATATCCGGGGTAGCGCGCTTCGACGGGATAGGCCGGCATGATAGTGGCCGGACAAATCAATAGATCATAGTCCTGCATGAATCGCGACGCGTTGGCAAACACCTGTCCCTGCGCATCGAGAGACTGGCGAATTTCGTCGGCGCCGAGGTTCAGACCCTTTTCAATATTCCAGACGACTTCGGGTTTCATGATCTCTCGCGTATTGGCCAGGTCGGCACCGTATGACTGTGCGTAACCAAGCGCACGCGGTACCTCGAATGCGGCATCCATCATGTTCAGGTCCGGGTGGTTGATTTCAATATTAACCTGTTCCCGTTCGAGTCTGGCGATGGCAGCATTACAGATTGCGGCCACTTCGGCTGAAGTCTGCGTGATTCCCAGGTCTTCGCTGAAGGCGACCTTGAGCGGTTTGACCGGACGCGCCGCGGCGTTGCGGAATTCGTCGATGAGGTGAGACCTGGACAAGCCCGCCAGTGAACTCGGACCTGCCATCGCATCGGCGAACAATGCCAGGTCGGCAACACCGCGCGCCATCGGCCCCTTCTGAGAGTAAACATCAAACGGCTGCGTACCAGGACTTGTAGTAATTAATCCTGGCGATGGCCGTAAACTGGTCACGCCACAGAAAGCGGCCGGCGTTCGTAATGACCCACCGAGATCAGATCCCTGGGCTAGCCAGGCGCTGCCACAAGCAAGCGCGGCCGCAGCGCCACCCGAAGAACCGCCCGCACTGCAGGATACATCATGCGGATTTCGCGTGGCACCGAAGACGTCGTTAAAGGTATTGCCGCCGGTGCCGAACTCGGGCGTGTTTGACTTGGCGTAGATAATGCCACCATTGGCTTCAATCCGCTCGACCAGGATATCGGATTGCTCGGGTATATGATTTGCATGCAGCATCGATCCGTAGGTCGTTCTCACCCCGGCGACGTCGGTCAAATCCTTGATCGCGACAGGGATTCCAGACAACATTGAATCTTTATGATCACCCTGTCGGGCCGCCGCCCGGGCGCGTTCGAAGCAAAGCGTCGGCAATGCGTTGATCTCGGGATCGATCTTTTCGATATGCGTTTCGAGCGCATCGAGCGTATCATCGATACTGATTTCCCCCGTCTTTAGCAACCTTACGATTTCGCAGGCGCTTTTCCTGATCAGTTCAGCCATAGGTTTTACGTAAATTATTTTTCTGCACCTTGCCCATCGCGTTACGCGGTAGTTCATCGATCACAAACACATTGCGCGGCAGCTTGAATCGTGCCAGCACCGGTTCGAGCGCCTTGATCAGCTGTTTCGGATCTAGCTCTGCACCGGCGACCGGAACCACCGCTGCGGCGACGGCCTCGCCCAGGTCGGCATCTGCAATCCCGAACACCGCGGATTCGAGCACGCCGTCGAGCGCGTCGATCTCGGTTTCGATCTGCTTGGGATAGATGTTGTAACCCCCGGAAATGACCAGGTCTTTTTCACGACCCAGGATATGCACGTAACCTTCCGCGTCAACTTTACCGAGGTCACCGCTGATAAAGAACCCATTGCTGCGCAATTCGAGTACGGTTTTCTCGGGCTTGCGCCAGTAGCCGAGGAAAACATTCGGACCTCGCACCTCGATCATGCCGGTTTCACCCAACGGTAATTCGTCACCGGTTTCCGGATCGCTGATCCTGATTTCGACCCCGGGTAACGGGAACCCGACGCTGCCCACTCGTCGCTCACCGTCGTAGGGGTTGGAGGTATTCATATTGGTTTCGGTCATACCGTAGCGTTCGAGAATCCGATGCCCGGTACGCTCCTCGAATTGCAGGTGGGTTTCGGCCAACATCGGCGCACTGCCGGAAACAAATAGACGCATGTGTGAGACCAGCTCGCGATCGAAGCGATCATCCGCCAGCAGGCGCGTATAAAAGGTCGGAACGCCCATCAGGGTATTTGCGTTGGGTAATTGTTCGATCATCTGGTCGAGATCAAACCGCGGCAGGAAGATCATCGACGCACCGACAATCAGGACCACGTTGGTTGCGACAAAGAGACCATGGGTGTGAAAAATGGGCAGCGCATGTAGCAGCACATCATGGCTGTCAAAGTGCCAGTAATCAACCAGCGTCAAAGCGTTAGAAAGCAGGTTGTCATGGCTTAACATCGCGCCCTTGGATAAACCGGTGGTTCCCGACGTGTACAGAATTGCCGCGAGATCCAGAGATTCTCGCCCAACGTTATCAAACTCCATTGGCATGGTATCGGCAGCCTGCAGCAGGCTACCGCTACCGTCACTGTCGAGACTGAAAACATGCGACTCGATGTCGTCGAAGTCCGGCTCACATTGGCTGCTGCAGACAAATATCGCGGGCTCTGCATCTTCCAGGAAGTACTCAATCTCGGCCCGGGTATAGGCAGTGTTTAACGGCAGCAACACAGCGCCTGCACGAATGGTCGCCAGGTAGAGCGCAATCGCCTCGGCCGATTTCTGCACCTGCACCGCGACGCGGTCACCGGGTTTAACTTTCTGCTCCAATAGCAGGTTGGCAAGCCGGCCACTTAGTTCGACCATGCAAGCGTATGACCAGGAAGATTCCCCGGGTACCGTCAGCAGCGTGCGAGCGTCGGTTACGCGTGCAGCCAGTAAACCATCAAATAAATGATTAGCAGCCACTAGATTACCGGCACCGGCTTACGGCGCAGGCCACTGAGCGCATTGCCCGCGATCGCGAGCATCAGAATCGAACCCCCAGCCAACGTATAGAAACTTGCGGTTTCGCCCAGAAAAAGCCACACCCAGAAAGGACCCAGCAGCACTTCGGTCATCGACAACAACGCGAGTTCGGCCGCCGGCACCACCTTCGAACCAATGGTAAAGACGGTCAGACCGAGACCGACCTGGAAAACACCCAGGGATATAGCGATCAAAATGTCATTACGCGGCAGCGAAAACCCGTAACCTTTGAACTGGCACACCAGGGCAGCAGTAACAATTGCGAAGATGCCCGCCATGAACACGGCCGGCAGCATTTCCTCGAGCTTGCCCCAGCGCAATGCAATCGTGAAAATGGCGAATCCCAGTGCCGACAACAAGGCACTCAAGTTGCCTGCCGCCTGCCCCGCGGCTATTCCATCGATTACCATAACGGCGATACCGATGGTCGCGAAAATCATCGCGAACCAGGTTGCCTTGCGAACATTTTCACGCAATATGATCCAGCCGAAAATTGCGGCGAGGAATGGCGCCGAGGCAAACAGGAACATCGCGTTGGCCACCGTCGTGGTCTGGATCGCGTAGATACCACCGGCAAACGCGATTACTAGCGCGACACCACCGACGGTGCCGGCAACTCCGGATTTTCTGATAACCGCAACCGGTTTGTAATTCGACCGGACCGAGATGATACAAAACAGGAACATCGCCAACGCGATCGAACGGTAAAACAGGATCTGCCAGACGTTGGCTTGCTCGATCAGGCGAACCCCGAGACCCATCGACGACCAGAAAACACCAGCCATCAAGACCAGGATCACTCCCTGAACATAGCTGATGTTGGCCTTTTCAAACCGGTCCGCAATTACTTCGGGCATTCGTCTTAAACCGTGGAATAAATCTGCCGCCAGAGAGTAATCGAAGGTAACAGCATTGAAAAGCAAATGTTTCAAGCCAGGTTTTACTGCGATTGAGGCTGGGCCTGCTGACGACTAAACTTCTTTACTCGCCATATCGATTTCTCATATTGCATTAAACATACAGTACTGTATATTTAAACATACACACCTGTACAGGATCAACAATGTCAGACGCCAGCTTACTCGAGGAAATCGCGAATCGCAGCATATCGAGTCCTGAACGTAAACAGTTGCAGAGAATCGACTGGTTGCTGAGTGCGCTCGAAATTTTCGTCGCGGAGGGAATCGACGCAGTCCGGATTACGCGACTGGCACAGAACCTCGGTGTAACCCGTGGCAGCTTTTACTGGCATTTCGAGAATCGGGAAGACCTGATCGATGCATTGGTGAGTTACTGGAAAGACAAGAATACCAGGGCCGTTACCGAATCGGTCGCCAATGCGTCGAACCTTGCGGAGGGGATTTTCCGTTTTTTTGAAACCTGTATCGACGCCGCGCTATTCGATCCGAGGCTGGATCTTGCGTTGCGGGAATGGGCACGGCGATCCAGTGAAGTTCGTAACATGGTGGATTTCGAGGATGAAGCTCGTATTACCTCGCTATGCGAATTTTTCACCCGCTTTGGCTACGCAATGCCGGATGCCCTGATTCGTGCGCGCGTTCTCTACTATTCCCAGATAGGATTTTATGCACTCGAAGTAAAGGAACCCCTCGCAACCCGGTTGAGTTATACCGCAGCCTATTTCGAATGTTTTACCGGCCAGCAGCTCAATCCTTTAGATGCCGAAAATTTTCGTAACTACATTCTCGAGACTTATGGAGACAAGCTGACATGAGCAGAAGATCCCGACGCGGCAGACATCATGGCGTAGCCGACACATCGCATCAGCGCCAGGTTAGCTACCGCAATCTGAAAAACCCCCTGCTCAGGCAACCCGCCTTCAGCCAGGACCGACTCGAAGCGATCCACGACACCGCGTTGCGCGTTATCGAAACGCTCGGTATCAAGGTGCTAAACGACGAAGCCCGACGCTATTACAAGCAGGCCGGCGCCAGTGTCGACGAAGAGTCACAACTGGTAAAGATTGACCGCGCGCTGGTCGCCGCGGCACTGGAGTCTGCACCAGGCGAATTCGTTATTCATGGCAGGACACCCGAGTTTAACGTCAGCATGGGTGGAGATAGTGTTGCCTTCGTTTCGGTTGGCGGCGCGCCACATGTTTCCGACCTCGATCACGGCAAGCGCCCGGCAACCCTCGAGGATACGCGCAACATCATCAAGCTATGCGAACACTTCGACGTGATACACCTGCAATCGCCGAACGTCGAATCACAGGATATCCCGGTGCACCTGCGCCACTATCGGGTAACCGAAAGCCAGTTAAGCCTGAGCCAGAAACCGTTCTTCATTTATTCGCGGGGTTCAGCGCAGGTCGAAGACGCATTTGCGATGACCCGCATTGCCTATGGCCTGAGCGAGGAGGAGTTCCAGGCTAAACCCTGGTGCTACACCGTGATCAATACCAACTCACCTCGCCAGCTCGACGTACCGATGTGCCAGGGCATCATCGATTTTGCCAGGGCCGGCCAGGTATCGGTGATTACGCCATTTACGCTTGCCGGTGCCATGGCCCCGGTGACCATGCCGGGGGCACTGGTGCTGCAGCATGCCGAGGCACTGGCTGGGATCACGCTGGCACAAATTGTACGACCCGGGGCACCGGTGATCTACGGTTCCTTTACCTCCAATGTCGACATGAAATCTGGATCCCCCGCCTTCGGCACCCCGGAGTTCGTGCAGGCGGCTTTCGGCGCTGGCCAGCTGGCACGCCATATCGGCCTGCCGTGGCGAGGCTCGGCGGCGACCGCCTCCAATGCCCCGGATGAACAGGCAGTGTATGAATTCCTGATGTCGGCCTGGGGTAGCGTTCTCGGCGGGGTGAACATGATGCTGCACTCGGCTGGTTGGCTCGAGGGCGGACTCACAGGTTCGATGGAAAAACTCATTCTCGACATCGAGATGCTGCAAATCTTTGCAGAAATTTTCGAACCACTTAACAGCGACGATACGGAGCTCGCTTACGAAGCCATTGCCAGCGTCGAACCCGGCAGTCATTTTTTCGGTTGTGAACACACCCTGGAACGATATCAAACCGCGTTCTACGAACCGCTGGTCTCGGACTGGAGCAATTTCGGCCAGTGGACCGACAGCGGCAGCAAGACAGCGACGCAACGCGCGAATGGCATCTGGAAGAAAATTCTGCAGGAATTTGAAGCACCCGCACTGGACGCAGCGCGCCTGGAGGAATTAGCGGAATTTATCGAGCGGCGCAGCACCGAGGGCGGCGCAGCAGTTGCCTGAAGTCAAAGGTTTCGCGAACTTTCCTGCGCCTGGGTGAATTCATAAGGTTCCCTGGAAACCTCACGTGCACTAGCTTTTCTGAATTCGAGATCGGGAATTTCGGTAATCGGACGCTGCGGCCGCAATTTGTAGAAAGATGTGCTTGCGTGTTCAAGCGAAGTCTTGTGATCACGCGGATTTCGACGCGCCCAGAATTCTATTTCCAGCAATAGTGGTTCGCCGCTCTGGTAGGCCTCGGCAGCAAATTTTTCGATATCTTCTACCGTGGCAACACTGTGAAACTCGCCTTTGTATGCAACGCCGGTTACGGTTTTGACATCAAGCAGGTAAGGAACCACGTACGGACCATTGACAACGATCGATTTCTGCGAACTCGCAATATGCGCCTTGTGGGCGGGTCCCATACTGTGAACCTTGGTAATGACAGGGCGCTTGAACTGCCCCCTGTCACCATCTGCATCAGCCCACATTTCGAGCGTCATACCGAGATATCCGTCATACTTGTCAGGTTCCGGGGTAGCATCGGCCGTCCAGCCTTCGCCAAGGGTGATATTAACAGTTTGCTGTTCGCCCTCACGGATCAGGGCCAGTGCGAGTGTCTCCCCTACCCGGTGTTGTCCAATCATCCTGATCGCCTGCTCGGTACCGGTTACTTCTGCATCATTGATCCGGTAGATGACATCATGCAGGAAAATCTGACCCGAACCAGGTCCTTCTTCCGGTGTACTGGTGACTACCAGTGCACCACCGCCACCTGGCACATCAAAGACTTCCGCTTCATCCGGTGTCAGTGAGCTGACAATGCCGGTCAAGCCTGCATCACCCCAGCTCGGTGGACCCTGGCGTAATTCGGCCACCACCTGTTTTACCAGGTTGATTGGCACTGCAAAGCCAACCCCGACATTGGCACCAAAGCGTGTGGTTTCGATAGCCGTGTTAATTCCGATCACGTTACCCTTGCGGTTAAACAGCGCTCCGCCCGAATTACCGGGGTTGATCGCCGCATCGGTTTGCAAATAAGGCGTTGTGCCCTCGCGGTAACGTTCCGTATGCGAAATGATGCCCCCGCTGATCGAATCGGGATTGCGTCCAAGCGGGTTACCAACCGCGAAGGTTTCATCGCCCGGTTGCAAGCGATCGGAGTCACCAAGCTTCGCCGCTGGAATACCCTCGCAATGATCGAGTTTCAGAATCGCGACGTCCGAGCGGGGAGTAGCATTGATCACCGTGGCCTGAATACCTTCGGTACGATCCCAACCCCTCGGGAAAACCTCGACTATTGCGGCGTCGGCGATAACGTGTTGATTAGTCCAGATCTCGCAGGTTCTGGAGGAAACCAGGAACCCGGAGCCATTATTGATTTCCCAGACCGAATCGCCAAACTTGTCGACGGTTACATGAGACATGGTGCGAATGGATACCGAAACATCGAGCATTCTGTCGGTATCGATCTTGTCATGCTTTTCGAGTGCGTGCATGCCCAGCGGAACCAAGCTGGCAAATAATCCCAGCACGGCGAATCGCCATAAAATCGTACCATTCCAGTTCATGCTTCACCTCGTTTAAATTAGGTGATGTCTCGATGGTTACGTTTTTTATATAGCTTTTTTAATGCCGTTTTTATTAGAAGCTGCAATATTCAGGCCAATGCCGCTCAACAGCTTCATTAATATATATAGCAGATAGGAGGTAATATTCAGAAATTCCAGCCAGGCATGTATTTTATCCTGATAAACGGTCAATAATTGTTGGCAGCGGTACCCGAAAACCGTCCATATTTTGTCAAATAACTTACCGAATAAACTAAATCCCAGCCGCGTTTCATCAGCCGTTTTAAGCCAGGGAGCGAGTTTTGATCTAGTGATAATCCGCGGCAAGCCTACTTCAGATCGAGACTGTACTTGACGATGCGGTCATTGCCCGAATCGGATAACCAGAGTTCCGAGCCCCTCACTTCGACACCTTCGGGCGTCCTGAATCGATTCACTCCCTTAGCCGGCGAACCATTTCCCAGCACGTGCAATAACTTGCCGTCAGCGCCAATAAATTTAACCTCATGGTTGTTCTTATCGGCAGCAATGATGGTTCCGTTAGCAGTCAAATCCAGGTAACGAACCCCGTTAAAGTCATATTCCTTGCGTCCCAGCTCGGCTTCGATCTCGAGATCGGGGGATAGCAACAGCATGCGGCTGTTACCTGCTTCCGCAAGCCAGATGTTGCCATCTTTACCCAACTCGAGATCATGCGGTGAAGCAAGCCCGGTCATTTCATCGACGACGCGCCCGTCCCGATAGGCGACGACATTGCCCGACCAGGCGCCGGCAACATAAACCAGCCCATTCGGATGAATCAGCACGCCTTCCGGCCCGCGTATGCGTTCGCCGAGCTCGCCGACCAGGGTCGCGCTGGTGCCATCGATTTCGTAAATGGTGACACGATTATTGTGCGTATCGGCGACATATGCCCTCCCCTGGCCATCAAAATCGACGTCATGGGTGCCGGACTGATGGTCAGAACCAAACTCTGCCAACAATTCGAGCGATTCCGGGTCGAGAATTGCAATACGATTATTACCGACATCCGAGACAAATAAATACCTGCCGTCCGGTGTCAACTTGAGGTCATGGGGGTTATCGAGTTGAGCTTTACTGGCGCCGACGAAGCTCAGCACGACTTCCGCGGCAATTACCACGTTTACCGCAAGCACCAGCAATATCGTGAAAACGAATCTTGTAATCATAAAGTGTAAATTAACCGTTCGCGCAGGAGCTCGCAAGAGATGACATAGAAATCTTCAGGTAGTAAAGTATTCCGGAATTACATGACACATTTATATAACGCTTACCCCGGGGTTTACCAGGACCATGCTGGACACTTTTGATAACGAGCGCCTGAATCATCTTCAAGCTGACGATATTTCTGACTCACTGGAACGTGGTTCAGTCGTCTTTTTCCCGGAATCGCCAGTGCCGTTACCCTCCGCCGAAGACCAGGCATTTATTCGGCAGGAACTGCCGGAGCTGCTGCGTCTGAAAAATATCAGTTATCACCCCGAAACCGACAGCATTCCAGGTCTGGGCAAAGTTGATGCCGAAGTGGCCGAACGGGTAAAACGCATCCTGGTATCCGTCAGTAATGATATTGCTGCTTTTCTGGCAAAACATGCGCCACGGCTGGTAGACAACTGGACCGTCGGAACCTGCAGCTTTCGCCCGATCCAGGAACAGGGCAGAGACCTGGACCCTCATGCCAGTAACGAACTGGTGCATGTCGATGCCGGAGCTTACGGCGCAACCAACGGGGACCGCATCCTCAGATTTTTTATTAACGTGAATCCCGGCGAGGATCGGGTCTGGGCCACCAAGGGTAACTTTCCGGAACTATTGAAGATGCATGGCGAACGCGCGGGTCTTGGCTATGCCAAAGCGGGTAAAGGTTACCTTGAAAAGGGTCCCCTGGATCACACTCGAACGGGCCTGATAAATTTGCTCGCCGCCGGTGCACCGGTGCTCAAAGTCCTGGATTCATCACCCTTCGACCGCGAGATGCGCAAGTTTCACAATTACATGAAGGACACACCCTCGTTCCAACAGGAAACCCGGGGGCACGAGGAATTTCGTTTTCCGCCCTTCTCGGCATGGATGGTATTTACCGACATGGTGAGCCATGCCTGCCTGTCGGGCCAGCATGCCTTTGTCCATACCAGTATCGTTCGCCTGGAGAATTGTCGCCTGCCAGAACTGGCGCCGCTCAATATTCTGCGGCAGGCTGCCGTCAGCGAATAAGCCTTTCGTCACAGACGGATTAGTTACTGCAACCTTAGTCCTTTAATCGTCCAACCGCGAAATCCAGTCGTTCGATCACCGCATCGGTCTCAACCAGGTCCATAACGCCCGGTGCTTCGATTCGAGTACCCCAACGCAGTTCCTGCGGACTCTTGCCCCTGAAGCGCTGGGCCGCCTCGGCAAATTTATCAACACAGAGATCAAGCGAGTGGTAAGGACCGCTGCGCAGCGACCAGGTACTGGCATGTAAACCGATAACCGCTGTCCCCAGCGCATTGGCCAGGTGAACCGGCCCGGCATCAGGACTCAAAACAAGATCGGCGCGTTCCAGTAGTGCTGCCAGCTGCGGCAGGGTATCCTTGCCGATCAGGTTAATCGGCTGGTTTTTCATTGCCTGCTGGATGGCTTCGCCGGTCGCACTTTCCAGTTCGGTCGGCCCCCCGGATAAGACCACCGCCATGCCATGATGCACTATCGCGTGGTCGGCCACAGCGGCATAGCGATCAGCGTGCCAGTTACGAGACGGATGGCTCGAACAGGGAGAGATCAGCAGGATCTGTTTTCCGGCGGGCAGAGTCGAATCCACAAAAGCCTTCGCCTCGTCGCTGACTGGTAAATCCCACACGGGCTCGGGCGCATCCAGGCCGATCGTGCGGGCAAAAGATAAATGGCCCTGGACCTGGTGCTCCTGTCGTGTTTCGGGTATCGAGTGGGTCATGAAGAATCGATGAAAGTCCCGCGCTCGGTATTTATCCCATCCCAGCTTGATGCCGGCTTTGACGCAGGCACCGGTCACGTTTGCCCGTGCCGAGGTTTGCATCTGCAACATGACATCAAAGCTTTCACCGGCAAGTTCCCGCCTCAGCTTCAGGTAAGCGCCCCATCCTCCTTTCTTGTCGAGCACGATAAAACGCACGCCTTCGAGACAGGATAACAACTTGTATTCGAGCGCTGCACAAATCCAGGTTACCCGGGTCTGTGGCCAGTTGCGCTGGATCGCGCGCAACACCGGCACCGCGTGGGTAACATCACCGATCGCCGACAGGCGCACAATGCAGATACTTTGAGGGGCGGTTTTTAACGGCAGCATCAGGCCGGGACCCGATGGTTAAGGTGGCGGAGATTCAGCGAATTCAAACCTAAAGAGTACCCGTTGGCCAGTATAAAAGCCGTGCTATTTATTATCTGGCGCAGGGGGCAACGGCAGATCGTACAGGCTGCCGAACTGACCAAGATTATCGTCGATACCGGCAAGTCGTAACGCATGCCACGCCATCGCATGATTCGACGAGGTCAGCGGAATACCGAGATGCTTTTCAAGTTCGGCGCAGTCGTGCATCAGTCGTACCGAGGTGCAGGAAACAAAGATCGCATCGACTTCACCATGACTGATGATTTCACGCACGCCCTGTTCGATTGATTGCGGGGTAATCCTCGCGACCACGGTATCGCGGTCGGCATTGAACGAACCGAACACCGGCACATGGAAACCTCGCGTCGCGATATAGTCTGCGACGATCCGGTTGACATCAGCTGGATATGGAGTCAATACACCGATACGCCTGGCCTTGAAGGCATCGAAGGCCGCGAAAGCCGCGGTGATCGGCGTGGTACATATTGCATCGGGTTTAGCCTGCCTGATGTTAGCGAAAACCTGCTCTTCGCCAAGCGCCATCGACGCCGAGGTACAACCGTAGGCGATCACGTCCACCGGGGTATCGGGTGTTATCACGCGGGCACACTCGACGATACGCGGCCCCATCGCGCGCAGCGACTCCGGCGTTATCAGGTTATCGTTATGAATTCGACTCTGGTAAAGTGCAACGCCGTCGAGCGCGGCAAAAACCTGGCGCCATTCGTGTTCGATGGTGTAGTCGGTGGCTAGTACGATTAGCCCGATCGAAGCACGGCTGGCAATACCTCCATCAACCTGGTACGGCAGATTTTCAAATAGCAGCGTTTCTTGCGTTGCTTTGCTGGCTGGCTGACTCATAATGCACCTGGACAAGATTTGGTCTGCGCATACTCTACCATGAATAAAAACCACAACCCACAGGGGCGCCCTGGATGAGTAATCTCACTTCAGATTTCTACGTCATCGCGCATGAAGCTGGCGCCGAAAACAGCGCGATTCCATGCTGGGCCAACCGGGATACTAACCCGCTCGCTCTCGACCCGGGCGCGAATGCTGCCATCGAACGTCACCAGATCGAGAATGTCCCCGGGGCCTTCCAGCTACTGAATGTTTTATCCGCGGCGGAATGCGAGCGCATCGTCGAACTTTCCGAATCGCTGGGCTACCTCGAGGATGCCGCCGTCTCGCTGCCGCGTGCAATTCGCCACAACGACAGCTTTACCTGGGTTGTCGATGACGCGACCAACGACATTATCTGGCAACGCTGTCAATCGCTGCTGAATGACAACCACGAGTTCAATGCCGGCAAACGCGCGCTTGGCATCAATGCTCGTTTCCGCTTTTACCGCTACGGCCCCGGGGATTTCTTCGCTCCGCATACGGATGGCTCCTGGCCCGGCTCACGCGTTATCGATGGCGAGCTTGTCGACAATGCTTATAACGATCGCTGGAGTCAGCTCAGTTTCCTGCTTTTCCTGAGCGAGGATTTCGAGGGTGGCGCGACCCAATTCTATGTCAGTCCGGACAATTCGCTTACCCCGGCCCGGCGTCCTGACGATGCCGTTGTTATCGATGTGCGCACGCCGGTTGGCGGTGCCCTGTGTTTTCCCCACGGCGTGCATCCTCTACATTGCATGCATGCCTCCCGGGAAATTACAGCGGGAACAAAGTACATTATCCGCTCTGACATTCTGTTTGATCTCTAGTGCTGTC
>Ga0265303_10001624_pt1 | contig 13879 bp, 16 predicted proteins | sample Helome_2_FD_192494 | JGI IMG/M metagenome (GOLD analysis project Ga0265303, IMG submission 192494) | Marine sediment microbial communities from subtidal zone of North Sea - Hel_20160317 (Illumina Assembly) | ecosystem: Environmental > Aquatic > Marine > Subtidal zone > Sediment ... | reverse complement strand
GCACGGCGAGGACAGTTTTCTGTTCTTTTGAGGCGCATAGTGGGCACTACGCAACGAGAAAGAATAGAAAAATGGACCACTGTGGCGCTTTTGCAGTAGGGATACTTTCTGCCGCGCAGACTCCTAGTGTCCTGAACCAGAAGTTCGCATCATTTCAGGGCGTCCCGAATGTGGCAATGCAAGGCGCGAGGCGCAGGCAATGGCAGGCCCTTGTCAAGCTTCGCAACGTCGCAGTGGCGCATTCAGGGCGCTCCCTCCGGGCGGGTCAGAAACGTTTCTGATCCCGCTGAATCGATGCGAACTTCTGGTTCAGGACATTGGTTCAATGTACCGCCACGGTCATTGATCCTGTTGGCTCCACTTGCTTTGCTCCACGACTGAAATGCCGGGTGCGTTTCCGGGGATGAAACTCGCCTGGCCACCGCCTGAGGTGGTTCGGGACGGTTTTGATCGTCCCAGATTCATACGTCTGCGCCTCGATCGCTTCCCTCGAGGGGCAGACAATTTCCACATCGACGTTGCGCTCGGCCCGGCCTTCGGCGGGGCTGCCGCCGACTATATTGCTGCTGTGGTGCGTGAGAGTGTTCAGCGCCTTTGGAAACAGCCGGTACCGGCCTTGAGTGAGCGTGTGGCGGAAAACTTCCGCGAGATACTGCAGGTGCATCACCGCGCCGTCGTGAAAGCTGCACGCGCGATCAATCGGCTCGAGCGTGTGCAGTTGTTTCAATTGTCCGTGATCAAGCTGTTTCTGAGTCTGATTGATTCCGAGCCGTCGTCCCTGCGCCTTATCGGTGAAGAGCTGGTCAGATACAATGTGAATGGCATCGAGCTGGAAGCTGCGGCCTATGCACAGCTCAATACCGAGATCTCCCTGCGTCGGCCGAGCCGGCGCGGTGAAAAACCGGCAAGGTTTTTTGCCGGTAGCTGTACCGATGTTAAGGGCGAGAGCCACTGGCTGCTTGTGCGCGAGCGTAATGTCAAACTTTGGCTGGGCGGGCAACTGCTGGACGCAGAGGAAGAGGGGCGGCGTTATTACGAGGTGATCAGTCATTCAAAGCTGATCGGTCGTGTCCGCGAAAAGCTGTCCGGTGAAGTGCTCGATTAGGTGAAAGTTGAAGCGAGGGGTTGATCATCAATGTCTGAAGAAGGCCAGGTTGCAAGCTTTAGTCCCGACCAGCTGCGTGCGGAGGCTGCAATACGCAAGGCGGCAAAGGCCGGAAATGCCGAGGCGCAGTTTCGCCTGGGTGTCATGTACGGCAATGGAGACGGGGTGGGGCTGGACTATGAACAGGCCAGGTCCTGGTTCGAGAAAGCGATCGCCCAGGGTCATGAGAATGCATTGATCACCCTGGCCTGGATGTATGCGAATGGGACCGGTGTCGAGGTCGACGAGGAGCGCGCGCGCGATCTGTATCTCGAGGCTGCCAAACGGGGATCTGCCAAGGCCCAGTACGTGGTGGCCACCATGTATCGCTTTGCCCAGTACGGTCTGGCCAAAGACATGGCCCTGGCGCTCGAGTGGTATCTGAAAGCGGCAGACCAGGGGATGCCGACGGCGCAACTGGCACTGGGCAAGCTGCTCATGGAAGGCAAGGGGGTCATGCGCGACGATGCCGCGGCCCTGCAATGGTTGTCACTTGCGCATGCCAACGGCAGCAAGCGTGCCGAGGACTATGTCAAACACCTGATAAAGCGCATGGACCCTGCGGATGTGCAGAAAATCCGCGAACGCATGACCGCGGCGCCGGGCGGCAAGAACCAGGACCGCTGAAACGCAGTTACTGTAAGGCATACGGCACCTGTCGACGGGAGTCGGGCCGAGCCCAGCCTGCATCCGCTGGCGCCGGACTCAGCCGGCGGATGATGCCGGACCGCCGGGTTTCAGCTGGCCGATCATGCTGATGCTTGGCGGGACCGGATGCAGGCGTTGCTTCAGCCTTGTCGGCTCCATCCCCATCCTCTTCTCGTAAATGACCGTGTAGGCCAGTACGCGTCGCAGGTAGCCGCGAGTTTCCTTGAACGGAACGAGCTCGATCCAGATGTCGGCCGGCAGCGTCTTGTCCGGCAGCCAGCGGGTGACCCGGTGTGGTCCCGCATTGTATGCAGCGGTGGCCAGAACCGCGCTGTCACCCAACTTGTGTTTCATCTGTTTCAGGTATGCGCTTCCGAGCGCGATATTGGTGTCGGGTTCAAACAGCTCCTGGCGCCGGGGAGGGCGTGTTTTCAAGACGTTCTTCGCGACCTGGCGCGCCGTGGCCGGCATCAGCTGCATCAGGCCCATCGCGCCCGCATGCGAGCGTGCATTGCTCATAAAGGCACTCTCCTGACGCATCACCGCAAAAACCCAAGCGATGTCGATACCATGCAATCTGGCGTTCTCCTCAACCAACTTCGCATGTTCCAGCGGGAAACGCAGTTCGAGGTCATCCCAGTAGCCCGTTCGTGCGAGGGTGAAAATGGCGCGATCATGCCAGCCGTATTTTTCCGCCAGCTTTGCCGCGGCCTGCAATTGTCCGGGACTCATATTGCGGGTTGCAGTCCGCCATTCCCTGCGTGCGTCGGTCCAGCGTTCGAGTGCGAAGAGTTCCTGGGCGCGCCGGACCGCGTCCAGGCGCTCGATGCGCGCCAAACAGCGCGCGGGCGCGGGTGTTTCGGTGTGCTCGAGATGATAGGCGACGCCAGCCCGGTCCGCTGCCATGAACCCGTAGTACCCTCTGTCGGTGGCCACCTGCCGGTAAATGGCGTCCGCCGTGGGGTCACCCGTGCCCTCCAGCGCACGGGCCAGCCAGTACATCCAGCGAATCTGGTCGCGCTCGACCTTGGGCAAAGCCGCTATCCAGCTCAGTACCCGGGACCAATCCTGGCGCATCAGTCCTGCCAGAATCCGCGCCTCCTGCGCAGGCAGGTCGTCTCCGACCTCTGCGCTACGGATAAAGGCGTAGGCCACGTCACCCGGCGTGCGTGACAGATTGCGCGCGAGGTAGCGCTGAGTCCGCAGGACCTGGGCCTGGCTGAAGGGATAGCGCGGCTTTATCGTGTGCCACAGTGCCAGGGCCTCAGGCCCGTCCCAGCGGGCCAGGCGACGCACGGCATGTGACAACATGGCCTCGCGGTAGGGATGAGGGCTGCTGAAGCGATCCACCTGATCCGCACGCGCAGGGGTGCGGTACAGCCTCACCCAGCGTTTGAGCCATACCCGATCCGTATCAGAGAGGCTGCGCCCGAGATACTCAGCCAGGCGCCATTCCCCTGCCTCCATGGCCTTCTCGATGCGGCGCCAGTTCATCTCGGTGGTACGGTAACCGGCCTTGCTCCAGGCATCGAACACGGGGTCACAGGCACGTGGCCGCGACTTGCCATACAACCAGATCTCCTCGACTTCGGGAAAGGCCTCACTCGGCCGTCCGGTCGCGATCAAGGCGTGAAGATGATGGCAGCGCCGGCTGATATTCCCGGTCGGCCGGTAAAAGCTCAGATAGTCTGACCAGCGTTTCTGCCGGGCGATCTGGTCGAGCCATTCTGCGCGCATACGGGATGCCAGCGGGGTCGCCCCATAGCCGCTGAGGAAACGCTGCACATCTTTGTTGCTGGCCCGGTCGAGCCGCTGCAACAGGGCCTGGTAATCGAGATAAGGGTAAAGCGGGTAATCGCGGATACTGCTGCGCAGCCGGTTAAATTCATTCATGGAACCGCGCTTGAGTGCCGCCTCCGCTTTCACGAAGGTTGCTCTTTGCTCCTCAATCCGTGCGGCGTGGGCCGGGCCGGCGGTCGCGAGGACAAGAATGAACATCGAAGCGAGGAGAGGGCGCTGCTGCACCATAGCGTCTTCCCTGTTGAGCTGAGGTCTTGAGGGTAGGCCCTGTCATGACGCATATCAATAGGGTAAATCCCCTTTTTGTTCCTACTATTAACCCGGCGACCGCCCTCGGTTATGCTTCCGGTCCTTATGATCAACACCAAAGACCTGAACCGGATTCGGCAGCTTGTCAGGACCGCCGCCCTGGAAGAACTGATGTCGCGTTTCGAGTCCGTGAGTGCGGAACTCAAGACCGACGGCTCACTGATTACCGCAGCAGATCTTGCGATGCAGCATCGTCTGCAGACCGAGCTCGCCCATCAGTGGCCGCAGTATGTGCTGTTGGGCGAGGAGATGGACACGGCCGAACAGGAAAGCCTGCTGGCATCGCCCGGGGCAGGGCTCTGGTGTCTGGATCCACTCGACGGCACCGGAAATTTTGCCGCCGGCATCCCCTTTTTTTCTGTCTCGCTGGCCCTGATATGCGATGGCGTCGTGCAGGCAGGGGTAGTGTACGACCCCTGCCGCGACGAGTGTTTCAGCGCCCTGCGGGGGCAGGGGGCCTGGTTCAATGGGAGGCGGCTGACGGCCGCCAGGGAGCCGGCGCAGGTCAGAGATGCCATGGCGATGGTGGACCTCAAACGTCTGCCGGACCCGCTCATCAGAGCTGTCGCAAAAAAAGCGCCCTATCGCTCGCAGCGAAGTTTCGGGTCGGTGGCACTGGACTGGTGCTGGATCGCCGGCGGGCGTTGCCAGGTGTATCTGCATGGTGGACAGAAGCTCTGGGACTATGCCGCAGGGCACCTGGTGATGAGCGAGAGTGGTGCGGCGGGTGGCCTGCTCAGTGAGTACGACGGCGACTGGTCAACGGAGTTGTCGCTATCACCGCGGATCGGCGTCGCGGCGACCCATGCCGACCTCTTGCTGCAGTGGCGCACCTGGATAGCGCAGGGCCTCGAGGTCTGACCCACCGGTTTGCCGACTCAGTGTTCCAGGTCTTCTGCGACTAGGCTCAGCCAGTGTTGCACCGGGATGCCGTCGGTCTCGGCCAGATGCATGATGCAACCGATATTTGCGCTGACGATCAGGTCCGGGTGATCCGTTTTCAGCGCGAGCAGTTTTCGCGCCCGCAGTTGCTCTGACAGATCGGCCTGCAGAATCGAATAGGTACCGGCGGAGCCGCAGCACAGGTGCCCTTCGTTGACCGCGCAGAGTTGGTAACCCAGCTTGGACAGCATCTCCTCGGTGGCACCGTTGAGTTTCAGTGCGTGCTGAAGTGTGCAGGGCGTGTGCACGGCAAGACGGGCCGCGCGTGGACGCAGTCGCAGGCGTTCCAGTGGTTCCTGTGCCAAGATCTCCAGCGGATCGCGTATCTTGTCCACCAGTTGCTGCGCTTTCCAGGAATAAGCCGGGTCATCGGCCAGCAGCTTGGGGTAATCATGCAGGTGTGCACCGCACCCACTCGCAGTGACCACCAGGGCCTCGACGCCGGCCTCGAGCGCCGGATACCAGGCATCGATGTTGCGACGGGCCATTTCACGTGCCCGCTCGGTGTCGTTGAGATGGTGCGGCAAGGCGCCGCAACAGCCGACACCGGGGCTGCTTTGTATGCTGATTCCCAGCGGCTGCAGCACGGTTTCCAGCGCCTGGTTGATTTCCGGCGCCAATCCCGGCTGCACGCAGCCTTCCAAAACCAGAAAGCGGCGGGCGGTCACCGCTTGGCCTGCCGCGCGTCGGGCTCTTTTGGAAATCGGGATTTTTTGACGCATTGCCGGCGGCAGCAACGGACGCAGCCATTGACCAATGCGCAACAGGGGCGTGAATCTCCCGGGATAGGCAAGGATCTCGATCAGCAGGCGACGCAGGAGACGCTGTTGCAGTGGGCGCGGCGCCTGTTTTTCAACCTGCTCGCGACCGATATCCAGCAGGCGATGGTAATCGACGCCGGACGGGCAGGTGGTCTCACAGGAGCGGCAGCTGAGGCAGCGGTCGAGGTGTTCGCGCGCTGTGCGGCTGGCGGGCTCGCCCTCGAGAACCTGTTTGATCTGATAAATACGCCCGCGCGGGCCGTCGAGTTCGTCACCAAGCAACTGGTAGGTCGGACAGGTGGCGGTGCAGAATCCGCAATGGACGCAGGCTCGCAGGATCCTGTCGGCTTCCTGGCCGGTGGGGGTTTCTCGGATGAATTCGGCGAGCGCTGTCTGCATGGGGGTCGGGCGTGTTAATTTTTGATTTCCCAGTTTAACTTGGTTCAGACGGACATTCGTCGCGTGTTTTTTAGTGGAATTCCCCGCCCTTTTGCGCCGTTTGCAGCGTCTTTTCCGATGGTATAAATCGATGCGTATCCCGGAAATGCTGCGACGGCGCCTGTCACCCAAACGCCGTCTGGAGTGGTACCCGCCGTTTCATGCGATGCGGGTGAGGGTGCTGGAGCTGGATCAAGGCTGGCGTCGCGCGCGTCTCCTGCTCCCCCTGGCACCCAACCGGAACCCCGGGGGCGGCACGTTCGGCGGGGCCATGGCCTGCCTCGCAGATCCGATCGGCAGACTATTGACCCGGCGGTGATGAAGCCGAGTAGCAGGAGAAAAGGATGAACGAAGAAGAAGGACTGGATATGGATATGAGCAGCGGTGTCGCCGCGTTCGAATCCAAGCAATTCAGTACGGCCACCCGCCTGCTGGCACCACGGGCGGAGCAGGGCGATCCCGAGGCGCAGTACCGGATGGCGATCATGGCGCAGAACGGCCTCGGCATGGTGGAGAATCCGTCCATGGCTTTGCGTTATATGCAGGCCGCCGCCGAGTCGGGCATGGGTCTCGCGCAGCACGGACTGGGATTCATGTATATGCAGGGAGAATGCGTGGAGCAGGATGGCCAGAAGGCCCTGGAATGGTTCACCAAGGCAGCCGAACAGGGTCTGCAGGGTGCGATGACCACGATCGGGATGATGTACCGCGACGGCACGGTACTCGAACGCAGCGAGGAAAAGGCCAGGGAGTGGTTCCGCAAGGCCGGATTCGACGAATTCTGAGACCGGGTATTGAAGACATTGGCGCGCACGGCGGATCTCGCGGCACGCCCCATTGTCAGCCCGCCGCGTTCTCTCGCCGTTTGCGAACTGCCTCCGCCAACATCTCCAGCAGGGGCTCGCTGTCCTCCCAAGCCAGGCAGGCGTCGGTGATGCTCTGCCCGTAGGTCAGTTCGGTGCCCTTGACCAGGTTCTGACGGCCGCCGACCAGGTGGCTCTCGATCATGACTCCGATAATGCCGTGATTGCCGCGGCCTATCTGGTGCGCCACGTCTTCGCCGACATCGACCTGTCTGTCGTGTTGCTTGCGGCTGTTGGCATGGCTGAAATCGACCATCAGGTTGGGCGTCAGGCCGGCCCTGGTCATTGCCTCGGCAGCCTCTGCCACCGATTCCCTGTCGTAGTTAGGGCGTTCGCCGCCTCGCAGGATCACATGGGTGTCGCGATTGCCGCGCGTGTTGAAGATGGCGGAACGACCGGCCTTGGTCAGTGACAGGAACACGTGCGGGCGCTCCGCCGCGCGCATGGCGTCCACCGCGATCCCCATGCTGCCGTCTGTACTGTTTTTGAATCCGACCGGGCAGGAAAGACCCGAGGCCAGTTCACGGTGGCCCTGGCTCTCGGTGGTGCGTGCGCCGATCGCACCCCAGCTGATCAGGTCCGCCACATACTGCGGGCTGATCAGATCAAGGAACTCGGTGCCCGCCGGCAGCCCCATGTTGTTGATCTGCAGCAGCAGGGCGCGCGCCAGGTTCAGGCCCTTGTTGATCTGGTAGCTTTCGTCGAGATCCGGGTCGTTGATCAGGCCCTTCCAGCCGACCGTGGTGCGCGGTTTTTCGAAATAGACCCGCATCACGATCAGCAAATCGTCTTTGAGCCGGTCACGAACCGGGGCCAGCTTGTTCGCATACTCGATCGCCGCTTTGGGGTCATGCACCGAGCAGGGGCCGATCACCACCAGCAAGCGGTCGTCCTCTCTGCTGAGGATGCGGTGAATAGCCTCGCGTGTTTCGTATACCGTCTGTGCCGCCCCGCCGGTGATCGGGTGGCGTTCGTGTACCGCGGCAGGTGGTTCTGCCTCGTAGATATCCTGGATGCGCAGGTCGTCTGTCTGTTGCATTTTGTGGCCTGGGGTTCTGGCGATGGAGCGAATTATAACGGCGGGGCTCGTGTGGGGCATTCGGGGTTTTCGAACATGCCAATAGCCCTGGACTATCCGGCCTTTTTTTTGGCCCGCCGAATCAACCAGACATTCAGGCCCTGGGCATTGAGTTCGATGTCCGACTCGAATATCTGCCGAACCTGCTCCGCCGAGAGATCGCTGTGCACGCAGCCGGCATCGACGAGCAGTCGGTCCACCGCCGCCTTCAGACGCGCCTCTCGGCCGCCGGGGTCGCGTTTTTCCTCTTCCATGGCGATATCGACATGAGCCCGTATGCTGTCACGCAGCATGTCCACCCGCTCCTCGGGTCGGTCTATCTTGCCGAAATGGGTCAGGCAGCAGGCCGTCGGACCGAAGGCCATCATGCGATCGAGGCTATCGAACCAGGCATCGGGGTCGAATGCGACCGGGGTGGTGGTTGCCACCAACAGCGGCTCCCCGCCGCGTCGGAATTGGGTGTAACCGAGGCCAAACGTATCGCCCGTAAACAGGTAGCTGCTCTGATGGTCGAAGATACAGCCGTGGTGATTGGCATGCCCGGGTGTATCCAAGAACTGGAGGCTGCGTCCGCCGAGGTCGAAGGTCTGAAGATCCGACGCCGCGATGGTGCGTTCCTCGGGGATCGCCATGAGGTCACCAAAATCGCGCTGGAAGGCCTCCTCGCCATAAACCGCAGTGGCTCCGGCCTGCAGCCTGCTCGGGTCGAGCATATGTGGCAGGCCCTTCGGATGCACTATCAGGGTCGCGTTTGGGCAAGCCTGCATCAGTTGGCCCGCACCGCCTGCATGATCGAGGTGCACATGGGTCGGAATGACGTAGCGCACCTGTCCGGGCTTGGCGCCCACGGCGGCAATGGTCTCGAGCACCTGCGGCAGGGAATGCTGGGTACCGGTATCGATGATCGCAAGTTCGCCGCTGTCTTCGATGAGATAGCAGGCGCCGTGCTTGGGTCCGTAGAGTCCCGTATCGATCAGGTGGCTTTGATTGCCGAGCGCCTCTGCCATTTCTGATGTTCCCAGTTTTCCGATAATGCGCTCGAGTATACGGGTACCGCAGTCGCACCAATATTGGTTTGCTTCAGTCTTTGTATTGCCGCTCTTGGTCCGGCGTGATCCGGGGTGGGGAGGCGGCGGTCGGCGACTGATTTTCGACCCTGGATTTCAACGCCTTGAGCCCCTTGTCGTAAGACGTGCCGATCATGCTGTCGAGCATCAGGCCGACATATCGTCCGAACAGGTCCCAGCCGAATACGGTGCTGAACTGCCAGCGAATACGGGTTGCCGGGCCCTCGGGTTCGAGCAGGAAGGTCGCGCTGCCGCTGCCCTTGTCACCGAACTCCAGCTGCATCTCGACCCGCTGGTCCGGCACGCTGGCGGTGATTTCCTGGCTGCCTTGTCCGACCTGGTTGTGGCCACTCTGCCAGCTCATGCGTGAACCCACACCCTGGTCGGGGCCTTCAAACCGATACTGGGTATCGGGATCGATATCCGACCAGGGTGACCATGCATGAAACGCCCGCATGCCATTGACGTTCGGGAAGATCGCAGAGGCCGGCGCGTCGATCAATGTGCTGCGTTCGACCCGGGCGGAGGAGGGGAGCAGCAGACCGATGACGGCCAACAGGATCAGCAGGATCAGAAGTACCCGAAAAATCAGGCGTGCGAAGGCCATGTGCCAGTCTCCTACGAATCGATGTCCAAAACCGAAGGGATGGGGTTTGATAGCTGCAGGAGTTTACAGGGTCGGCCGCCAGTTGTGGGTGAGCAGCCTCAGTCCGTGTTTGTCCTGGGAGAACCGCGTCAGCCCGGCGTTGTCGACCGCTGTGCGATACCAGTCGATGGCCGGCAGGCGGGTGACATGCCGAAGTGAGGCACGGATTACGCCGGCATGCGCGACAACCAGCACATGTTGGCCACGATAGGTCTCTAGCAGACGATCGAATACGGAACCGACCCTGGCACTGAATACGTCCAGCGGTTCGGCCCGGGGTGGGCGATTGTTGACCGGGTCCCGAAAGAAAGCGTCGAACTCCGCCGGGTGGTCCTGTTTCAGCTCGGAGCGCGTCAGGCCCTCCCAGGTGCCGAAGCCAATCTCTCTCAGATCGTCATGGATCTCCAGCGGCAGGCCGCGCTCTCCGGCCAGCCATTGAGCGAACTCCTTACAGCGACGCATGGGTGAACTGACGATGGCCTGCAGGCCATCGATGGCCGATGTCGTACCGCGCACCTGCTGCCAGCCCCGTTCCGACAGGGGGTCGTCGACGCCATTTCCTCGGTAGCGGCTGCCGCCAACCGGCTCGCCATGTCGGAGGAAGTCCAGCAGGGTGACTATCTCTTGTGCCATTTGGTCTGGGATACCAGCGATTTTGTTAGAATAGTGCAAGCCTCGACTCATAATGGCAATCACTTGATGATCCAGAAAAAGTACATGGGTATCGACAAGGATCCGCATGGCGCGATGAATCCGACAGGAAACATCATTCGCGATGCCTGGCTGTTCGGTTTGATACCGGAAACCGAGGCCTGCGAAGGTTGGACAGGGCAGGGCGTGGATGCGCTCTACGACAAGGTCACCAGGGAGTGGGAGAAGTATGGGCACCTGGTGTCCAATTTGCCCCCGGATCTGGCCCAGAGGCATCGTGAGATCTATGACGCGGCGGTTGCACGTGCTCGCGAACTCGGGTGGGACCCCGAACTGGATGACGACGATTGATCAGCCGAACAGGTAGGGCGCGTGATCAAGCCGGTCAGTGAGACGTTTTTTCGTCCCGATGATATTGCACGTGAGAGGTTGAGCCTTCCGGCAGCCTTGTACAACCGTTGCCGATTGATGTTGTGGCGCTGTCAGTACGAGCACATTTTTGTGCCTGTACGCAGCATGCAGATGCACGCCGTCCTCGACGAAGAAGAAGTCATTTTCGTCGGCAACCAGGCATACGCGGTGCGCGATGGCGAAGGTGGTCGATTGATCATGCTGGCGTGGGAGTTACGCCATGACCAGGGCCGTGACGACCTGAGCGAGCCGGCACCGATCGAACTTGTCTACCACCATGACAGTGCGCGCGATCTTCACAACCGCGTAATCGGTGAGTTCGGCAAGGGGTTGGACCTGCTGGAACAGAGGTACAAGGAGCCCGGCTGCGAACCGCGCTCGAAGAAGGTGTTGCCTTTCTCGCGGTCCTGAGTCCTCGCGTTCTGGAATAGACCCTGGCGCCGCTGCTTATCGCACCTCGATCGTGATCACCTCTGAGTAGACCGGCTGTCCATGTGGGAGATGCGCATGGTCTCCGAGCAGGAGTTGCAGGGTGTGTCTTCCCGGCGGGAGATCGACTGTTGTCTGGGTTTGCCCCCCGCCGAAGTGACGATAGTTGTCGTCGGCCGGGATTGGTTGACTCATGTCGGGCAGAGGCGCATCGACGATCAGGTGATGATGGCCGGTATCTTCCTTGACCGTCCCGGCCGGTGCTACCCCGAAGCCTGTCAGGCCAAAAACTACGGTCACGGGGCTGTCGACGGTGGCTCCGTCGGCGGGGCTGATGATATAGGCGCGAGGCGTATGCGCATCGGCGAGCGCGGTAGAGGACGCAATGAGCAAGGCGGCGGCGAATAGGCGTTTGAACATGGCTGTGATCCAGTCGGTTGGGAGATACCTGGGAAAGATAGTTGTTCCTGCGCGCCTAATTGCCGGCGAAAAACAGGGCTTTGAGGAAATATCCCCATCGTCCTCGAGCAGAAAGGGTCGCGTCTCGCAAGCATGTTGTGCGTGACGCGGCTGCTTGTGTCCACGGCGGGGCAACCGGAGCCCGGGATCACTTATCAGGCGATCGCCGTCTCAGGGCCCGTGAAGGCCGCTTAACGACTGCTGAAACAACCCCCATCGGTTTCCAGTGTAAAGCGCCTCGTCTACGCCCGGTTGTCCAGAGACTCCTGGGAAAGGCAGATGGTGAGCTTGCGCAACAGAATTTTGGATATGTTCTGCCACAGCCGGATCTGCATGTCAGAGTTCAGGTGGGCTATGCCCTCGTGGGCAATCTCGATCAGTTTAACCTTACCGTCGGCCATCATGCTGACGGCGCGCGTGGAGCCCGGGTCCACCAGCCCCTGAATGCCGGTTACCGAACCTTTGTTGAGAATCATATGGACAAATGGTGAGCGCAGGCTTGAACGTTTCAACATGAGTTTGCCGGATTCGATCAGCCAGCAGCGGTCCGCAATATCGCCCTTCTTGAAGACCCGCTCGTGGCTCTTCAACGTGATTGACTCTGGGTCCAGGTGCAGAATGACCTCTTCCAACTGGTCGGGGCTGAATCCGGAAAACAGTTTGGAATGTGCCAGGATGGCAACACAATCATTAGACATGTGTGAATCTCCGAAAAAGTGGCTTTGATGGGTCGCTGAGCTGCTTTCTCCCAAGGATAGTATGCAAAGCCGCCGAGAAAATCTGTACCCGGGACAATTAAGTGTGCGTCGAAACGGCCCAGATCGGTGCGCCAATGTCGCGCCAGGGAAGGCTACCCGGTCAACGCGGCGAACACATTGGGTAGTCTTTCCGGCAAGCGCTCAACATTGTCCACGATGGAGTAGTTGTTCTCGCCAAGAATGCGCGCCACGCACCGGTCCGCGTTCTGGTCGAGCGTCAGGCAATAGGTATACACGCCCTGCATCGCCAGGTCTTCCACTGCTTTCTTGGCATCATGGCGGAGGTATTGCGGGTCCCTTTCATCGATATCGGCCGGCTCGCCATCAGTCACCAGCAATACCAGGCGCTTTTGCGCATTCTGTTGCGTCAGATGATGCCCGGCGTGCCGTAGTGCGGCACCCATGCGGGTCGAAAGCCCACCCTGCATACCGGCCAGGCGAGACTTGGCATCATCGTCGTAGCCCAGGACGGCAGACCGGCCGACTCGCGGGTCAGGTCGAGGATGCTGGGTTGATCCTCGTAACCTTCCTCGACCTCGGCGATGTCGCCGATCTTTTCGTTCGTTGACTCAGAAAGATCGAGCAACAGCACAATCGACAGATCACGGATATGCCGGGTGATGCGGATGTTGATGCGCGGGTCCGGATTGATGCCGCGACGGATGTCGATCGTCGCGCGGACCGCGGCATTGAGATCCAGTTCTTCGTCCTCCTCGTAGCCACGGCGGCGCACGATACCCTTCGGTTGCATCGCGTCGATGACGACGCACTCTTCTGTCAAGTCAGCAGGCTTGGTTTCCGGTTGAATCCGGTCCAGCGGCCTCTGGCCAACGCGACATCCGGGCGGAGCGGCCCGGGGCCGTGATCGGGTCGCACTGCTCCGCGAAGAGGGCATCTCGACCAGATATAGATATTAGTCTATAATGATATTTTGAAATATCGATTGGTTGACTGGCGGCCTTCCGGGGAAACTGTAAAGCCGTAAGTGGTTTCTTGGGACGAGTAGTCGTGCACGCATTGTTCTCCCGGCTGTTGCCGTTCCTGCGCTGGTTCCCGATGTCGCGCGCGGGCCTCCGCACCGATCTGGTGGCCGGGATCACGGTTGCGCTGGTGTTGGTGCCGCAGAGCATGGCCTATTCTCAGCTGGCCGGCTTGCCCGTTGTGTACGGACTTTACGCGTCCTTTGTCCCGGTCATCATTGCCTCACTTTGGGGGTCATCGAGCCAGCTGCATACCGGTCCGGTGGCGATGCTGTCGCTGATGTCCGCGGCTGCATTGATCCCCTTCGCGAATCCCGGCTCCGATTTGTTCATCGAGCTTTCCGTGATGCTGGCGCTGATGGTTGGCGTGTTGCGGCTCACGCTCGGTGTGCTGAGCCTGGGGGCGGTCGTGAACCTACTGTCGAGCCCGGTTATTGTCGGGTTCACGAATGCGGCAGCGCTGATCATCGGCCTATCGCAACTCAGCAAGGTGCT
>Ga0265303_10001623_pt1 | contig 13882 bp, 10 predicted proteins | sample Helome_2_FD_192494 | JGI IMG/M metagenome (GOLD analysis project Ga0265303, IMG submission 192494) | Marine sediment microbial communities from subtidal zone of North Sea - Hel_20160317 (Illumina Assembly) | ecosystem: Environmental > Aquatic > Marine > Subtidal zone > Sediment ... | reverse complement strand
ATTCGAAGCGATCACTGAGCTTCCAGAGTACTACCCAACTCGAACCGAGCTGGGGATCATGAGCCAGACGGTTCACGAGATGGCAGATTCCATCGGCGCCCACGCCACGCTGGTCGAATTCGGCTCGGGCGTCGGGCTCAAGACTCAGAAGCTCCTCGACGCCTTGATCGACCCGAACGGGTGCGTGCTGATCGACATCAGTCGGGCCGCGCTCGAGGCATCGGCTCGCCAGCTTGCAGACCGCTACAGCGACATGGAGGTAATCGGCGTCTGCGCGGACTACACCCAAGCCTTGCGCCTCCCGCGTCCCCACCGCCCGAGCGCGCGAACGGTCGCGTTCTTTCCAGGCAGTACCATCGGCAATTTCACGCACGACGAGGCCATCCGCTTTCTTGAGCGCGTCGCCGAGCTCGTAGGCCAGGGCGGAGGCCTGCTGGTCGGCATCGATCGGAAAAAAGACACCAAGGTCATCGAGGACGCGTACAACGACTCGCTCGGAGTCACCGCCGCTTTCAATCTGAACATCCTGAGTAGGCTCAATCAGATCGGCGCCAACTTCGACCTGACGCATTTCCGTCACCACGCTCCGTACGTCGAACGTGAAGGCAGAATCGAAATGCGATTGATCAGCGAACGCGAACAGAAGGTTCGCATCGGTGATGCCCAGGTTGCTCTATCGGCGGGCGAGCACATCGTGACCGAGCATTCGCACAAGTATGACCTCGACCAATTCGAGGACATGGCGCGGTCGGCGGGCTTCCGGTTGACGAAGCAATGGAGCGACGAGCGCGACTGGTTCAGCGTCTGTCTGCTCGAAGTCGACTAGCCCTAGCGACGGGACAGCTTCTCTGCGAGGTCGAACTGCGCGGAGTAGACGGTCGCGCTGTGTCGAAAGCTTTCGTTGCCGTCGGTATAGGTCAACTCGAATCGGAGGGTCCCCGGAGTCACGGAGTCGCCCGAGGGTTCTCTGAACTTGGCAAGATTGTCGACGACGAAGGGCCGATTCTTGCCGGGAGCGATTTCGACGGAACCCAGACGGCATTTGACCTCGTGGAAGGGCTCGTAGCCCTTCTCCCATGCGTCTGCCTTCTTGCGAAGCCTATAAAAAGGCGTTCCGCAAACGGTTTTGAGCCAAATCGTGCGCTTGGAGTTGTTATGCACTCGAGCCTTCACGGCGTCCGAGTGATTCACCACCGAAGGCCGCGTCTCGACGAGGATGTCGCGCGCCTCGGTTTTAATCACAGCCCGGCATCCCTTCTTCGTCCAGCGATGACTCGACGGGCATTCGCAGGGCATGCAGGATTTGCAGCGCTCGTTTGGAGCGCACTGCGGGCAGCCAAGGTACGTTCCACGCGAGCCCTCGCAGAGCACCTGGACGCTACGGCCGCCGCGAAACAGCTCGGGCGGTTCGTTCGTCAGGACGCAGGCGCCTTTGAAGCATTTGCCGAAGGGTGTTTCGCAAATGAAGTCGCAGGTTGCGAGGTCTTCTTGGCCGCGGCATTCGGCGAGTTGCTTTTGGTAATCGAGCAAGTGCTTCTCGTTGACCGCCACGCCGCATCGGCAGCCCTGTGACGTACAGCTGGTTTCAACCACGCCACAAGCCTCGCCTTCTTCGCACGCTCGATGCGCCGACGCGACCTCGATCCGCTCGAGCCTAGGCTTCGTTTCTTCGCAGCCTGCGAGCAAAACGCAGACCAACGCGGCCCAACACAGTAAACCCCGCTCCCCCATGAGATCGGTCCTACCGAAGGTCGCGCCTCCTGGCAAGAACGGTGCCTGCGGGCGTCCCCAATCAGCGGGCTTGGAGCCGGGCGATTCGCTCCTCTAGGGGGGGATGCGTCGCCATGAGCTTGAGCATCCCTTCACCACGGATGCCGAACGCGGTCAGGCTGTCGGGAAGCTGTGAGGGCGCGTCGCGCATGGCTTTGAGCCGGTTGAGCGCCGCAGCCATCGCGGCGGAGCTTTCGAGGTCGGCGCCTCCGGCGTCTGCCCGGAACTCACGACGGCGAGAAAACCAGGCGACGATGATGCTGGCTAGGACTCCGAACGCCATCTGAAGCCCGATGTAGATCAAGAACCGGCCGCGCTCGAACTGGCTCGCAATGATCCGCGCCACGAAGAGGACAAAGGTGTTGAGCACTCCTTGGATCAGGGTCAGCGTGACCATGTCACCGTTGGCAACGTGGGAAATCTCGTGGCCTAGGACCGCTTCGACCTCCTGCTTGTTCATCAAGCGCAAGAGCCCGGTACTGACCGCCACGAGGGCGTTGTTGCGAAACATGCCCGTTGCAAACGCGTTTGGGTCGGGGGAATCGAAGATCGCGACCTCCGGCATGCCGATTCCGGCCTGTTCCGCCTGGCGCTGCACCGTGCTGTAGAGCCAGTGCTCGATGTCATTCGAGGGCTTCTCGATGACATGGGCGCCGGTGGACTTCTTCGCGACCCATTTGGAAATCGCCAGAGAGAAGATCGAGCCGCCAAAGCCAAAGAGGGCGCACCAAATCAGCATGGAGACGTAGGGCGCGTTCGGCGGAATGACCCCAAGGGCGGTGAGCACCGACATCGCGATGGCCGCCATGAACAGAACGGCAAGGTTGGTCCCTAGAAACAGCAGAATTCTCAGCATGCATGTACTCCTAAGGCCGAAACGTAAGACTCCTCGGCCCGTCCCACAACTACCGCTCGGACGGTTTTCTTATTCCGTTCGATTCGGCTAATCCGCGTTTAGATCTTCGTGGAGCGCGTCCCGTTGGGGCCCGGAGAGCTCGGTTTCCGCCTCGATTCCGGGCATTCCGATGCCGATCGCCGAGGGCGCTTCGTCGCCGACACCGAACGAGAGGTACTGTACGGAAGACAGGCGATCGTCTCCCACCTGGCGCGGGTCCCAGGTCGGCTTCCGCAGGGTCCCGTCGGGGGCCTTGGCGTAGATGTGCTCGTTGAGGCCCAGCCAGGCTCTGAGCTTCCCGGCCCGCTCCGCTTCGTCGTCGATGCCGACCAGGAGTGTACAGCCGACGGTTCCTCGCGGATGAATCAGCTCATTGTACGTGTCGAGCTCGTGCTGGATGTCGTCTTCTTTCACGATGCGCTCGATCCGCATCATTTCTTGAATCTGGTAGCGCACAGTTTCGCGGTTTTCGAAGAGGAACGTAAAATGCTCGCCGACGAGGATTCGACGCACCGATTTGGCACGCAGAGCCGAAGCGCGAATCTCATCCCGATGCTCGCTATAGCTGACGTAGTCGAGTAGCTCTGATCGCTCGATCGGCTTCACTGCGATCCTCCTTCGGGCTCGTCCCCGGAGGGTAACGCCTTGGGGGCATCGAAGCCATCCTCGCGATAGGCGCGCGCCAACACGGACATGGGATGCATCGGTTTAACCCCTGCGTGCTGTTGGAACTGAATGGCCGCCAAGGGACAATCGGTTGCCCAGATCTCCGCGTCGGCTGCTTTCATTTCGTTGAAAGCCCTTTGCCCGACGCGAATCGAGGACTCGAAGCCTTCGACGGTCATGGCGTGCGTGCCGTCGTGACCGCAGCACTCCATGACGGTAGCCGGAGTGACCCCCGGAATCTTGCGAAGCAGGTCGCGGCCTTTGAAACCGACCCCCTGGGTCCGCAGATGGCAGGGCGCGTGATACGCGACGCGGTGTCCTGGCGAGCTCTTGAAGTCCGTGTTGAATCGTTCTTCTTTGCGCAAGGACCATAGGTACTCGCTCGGGTCGGCCACTGCATCGGCTAGCTTCTTCGCGCGTTCGCGGTCTTCTCCATCGAGGAGCTCCGGGTACTCCCGCCGAAGCATCATCGAGCAGGTCGGGTTGAGCGCGATCACTTTCGCACCGGCCTCCACGTAGGGCATCAGCACGTTCAGATTACGGTGCGCCTTCTTTCGCAGAAGCTCCAGGTTGCCGCCTTCCCAAGCAGGCATCCCGCAGCATTCGAGGCCCTTTTCACAGCGAACGTCGACACGGTTTCTTTCGAGCACCTCGACGGTGTCCATTCCGATCTCTGGCTCGTTGCCCTGGACGTAACAGGTTTGAAAAAGCACCGCCTCGCCCCCGACGCCCTTGTCCATCAAGCCCGCGCCTTTCGCCCATGACTCGAACGTCGTCTGCGCAAAGTCGGGGAGGAGCTTGCGTCGATCGATGCCGACGAGCTTCTCCATGAACCAGCGATGGATTCCGACCCGATTCATCACGTTGGCCACGCCGAAGCTCGCGCGCGCCATCGCGCTGGCGCGATCCGGGTCCTCCAGCAACTTGAGCCTCAGCTTGTGCGGTTGCTCGTGTTTTCGGTGCCGGATTGCATCGTAGCGATGCACCAGCTTCGGAAAGTCTACTTGGAATTCGTGCCCATCGCGGGGCGTGTACGGACACTGCACCTCACAAAGCTTGCATTGAAAGCACGCGTCCATGACGCGCATCGTATCGAGCGGGGTGAGTTTGCGAACATCTCCGTCGTGCTGCTCGTCAATCGCCGAGAACAAGGTTGGGAAAGAGTCACAGTACTTGAAGCACATGCGGCAGCCGTGGCAGACCTCGAAAACGCGCTCGATTTCCTCGTCGAGCGCGTCTTCGTCCCAGTATTTGGTTTCACTGGGGTCGTAGCTCAGCCCATCGGTGGGCTGGTACGAGATCCGCCTTTTGGCTTCATCGCTCACTCGCGTCCGGGGCCTTGCTCAGGAGATGTCGTCGAGAAGCGACTGGAACCGCCCCGCGTGGGACTTCTCGGCCTTGGCCAAGGTTTCGAACCAGTCGGCAATCTCGCCGAATCCCTCTTCGCGCGCCGTCTTCGCGAAGCCCGGATACATGTCGGTGTACTCGTGCGTCTCGCCCGCGACTGCGGCTGCGAGGTTGAGGGTAGTGTCGCCGATCGGCAGACCGGTAGCCGGATCGCCGACCTTCTTCAGATAGTCGAGGTGACCGTGCGCGTGGCCGGTCTCGCCCTCGGCGGTTTCGCGGAAGTTGCCTGCAACCTCGGGGTACCCTTCGACGTCGGCGACCTTCGCGAAGTAGAGGTAGCGCCGGTTGGCCTGGGACTCACCGGCAAATGCGGCTGCGAGGTTTTCATGGGTTTTGCTTCCCTTGAGCTCTGACATGGCTTCTTTTTCCTCCGATGTGATGCTTGCCTAAGACGGCATAGGGCGCACTTGGCGCCAGTCCAGAACGAAGGTTATCCCGGTCTTTTCGGCGCTCGTCAACGCGAGATCGACGGGGCTCAGGCGGCAGACTGGCTCGGCCCCGGCGGGTTGCTCTCGGTCCGGTACTCTTCGCCACGGTAGTAGTGATAGTAGGAACCGCCGCGGCCCGACTGACCACGGCTGGCCTCCACGTCATTGAGCACGCCGCCCAAAATATGGGCGCGAACGTCGGCGAGGCTTCGAATCGCCGCAAGAACGGCGTCCCGCGTGGTAGATCGGGCCCGCACGACGAGGAGGACGCCTCCGCATTGTGGCGCGAGAATGGCGGCATCGGTGACGGCCCGAAGCGGCGGGCTGTCGAAAATCACGCGATCGTACTGCGAGGCTGCTTCTTCGAGGAGCCGGGAAAACTGTTGAGTATGCAGCAGCTCAGCCGGATTTGGGGGCAAGGGTCCGCAGGTCACAACCGAGAGCTTGTCGATTCCCACATCGCGGGTCACTTGGGCGAGCGTTCGTTCGCCGACCAAGGCAGTCGTGAGGCCGGCGTGATTTTCGATCCCAAACGCCTTGTGGATGCGCGGACGCCGAAGATCCGCATCGATGAGCAGGACGCGCTGGCCGCTCTGCGCCAATGCGATGGCGATGTTGGTGGCGACCGTCGTCTTTCCGTCTTTCGGGTTTGCGCTCGTCACGACCATCGTCCCGCTGGGCGACTCCGCCGCCATGAACATCAGGTTCGTGCGCACCGTCCGGCAAGATTCCGCGGCCATCGACATCGGATGGGTGTGCACGATTTGATCGGGATTCTCGACTTCGACGACCGGCTCACGCTTGCGGCGCGGTGAGTAGCCGCTCGACGAATCGGAACTCGCGCCGGAAACCCGCGGGAAGACGCCGAGGATCGTGAGCCCCAGCCTTTCGACATCGGGGACGTCTTGAATGCGCCTGTCCATTTGATGCAGCAGGAACGCAAGCCCGAACCCGAGAAGAAGGCCGCCAAGCGCGCCGCCGATCACGTTCAGGCTCACCATCGGCGAGATCGCTGCCTTGGGAACCAGGGCTCGGTCGACCACGCGGACGTGCGTCGTGCGGAGCAAACGCGTGAGGTCCGTTTCTGCAGTGCGCTTGAGGAGGAGGTCGTAGAGCTTCGCGTTGCTCTCCTGCTGGCGACTCAGGCGCGAGTACTCGATTTCGCGAAGATTGAGGTTCATGCCGGCCTTTTGCGCCTTGTTTTGAACCTTGCTGAGCCCGTTCTCGACCGCCTGCGCTTCTTTGAGATCGTCCGCTGCGATTTTGATCAGCGTTTCAATTTCGTCGCTGATCGAGGCACGAATCGCCGCGATCTCTCCGTTGAGCTCTAGGATTGTCGGGTGCGAATCACCGTACCGAACCGCAAGCGACGCGCGCTCTGTCGTCTTCGATCGGAGCTCGGTCCGCAAGGCGTCGAGCTCGCTGTCCTCGCCATGACTGTTGTCTTGAACGGCTTCCGGATGAGCCCGCGCAGCCTTCAAACGCCCAAGCCTGGCTTCTAGCTCGATGCGACGCGCCCTGGTGTCGGTGAGCCGCTCGTTGTATTCGCGAATTTCCTCTGCGAGCAGATTCTGACGACTCTCGACGGAGACCGACAGCACGTTGTGCTGCTTCTTGAACTCGTGAAGCGCGTGTTCGGACTCGTTGAGCTGGGTCGTCGTCGAATCGAGCTGCTGGGCGAGCCACTCGGCGGCCGCCGCCGTAGACCCGAGGCGATCCTCCATGGTCTTCTCGATGTAGGAACTGGCGACCATGTTGGCGAGCGTCGCGGCGCGCTCAGGGTCGTTGTCACGGACCTTGAGCAGCACCAGTCGGGTGTCTTTGATCGGGTCGAGCGAGAGTTTGCTTTGCAGGCGTTGTGCGGCGACCTCTTTGTCCACTGGTGTCCAGTCCGCGCCCCGCTCTTGGCCGAAAAACGTCGGGTCGTCCGCCAGGCCCAGATGCTCGACCACCCGCTCCGCAACCCCACGGCTCTGGATGATCAGGTTCTGGGTTTCGAAGAACTCGCGCGACATCAGGAAGTGCGAAACCTGTCCGCCCACGTCTTCGACCGAGCTGCCAAGCGGTGAGATCGGATTGGGGTCGTACTCCAAGGTGACCGTCGCCTGATAAACCTTCGGAAGCCGAAAGGTCCACAAGGTCACCACGGTCGTCACAGCCAGCGACGTGCAGATGATCCACCAACGATATCGCATGACTGCCTCGGGCAATCCCTTCGGAAGAAGCGATGCGCGAAGGGCTGGAGCGCCCCCTGGCTCAGTCTCGTTTGTTAGATGTCTCACGGCCCCGTTTCATCAGCGTTTCCCATCGTCTTGCCGGCGTCAAGCGCGGCCGGCCCAGGGACAAGATTTCCGGGCGCTGCGAGCTGCTGAGCAGACGCGCAGGCCGGCCCTTTTCCGCCATCGGAGCGACACAGGCGCCTGTAGGTGAGGAGCGCGCGTTCCCGGTTGCCCATGGCATCGGCGACCCTCGCGATTGCGAGTAGCGCCTGGCGAGATTCCTGGGCCCGATGCGAGGCCTCGTAGGCCTTGAGCGCAGGCCCGTACCTGCGTTGAGATTCGTAGAGCTTGCCCACAAACAGCTCGACCTCCGCGAGGGACTTCACCTTTCCGCCGGTTTGCCCGCGTAGTCGCGAGAGAACCCGCTGAAGCTCGGCCTCGTCGCCGCTTTTCACGTAGATGGACGCGGCGGCGCGCAGCGTGCTGGACGGAACGTCGCCTGCGCTCAAAAGTGGACCGACCGTCCGCGCGGCCCCCTCGAGATCATTCGCCAGCAAGTACGCTTCGGCGAGTATCCGACGCCCGTTCGGATCGAGATCATTGGAGCTCCGGAGAAGCTCCACCGCTTCGAGCGGCCGCTGCTCGGCAAGCAGCCGCGTGGCTTGTCGGCTCCTCGGTCCCGGCAGATTCGCGTCCCGTGCGCGTGCGGCTTCGTCGATGCGCACCGCGGCGCGAGACTGCAGCGGAAGACAGAGTGCGGCGCGGTCGAGAAACTTGGCTCCCTCGAGCCCTTCGGGCGCCGCGCGCAACGCGGTGGCAGGATTCTCGTCGGCGCGAAGCAGTGCGCAAATGGTCGTCCGCGCGCTTCCGGGGCGAAGTGCTTCTGCCTCGCGGATCTCGATCAGCGCCTGATCCAGCTCCCCCAAGGAGAACAGCCATCGCGCCGCCAACAGATGTGGCGCGCTCCAGAGTGGGGCCAGCTCCTGGGCGCGGTTTATCCAACGGCCCGCTGAAGCGTCGCGCTCGCGCACGGCGAGCTCGGCTCCGGTTAGCGCGAAGATCGGCTCCGAAGGATGAAGCGACAGTCCTTTGGTCGCGAGCTCGCGTGCCTTCGCGTCGTCTCCCCGCTCGAGCGCGGCGCGACTCTGAATTTCGAGCGTGAAGACGTCGCCACCGATGAGCGAGAGCGCCAGAGCAGCGGCTCCGAGGCTCGCCATGGAAATCACTGTACAAAGCTTGCGAAGCGGTAGGGTGCGCCGAACCGAGACGGAATCCGACACGGCGCCCAAGGTGGCAGCAGCCACAACCGCCACGCCGACGAGCTCCAGCGAGAAGTCGGCGAGCTGATGGATACCAATCGCGACCAGACCGGCGAGGCCGCCGAGGTGCGCGTGGCTTCGTCTCAGTCGAAAGCCGCGCGCGATCGACCATACGATGATCACCAAGAGCGCAAGCGCAACGGGCAGACCCCACTCCGCGGCCCACTGCACCGGCAGGTTCTCTGGGTAGAAGAACCGCTTGTCTGTGCCTTGCTCATCGACGAACGCTGCGGAGAACGCACCACGGCCGACTCCTGCGATTGGATGGCTCGCGATGACCGGCAAGGCAGCCACGGCACCCAGGAACTTTGGAGCAATGTTGTGCCGGTGGCTCAACTCGCGTCCGAGGTCGCTGCCCTGAAGGCCGACGGCGAAGAGGGCGACCGCGAGCGCACCAATGGCGAGGATGGGCACAGCGCGGTTTCGGAGAATTGATCGGTTCTGTTGGCTCAGGCGCGCGGCGTACACCGAGATGAACACGGACAAGCCGATCGCGAGCGCAAGCATGCCGCCACGCGAGAACGACAAGATGCCGGCAAGCGCGCACAGGCCTCCGCCGGCAGCCCAGCCGCCGCGTTCCTCGGCCGTTTTGGCGTCCATCGCTAGCCCAATCGCGATTGGCGACGCCATCGCCATCATGCCGCCGAGGTGGTTTTCGTTCATCAGCGGCGCGAGCAGGCGGCTGCTCGCATAGACCGGAGTGTAGATTCCGAACACATCGGTCGCGCCTGCGAGCTTGTGCGCAAAAGCCACCAACGCCATCGCAATGCCGCTCAGGGCGACCCCTTTGAGCACGCGGCGCCGCTGGTGGGACGCGGCAAAGACACGAGCGGCCAGAAAGATGGCGACGATCGCCGACCCTTTCGCGACTTCGAGTCGCGTCGCCCCGGGATCGAGCGACATCGGGATGAGGGAGCGGGGGGGCTTGCCGAAGAGCGCCGCGTTGGACCGCCATGCGTCGATCGACTCCGGCACCAGAAGGCCGACGAGGCTGCTAGGCATCGGAATGAGCTGAAGGCCCGTCCAAGCCAATGCAACCACCATCATCCAGTCGAGCAAGGTCGCGGAGCGACGACGAACGCTGATGATCTCGATTTGACGGCTTGCGATCGTACCCGCGGCCCCGGCCAAGATGCAGATGATCGCCACCGCCCAAGGAAATACGCCTCCGAGCAGCTGTGGTGCGACGGTCAGAGCCAGCATCATCGGAACGAGCGTGGATCGGACCGCCGGGCCCGGGAAGCTCGGCCCGGGTCGATTGCGGTCCGCATCCCCGCGTTCAGGCCTCAGTCCTGCGCTTTCCGACCCCGACCCCACTCGACGCCCATTGCCATTTATCGGGAAAATCGTCAATGGTTGTCTAGGATGTGCTCAAGCTGCTAACACCGATGTGCGAGCATGGGGTTGGAAGAGATGAGCGCGTGTCGAAGCCTTTCTTAGTCTCGGGTCAATGCCGTGTGATTGCCGAAGTGGGCCAGTCGCACGATGGCAGCTTGGGCACTGCGCACGCGTTCTTGGATGCCATTGCGGACGCCGGGGCAGATGCGGTGAAGTTTCAGACGCACATCGCCGATGCCGAGAGCCGGCCCGACGAACCATGGCGTGTCAAATTCAGCCGGCAAGACGCATCGCGCTTCGAGTACTGGAAGCGAATGGAGTTCACCGCCGAGCAGTGGCGTGGCCTCAAGGCACATGCTGACGAACGCGACCTTTTTTTCTTGAGCTCGCCGTTTTCCGAAGAGGCGGTCGATCTACTGACCGACGTCGGAGTCGCCGCGTGGAAGATTGCATCTGGGCAGATTACCGATCTGTGGATGCTCGAGCGCCTCGCCAAGACGGGTTGGCCGGTGCTGTTCTCGACGGGCATGAGCCCCTTGTCGGAGATCGAATCGGCCGTTGGCTGGGCCAAGGCAAAAGGGCTCAGCGTCGCCGTGATGCAGTGCACGTCCGCCTATCCGAGCAGCCTAGATGGCGTCGGCTTGAACGTCATGCGCGAGCTTCGCGAACGACTAGCCGTTCCCGTCGGCCTTTCGGACCATAGCGGAACGATCTACCCCTCGCTTGCAGCAGCGGCGCTCGGCGCGCAGCTCCTCGAGGTGCACGTCACATTCAGTCGACGTTCTTTTGGGCCAGACGTTCCGGCCTCGGTCACCTTCGACGAGCTCAAGACGCTCGTCGAAGGCGTGCGTGCGACCGAGACGATGCTTGCCAATCCCGTCGACAAGGACTCAGTTGCGAAGGATATGGCCGATATGCGCGGCCTCTTCATGAAAAGCATCGTGCCGCGACGAGACCTTGCGGCTGGCGCGCTGCTTCGCGTCGAGGATCTCACGACGAAAAAGCCGGCTCGTGGAATTTCCGCTCAGCGCATGCACGACGTCGTCGGTCGCAAGCTCAGCCGCGCCGTTCGTGCCGGCGACTTTTTGCAAGAGGAAGACCTCGAGGACTAGCGCGTGAGAAAAGTTTGCGTCGTCATCACCGCCCGACCTAGCTACAGCCGAATTCGCACCGCGCTCGAAGCGTTGCGGGCACGCCCTGACATCGAGCTTCAAATTCTCGCAGCAGCGTCGGCTTTGCTCGACCGCTATGGCTCGGTCGTCGACGAGATCGAGCGCGACGGCTTCGAGGTGGCGCGGAAGGTGTATATGGTGCTCGAAGGCGAGCAACCCTTGACCATGGCGAAGACGACGGGGCTCGGTATGATCGAGTTGGCTACTGCTTTGGACAACCTGCAGCCGGACTTCGTGGTCACGATCGCTGACCGGCACGAAACGCTCGCCACCGCGGTTGCCTCCGCGTTCATGAACATCCCGCTCGTTCACATTCAAGGCGGAGAGATTACGGGTTCAATCGACGAAAAGGTTCGCCACGCCATCACCAAGCTTGCTGACTATCACCTCGTGTCGACCGAACAGGCGGCCGAGCGGGTCTTGAAGATGGGTGAAGAGCCGGGCACGGTCATCGTCACCGGCTGCCCTTCGATCGACATCGCCGCAACTGTGCTCGCCAAACCTGCGCTCGACTTCGATCCGATGCGAAAGTACGGTGGCGTCGGTGCGGAGCTCGACCTGTCGAGCGGCTATCTGGTCGTGCTCCAGCATTCGGTGACGACCGAACATGAATTGGCTCGCAAGCAAGTTCAAGAAACACTGCACGCCGTCGCCGACTCCGGGATGCCGACGCTCTGGTTCTGGCCGAATCCCGACGCCGGATCGGACGGCACGTCGCGCGGCATTCGTGCGTTTCGCGAGGCCCATAGCGGGGGCAACCTTCACTTCTTCAAGAACATGTCGCCGACGGACTTCCTTCGGGTCGTGTATCACTCGCGCTGTTTGGTCGGTAACTCGAGTGCGGGCATCCGAGAGTGTTCGTTTCTCGGTGTGCCCGTGGTCAACATCGGCAGCAGGCAGGCGGGACGGGACCGCGGCGCCAACGTGATCGACGTCGACCACGACCGGGCCGACATCGCCAAAGCGATTCGCCGCCAAGCCGCAAAGGGTCGCCTTTCGAGCGATTCGCTCTATGGCGACGGCAACGCCGGGCCGCGAATCGCGGACGCGCTGGCTCGCATCGTCCCGCGCATCGAAAAGCGCCTGAGCTACTGATCGATTCGTCGAAGCCCGGCGCCCCAGGCTAGCGCATCGGTGATGCGTTCGACGTTTTCAGGATCCATCACCCCGGGAAACGTGTTTGGGTTCTTGAGGAAACCGGGACGAGAGGTCGCTTGGATCGCTGCGACGAACTCCAGTAGGCGTTCTTCGTCGTGCTCGTGCTCGAAGATCGCGCGCCGAAATACTCGATGCCAATCGTCTTTCGGGACGAGACCGGCTTGCTCGGTGAGCGAGCATTCGTTGTAGAATACGTTGCCGAAGGTCACGACCGGCCTGCCAAACAGCAAGCCCTCCCAGCCCACGGTGCCGGTGATGACCGCAACGGCCGCTGCATCCCGAATCAGGGCCCAGGTATCTTCGTCGGGGCCGAGGAGCCGGACGCCGAAGGTGTCGCGCAGCCTCTTGTAGAAAGCCAGTGGCCTTCGACCACGGTTGCTGACGTGCTCTTTGACATAGAGCCGGTAGCCGACCGGTAGGCTCTTGCTGATGTCTTCGATCAGGGCGGCTTGATCGAGATAGTAGGGAGCCTGGACGAGCGTGGACGCTTCAGGCTGAAGGTGTATCGGGTAGAGCACGTACTGCTCTCCGGCGACCGGACGGTCGAAGTAGTCGAGCGCTTTCGATGCTCGGTTGCGCGCAAGTCGCAGGGCACGTTGACGGAGGGCGCTCGCCGGTGAGGTGAGCGTCGGGTTCTTCCGGTCCCTCCGATAGCGTTCGCTGTACTGGGCCAGGCGTTCGATATCCCCCATGTCGGCGACCGGAAGACGGTCCCGGGTCCGCATGCCGGTAGGGCGTTCGGGGCGTTCCCGGAAACCCTGAACGAAGGACGCGGCTGCTTCTCGCTCCGCTGCGGTCAGGCCATGCTCGCGAATCGTGGCGAGCTTGTCTTTGGTAAAGTTCCATTCCTGCGGCCCGGCGTTGTAGACCGAGAGCAGCCCCTTCATCCGCGCGCTGCCGATGCGCCAAAACGGGACGCCCAGGCCCTTGGCGACCGTGTAGTGAACGTAGCTCATCAGGCAGCCGACATCTTCGCTGAACAGGAAGCTCGGCTCGAATCGCTCGAACGCGTCCTCGACCACGCGAAAGGCTTGCTCCGTGAGCGCCAGGACCTGCTCGTAGCTACGGCCTTCGAGAAGGTGCCGCTCCGACCAGATCATCCGATGAATGCTGACTCCGTAGCGCTCTTCGCGTTTGCGGAGAAAGTCGAGGTCAGGGGTTGCGCCATGGCTCGGCTCCAAAATGTCTCTCGTGAAGACGAGCAGCGGGTCGTAGTCGATGTCACCCTCGGCAAGGAACGACGCTTGATCTTGCCCCCAAACCGTTCCGGCGAAGGCATCGATTCCGTATCGGTCGCGGAGGAGGCGGTGCACCGGTAGAAACAGGCGCTCGTGCACCGAGAAAAACGTATAGACGCGGCTAGTCGAGGACATCGCTTTCCTGCTGTGCGACGAGAGCTTCGGCTCGTGCCCAATCGTCCATGGTGTCGATGTTGCAGCTGCTCTCCGAAGGGGTCTCATAGCCGACGACCCGGTCCCCGTAGAGCGAGCCGTGCTCGATAATCGTCGCA
>Ga0265303_10001622_pt1 | contig 13884 bp, 11 predicted proteins | sample Helome_2_FD_192494 | JGI IMG/M metagenome (GOLD analysis project Ga0265303, IMG submission 192494) | Marine sediment microbial communities from subtidal zone of North Sea - Hel_20160317 (Illumina Assembly) | ecosystem: Environmental > Aquatic > Marine > Subtidal zone > Sediment ... | reverse complement strand
ACGAGTTGGGGCGCGGCCCGGAGGACTAGGGAAGTGGGCCGGAAGGGCCCACTTTTCGTTTGGAAGCACGATGACGGACGTGGCTGAACTGATCACGCTGCTCGAACCGGATATCCGGTCGCTGGGCTATGAACTGGTGGATCTGGAGCTGAACACGGGCGGACGCAACGGGGTGCTGCGGCTGTTTATCGACAGCGAGAGCGGCATTACGCTGGACGATTGCGCGAAAGTCAGTCACCAGGTGAGCGCGTTGCTGGATGTTGAGGACCCGATACCCGGCAATTATTCGCTGGAGGTGTCGTCACCGGGTGTCAACCGTCGGCTGCGGCGGTACGAGGATTTTGAACGGTTCGTGGGCGAGCGGGTGAAGATCGAGCTGGGCCGCCCCACGGCTGAGGGACGGCGCCGCTTCGCAGGCGTGCTGGAGAAGGTAGAGCCGGAGATGGTGACCATGCAGATCGACGACGAACGCTATGAGCTTCCGATCGTCGACATTGCGCTGGCACGGCTGGCTCCGGAGATAAAGGTCTAAAGGGCTGTACGACAGGCTAAGAACTATGATGAACAAGGAAATACTGATGGTCGTCGATGCCGTCTCCAACGAGAAGGGCGTCGAGAAAGACATCATATTCGAAGCGATCGAAGCGGCGCTGGCGTCGGCGACCCGCAAACGCCATGGTGACGACATCGATGTGCGCGTGGCCATCGATCGCGAGTCCGGCGAGTACGATACGTTCCGCCGCTGGAAGGTGTTCGCCGACGATTCCACCGAGCTCGAAGAGCCCGATCACGAGCTGCGTCTGGATGACGCCCTCGACATGGACCCTGATGCGGAAGTCGATGGCTATGTCGAAGAGCCGATGGAGTCGATCGTCTTCGGTCGCATCGCCGCGCAGACCGCCAAACAGGTGATCGTACAGAAGGTCCGCGAAGCTGAGCGGGCCCAGGTGGTCGAAGAATTCGAAGGCCGGGTCGACGAGATGGTCAGTGGTCTGGTCAAGCGCGTGGACCGCAACGGTATCTATGTCGATCTGGGCGGCAACGCCGAGGCGTTTATACCGCGCGAGAACATGATCCCGCGCGAGCCGGTGCGGCCCCAGGATCGGATCAAGGGACAGCTGTGCGAAGTGCGCTCCGAGCCTCGCGGGCCGCAGTTGTTCCTGACCCGGACCTCGCCGAAGTTCCTGATCGAACTGTTCAAGCTCGAAGTGCCCGAGGTGGGTCAGGGTCTGATCGAGATCCTGGCCGCAGCTCGGGACCCGGGGCTGCGCGCCAAGATCGCCGTGCGCAGTCTCGATCAGCGGATAGACCCGGTCGGCGCCTGCGTCGGCATGCGTGGTTCGCGCGTGCAGGCAGTGTCGAATGAACTGGCCGGTGAACGCGTCGATATCATCCTCTGGGACGATAACCCGGCACAATTCGTGATCAACGCGATGTCACCCGCCGAGGTCGTCTCGATCGTCGTCGACGAGGACGAGCACAGCATGGATGTGGCCGTGGAGGAGGAAAAGTTGTCCCAGGCCATCGGCCGCGGCGGACAGAATATCCGTCTCGCCAGCGAGTTATCCGGCTGGGAGCTGAACGTGATGACCGCGGAAGATGCCGACGAAAAGAGCGAGCGTGAGGCCAAGGAGCTCGGCGAGCGCTTTATGAAGCAGCTCGACGTCGATGCCGACGTCGCGATGGTTCTGGTCCAGGAAGGTTTCTCGACGATAGAAGAGATCGCTTACGTGCCGGTGCCGGAGCTGGTCGAGATCGAGGAGTTCGACGAAGATATCGTCAACGAGCTGCGCACGCGCGCGCGCGACGTGCTGATTACCCAGGCCATCGCCACCGAGGAAGAGATCGACAAGGCCGAGCCGGCCGAAGATCTGCTCAGCCTTGAGGGCATGAGCAAGGAACTGGCATTCCTGATGGCGAGCCGGGGCATTGTGACCCGCGAGGATCTTGCCGAGCAGTCGGTGGACGAGCTCGAAGATATCGACGAATTGGATCCGGAACGTGCCGCGGAGCTTATTATGGCCGCGCGTGCTCACTGGTTTGAGGAAGCCGAGGCACAGGAAAGCGCCTGAACACCGAGGACGGATTAGCGATGGCCGACGTCACAGTCACACAGTTTGCTGAAGTTCTGAAAGTGCCGGTCGAGCGGCTTTTGGTGCAGCTCGAAGAGGCGGGCATTGCCGTGGGCGGTCCGGACGCCAGGATCAGCGACGATGCCAAGCTCGAGCTGCTGACCTTCCTGCGCCGTAGTCACGGCCGCAAGAGTGAAGGCGCCGCGCCGCGCAAGATCACGCTCAAGCGCAAGACTCAGAGCGAGTTGCGTCAGAGCGCTATGCAGGGTCGTTCGCGCACGGTCAACGTCGAGGTGCGCAAGAAACGCACCTATGTGAAGCGCGATGTACTGGAGGAGCAGGCTCGCCAGCAGCAGGAAGAAATAGATAAGGTCCGCCAGGCGGAGGAGGACGCGCGTCTGGCCGAGGAGCGCGCGCGCGAGGCCGAAGAAGAGCAGAAACGCAGCGCGGAAGAGAATCGCCAGCGCGAGCTCGAAGAATCAGATCGTCAGCGGCAGGAAGCCGAGGAGCGCCTCAAGGCCGAAGAAGAGGCGCGCAGGGTCGCCGAGGAGGAATCCCGGCGGCAGCTCGAAGAAGATGCCAAGCGCGCTTCCGAGGCGCGCGAGCGGGCGCAGAACGAGCGCACCAAGAAGGCGGACAAGGCACCGGCCACTCGCTATGGCCGCAAGGAACTGCACGTCACGCCTGGCGCCAAACCCGGGCGCCGGCGCAAACGCCCGTCTCACCGGCGTTCAGTCTCTGTATCGGCAGATAGCCAGCATGCCTTCGAGCGTCCCACGGCGCCGGTGGTGCGCGAGGTCGCGCTTCCCGAGACCATTACCGTGGCCGAGCTGGCACAGAAGATGGCGGTCAAGGCGGGCGAAGTGATCAAGGCCATGATGGGTATGGGCGTGATGGCCACCATCAACCAGGTCATCGATCAGGATACCGCGCAGATCGTGGTCGAAGAGATGGGCCACAAGGTCAAGCTGCTCAAGGAAGACCAGGTCGAAGATGTGGTGGTCGAGGCCGCGAAGGCCGAGGGTGAGTCGTTGCCGAGAGCACCGGTGGTCACCATCATGGGCCATGTCGATCACGGCAAGACGTCTCTGCTCGACTATATCCGGCGGACCCACGTTGCCGATGGCGAGGCCGGCGGCATCACGCAGCACATCGGCGCCTATGTGGTCGAAGTCGAAAAGGGCAAGGTCACCTTCCTCGACACGCCCGGCCACGCGGCTTTTACCGCGATGCGCGCCCGCGGTGCCCAGGTCACAGACATCGTGATCCTGGTGGTAGCGGCTGACGATGGCGTCAAACCGCAGACCATCGAAGCGATCCAGCATGCCAAGGCAGCGGGTGTTCCGCTGATGGTGGCGGTCAACAAGATCGACAAGCCCGCGGCCGATCCGGACCGCGTGCGTAACGAACTCTCACAGCACGAAGTGATCCCGGAGGCCTGGGGCGGCGACACGATATTTGTCGACGTCTCTGCGCATACCGGCGACGGCGTGGATACCCTGCTCGAAGCGCTGGTGCTGCAGTCGGAAGTGCTCGAACTGAGGGCGGTGCCGGTCGGTCCGGCGGCAGGTGTCGTGGTCGAATCGAGTCTGGAAAAGGGCCGTGGCGCGGTGGCGACAGTGTTGGTCAAGCAGGGTTGTCTGAAGATCGGCGACATCATGCTGGCGGGTGAGGAGTTTGGTCGCGTACGCGCAATGTTTGATGAACTCGGGCAGTCTGTGGAAGAAGCGGGCCCCTCGGTGCCGACCCAGGTGCTCGGACTGTCGGGTACGCCCAACGCGGGTGACGACTTCATCATCCTGGAGAGCGAGCGCAAGGCGCGGGAAGTCGCGTCCCACCGCCACGGCAAACAGCGCGACGTCAAGCTGGCAAAGCAGCAGGCGGCTCGTCTCGAAGACGTGTTCTCGCGCATGGAGGATGGGGCCACTGATTCGGTTCAGATCCTGATCAAGGCAGATGTCCAGGGCAGCGCCGAAGCGCTGCGCGATGCGCTGGTCAATCTGTCCAACGACGAAGTCTCGGTCAATGTCATCAGCAACAATGTGGGTGGTATCACCGAGTCCGATATCAACCTGGCGGCGGCTTCGTCTGCGATCGTGATCGGCTTCAACGTCCGCGCCGACGCCGCGGCGCGCAATGCGATCAAAGAGACCGGCGTCGATGTGCGTTATTACAGCATCATCTACGAGGCCATCGACGATGTGAAGGCAGCTATCGTCGGCATGTTGTCGCCGGAGATCCGCGAGCAGATCATCGGTCTGGCAGAAGTGCGCGATGTGTTCCGCTCGCCCAAGCTGGGCGCCATCGCCGGGTGCATGGTGGTCGACGGACTGGTGCGCCGTAACAGCCCGATCCGTGTCCTCCGTGACAACGTTGTGATCTACGAGGGCGAGCTGGAATCGCTGCGCCGCTTCAAGGACGATGTCAGTGAAGTGCGTTCCGGTACTGAATGCGGTATCGGCGTGAAGAATTACAACGACGTCAAGGTCGGTGATCAGATCGAATGCTACGAGCGCGTCGAGGTGGCCCGGACACTCTAGTCCCGCAGACGGAGCGATCAGGGCGACCAGCGATGAGCAAGGAATTCGGCCGCAACCGGCGTGTCGGCGAGCAGATGCGGCGCATCCTCAGCGAAATCGTGCGTCGGGATCTCAACGACCCGCGTCTGCAGTTCCTCAGTATCACCAGCGTCGATGTTTCCGGCGATCTGTCGCACGCCCGGGTCTTTTTCAGCCTGCTCAATCCCGACGAGGACCCGCAGCCCGCTGCCCAGGCCCTGTCACGGGCCGCAGGCTTTATCCGCAGCCAGCTTGGCCGCAGCATGCGCATCCGCCAGGTGCCGGCGCTGCATTTTGCGCATGACGAGAGCATCGGTCGCGGTGTGCGGCTGACCAGCCTGATCGATGAGGCGGTAGCCCGGGATCGTGACAAACAGGATGGTGACTGAGCCGCGTCTGCCGCGGCGAGCAGTGACCGGCATCCTGGTGCTGGACAAGCCCGAGGGGATGACCTCCAACCGGGCGCTGCAGATCGCCCGCCGGCTGTTCCGTGCGCGTAAAGCGGGACACACGGGCAGTCTGGATCCCCTGGCGACCGGTGTCCTGCCCTTATGTTTCGGCGAAGCGACAAAGCTGTCGGGGCGGCTGCTGGATTCGGTCAAGACTTATCAGGTCCGCGGCCGTGTCGGGGAGCGTACCGACACCGGTGACGCAGACGGCGAAGTGGTGGAGCGCGGCGACCCGGGTCCGCTGAGCGCAGCACAGATCGAGGCCGCCCTGGGCGCATTCCGCGGCCCGATCGAGCAGGTGCCGCCGATGTATTCTGCGCTCAAGCACGAGGGCCGTCGTCTCTATCAGATCGCCCGGACCGGCGGCAGCGTCGACCGTCCTGCGCGACCGGTGACCATCCACGAGTTGGATCTGCTGAGCTGGGAGTCGCCGGATCTGTGCATGCGTGTGTGCTGCTCCAAGGGGACCTATATCCGCACGCTGGTCGAGGATATCGGCGGCGCACTGGGTAGCTGCGCCCATGTCCGTCAGCTACGCCGGACCCGTGCCGGACCGTTCGATCTGAGCCAGGCGGTGAGCCTTGACCGGATCGAGCGCGTCGCGGCCGAGGGCTTGGCCGCGCTGGATAGCCTGCTGATCCCGGCGGATGCGGCCGTCGGCGACCTCCCATCGATGGCCCTTGACGCTGCCGCGGCAAAGCGCCTGTGCCAGGGTCAGGAGGTGCCGGCGGAGGGGGCAGGATCGCCCGGGACGGTGCGGCTCTATGATGCCGATGGCAGCTTCCTTGGTCTGGGTGAGCGGGATGCTCAGGATCGGGTCCGGCCGCGGCGGCTGTTTAACAAGGACGGGACGACCGAAACTTGTTGAGCAGTAGCCCCGCGGGGTAGAATTGCGGGCTTGACCACGGGGGAACACCGCACAGTTCAGGAGGATTTATGCCCCTTTCCGCTAATAAGAAACAGGACATTATCGAAGAATTTCGGAAGGCTGGAACCGACACCGGCTCACCCGAGGTCCAGGTAGCTTTGCTGTCGGCACGTATCAACGAGCTTTCCGAGCATTTCAGTGCACACAAGAAAGACCATCACTCGCGTCGAGGTCTGCTACGCATGGTCAATCAGCGGCGCAAGCTGCTTGATTACCTGAAGCGGAAGGATCTGGCCCGTTATCAGGATCTCATCGCCCGTCTCGGCTTGCGCCGTTAACGGATCGCGATTCCCTGCCTGGCATCCGCCAACCGCTTTTAATACTTTCAGGTAACCATAGTGAAGCCGATAAAGAAAACATTTCAGTACGGTGATCATACCGTCACGCTCGAGACAGGCGAGATCGCCCGTCAGGCCGACGCCGCCGTCCTCGTCACCATGTCCGAAACCGTGGTGCTGGTCACCGCGGTAGGGCGCCGCGAGGCGAAACCGGACCAGCATTTCTTCCCGCTGACGATCAATTATCAGGAGAAGACTTACGCCGCGGGCAAGATCCCCGGCGGCTTCTTCAAGCGGGAGGGCCGGCCCTCCGAGAAGGAGACGCTGACTTCGCGTCTGATCGACCGCCCGGTGCGTCCGCTATTCCCGAAGGGCTTTTTGAACGAAGTCCAGGTCATTGCCACCGTGATCTCGGCCAACCCGGACGTGAACCCGGACATCCCGGCGATGATCGGAGCGTCCGCGGCGCTGACGCTGTCTGGTATGCCATTCAAGGGGCCTATCGCCGCCGCGCGTGTGGGCTACAAGGACGGTGCATACCTGCTCAACCCAACCGCCAAAGAACTGGAAGACTCAGATCTGGATCTGGTCGTGGCCGGCACCGAGAACGCGGTGCTGATGGTCGAGTCGGAGGCGAAGATCCTCGATGAGGACGTCATGCTGGGTGCCGTCATGCACGGCTTCGAGAGCATGCAGACCGCGATCCAGGTGATCAAGGAACTGGCTGCAGAGGCCGGCAAGCCAGCCTGGGAATGGGCGGCGCCGGAAGCGGATGGCGAGCTCGCTCAGGCCGTCGCGGATCAGGTCGAGGCGCAACTGGGCGAAGCCTACCGGATTACCGACAAGCAGGAGCGTTACACCCGTGTCGGCGACCTGCGCAGCGCGGTAAAAGAATCGCTGGCCGGTGGCGACGAGCCGCGCTGGTCGTCCGACGACGTGAAGGACGCGTTCAGCGCGCTGGAGAGCCGCATCGTTCGCACCCGGGTCGTCGCCGGTGAGGCGCGTATCGACGGCCGCGACAGTCGCACCGTGCGCGACATTTTCGTGCGCACCGGTGTACTGCCACGGACTCACGGGTCTGCGCTGTTTACCCGTGGCGAGACCCAGGCACTGGTCACTACGACGCTGGGTACAGGCCGCGATGCGCAGATCATCGACTCGCTGGAGGGTGATCGCAAAGAGCCGTTCATGCTCCACTACAATTTCCCGCCGTACTGTGTCGGCGAGACCGGCTTTATGAGCGGTCCCAAGCGGCGCGAGATCGGGCACGGCAAGCTGGCCCGTCGTGGCATCCAGGCGGTCATGCCGAGCAACGAGGCATTCCCGTATGTCATCCGCGTCGTCTCTGAAGTGACCGAGTCGAATGGCTCCAGTTCGATGGCGTCTGTCTGCGGCACCAGCCTTGCGCTGATGGATGCAGGCGTGCCGTTGACCGCGCCGGTCGCCGGCGTGGCCATGGGTCTGGTCAAGGAGACGGATCGTTATACGGTGCTGACCGACATCCTCGGTGACGAGGATCACCTGGGCGATATGGACTTTAAGGTCGCCGGCACCGCCGAGGGCATCACAGCCTTGCAGATGGATATCAAGATCGACGGCATCACCCGTGACATCATGAAAGATGCGCTGGCCCAGGCGCGAGATGCGCGGCTGCACATCCTCGGCAAGATGAACGAAGTGCTGGATCGCTCACGCGAGCAGATGTCCGAGTGGGCGCCGACCATCGTCGCCTTCAAGATCGACCCGGAGAAGATCCGCGACGTGATCGGCAAGGGCGGGGCAGTGATCCGCTCGATCACCGAGGAGACCGGCGCCAGTATCGATATCGAAAACGACGGTACGGTGCGTATCGCTTCGGTTGACGGCGAGGCCGGTCGCGAGGCGCGTCGCCGGATCGATCTGATTACGGCCGACGTCGAGGTGGGCCAGATCTACGAGGGCAAAGTGGCGCGATTGATGGACTTCGGCGCGTTTGTCACGATCCTGCCCGGCAAGGACGGCCTGGTCCATATATCGCAGATCAGCGAAGAGCGGGTCGAGCGTGTGGGCGACAAGCTCAAGGAAGGCGATACGGTCAAGGTCAAGGTGCTCGAGGTGGATCGGCAGGGCCGGATCCGGCTCAGCATGCGGGGCCTGGACGCCGCCTAGGACCGGTCGAGGATCACGGGCGCCGTCAGGCGCCTTACGGACGAGAAAAGGGGCCTGCGGGCCCTTTTTCTTTGCGCCTGCTGCCTACGGTCTGGTGGCGGGCGGGTCACGGCGGGGGATAAAAAAAGCCCCCTTCAATGAAGGGGGCTCAACACTGGACGCTTGACGCGACCATATGGAGGAGATCGGGGTGGTGCGATGCACCATTGTTGCCATGCACAATAGCGGTTCCCCGGGTCCGGTGTCAAGGGTTTTGGTGCGGGCGATGCCGCTCGTCGCGGATCCCCTGCGGTGGCCGAATCCTGATTACTTGTCGCTGCGGTTGGTTTTCCGCGCGCGTTTCTTTGCCGACGGCCGCGGCGCTTTCTCTTGTTCTTCATCCTCGTCCGGCCGGCCGGTCAGGATGCGGGAGATCTCCTCCTGGACCGACTTCCAGCGCGAGTAGTTCTTTTGCGCGATATCCGAGACCAGACCGACCGGGTCGACACCGACCACGTTCCTGACCCGATCGCGCATCTGTTGCTGCTGGTTCATAAACAGCTTGATACTCTGCTCAAGATAGCTGCCCACGAACCCCTGCATGGCGCCGCCGTAGGAGCGGATGACGTGAGACAGGAAGTCCCTGCTCATGATGGGCTCGCCGATCTGCTCCTGTTCGCTGATGACCTGCAGCAATATCGCCCGCGTGATGTCATGTCCGCTCTTCTTGTCGATCACGACAAAATCGACTTTCTCGAGCACCAGGCGACGAATATCGGCCAGCGTGATGTAGCGGCTCTCCTCGGTGTCGTAGAGCCGACGGTTCGGATATTTCTTTATAGTTCTGGGTTCGCTCATGATCTACAGCCCCGAATTTTGAATTATGTTGTTTTACCAGGCGGCGCATCTGGGCCCGTCTATGCTGCATGCCGCTTGTGCAGCAAAAGACTCGTTCAATGGGCCAAGAGTAGTACATTATTGCGCTGCAGCCAAAACCCCCGTGGCCGGCCACGGTTTGCTGGGCTGGTCGCGCAACAGGCCAGGGCGCCAGTGGTCGGTCGCCCAGCGTAGTTGCTCAGCTGGCGGCGCCCTACGCAGCGCGGCGTGGGGCGGCAATCCGAGGAACCCGAGAGCTTCGCTCATCAGCGCCCCGGCATTTGCCGGATCCACCGCCAATGCCCCGGCCTGCTTGCTCAGCTTGGCGCCCGCGGGCCCCAGGACCAATGGGAAATGGAGGTAGTCAGGCGTCGGCAGCGCCAGACACTGCTGCAGGAAGATCTGTCGGGGCGTGTTGTCGAGCAGATCGGTGCCGCGGCAGACCTCGGTAATGCCCTGGTGCGCGTCGTCCACAACGACCGCCAGCTGATAGGCCGGCAACGCGTCTTTCCTTATCAACACGAAATCGCCGACGGCTTGCTGCAGTTCTTGTCGGAATGGCCCCTGGAGTTGATCGTCAAAGCCGATCTGCAGTTCCGTAACGCGCAGGCGGATAGCGCACGGGGCGCCGGGTCGACGTGGTTCATCCCGGCACAGACCCGGATAGACCGCGGTCTGTCCGGCCGGGCTGGCGCCGAGGAACCGTTTGATATCGTTGCGGGAACACGAGCAGGGAAAGGCCATGCCGCGCTCCAGCAGGCCCTGCACGCGCTCGCGATAGAACTCCAGCCGGGTGCTCTGGTATAGCACGGGCTCGTCCCACTCCAGCGCGAAAGACTCCAGGGCCCGCAGGATACTGTCGGCGGCCCCGGACGGTTGCCGCGGCGGATCGATGTCCTCCATCCGTACCAGCCAGCTGCCCTGCTGGCTACGAGCGCGCAGATAGCTGGCGACCGCGGCGACCAGGGAACCGAAATGCAGCGGGCCGGTTGGCGAGGGAGCGAAGCGCCCGCGGTAGGGCTCCGCGGGCGTGCTCATAAGAGACTGGGCGTGCTAGCGATCGTCCCAGTCGCGGAACTGCTTCTCCGCAAGTTCGCGACGCTCCTGGGCCTCGACCGACAATGTGGCGACCGGTCGTGCCTCGAGTCGCTTGAGACCGATTTCCTCGCCGGTCTCGGCGCAGTATCCATAACTACCGTCGTCGATTCGGCTCAGCGCCGAGTCGATCTTGCGCAGCAGCTTGCGCTCGCGGTCGCGGGTGCGCAGTTCGAGGCTGAACTCGGATTCCTGGGTGGCACGGTCGTTGGGGTCGGGGAAATTGGCGGCTTCGTCCTTCATGTGGCCGACGGTACGATCGACTTCTTCCATCAATTCCCGCTTCCACGCCAGCAGAATCTGCCGGAAGTGTTCCAGCATCTTGTCGCTCATATACGACTCGCCGCGGTTCGGCTTGTAGCCATCGAAGCCGCGCAACGGACCGGTGGCGCCAAAACGCTTGATCTTGGTCCTGGGCCGGCGTTTCGGCGCAGATGTCTTCTTGCTCACCGCGGCTTTTGCCTTTGCCGCAGGTTTCTTGCGCACAGCGGCCTTTTTCTTTGTCACCGGCTTTTTGCGCGCAGCGGGCTTCTTTTTGCCGACGGGTTTTTTCTTCGCCACGGGCTTTTTCTTCGCCGCAGGCTTTTTCTTCGCCACGGGCTTTTTCTTCGCCGCAGGCTTCCTCTTGCCCGCCGCTTTCTTTTTCCTGGCGGGCGCTTTCTTACGCGCGGCCTTCTTCGTCACCGTCGGCTTTTTCTTCGCCGCTGGTTTCTTCTTGGTCACGGGCTTCTTTTTGGTGGTCACTTTCTTTTTAGCCGCTGGCTTGACGCGCGCGGCCTTTTTCCTCGTCGTGGTTTTGCGCCGCGCCGTCGCTTTGCCGGCGGCTTTCTTGCGCGCCGGGGTGGCCTGGGTCTTCCGCGTCGCGGTCTTTTTCTTGCTCGCCTTTTTCTTTGCGGGCATCAGCTATCTCCTAGCCGACTGTGAATAGGAAGCTCCTGGGAGCCTGCATTATCTGGCAGCGGTCGCTCGCTCCTCGCGGAGCCGCTAAACGCGCCCACCAAACCGCGCTTTTTAACGGCTTTTCGCGCAAGAGTCCAGTCCGGGCGCCCGGAGGGCCGTCTCTGCGGGTGCCTCATGGCAGGGTCACCGGCGCTGGAGCCTCCCATCCGCTGGCCCTGTGTTCGGCGACAACCGTGGTGTAGATGCCGCCGCGGACAAAAAATTCGGCAGTAATGCGCATAAAACGTGGCTCAACCGCGTCCACCAGTGTGTCCAGGATCTGGTTCGTGACATCCTCGTGGAAGGCGCCTTCGTCCCGGAATGACCACATGTAAAGCTTCAGCGCTTTTAGCTCCACGCACAGGTGTTCCGGGATGTAATCGATGTGGATCGTGGCAAAGTCCGGCTGGCCCGTTTTAGGGCACAAACAGGTAAACTCTGGCACTCGGATACGGATCACATAATCCCGCCCGATCCGGGGATTTTCGAAGGTCTCCAGGTCCTTACTTGGGCCTGGCCGGGTCTGGGGCGCGTCGCTTGGCGTCATGGCGGTGGGGTCTCCGGGCCGGGGGCCGTTGCCGAGTGAGAAAAAAGACGGATTAATTTACACTACACCGATTTTTACGGCCATCGGCCGTGGTAGCGGAGAGCAATGCGTCTCAGCAAGATCAAATTGGCGGGATTCAAGTCCTTCGTCGACCCCACCACTATCGGTTTCCCCAGCAATCTGATGGGGATCGTGGGGCCGAACGGTTGCGGCAAATCCAACGTCATCGACGCCGTGCGCTGGGTGCTTGGTGAGACATCCGCCAAGCACCTTCGCGGTGACTCGATGGCGGACGTGATCTTTAACGGATCCAGCGCCCGCAAGCCGGTCGGGACCGCCTCAATCGAGCTCGTATTCGACAATTCCTCCGGTGAACTGGGCGGACAATACGCCGGATATGCCGAGATCTCGGTCCGGCGCGTGGTATCCCGTGACGGCACCTCAACCTATTTCCTGAACAATGCGCGCTGCCGCCGGAAGGACATCACCAGCATCTTCCTGGGAACCGGTCTCGGCCCGCGCAGCTACGCCATCATTGAACAGGGCATGATCTCGCGGATCATCGACGCCAAGCCCGAGGAGATGCGGGTCTATCTGGAAGAAGCGGCCGGCATTTCCAAATACAAGGACCGGCGGCGGGAGACCGAAAACCGGATCCGGCATACGCGCGACAATCTGAGTCGTCTGGACGATCTGCGCGATGAAGTCGACAAACAGATAAAGCACCTGGAGAGACAGGCGCGCACTGCAGAACGTTTTAAGGATCTCAAACAGCGCCAGCGCCAGCTTGAGGCAGAACTGCTTTCGCTGCGGCTGGCGGATCTGGAGCACGAGGAGAGGCGTCAAAAAGGCCTGCTGTCCGAGCGCGAGACGGCATTGCAGGCGGCAATCGCGCAGCTGCGTGAAACCGAAGCCGATATCGAGAAGGCGCGCGAGCAGCATGCCGTCCGTAGCGAGGCCTTGAACGAAGTCCAGGGGCGGTTCTACAAGATAGGCGCCGAGATCGCGCGCCTGGAGCAGTCGATTCAGCATGCCCGCGATCTGCGCCAGCGTCAGCAGACCGACCTGGAGCAGGTGCAGGGTTCGCTGGCCGATCTCGACCACAGCATCGATCGGGACCGGGGCCAGCTACAGGATCTGGATCGGACACTGCAGGAGTTGGGTCCGGGGCTGGAGGCGGCGCGCGCCGCGGAGATCAGCGCCATGGAGGGCCTGGGCTCGGCCGAGCAGGATATGCATGGCTGGCAGCAGCGCTGGGAGTCTTACAACCTCGAGGCCGGCGAAGCGAGCCGGGTGGCGGAGGTAGAGCGGGCCAGGATCGAACAGATCGAGACCCAGATGCGGCGGCTGCTCGATCGCCGTGAGCGCACCGTCGGTGAAGTCTCCCGCTTGTCACAGCAGCTCAAAGGCGATGAGATCGAGCGACTGGAGCGGGAAGCGAGTGAGGCGGAGCAGGTCGCCTCAGACCTGGATGCACAGATGGAGAAGGCCCGCGCTGACATCACACGCCTGCGCGAGCAGGATGCCGCCGTCGACTCAGCGCTGCACACGACCCGTGGCAACCTGCAGCAGGCACGAGGCGAACTGGCCTCGCAGGAGGCGCTGCAGGAGGCCGCGCTGGGTCGTAAGGGCGGCGCGGTCGCGGATTGGCTGGAGGGATGCGGGCTTCAGGGCCGGCCGCGACTGGCCGAACAGATTTCGGTGCAGGCAGGCTGGGAGCGCGCAGCGGAGACCGTGCTCGGTAGCTACCTGGAAGCCGTCTGTGTCGATGGTCTCGATACCGTTGCCGGCGCGCTCGACGCACTCACCCATGGCGCTGTCAGTTTCCTCGACGCTGAGCTGGGCGCGCACGGTATCGCACCGCAGTCCGATCTGCTCCGCGCCTATGTGGACGGTCCCCCGGTGCTGGCGCACTTGATGGCTGGCGTCCGCGCGGTGGAGGATCTGCCACGGGCGCTGGCAATGCGGCGGCTGCTGGGCTCCGGGGAATCCGTTGTGACCCGGGATGGCATCTG
>Ga0265303_10001621_pt1 | contig 13886 bp, 15 predicted proteins | sample Helome_2_FD_192494 | JGI IMG/M metagenome (GOLD analysis project Ga0265303, IMG submission 192494) | Marine sediment microbial communities from subtidal zone of North Sea - Hel_20160317 (Illumina Assembly) | ecosystem: Environmental > Aquatic > Marine > Subtidal zone > Sediment ... | reverse complement strand
AGAGCTTCGTTGTCCTGCACACGCAGATCGCGCTTGAACCAGACGACCTGCAGCATGGGTTCAGCCCGCGTGCCGCAGGTGGGCTGCGATGGCGGGCTCGGTTGTGGTCGACAGCGCCGGTGAGACAAGGGCGGCCACGGGAATGCGTGCACGCAGCCGGCTGAGCAAGAGGTAGAGTCCACCGAGCTTGCGATGCAGGAACAAAATCTCGGGTGGCGGAACGCGGGCAAATTTTTCGCTCAGACGCATCTCCATAACGATGTCTTTCATGCGCCGGGCGAGATCGGACCGCGCGAAATCATAGTCGCCGCTTGCACGCGCCGGCTCGGTTGCGGTGCGTAACAAGGCAACCACGCTGTTGCGGTAGCCGGCCGGGTCTGCCGGCTCCAGGTAACCGACATTGGCTGCCGCAGCCTCGATGTCGCTATCGCTGCCGTCGATGCAGGCTTGCAGCAAACTCCGAAGGGCAGTTTGGGTATGGCCGGAGTATTGGCGGGTCGCGCCAAAATCGAGCAGCTGGACCCTTCCCGATTCGGCGGCGAATAAATAATTGGCGAAGTTGGGATCAGTTTGCACCAGTCCCCAGTCGAAGACCTCGCGGATCGCAAGTTCGAGCAGGGCGACGGCTGCTGCGCTGCGTTGCGCAGAAGGGGCATCCGCGAGCGTTTCGATCGGACTGCCATCGAGAAAGCCCATGGTCAGTACTTGCTGCGTGGTCAGCGAGTCGATTACCGCGGGCACCTCGAAACGCGTGTCTGGCGCGAGGTGTGCGCCGAAGCGCTCGAGTGCCCGCGCCTCACGCAGGTAATCGGCCTCGGCATGCAGCTGGCTTTTTGCCTCGTCGAGCAAAGGATCCAGATCCATTTCCCCCGGGACCAGGTTCGACAGCCTCAGCAGGCTTGCCACGTTGTCCACGTCGCTGTCGATGCTGCGGCGGATGTCCGGGTACTGAATCTTGATGGCCAGGTGGGTGCCGTCCTTCAACAGCGCTTCGTGGACCTGGCCGATCGAGGCGGCGGCCAGAGGCGTAAACGAAAAGCGGCTGAATCGGCTTTCCCAGCCCTGGCCCCAGGCCTCTTTGAGCACGGACGCAACCTGTCCCAGCGGCATCGCGTGTGCGCTCTCGCGCAGACGGGCCAGCAACTCGCTCAGCTGTGGTGGCAGCAGGTGGCCGCTGTCCATGGAGAGGAGCTGGCCGACCTTCATCGTGGCACCGCGCATCTCCGACAGACGATCCCCGAGTCGCCGTGCGTTGCCCGGCGTGAGCAGCATTTCGCCGATGGAGGGGCGCTCCCCGCGGGCGAGCTGTCTTGCGCCCTCGGCAACGGCACCCCCGGCAATGCCGCCGGCCAGGCGGCCCAGCTGAGATAGCCGGCCGAGGCGTGAGGATGTTACGCGGCGTTCTGGCGGCATTGATCCGGCTCCTTTTGCGAACGGGACAGGTATTGCAGCTGATCGCTGCCGAAAGGCGTGGGCTCAATTCCCAGCAGCGCAAAGGCGCCGTCACCGCAGGTATTTCCTTCGAGCAACATCTGAATCTGGTCACGTGTCACCGGGAAGGACTCGAAGCGGTCGAAAACTGCGGCGATCGTCGAAACGCCGAGCGCAGGGACGGGTACCGTCAATTTCTGCCGCCCCATGACAGTCGCTATGGTGGTTAGGATCGTGCGCCAGCTTACCGCCTTAGGCCCGCCCAGCGGCAGGATCTGCCCGATTGTCTCCGGTGTCGTAAGTGCTTTCGCAAACGCCAGTGCGACGTCTTCGACGTGCACGGGCGAAAAGGCGAACTTGCCTGCCTCGCGCGGCAAAAGACCGGCGAAGAACAGCGGTGCCGGCAAGGGTGAGGCAACGATGTCGCGCGCCAGCTGGGTCGCAAATTCGTTGCGCCCGCGCGGGTTGCCGAAGATCACTGAAGGCCGGAATACGGTCCAGTCCATCCCCGTCGTGGCGAGAAACTGTTCGGCGCGGAACTTGGTGCGCTGGTAAGCGGTGCCGTGTTCTTTGACACCGTTTGCGCTCATCAGCAGGAAGCGTCCGACACCGGCGCGTTCGGCTGCTTCCATGACCCGCCGCGCAGCATTGTAGTGCAGTTCTTCGAAAGTGATACCGCGTTCCGGGAACTCACGCAGGATGCCGACGTTGTAGATAGCCGCATCGGCGCCCTGCAATACCTTTTCGACGGCCTCGGTGTCACTCAGTTCTCCGCTGACTACCTCGCACACCAGGCGGTGACGCACCTTCCCTTCGTGCCCGGGTCGGACAAGAAGAACCGGTTTCATTCCGGCCTGGAGCAGTGCATCCACCAAGTGACTGCCGACGTATCCAGTGCCGCCAAAAAGTGCTACGCGCATGATCGTTCTCCTGAGGTGTGCGGGCGCCTTGTGGCCCCGCCTGGGTTTGAAGTTGAAGCATCTTCATTTGGGTCGGCCATACCCGACTCGCGGGCTTTGGCGCAGAATCCGTCGTCGCAGCGGCGCCTCAGCCGCCAGCGCGCGAAGTGCGCGTAAGCCCGGTCGAGCAGCGGGAGCGCGCTGCTTCGGCGCAGGGTAGCGGCGAGCCAGCGGTAGGCCGGCAAATGGGACCAGAGCTCCGCAAAGCCCCAGGCGCCGGTTTGCCAGTTTCCAGCGGCGTCGAGCACGTGAAAGCGCGCCATGGCAGCGTCTCGGCGCAGGCCGTATTGTTCGAGTACAGCCCGCGCTTCGCTGAGATCTACCCAGCTCAGCCGATCGGCCCCGGTCAGACGTCTGTAGTGCGCAATTTCTTTCCGACAGAGCGAACAGGCACCATCGAAAAACACCGTCGCGGTTGGGCCGCCACCGGATGCTGGGGGCTGGGTGCAGGTCTTGTCGGTGCTCATGGTATCCCTTCAGACCACCTGCTTTCGGGCGGCCAACTGATTCGAACTAAGCTGGGAGTCTAGACGAAACGTCGAGAAAATAAAGAGAAATAACATTTCAAAACATAGACAATTGTGCTTTCATGCCGGAAAGAAGTGTGATTTTGTTCGGGGCATCGTGGGTCCGCTCACGAGCAAAAAGTCTGCCGTCGGGCGGTGTATCACCGGACGAATCAGCGCGGGGGTCCAGAACTGCGTGGTCCAGCAGGGCCGGAAAGGAGAAACATGAAACGGCATCACAGCGGCGGTGGCTCGCGCCGGCAAGAGACGCTCGGTCTTGTCGCGTTTCTGATTATCTGTCTGGCGGTGTCCGCCATGGGCGGTTTATTGACCGCAAGCAGCGTGGATAACTGGTACACGACGCTGAACAAGCCCACCTTCAACCCTCCAAACTGGGTCTTCGCGCCGGTATGGACGACGCTTTATATCCTGATGGCGATTGCGGGCTGGCGTGTCTGGCGCTCTGCGGAACCCGCGGTCCGCCGCTGGCCTATGATCGTGTTCGGAGCGCAGTTGGCCCTCAACCTACTCTGGTCACTGCTGTTTTTCGGTCTGCAGCAGATCGGTCTGGCACTGCTCGATATCTCGTTGCTGCTGCTCGCAATCTCGTTCAATACGGCGCTGTTTTGGCGCATCGACAGATTGGCGGGATGGTTTTTCGTGCCTTACGTGCTCTGGGTGGGTTTTGCGTCGGTGCTCAATCTGTCGCTTTGGCTGCTAAATTGAAGCGAGCTGAGAGCCCGGCCGCGGCGCACGGCTGCCCACGATCTGCTGCACATGCATCGTGCGGTTGGGTGTTGCCTTTTTGAGATACACGACCACATCACCCTCGCGGATGGTCAGATTGACCGACTCACCGAGCGTTCGACGATCCCGCCGCTGCATGTCGATCTCGACGCGATGGTACGTGACGAAGAGAGTCTGGTCGCCGAGTTGGTGCAGCAGATGGTCGAGGCAGAACGCAGCGGCTACGATGTCGCGCTTTCTACCAGCATCATGGTCGATGGCTCGCACCTCGAGTTTGACCGGAATGTGGCCCTCACCAACTGGGTTGTCGAAACCGCGGGGCCATACGGTGCCTCGGTCGAGGCGGGACTCGGTATGGTCGCCGATCACATTGCAGCTTAGACGAGCCCGCTGCCGTCCTTGATGATGCCGTGAGATTTTATGTCGACGATGATGTCATCGACTGCGCGTATCATTCTTGCCATTTCACGCGCCAGATTCATCATCAGCAGGCCAAACTGGGAAGGGAACTCCTGGCGCAGGCGATTGAACAGCCGGTAGTCGATCTCCAGTATCACGGCTTCTTCGGTCGAAAGGGCCATGCCCAACCTGTCATGCAAGGCGATCGTGTTGGCGAATCCGATTTGCTGGCCGAAACGGTGATCACGGATGTAGGCATACTGATCATTCGCGGATCTGTAATACGAGATACCGCCCTGCAGAATCACGAAGAAACTGTCGCCCCTCTCGCCCGGCTCGAACAGAGACTCTCCCCTGTCGAGCTGCAGGATCCGGCCTTCATTCAACAGCCAATGTATGGTCTCTGTAGAAAGCGCACCGAAGGTGGCTGCCTGTTGGAGCTGCTCGAGTGAACGACTCTGCAGAAATTGGGTTGGGCTGATCGACTGCATCTGACTGTCTCTGCTTGTATCCTGCATGACGTATTTGGTGCGCGCTTATCAGTTCTCATTGGGACCCGGTTGACCCAGGTGCAGCGGCCGCACAGGCTCATGCAGCCACTCCTTTCGCGTACTCCAATCATAGTCCGGCACGTCGACGTATAGTTCAATTTCGTTGCCATCGGGGTCGCGCAGATAAAGGCTGTGACTGATCCAGTGGTCTGACATGCCCTCGATTTCAATGTCGGCGGCCTCCAGCTGCACTTTGGCCGCGCGCAAGTCCTCGTCGCTGTCGCCGATGCACCAACCGACGTGATAGAGCCCGATTCGGCGGCCGCGCGGTGGCGGTGGCGCATCGCCCACCTCCAGTAGCAGAAGCTCGTGATGGGTGCGCCCGCTACTCAGGATGCAGGCGCGTCCGTTGAAGGTTTCACCCGCTGCGTCCAGGCCCATCAGGTCGCGGTAGAAGTTGAGGGAGCGCTGCAGATTCCGCACATAGAGCACGACATGCCCGAGATGTTGGGTACGCATAAGTCTGTTTTCCTTCCCGCATGGCCCACTAAGCCCGAATATGAACGCCCTGAGTTTATCCCGAAAGCTGCAAGGAATATCATCGCGTGGAGGCTTTGCACATCGAATGAGTGACGACAGAAGGACCCGCTGGGTATGCCGCGATGATCGAGAACGAGCTCAGAGATAAATGGGACCGGCGCTATGAACAGGCGCAGTCGCTACCTTGCGCACTCGAGGTCCTGGTCGAAAATTCGCATCTGCTGCCGCCCCGTGGAACGGCCCTCGACCTTGCCTGCGGACTGGGTGGAAGCGGCCTGCTGCTGGCCGAGCGTGGGTTGCAGACATGGGCCTGGGACCTGTCACCGGTAGCCATCGAAGCCGTGGAAAGAAGGGCAGCAGGCCTTCCGCTGAATGCCGAGACCAGGGATGTCATCAACAGGCCGCCGGAGCCCGCGCGGTTTGATGTCATCTGCGTCGGGCACTTCCTTGACCGTGAGCTCTGCAAACACATCGCCGCTGCGCTGAAACCCGGCGGTCTGTTGTTCTACCAGACATTCAGCCTGGAACGCGTCGACGAAGCAGGTCCAGGTACCGCCCGCTACAGGCTCGCCACCAACGAGCTGCTTGAGTTGTTCCGCGATCTGGTGGTGCGTTTCTATCGCGACGAGGGGCGTGCGGGCGACCCGTCCCGCGGCTTTCGCAATCGTGCGCAGCTGGTGGCGGAGCAACCTTCGTGAAGCAGCTGGCAATGGTTTTTAGTGCAACGTTTGTGTGGGCGCCCCGGAGGGTCCAGGCGACCCGGACAAGCGAAATGCGGTACTGTGTTCGGAGGCGCAAAAAAATAGAAGCAGTCACCCCGTAGCTTGAACATAAGCTAAAGGCTGGCAGGGGAGAGAATGGAGACAATCCAGCACAAGTTGCAACAATTCGATCCGGGTGTGGTCTGGCTGGACAAAGACAACCGGATATTGTCGATGAACGATCTGGCCATGGAGACCTTCAGGGTGCGGCCGGGGGAACTGATCGGCGAGGAAATACTGCAGCTTCATCCCGAGCCCAGTCGCGAGAAGGTCCGGCGGCTGCTGGAGCAGTCATCCGGCCCGGCCAATTCGCCACCGCCGATGACCGTGATGATCAACATCCCGGAGCGGGTGCTCATGGTCAAGGTATCTAGGATGCACGGCAAGGATGGTGAGGCTGCTACCTGCATGATCTTTTATGACCTGACCGACGCTTCAACCCGATCGGGCGAACCTCAAGGCGAGGTTCCAGATGAGCATGCAAAGCGCGAACTGCATAAATTGCCGGTCTACAAGGACAAGCAGGTATTGCTGGTGGATCTGAAGTCCATTTGCTGTATCAAGGCGGATGGGAGGTACTCGACGCTATACACCGAGAGCGAGGACTATTTCTGCAATCTGTCCATCTCGGACCTTGAGAATCGGCTGGACGAGCGCATCTTCTTCCGCGTTCACCGCAGCCACATGGTCAATCTGCGTTATGCCAAGGCGTTCGAAAAAATCGATGAACAGTGCTATCTGATCATCGATCATCATGACGGCATCAGGGTCCCGATCAGTCGCAACAAGGTCAACAGTCTCAAACAGGTGCTTGGCCTGAATTGACCCTGTATCCGGCCCTTCGTCCGCGTCACCTCCGGATTATAAAAAGAGACCCTCAGTTGAGCCCAATCGTGGCTTTTGCCCAATATAAAACCCTGTTTGAGTGGGCGTTTTGAGGCTTGGTGCCAACACGCCACTCATGTGCGAAATAGACCCTTGGGGATCCAAAATCCGCCGTTCATGACTTCGCCCTTGAGTCTGGTGTTTCTTGCACCCTAGTTTCCCGAGGCGGGCCAGCGCAGTTTGCGCATCAGCTCGCCCTGATAAAAATCCGGGAGGAGACCATGATTCCAGGCGAATTCGAATATCACGCAGCGTCGAGCGTGGATGATGCCATCCGGCTGCTGTCCGCGCACGAGGATGCAAAGATCCTCGCCGGCGGACACAGCCTTTTGCCGATGATGAAGCTGCGCTTTGCCGAGCCGGCTCACCTGATCGACATCAACGGACTCAGTGAGCTCAAGGGGATTCAGCTCGACGGCGACACTGTCCGCATCGGTGCCATGACCACTGAGAATGATCTGATCGCATCCGAAATTCTGCAGCAGCACTGCCCACTGTTGGTCGACGCGGCCAAACTCGTTGCCGATCCTCAGGTACGCAATCGCGGTACGATCGGTGGTGATGTTGCGCATGGTGATCCGGGGAACGACCACCCGGCGGTGATGCTCGCGCTGGATGCGGAGTTCGTGATCAGGGGCGCCAATGGCGAGCGGGTGCAGGCGGCCAACGGCTTTTTCCTCGGCACCTATTGGAACGCCCTGGAAGAGGGCGAGCTGATGACCGAGATCCGGGTGCCGGTGAGCAAGCCCGGCACCGGTTACGGCTACAACAAACTCAAGCGCAAGACAGGCGATTATGCAACCGCCGGCTCACCGGTGGTGCTCATCCTGGACGGCGACGTCTGCCGTGAAATTCGCATCGGTCTGACGAATGTCGCCCCCATGGCTATTCGAGCCGAGGCGGCCGAGGACGCGCTGCGTGGCCAGGTGATCACTGAGGCCCTGATTGAGCAGGCGGCCGAGCAGGTGATGGCTGCCTGTGAGCCGGCCGAGGATCTGCGTGGCGATGTCGAATACAAAACCCATATGGCGGCCGAGATGGCGCGCCGTTCGATCCGAGATGCCCTGGCGCGGGCGAGGAGTTAACGGCGATGGCCAAACAACATATTTCTTTCAAGCTGAATGGTCAGCAGGTGGATGCACTCGTGGAACCGCGCGAGCTGTTGGTGCACACCATCCGCGAACAGCTGTCACTTACCGGCACGCACATCGGCTGCGAAACCTCGCACTGCGGTGTATGCACGGTGGATCTGAACGGTGACTCGGTCAAGGCCTGCACCGTACTTTCAGTGCAGGCGAATGGCGGCGATGTGATCACGGTGGAAGGGTTGGCAGATGCCGAAGGTCTGAATGCGGTGCAGGCGGCCTTCATCGAGGAGCATGGCCTGCAATGCGGGTTCTGCACCCCGGGCATGCTGGTGCGCGCCCACCGATTTCTTCAGGAAAACCCTGACCCCACGGAGGAAGAGATTCGCTGGGGCATGTCCGGCAACCTGTGCCGCTGCACCGGTTACCAGAACATCATCAAGGCGGTGAAGTCCGCTGCCCAGAAACTGCAACAGGCTTGACGGAGGGTTAACACATGGCAACCGCAGAAGAAGAAGTGAGCCGTCAGGACGCCCTACAGGGCATTGGTTGTTCGCGCAAACGCAAAGAAGACCCGCGCTTCGTGCAGGGCAAGGGCAATTACGTGGACGACGTGAAGATGCCCGGCATGCTGTTCGCCGACATAGTACGCAGCCCCTATGCGCATGCGCGCATCAAGAGCATCAACAAGGAAAAGGCACTGGCACTGCCGGGGGTGCATGCCGTACTGACGGCGGACGACCTAAAACCGCTGAACCTGCACTGGATGCCGACCCTGGCCGGAGACGTTCAGGCCGTGCTGGCCGATGAGAAGGTGCACATGCAGTATCAGGAAGTGGCGGTGGTCATTGCCGATGACCGCTACATCGCGGCCGATGCCGTGGACCTGGTCGAAGTGGAGTATGAACCCCTGCCGGTCCTGGTGGATCCGCACAAGGCCCTGGATCCTGACGCGCCCATCCTGCGCGAGGATGCGCAGGACAAGGACACCGTCGGCCAGGGTCCGCGCAAGCACCCCAACCATATCTTTACCTGGGAGGTTGGCGATGAGGCGGCCACCGATCGTGCCTTCGACGAGGCCGAGGTTACGGTGACCCAGGAGATGTATTACCCAAGGGTCCATCCCAGCCCGTTGGAGACCTGCGGCTGCGTGGCGTCCTTCGACAAGGTCAAGGGCAACCTGACCTTGTACATCACCTCGCAGGCGCCGCACGTGGTGCGGACCGTGGTCACCCTGCTGTCGGGGATCCCCGAGAGCAAGGTGCGTGTCATCTCGCCGGATATCGGCGGTGGCTTCGGTAACAAGGTGGGTATCTACCCGGGTTATGTGACGGCGATCGTCGCCTCGATCGTGCTGGGCCGGCCGGTGAAATGGATCGAGGACCGCATGGAGCACCTGTCCACCACGGCATGGGCGCGCGACTACTGGATGACCGGTGAGCTGGCGGCCGACAAAGACGGCCGCATCAAGGGCCTGCGCGTAGGCGTGCTGGCCGACCATGGTGCATTCAACTCGCATGCGCAGCCGACCAAGTGGCCTGCCGGATTCTTCAGCATCGTGACAGGTTCTTACGATATTCCGACCGCCTATGTAAAGGTGGATGGTGTCTACACCAACAAGTCGCCGGGCGGGGTGGCCTATCGCTGTTCCTTCCGCGTGACCGAAGCGGTTTACCTGATCGAGCGCACTCTGGATGTGCTGGCTCAGAAGCTCGGCATCGACAAGGCGGAGATTCGTCGTCGCAACTTCGTCAAGCCCGAGCAGTTCCCTTACCAGACCGCGTTGGGCTGGGAGCTGGACAGCGGCGACTACCATACGGCACTGGACAAGGTGCTGGCCGCCGTCGACTACGCGGGTCTGCGCAAGGAGCAGGAAGAGAAGCGTGCCAAGGGCGAGCTCATGGGTATCGGTCTGGTGACCTTCACCGAGGTCGTCGGTGCAGGGCCCAGCAAGTCCTGCGACATCCTTGGCGTGGGCATGTTCGACAGTGCCGAGATCCGGGTGCACCCGACCGGCAGCGTGATTGCCCGCATGGGCACCATCACTCAGGGTCAGGGGCACCAGACCACCTACGCACAGATCATTGCCAGTGAGCTGGGCCTGTCTTCCGAGGACATCCAGATAGAGGAAGGGGATACCGATACCGCGCCTTATGGACTGGGCACCTACGGCTCGCGCTCCACCCCGGTGGGCGGGGCGGCCACCGCGGTCGCCGCGCGCAAGATCCGCGCAAAGGCGCAAAAGATTGCCGCCCACATGATGGAGGTGAGCGAGGCGGACCTGGAGTGGGATATCGACCGCTTCAAGGTCAAGGGTGTGCCAGGGCAGGAGAAGACCATGAAGGAGGTTGCCTGGGCGGCCTACAACAACGTGCCCGAGGGCATGGAGATGGGCCTGGAGGCGGTGGATTACTACGATCCGCCCAACTTCACCTATCCGTTCGGTACCTATCTGTGTGTGGTCGACATCGACAAATACACAGGCCAGGTTCATGTGAAGCGCTTCTATGCCCTGGACGACTGCGGTACGCGCATCAATCCAATGATCATCGACGGTCAGATTCATGGTGGCCTCAACGAGGGCTTTGCAGTGGCCATGGGCCAGGAGATGCCCTATGACGAGGAGGGCAATCTGCTCGGCAATACGCTGATGGACTACTTCATTCCGACCTTCGTCGAGACGCCACACTGGGAGACCGACTACACGGTGACGCCGTCGCCGCATCATCCGCTCGGTGCCAAGGGTGTGGCGGAGTCGCCGCACGTAGGCAGCATCCCGTGTTTCACTGCGGCGATCGTGGATGCATTCTCGCATCTGGGCGTTACTCACATGGATATGCCGCACAGCGCTTATCGCGTCTGGCAGCAGCTCCACGAATTGGGTCTGGACAAAAAGCGGGCCTGAGGCAATTGCGGCACCTTCGGGAGTCATTCCGGTTGGTGCCGCGCTGGAGAAGTTGAATGCAAGTCAATTTGGATAAGACCTTCCCCATCGCTGCAGCGGGCAGCAGCGCCTGGAAGTTTCTGCAGGATATTCCTGGTGTGGCCGGCTGCATGCCGGGCGCGGAGATCACCGAGACCATCGATGACAGTCACTACAAGGGGGCGGTGAAGGCCAAGGTCGGGCCCGCCACTATGGCCTTCAATGGCGACATCGAGATCGTGGCTGTCGACAGCGAGAAACGCCAGCTGCACCTGATCGGTCGCGGTCAGGACACCAAGGGTACCTCGTCGGCGGAGATGGACCTGAACGCCTGGGTCGTCGACACCGACGATGGTCACTGCGAGCTCAAGGGCGAGGCGCAGGTCAAGGTGACCGGCAAGGCCGCCAGTCTGGGCGGCCGCATGATGACTCAGGTATCGGACCAGATACTCAACCAGTTTGGAAAAAACTTTGCCAACAACGTCATGGCGCTGGGCGAGGGCGAGGATGCGGAAGAGGCACGCGAGGAACTGGCCGAGCAACCCAAGGAACTGAACGGTCTCGCCTTTGCCTGGTCGGTGTTCCTGGGCTTTCTGCGCAGCCTGTTCGGCGGCGGTAAGTCGAGTGCCGGCTGAGGCAGCTGCAGTGCGCGAAAGGGCAGAGTGGTATGAGTGGCGAGAACCGGGTCTCTGAATTGCAGGTCCGCCTGGCCGACGCCGGGTACATTGCCGAACGCAGTCTCAGTGCCACGCTGCTGCTGTTCACCGATCTGCAGCGGCCGCTGTTGCTGGAGGGTGACGCGGGCGTCGGCAAGACCGAGATCGCGCGGGTGCTGGCGCAGGTGTTTGATTGTCCGCTGATCCGCCTGCAGTGTTACGAAGGTCTGGACGTCAATGCCGCGGTCTACGAGTGGAACTACCAGCACCAGTTGCTGGCCATCAAGCTTCTGGAACAGGGCAAGATCAAACCAAGCGACGCCGAGCAGCAGATCTTCAGCGACAAGTACCTGCTGCAGCGACCGTTGCTGCAGGCCATCACCCAGCCCAGGTCACCGGTGCTGCTGATTGACGAGGTCGACCGCGCTGACGAGGAGTTTGAGGCCTATTTGCTCGAGCTGCTGTCGGACTTTCAGATCAGCGTGCCGGAGCTCGGCACCATCTCCGCGATAACCCGCCCCTTCGTGGTACTCACCTCCAACGGCACCCGCGAGCTCAGTGACGCGCTGCGCCGGCGCTGTCTTTACCACTATGTCGAATACCCGGAGTTCGACAAGGAACTGCGCATCGTCAACGCACGGGTGCCCGAGATCGGTCCACAACTGGCCCGCCAGGTGGTGGCCTTCGTGCAGGATCTGCGCAGGATGGACCTGCGCAAAAAGCCCGGTATCGCCGAGACCCTGGATTGGGCCGCTGCGCTGCTGCGTCTCGAGGTGCCGAGCCTGGATGCCGACCCCCAGGTTGTGCTCGACTCGCTGGTGTGCCTGCTAAAGACCCGCGAGGACAGTGCCGGTCTTGGTCGGGTTGAGGTCGAGCGGCTCGTGGCAAGGGCGGTATGAACCCGGCCGCGGCTCAGGATTCGGCCGATCCTGGCCTGGCCGCTGACTTGCAGGGGCGGCTGGTAGAGTTCGTGCGACTCGTGCGCAAGAATGACTTTCACGTCGGCGTGGCGGAAGAGATCGATGCCCAGCGTGTCGCCCTGAGCTGCGGTCTGACCGATGGCCAACGCCTGCGCTGGGGCCTGCGGGCGTTGTTGTGTTCCGACCAGGACGAGTGGGAACGCTTCGATGAGCTGTTCGATGCCTACTGGCGGTCCGCCAACATGCGCAGCAGCTATCAGGCCATGCCGGCAGCGCCCGTGGACCGTGAGCAGAACCGGCAGGACGGACCGCCTGGCCGCCGCCAGGATCCCGCGGCCGAGGCAGATGCCGAGGGCAGCGGTGACGGTGCCGACGTCGCCGAAGGCGGCACCCGCGAAGGTGCCAGTGTGGCCGAACACATGGCCAAGACGGATTTCCAGTTGCTCGCAGACAGCGGCCAGATGCGGGCCATGGAGCAGCTGGTGGAACGCCTGGCGCGCAAGATGCGCCGTCGCCTGATACGCCGCCAGCGGGTGCAGCGGCAGGGGCGCCGTATCCACCTGCGCGGCACGCTGCGTCAGTGCCTGCGCTTTGGCGGCATGCCCTTGCAGCTGGCCTATCGGCGTCGCTGTCGGCGCCAGCCCAGGTTGATCCTGATCGTCGACGTGAGTCGTTCCATGTCGCTCTACAGCTATGTGTTCCTGCGCTTCGCGCGGGGGATTGTCAATGCCTTCCGTGACGCCGCGGCATTCGCCTACCACACGCGCCTGGTGCCGATCACCGATGCCTTGCGCCAGTCGGACCAGGCGCGCATGCGTGACAGCCTGACCCTGATCTCACAAGGCTGGTCCGGCGGCACCCGCATCGGTGAGTGCCTGGGCAGCTTCAACGATGAATATTCCCGGCTGCTCAACAGCCGCAGCCTTGTGGTCATCGTCAGCGACGGCCTGGACACCGGCGAGCCGGAACGCCTGGTGGAGGAACTAGTGCGTATCAAGGGGCGATGCCGCAAGCTCATCTGGCTGAACCCGCTGTTGGGGCGCAGTGGCTACGAACCCAGGACCCAGGGCATGCAGGCGGCGCTACCTCAGCTCGACCTGTTCGCCCCGGCGCACAACCTGCAAAGTCTGCAGGCCCTGGAGCCTGTGCTGACCGGGCTCTGACGAGAACGAGAGGACGAGGGGATGTTGCATAGCGATGCGGTGCTGGACAAGGCACAGGAACTCAAGGCGAGCGGCATGCCCTTTGTGCTGGCCACGGTGGTGCGTTGCGAATCGCCCACCTCGGCCAAACCGGGCGCGAAGGCCCTGGTCACCGCCGACGGCGAACTGATCGGCTGGGTCGGCGGCGGTTGCGCGCAGCCTGCGGTGCTCGATACCGCCAAAAAGGCCCTGAAGGACGGCCAGGCACGCCTGATCCGTGTCAGCCCGACCAAGGACGGGCAGGTGGAGGCTGGCATCATCGACTTCGGCATGACCTGTCACAGTGGAGGCACCTTGGATATCTTCATCGACCCCGTGATCGCCCGTCCGGCGCTGCTGATCATCGGCGCCTCGCCCGCTGCGCAGACCCTGGGCGTGCTG
>Ga0265303_10001620_pt1 | contig 13887 bp, 14 predicted proteins | sample Helome_2_FD_192494 | JGI IMG/M metagenome (GOLD analysis project Ga0265303, IMG submission 192494) | Marine sediment microbial communities from subtidal zone of North Sea - Hel_20160317 (Illumina Assembly) | ecosystem: Environmental > Aquatic > Marine > Subtidal zone > Sediment ... | reverse complement strand
ACCCAATATGGAGGGCGGTGTGCTCCTGAACGGGAGGCCCGTCGATCAGGGCCTGCGGCGCGCCGGTCTTGCCGTCCAGCAGCAGATAGGCGCCCATGACCGCCGGCAGTCCCTGCGCGCTGTTGCCGGGGAACACCGTGGCCAGCTTCACGCCCACATGGCGGCCGGGCTGCCAGGCGGGCATCAGCAGCAGCGTGCCGTCGGGCTCGCTGGGGTTCTCGATGTTGTGATGTTGACGCACCGGGACTTCGGCGCCCTGCCGGAAGGCCTGGCGCAGGCTCTCGATCAGCGCGTCCCAGTCCAGCGCGCCTTCGACCTCGGCTGCGGTGATGATGCGCATGACGCCCCTAGTGGTCTAAATCAGACATAGGGGTACCATAGGTCTGATCTAGACCACTAGGACCCTGTCTGAGTAATGGTTATGGACTGCACCGCCTTTTCAAGGCCTTGGGCTAGGAGGGCGTCGCGTCGCGATGCGGCGTTCATCGCAAGTGGCGTCAGACGACGTCCCAAGGCCTTGAAAAGGCGGCCCTCCGGGTCGACCGGGGCGGCGCGATTGCCGCGTCGCGGGCGCTTGACGATGCGCAAGGCATCGCCTGCCCACCCGCTCCTAGCACTCGCGCTGCCCTGGTCGATGCAGCTCATAACCATTACTCAGAAAGGCTCCTAGGAGCCTGTCCGGCTCAGGCGGCGGTGAGGTTGCTATCACCGGGCTGGCGGATCGCCGGCGGGCCGGCCGGCGGGCCGTTGCGCGCCTCGGCACGGCCCCGGGCCTGTTCCAGCTCCTGGGTCTGGCGTTCCAGCTTGGCGATCTGGCCTTTGGCGGCGCGGCCTTTTCGCCGCTGCTTGCCGAGCGACAGCCACATCACCAAGCCGCCGATCAAAAAACCGAAGAGCATGCTGCCCAGCACCAGGAGAAAGACCGGAATCCGGACCTCGATCGCAAAGGGCCAGAGATCGAGCGGAACGAAGCCGCGGTTCGCAACCGCGAAAACCACCACCATCACGGTCAAGGGAACGGTCAGAAGCCAGGAAAAGTGTTTCACGGGATTGCACTCAACGATCAGGAAGCGGCTTCGGCAAAGACCCCGCGCCCGGGGTCAACTGGTGGTATTCAAGCGTTCGCGTAGCTGTTTGCCGGTCTTGAAGAAGGGAATGTACTTCTCCGACACGGCCACCGCGCTCCCGGTGCGTGGGTTGCGTCCGACCCGCGCATCACGATGCTTGACGGAAAAGGCCCCGAAGCCCCGTAACTCGACCCGGTTGCCCTGCGACAGCGCCTCGCCGACCTCATCGAAGATCGTCGTTACGATTCGCTCCACATCACGGTGATAAAGGTGTGGGTTCATCTCTGCAATACGCTGAATCAATTCGGACTTTGTCATCGCCCCGCAACCCCCGATTGAACGCCGAATCCCAAACTCGGCAAAATAATCTAGACCACAATAACCAGGCGAAAGCCCGGATCTCACCCAACATCCCTAGAGGGTGCCAGAGGTGATCCATGCCGTCAAGTGTAAGTGGTTCAGAACAAAGAGATTTTTCGCACCGCAAAAGGAAGTGCGAAGAGACGGGATCGAAAACGGGGACGCGGCGAGTCGAGTGCCGCGTCCCGCTCTATGGCTTTCGTCGCGGTCAGTCGCCGTCGGCCTCGGCTTCGGTCTCCTCGGCGGCCTTGTCGGCGGTCTTCTTTGTCGCTTTCGTTGCTTTCTTTTTCGGCGCCGCGGCTTTCTTGGTTGGCTTTTTCTTTTCTACATCGGCCTCGGGCTGATCGTCCGCGGTGCCCGCCTCGGCCTCAACCTCAGCCTCAGCCTCAGCTGCTTCCACGGGTGCTTCGGCTTCGGCCTCCTCGGCTTTCGCTTCTTTGGCTTCGGGCTCTTCGGCAGGGCCCTTTGACTTGGTCGCCCTGGAAATAGCTGCGCCGAGGATGTCGCCCAGGCTGGCGCCGGAGTCGGACGAGCCGTAATCGGCCATCGCCTGCTTCTCTTCCTGAATCTCGCGCTGTTTGATCGACAAGGTGACCTTGCGGGTCTTCTTGTCGATGCTGACAACCTTGGCGTCGAGCCGCTCGCCGACGGCGAAACGGTCGGGCCGCTGTTCGCTGCGGTCGCGCGACAGCTCCGCCTTGCGGATGAAGCCGACGATGCCCTCGCCGATCTGCAGCTCGATCCCGTTGTCCTGCACCTGGTTCACCGTGCCGGTGACCGTGGCGCCCTTCTTGATGGTTTCGATGGCCTCGCCGAAGGGGTCCTCGGAAAGCTGCTTGATGCCAAGGCTGATGCGTTCCTTATCGACGTCGACGTCGAGCACCTTGACCTTGACCATATCGCCCTTCGCATAGTCCTTGACCGCTTCCTCGCCCGACTTGCTCCAGTCGAGGTCGGAAAGGTGGACCATGCCGTCGATATCGCCCGGCAGGCCGACGAACAGGCCGAATTCGGTGATGTTCTTGATCTCGCCGTCGATTTCCGACCCGGCGGTGAATTGCTCGACGAACTGGTCCCAGGGATTGGAGAGGCACTGCTTGAGGCCCAGGCTGATACGCCGCTTCTGCTCGTCGACGTCGAGCACCATGACCTCGACTTCCTGGCTGGTCGAAACGATCTTTCCGGGATGGATGTTCTTCTTGGTCCAGCTCATCTCGGAGACATGGACCAGACCCTCGATGCCGGCCTCGAGCTCGACGAAGGCGCCGTAGTCGGTGATGTTGGTGACCCGGCCGGTAAACTTGGTGCCGATCGGATACTTGGCGCCCACGCCCTCCCAGGGGTCGGACTCGAGCTGTTTCATGCCGAGGCTGATGCGCTGGGTTTCCGGGTTGAAGCGGATCACCTGGACGTCGACCTGCTGGCCGATCGACAGGTTCTCGCTCGGATGGTTGATGCGCTTCCAGGATATGTCGGTCACGTGCAGCAGGCCGTCCACACCGCCCAGGTCGACGAAGGCGCCGTAGTCGGTGATGTTCTTGACCACGCCGGGCAGCACTTGGCCTTCCTTCAGGTTGGCGACCAGTTCGGTGCGCTGTTCGGCCCGTGTCTCCTCGAGCACCGCGCGCCGCGAGACCACGATATTACCGCGCGAACGGTCCATCTTGAGGATCTGGAACGGTTGCGGCGAGCCCATCAGCGGGCCGACGTCGCGCACCGGGCGGATATCGACCTGGCTGCCGGGCAGGAAGGCCACGGCGCCGGAAAGGTCGACGGTAAAGCCGCCCTTGACCCGGCCGAAAATGACGCCGGTTACCCGCTCGGCCTTCTCGAAAGCCTGCTCCAGCAAGACCCAGGCTTCCTCGCGGCGCGCCTTCTCGCGCGACAACACGGCTTCGCCGTTCTTGTTCTCCATGCGCTCGAGGTAGACCTCGACCTCGTCGCCGGTCTTCAATTCGGACGGTTGGCCCGGCTTGGCGAATTCCTTCAGGGCGACGCGGCCTTCGGATTTCAGGCCCACATCGACCAGGGCGCTGTCGCCTTCGATTGCGATCACGGTGCCCTTCAGCACCGTGCCTTCCAGGCGCACGACGTCGCCCAGAGACTCATCGAGCAGGGCGGCGAAATTCTCCATCGAGGGGGTGCTGTTGTCGGTTGCGGCGGTAGCCATAAATTCGGTCTTCCTTCTAGCTTCGGTTACGGTATACGGGCCAGCCGGTTGCATCCGGCGGTCTTCCCGGGACCATCCCGGGCTTCGACCTCGTCGTTCTGGGCAGCCTTGCCGTCAGGGCCGGACGGCGGGTAGGCGCGAAACCACATGCTGAAGCCCGGCCTCGAAAGCCGTGCCGGCGTCCATCCCGGTGGTATCCAGGACTATCGCGTCCTCCGCCGGCCTCAAGGGCGCGGCCACCCGCCCGCTATCGCGGGCATCACGTTCCTGCACCTCTTGCAGGACGCGCGCGTATATACTCCGCTCACCGCGTTCAAGCAACTCTTTGTGTCGGCGGCCGGCCCGGGTTTCCGGACTCGCGGTGACGTAAAGCTTCACCTCGGCGTTGGGGCAGACCACCGTGCCGATGTCGCGGCCGTCCAGCACGGCGCCGGCCTTGCCGCCCGGCGGGTTTTCGGCAAACCGGCGCTGAAAGGCGAGCAGGGCGGTCCGGACCGCCGGAATGGTGGCAACCACCGAGGCGCCCCGGCTGACCGCTTCGTCGCGCAATTCCGGGCGCTTCAGGTCCTCCGGGGCCAGGCCGTCGGCGATCATGACCGCCGCCGCGGCATCGCCCGGCGCCTGCCCGGCGGCGATCAGCTTGGCGGCGACCGCCCGGTAGATCATACCGGTGTCCAGATGGGCGAAATTCAGCGCCTCGGCGAGGCCGCGGGCGAGCGTTCCTTTGCCGGCCGCCGCCGGCCCGTCGATCGCAACGATCATGATGCAGACCCGGTGGCGCCAAAGCGGGCGCCCAAAGAGGACATCAAGGCCTCGAAGCCGGGGAAGGAGGTGCCGATCGGTTCGGCGTCGTCGATCGTGACCGGCCGGTCCGCGACCAGGCCGAGCATCAGGAAGGCCATGGCAATACGATGATCCAACGCGGTCGCCACCCGGCCGCCGCCGGGCGGCCGGCCGCCGCAGCCCTGAACCGCAAGGCTGTCCGGGCCCTCCTCGACCTCGACACCGCAGGCCGCCAGGCCGCGGGCCACGGCTGCCAGGCGGTCGCTTTCCTTGACCCGAAGCTCGCCCAGGCCGCGCATGACCGTGCGGCCCGTGGCGGCGGCGGCGGCGACGGCAAGTATCGGATATTCGTCGATCATGGCGGGTGCCCGCTCGGCCGGCACCTCGATGCCGGTCAGCCGGCTGCTTCGAACCGTAAGGTCGGCAACCGGCTCGCCGGCCGCCTCCCGCTGGTTCTCGAAGCGGATATCGGCGCCCATCTCCTTCAGGGTGTGGAACAGGCCGCTGCGCTCGGGGTTCAGGCCGACGCCGGGCGCCCGCAGGTCGGATCCGGGCAGCAGCAGCGCGCCGACAACCGGGAAGGCCGCTGATGAAGGGTCCGCCGGAACCACGACGGACCGCGCGGTCAGCTCCGGCTGCCCGACCAAAGTGATGGTGCGGCCCGCGCCCTCCGGCATCACCCGCAGTTCGGCGCCGAAGTGCCTGAGCATCCGCTCGCTGTGATCGCGGGTTGGCGAAGGCTCGACCACGGTGGTTTCCCCGGGCGCGGCGAGGCCGGCCAGGAGGATCGCGGACTTCACCTGCGCCGAGGCGACCGGCAGTTCGTAGCGGATCGCCAGGGGCGTGGCGGTGCCGCGTATGGTCAACGGCAGCCGCCCGCCGTCGCGTGCCGTGATCCGGGCGCCCATCTGTTCGAGCGGCGCGGCGACCCGGTTCATCGGCCGGCTGCGCAGGGACTGGTCGCCGGTCAGTACCGCGGTGATCGGGTGGCTGGCCAACAGCCCCATAAGCAGGCGCGTGCCGGTTCCCGAGTTGCCCATATCGAGCACGTCCGGCGGCTCGCGGAGACCACCGACGCCGCGCCCGGAGACGCGCCAGACACCATCGTCGTCGCGGGCCACATCGGCGCCCAGGGCAGTCATGGCGGCGGCGGTCTTCAGCACGTCGTCGCCCTCGAGCAGGCCTTCCACCCTGGTTTCCCCAACCGCCAGCGCGGCCAGCATCAGGGCCCGGTGGGAAATCGACTTGTCGCCGGGCACACGGAGGGTGCCGGAAAGCGCGTCGATCGGATGGGCGGTGAGTTCAGTCATGGAGGGCCTGATTTGCCGGCCGCCGGGGATCTTGGGCGGCGCCCCGTCTCTAGCACAGGAGGTCGCCGGAAAACAGCTTCACGGCAACGTCAATTACCTTTTGACAGGCGCGTTCTATCGTGGCAATTGGCGCGTCGTTGGAATTGGTCAAGCGGTGGAGATATCGATTGGTTGTCAAGCCGGAATGGGGCACCAAGCACACTTGCCAAAGCTGCGGTGTGAAGTACTACGATTTGAACCGTAGCCCTATCACCTGCCCGAAATGCGATACCGCGTTCAATCCTGAAGCACTGCTGCGCTCGCGGCGGAGCCGCCCCGCGGCCCCGGCCAAGGAGGCGGTTGTCGTGGCAAAGAGCACGCCGGCGGCCGCGCCGGATGTGGAGGAAGAGGATCTCAAGGTCGCGGCGCTGGCGGGCGCCGACGATGTCGAGGATCTTGCCGACGACGAGGAAGACGACGCTGTGATCGAGGACACTTCGGACCTGGGCGAGGACGACGTGGTGGTCGAAGTGGTGGTCGGGAAGGACGACAACGACGATACCTGAGACCGCAGGCCGGGCACCGGCGATTTTTCCCTTGCGTTGATCCGGCCGCGTTCCTAACTTCCAGCCGTCTTTCGAGGCGCCGGCGACAGGCGCGTCAAGGGGCCGTAGCTCAGTTGGGAGAGCGCTACAATGGCATTGTAGAGGTCGTCGGTTCGATTCCGTCCGGCTCCACCAGATAAAACAAGGGCTTAGCTGGAAACGGCTGGGCCCTTTTCTTTGCCGGCAACCCCTCGGTTTTGCTTCAGGGCGATATGGTTGCGGCCGGGTCGGCTCACGGAACGCCCAGCTCGGGAATCGGAATGGCCGCGCAAGCGTCTGGCCTTGCATAGCGCCGTGCCATCCCGGCGATCGGATTGCCAGCGGCCTCTGTGTGCCCTAGTATTTTCGTGGCCAACTGTTAGCACCCATAGTCTGACTGGAGGCACGTTCAGGGAGGAAAGAACAATGCGGGCTTTGGCTATTGCACTGGTACTAGTGTGTGCGCAGATCTCGGCGAGTGCTGCCGGCGAACTGACCGGCACGTTGAAGCGGATCAACGACACGGGCCAAATCAACCTGGGGTTTCGTGAATCTGAGCCGCCCATGTCATTTCGGGATCAATCCGACAATCCGACTGGCTATTCCATCGACCTTTGCGACCACATCGTCGCCGCGGTCAAACAGAAGCTGGGCCGATCGGATATCACTGCAAACTATCTGCCGGTCTCGGCCGAGAACCGATTTAGCTCCATCGAGTCGGCAAGCATCGATATTTTGTGCGGCGCGACGACCAAGACGCTCGGTAGGTCCGAGCGGGTTGGATTCACGCAGCTTACATTCGTGACGGGCGCGTCTTTGTTGAGCATGAATGACGCCAAAGTCGCCAATATTTCGGGTCTCAAGGGCAAGCGGGTCGCGGTCGTGTCCAATACCACCACGATCGAGGCCTTGACAGGCGCGCTCAGCAAGATGCTCGTCGATACCGAAGTGGTGCCGGTGTCATCGGCGAAAGAAGGCATGGCCTTGTTGGATGAAGGCGGAGTCGACGCCTTTTCCTCTGACCAGGTCGTTCTCATCGGCCAGGTAATCGCACGGAAAAGCGGCAAGCAGTATTATCGGTCCGAGGAACTGTTCTCCTTCGAGCCGTTTGCTCTGGCGGTGGCGCGCGGTGATGCGGATTTTCAGCTCGTCGCGGACCGGGCGCTGTCACAGCTCAGCCGCAGCGGCCAGATTGCCGGGATCTATCGAAAGTGGTTTCAGCGCTTTGCCAAGAGCCCCCCTACGGTCCTTAAGGCTCTCTATCAATTGAACGCGACGCCCGAATAGGCGCGGTTGGGCGGAAAACCCCCAGTACTCTGAGCGGCGGAGACTGGGGTTTCCACGGTCTCATCCGGCACGGCTCTGTCAAGCCGTGCGGGGTTTGATCCTTGGCGCCGTCTGTGATCACCAAGGCCGGTGTCCGCCAAAGGGATGGACGGCCGTACAGGCCGGACTCTACGAGAGACCTAAAGATAACGCGATGCCCGGGCGGGCTTTGCATCATCTCTTATCGAGCATGCGCAGTTCGGCGGCGATCTCGCGACTGAGCTCTGCCACTGTGCGGCTCATCGCGGCGACCACCGCCTCCTTGTCGTTTCCGGATGTGCTGGCTTCGGTGAAGCTCGACTTGCGGGTCACCAGCAGCTTCCTGCCGTCCTTACCGTGGATGTTCCACCGCGCGACCAGCGCGACCATGCCGTCGAGGTCCGCTTCGAAGCGGTTGATTTCGAACGTGATCTGGTAGTTGATCTGCGTGGCGCGCCGCTGCGGCATGGTCACGACGTTTTCCGTTGCCAGGAGGATCGAGAGGTTCTCGGCCAGAACCCGGGAAACGTTGTCCGGCAGGGGCCCGGCCCACTTGTGGAACTCCGCCAGCTGCAGCTTGTTGGCGCTTGCCAGGGAGACAACCTGCGGCCGGTCCAGATAGGTCGGCAGCGTCACGGGGCCGACGCCGAGCGACAGCTTGTCGCCGCCGGCGCCCAAGCTCTCCGCCGCCGGCGGCGGCAGGCTCGACAGGATATAGAAGGTAGTGGGCGGGGTCTCCGCGCAGCCCGCCGAAACCAGCAGGGCGGCGCCTAAGACGAGCGCGGGAAAGCGCGCAGCCTGGCGATGCATGGTCAAGTCTCCTATTCGCCCTTGCCTCGGATCAAGGCTTCGGGGTGTTGCTCAAGATAGTCGGCCAGGAAACGGACCGAACGGGCCGTTTCGGTCAGTTCCTGGAGCAGCCGCCCGAGATCGTATCGAACCTCCGATTCCTTTCCCATGAGGCCGTCGGCCGAGATGAGGGTCGTCTTGGCCTGCACCAGGGCGGCCTGGGCGGCATTGGAAGTACCTTCCACGCTGGTCACCGTTTGGCGCAGGTCTTCGACCAGGCCTTCCAGCGGCAAGGCGCCGAGCGTTGCAAGCAGTTGCTCGACCGACTGCGTAATCTCCTCCAGGTCGGACGGAACGGTCGGGACCTCGGGATACTTGCCCTTGGTTCTCAATTCGGCTGGCGGGCTATCCGGATGGAAGTCCAGCGATACCAGAAGCTGACCGGTCAACAAGCTGCCGGATTGGAGTTGGGCTCTGAGCCCGCTTTTGACGAGACGCGCGATTGTCGCATACGGCGCTCGCTGACCTTGGGCCACCGCCCCCGTGACATCCACCACATTCACCCTCTGCGGCTCGATCTCGAAGGTCACGGGGATACGGATTTTCGCCGTCCGACGGTTGATCTCGAGCGCCACGTCGGTCACCGAGCCGATCCGGATGCCCTTGAACTCGACCGGGGCACCAACATTTAGGCCCCGCACGGATCCATCGAAATAGGCCACGTACGCGACCTTCTCGGTGTAGGAGGCCTCGCCGACACTGGCGAGGTCGTCGAAGAGCTTGAACTCGGTGCCTTCCGGGGCGGGTTCGGCGTTCGTGGCGCTGGCCGGCGTGTCGAAGACGATGCCGCCCGCGAGGAGCGTTTCCAAAGAGGCGGTCGAAACCTTAAACCCATCAGCACCGACCGAGATATCGATGCCGCTCGCGTTCCAGAACCGGCTGTTTTCACGAACCAGCCGGAAAAGCGGGTCCTTGATGAATATGTGAATCGACACGCCCCGGCCTTCACCGGCCAGTTCGTAGCCCAACACTTCCCCGACCTCTATGCCACGGTAGTAGATCGGCGAGCCGGGGTTGAGGGAGCCGAGCCTGTCCGACTGGAGCAGAAACTTGCGACCTTCTTCATAAGCCCGTACCACCGGCGGCACCTCAAGGCCCGTGAACGCCCGTTTCGAGGCGCCCGGTCCAGGCTCCACCTCTATGTAGGAACCCGAGACCAGCGTCCCGAGTCCCGAGACGCCGCCCGCACTGAGTCGCGGGCGCACGACCCAGAACTTGGTGCCTTCGGTCAGATGGGGTTCGGCGCCCTTCCTGAGGCTTGCGGTCACGATAATCTTCGAGCCGTCCTGCGCGATCTCGACTTCCTCGACTTGGCCGACCTGGACATCCCGGTATTTGATCTTGGTCTTGCCGGCCTCGAGGCCATCGGCCGTCAGGAAGGTGATGGTGATGGTCGGCCCCTGCGCCATGATCGTCGTGTAGGCGAGCCATGCCGCGATCGCGCCGGCGACCAACGGGATCAGCCAGACGAGGGAGATGCCGCGGCGTGCCTGCACCTCGACCTCGGGCAATTCGTCCCGCTCAGGCGGCCTGTCGGTTTGTTCGCTCATTTTCACTCTCCAGAGAATCCCAGATCAATCTAGGGTCGAAGGACATGGCCGCAATCATGGTGATCATCACCACGCCGGCGAAGGACGTGGCTCCGACACCCGGCTCGATGGTCGCGATCGAGCCCAGTTTGACCAGCGCCACCAGGATCGAGATCATGAAGATGTCGATCATCGACCAGCGGCCGACCGCCTCGGTGATACGGTAGAGCCGCGTTCGGTCACGGGGCCGCCACTGCGATTTGCGCTGCACCGAGATCAGCAGGTAGCTGAGCCCGAGCAGCTTGAGGACCGGCACGGTGATGCTGGCGAAGAAGACCAGCAGTGCTAGCGGCCACATGCCGCCCTCGATCAGGTGAACGACACCGCTCAGGATCGTGTCCGGCGCGCCCTTGCCGAAGGAGATCACGGTCATCACGGGAAAGAGGTTGGCCGGTATGTAAAGGATCGTCGCGGTCAGCACCAGCGCCCAGGTGCGCGCGAGGCTGTTCGGTTTGCGCCGGTGTACGGCGGCACCGCAGCGCGGACAGAGCAGCCGGCCGCCCTTGGGCGCCGGACGCAGCTGGCTGACCAGGTCACAGGCGTGGCAACCGACCAGCTTGGCGCGCAGCCCTGGCGGTAATCGGGTGACGCGCGGCCCCTGCCCCAGGCGCCGCCATACGGCGTGGGGCTCCAGGCTGGCGTCGGCCGCGGCCACGACCACGATCAGTGCCATGAAGGAAAAGAGTGCGACGCCCAATTCGATGGTCGCCAGTTCGACCAGCTTGACGTAGGCGACGAAGACGCCGAGCAAATAGACCTCCATCATCGCCCAGGGGGTTAGGGTCTCGACCAGCCTGAACACCGCGGCCACATGCCAGGGGCGCCGGTTGAACTGCAGCGGTAACACCACGTAGAGCGTGGCAAGCATTTTCACCAAGGGTATCAGGATGCTGGCGCAAAGCACCACCGCGGCAAGGAACCACAGATCGGCATTGTACAGCTCCATGACCCCCGTCATCAGCGTGCTCTCCTGTTCGCGCCCTTCCATCTTGAAGGTCATGAAGGGGAAGATATTGGCCAGCACGAAGAGAACGAGCGCGGTCAGGGTCAGCATCAAGGTGCGGTAGAGACTGTTGGGCCGGGACTTGTACAGCAAGGCGCCGCAGCGGATGCAATTGGCCTTGCCTTCCGTCATCGGCCGCTCCTGGTGCAGCAGGCCGCATTCATGACAGGCGATCAAGGGCGCCGCGCCGCGCACGCGCGTATGAACTCCGGTCCCGGAGGTCGGAACGGTCGCCACGGCGGATCCTCCCCTTGCGTCGACGTTGTTAGAAAGCTAGCATTATTTTCGCATATTATTAATCTAAGTACATAGCTAAATTTTGTCGATCGAGCACTTCGAGCAACCAAGACGTTCTATATCGTTGCTTGAATTCACCTTGCATTTGTTGTAGAGCGCTGTTCCCATGATCTATCAACTGATACCAAAGATGGCGCCGGCAGCGGCGCAACTCCGACAAATTCGGATCGGCGAATCAGCGCCCGCCCTCGAGGACAAGCCGGCTTGATTTTACCAACGCGCAACTCTATACCGCGGGCACCAAAACAGGATGTTCGTAACCGGAACTTGCGGCCGCCAGGGCGCGCGAGCAGGGAAACAGTCGAGAACCACCAGGCCGGGCAACCTCAAGACGAGGATCGGTGCTATAGTCTTCGCTGGATGGAACGGACCCTAGTGAAATGACCACGCTCGTTGAAAACCGGAACATGAAGACCTTGGCGTCGGACTATGCGGCGCGGATTTCCAAGCTGCTCTTGGCCACGGATTGGGACGTTGTCACACCGCTCGCCGAGGAACTCCTGGCCTGCTGGAGGGCCGGCCGGCAGGTCTTCTGGGCCGGCAACGGCGGCAGCGCGGGCAATGCCGTCCATCTTGCCAACGATTTTCTCTACCCGATCTCCAAGCGCCACGGCTCCGGGATCAAGGCCCATGCTCTGGCCGCCAATTCGTCGGTGTTGACCTGCTTGGCGAACGACGAGGGCTACGAGAATATCTTCTCCATGCAGCTGGCCGTGTTGGCGCAGCCCGGCGATGTCCTGATTGTCTTTTCCGGTAGCGGGAACTCTCCGAACATTCTAAATGCCCTGACCGAGGCGCGCCGGATCGGCATGAAGAGCTTCGCCGTGCTCGGCTACTCGGGCGGACGTGCGAAAGAGCTGGCCGACCACCCGATTCACTTCCCGATCGAAGACATGCAGATCGCCGAAGACATGCAGCTCATCGTCGGCCACATGCTGATGCAGTATCTCTACCAGAACCGGGACGAAGCCGAGGCCTAGTCTGCTTCCGATCACACCCCGGCCTTGGCCATCAGATCGTTCAGTGAAGGATGAATGCTGGGCGAGTGCTGCTTGATGAAGGCGAGTAGGGCGCGTTCGTCCTCGTGCAGGATGCCGTCCCGGTCGATCTGGCCGATCAGCCACTTGGCCTCCTCCTCGTCGATCGCTTCGCGCGACAGGGCCTGGCTTACCTGGGCCGCCTCGCGATCCCGCTCCGCGCGGGCGGCCTCGCTGCCGAAGGGGTCGAAGCTCTTCCAGGCCTCGCGCAGAGGAATGTCGCCGCTGCCCGCCGCCCGGCCCATATCGCCCAGAAGCTGGCCCACGCCACGCCGCTCCTCGAGCCAGCGCTCGCGGCGCAGGGCTTCGTCGGCGGTCGGTACGGCCGGCGCGCCCAGCGGAAACATCAGGTGGTTGGCAATCGCCTTGACGAAGAGGTCGCTCCAGCCCGGCGCGTTTTCGACCTCGATGGTGGCGTTGTTCAGCTCGAAGATCAGTTCGGCCTCACGCCGTGTCACGGTGAAGCCGCCGCCGCTCGCCCCGGCATAGATCACCCGGCGAATGACCTCCACGTCGGCCGGGCCGATCACCGCCGGCGGCCGGTTGGAGCCGTAGACCGCGGTTTCCGGGTTCAGCACGCTTTCACGCACCGCATTCATCACGAAGAGCACCAGCTCTTCGGGGCAGGAGGTGGCCCAATGCACCACGTTTATCAGCAGCTCCAGTTCGCTCCTGCCATCGACCCGGCCGTCGCCGGCGATGTTCTCGATCAGGAAACGGCCGAGCTCCTCGCTGACGTAGCCGCGCGGTTCGGCCTGCCAGACGAAGAAGTCGGTCAAGGCGTCCACGTAGAACTGAGTCCAGGAGGGATCCTTGTCATGGCAGGCGTGGTCGAGCCGAAACACGGCCTGCGCCTCCATGGGATCGACGACGCTGTCCCGGAAGACCTCCCGGCGGAGCGCCAGCACGTCCTCGGCGCTGATCGATCGTCTGGCGGCGATTTCTTCCACGAGGTCGGAAGAGAGCGTAACGTGTGCCATCCGACTCCCCTTTTAGCAATGGTTGGACGGGAGAGGGAAACTGCAATCCCGGGGCACGCCCAGAATTCCAGAGCTTCGCTAAGAATCCCCTAATTTCAAGGGGCCTAGGCCTGCTTGACGCTGGGTCCGCGCCTTCCCACATAACATTCAGGTGGCGCCAATAGTGGGCCGCCGGCTCTTTGGGTGCCGATGCTGCGGGCCCTGGGAGCTATGGTTAACGGCAACCCTTGCTCAACGCCTGAGGAGGAAGCTGGTACAATGAGTCGACTGTCTCTCTTCAATAGCCCCCTGTTTCTAGGCTTCGATCACTTCGAGCGCGCCGTGGACCGCATCTCGAAAAGCGCGGCTGACGGCTATCCGCCCTACAACGTCGAGCAGGTCTCCGACAACCGCCTGCGCATCGTCCTGGCGGTCGCCGGCTTTGCCGCCGACGACCTGCAGATCCAACTCGAGGACAACCAATTGGTGGTTCGCGGACATCAGGCCGAGAAGGCCGAGCCGGTTTATCTGCACAGAGGTATCGCCACGCGCCAGTTTCAGCGCAGCTTCGTTCTGGCCGAAGGTATCGAGGTGG
>Ga0265303_10001619_pt1 | contig 13888 bp, 14 predicted proteins | sample Helome_2_FD_192494 | JGI IMG/M metagenome (GOLD analysis project Ga0265303, IMG submission 192494) | Marine sediment microbial communities from subtidal zone of North Sea - Hel_20160317 (Illumina Assembly) | ecosystem: Environmental > Aquatic > Marine > Subtidal zone > Sediment ... | reverse complement strand
CTTGATCGCGAACTTCGATGGCACCATGGAAGAGCCATCGCTATTGCCCGCGCGCCTGCCGCATATTCTGCTCAACGGCACCACCGGGATTGCGGTTGGAATGGCGACTGATCTGCCGCCGCATAACCTTAGGGAAATTGCCACGGCCTGCATCAAGCTGCTGGACAAGGTTAAGACACCGCTCGATGATCTGCTCAAGCACGTCAAGGGTCCCGATTACCCGACCGAGGCAGAAATCATCACCCCGCAGGATGAATTACGCGGTCTTTACGAGACCGGCCACGGTTCAATTCGCATGCGCGCGATATACGAACGCGAGGATGGCGATATTATCGTCACCGCGTTGCCGCACCAGGTTTCCGGCGCGCGCGTCATGGAACAGATCGCACAGCAGATGCTGGCCAAGAAGTTACCCATGGTGGACGACCTGCGTGACGAATCCGATCATGAAAATCCAACCAGGCTGGTTATCGTGCCACGCTCCAACCGGGTTGATGTCGAAGCCTTGATGGGACATTTATTTGCAACTACCGATCTTGAACGTACCTACCGCGTCAATATGAACATGATCGGTACCAACGGCCGCCCCCAGGTGAAGAACCTGAAGCAGATTCTGCAGGAATGGATTGCATTTCGGGTGACCACGGTGCGCCGTCGTTTGCAGTGGCGACTGGATAAAGTGGATAAGCGTCTGCACGTCCTCGACGGCTTATTGATTGCGTTTTTAAATCTTGACGAAGTGATTCGCATCGTACGCCACGAGGATGAACCCAAGGCTGTGTTGATGAAGACCTTCAAGATCAGTGATATTCAGGCTGAGGCGATTCTCGAGACCAAGCTGCGGCACCTGGCGAAGCTTGAAGAAATGAAGATCCGTACCGAGCAGGAAGAACTCACCGCCGAAAAAGCAGAGCTTGAAAAATTGCTCGGTTCCGAGCGGCGCATCAAGACGCTGATCAAGAAAGAAATTGAAGAGGATGCTGCAACCTATGGTGATGACAGGCGCTCACCGATCGTCAGTCGAGGTGCGGCTCGGGCGCTCGACCAGGCGGACCTGGTGCCAACCGAGGCAATTACCGTCGTGCTATCTGCCAAGGGATGGGTGCGCGCCGCCAAGGGACATGACATCGACGTGCGTGCCCTGAACTACAAATCTGGCGATGATTTTCAGGACATGGCGCAAGGCAGGAGCAACCAGAACGTGGTGTTCGTCGATTCCTTCGGGCGCGCTTACGCATTGGCGGCGCATTTGTTGCCTTCGGCACGCGGACAGGGCGAACCGCTGACCGGGCGTTTCAGGCCCGCAAGCGGAGCCGAGTTCAAGAGCTGCCTGATGGGACATGACGACGACCAATTCCTGATGGCGTCATCTTATGGCTACGGTTATCTCTGTCAATTTGCAAACATGTTAACCCGCAGCAAGAATGGCAAGGCCCAGATCAGTCTGCCCGGGGGCGCACAGTTGCTGCCGGTGGTCGCGGTAACCGACTATGAAAATGGGCAAATCGTATCGATTACCAGCGACGGTTATATCGCCTTGCTTGACGTCAAATCGGTTCCGCAGCTGGCCAGGGGAAAAGGCAACAAGATTCAGGGTATACCGCCGCGGCGTATCAAATCGGGAGAAGAGGAAGTCGCTTTTATCACTTGCCTTGCCGGCAAACAAAAACTCGTAATCCATTGCGGCAAGAAATATAAAACCATGAACTTGCAAGAACTCGAAGACTATCGCATCGAGCGCGGCAAGCGTGGGCGTAAACTACCGCGCGGTTATCAGAACGTCACCGCAATCGAGGTCGTGGAGTAAAATCCGTTTGTTATCTGTCACGCCTTTCAGTTCAGGCGTCGTTTTCGATATCGTTGAAATCCCTGCGTATCTGCTCCAGCTTTTGCTGGTAGTTCTCGCTGTTGCCATAAGCGAGAAATTTATGATAGCGGCTGTGTATCGTGGATAATTTTCTGGCATGTTTGATGGGACACCAGTATTGCTCGGTCCTGGCGGCGATTTCCTGGACCCAGGCGATCAGCCCGTTGAAGTAACTGCAGTAAACACAGTTCACTTTCTCAATCCAGTTGAGATACTGAAGGCTTTGATGATCGATGACGATATAGTCGCTGCGCCTGACCCTGGGAATGCCATAGATTCTGAAACAGATCGAATGATAAAAGGAAACGACGATATCCAATATAAGCGCCGGTAAAAGGCAAAGCCAGATGATGGGCAGTGTCAATATATTAAGAATTGATGCGTCGGCGAAATACCTGTGAATTGTAGTGGCGAGTGTGCGGTGGTAGCGCCGGGTCTCTTCCTCGAACTGGACCCGTTTGCCATCGATGATATAAAGGTACTCGTCCTGCTTCTGCTGCAGTTCCTGTAAAAGTTCCTGCTCGAGCCGCTTGATTTCAGTAATAATTTCTTCGAGTTTGCTCATAGTGCCACCGACCTGGTCTGAAAATAAATAATCGTAGCGGACAGTCAGCGCTGCCCTGGCAGAATCGGTTCGACTATGAGGCCGAGCCTACATGGAGCTGAAGTCGTAGTTTAATTCCTGGTCTGGTGCCTGCAGGAATTCACCCTGTACGAAGTCGACATTCAATGTCCACAGGACGCTCAGTATCGCGGCGTCGGTGACCCCGGGGGATATTGTACTGATATTTAAATCCCCCGCCTGGTAAGCGAGTTCACGAATACTGTCCTGGTTTTCGCTATTCTGTGCAAGGTTTTCCATGTAGGCATGGTTGATGCGCACGTAATCCGCGTTGACGTGCTTGACCAGCTGAAACGGGTTCAGTCCGGTACCGAACTCGTCAATCGCGAACTTACAGTGGATTTGCTGGAGTCCCTTGGCGAGGGTTTTGGCAGCTTTCAATTGATTTACCGCCTGTGCTTCATCGATTAGGAATACGAGTTGCTCACCGCTTATCTTTGCCTTGCTCAAGTTTTCCGATATCCAGGCTGCAAGGCCGGCGTCCTGGATCGAGTCACCACTTAAGGCCACGAAGAATTCGATCTTGCGACCGCGTTGGCTGGTCTCGGAGATCCTTTTGATGGCGTGAAGAATTTTCCAGCGATCGAGCATTTTCGCGGTGCCGGTGCGTTCCGCAGCACCGAGGAAATCATTTTGGTGAAGCTTGCGTCCGTCCTCGGTACTAATTTCAACGCTCGATACATAGCGTTCTCCACCCTGTGCCTTGACCCCTACAACAGGCTGATACAGCCCCTCAATCCGGTTATGATTAAGCGCTTCCTTGATAACGCTAGCCGTATTTCGATCTTCCTCTTCCAGCGTCATTTCGCCCGCTTTCGGGATATAGGTATTCGATTGATTGCCGCCGGCGTCCTGGATTTCGTTGCAGGTTTTCTCGACCCGGGAAATGATCTCGTTTGGATTATCGGGTGTGTTTTCATCGATAAACACGATCGAGCTGCTGCAGGTTGCGCTGATCGACTGGTTACCGATTTCTGATATATGTTGCTCAACCAGTTCGAGTATCTTGACTGCGAGTGCCTCGGTGGCCTGTCGATCTTTAATATTGCTAAGGCAGGCGTAGGAATGGGCCCCGAAACGGGCGACGATGTCGTTTTCGCCTGTGTTTTCGGTCAGGATTCCGGCGATATCTTTAATCAATATATCGCAGCCGGAAATGCCGACCATATCGCGTATCGACTGAAAATTATCGATGGCGATATATGTAATGGCTGATTGATTGATGCCATTAACCGCCTGCGTGATTGCCGTTTTCAGTTCATCCATAAAAAACTGGCGGTTATATAATCCGGATATCAGATCGTGTTGGTGCAGGTAGTTGATCTGTTCTTCGAGCTCCGAGGTGTCCGAGCCCGAGCGAATCAAAATCTGGGTACAGGGTTCTCCATCATAGCTGGCGCGAGAAAATTCGAGCTTTGCTGATACTCTCTCGCCGCTGCTGTGGATGAGCTGCAGCTCGAGTTCGTTGGTTTCATTTTCGTTTTTGCTGAGTTCGCGCAAGAAGGTTTTCAGTTCGCTTTGTTGCGAGGCGTCAATCATGTCGATTATCGGGGTACCCTCGAGCTCGTCGAAATCAGTGTTGCCAAACAATTCCATGTAAGCCTCGTTGGCAAATATGTGCATGCCCTCATGGACATAGGCGACCGCGTCTTTTGAATGGGAAAGCAGGTTTTGGCAACGCTTCTCGCTTTCCTGGAATTCGAGTTCGAGTCGCATCGCACGACGCCAGATATTGATATTGAAAGCCTCGCGCTTAATTACATGGATCAGGTGTTCGAGGCTGTCGCTGGCAACGACATCCTGCGCGCCTTCATCAATCGCCTTGATGATGATCTGGGTATCCAGTTTTTTTGCCATCGCGATGAGGGCGACATGACGCCCGCATTCACGGATCAGGTGCTGGCCCTGGCTGAGCGTGAAATCGTTCAGATCGATCGAAAACAATACCAGATCGAGGACCTTGTTTTCGAGGATATCGCACATGTCTTCGCTATTTTCGGCGAATTCGGCGCGCACCTGCATGCCTGCGGCGCGCAACGAACTGGTGATTTGCTCCGCCTTGTGAAAACCCTCGTCGACAATGAGCAGGCGAATCAGTTTTTCTTCGTTCTCCATATATGACAGCAGTAATCGCTAACTGTTTTTGTTGCAATCAATAATAGCCGATAAATTTCGAATCAAACATAGATTCCGGTATGATTAGCCTTTTTTCTAACAGGACGGCAATGGCTAGTTATAGTACCAACGAATTTCGCAGCGGTTTGAAGATCATGCTTGATGGTGATCCCTGTGCCATTATCGAAAACGAATTCGTCAAACCGGGTAAGGGGCAGGCATTCAACCGGGTTAAAATCCGCAATCTTAAAACGGGACGAGTGCTGGATAAGACCTTTAAGTCGGGCGATACCGTCGATGCCGCCGATGTTGTCGATACCGATATGCAGTATCTCTACAGCGATGGCGAATTCTGGCATTTTATGGATCCACAAACCTATGAGCAGCAGGCTGCCGATGCCAATGCCGTAGGTGATGCGAAGCTGTGGCTCAAGGCCCAGGATAACTGTGAAGTGACTCTTTATAACGGCAGCCCGATCGGCGTCACGCCTCCTAATTTCGTCGAACTTGAAATCACCGATACCGACCCCGGTCTGAAAGGTGATACCGCCCAGGGGGGCACCAAGCCGGCGACGCTGGAAACCGGCGCTGTAGTCAAAGTACCGTTGTTCCTCGAGATTGGTGAACTGGTGAAGGTGGATACCCGTTCCGGTGAATACATGTCGCGGGTGAAGAAATAGACGGAATAACAAGTTCTCCATGAACTGGCGGCCGTCCGCGAATCTGCGGGTCATTCGAGAACGAGCAAGAATTTACCGGCAGATCCGGTCCTTCTTCAATACCCGCGGCTGCCTCGAAGTCGACACCCCTTTGTTGATGCCGACCACGACGACCGACGCCCAGATTACATCAATCGAAGTACCTGGCGGTGATCACCCACTTTTTCTGCAGACTTCGCCAGAATTTGCGATGAAACGTCTGTTGGCAGCGGATGCCGGTTCAATTTTCCAGATCGGTCATGCCTTTCGTCGCGGCGAAGCCGGGCGCTTGCATCATCCCGAGTTCAGCATGCTGGAGTGGTATCGGGTAGGATATGACTACCAGCAGCTCATGGACGAAATAGAGTTGCTGATTACATCGTTAAGCCTGCGTCAGTGCAGCTTTACCCGAATCACCTACCGGGATTTATTCAGGGAAACACTAAGCCTGGATGTCAACCAGGCCTCTTTGGAGGAACTGAGGGTCCGTTGCACCGAACTGGTTCCTGACATGAACAGTTCGTCACTTGATTATGACCAGTGCCTCGACCTGTTGCTGGGGATGGTAATCGCACCGGCCATGCAGGGCTACCAGTTCGTCTACGACTACCCGATATCCCAGGCCGCACTGGCGCGCGTCCGCAAGGACGATGGCAGTGTTGCGGAACGGTTCGAACTTTTTTTCGACGGTATTGAACTCGCTAACGGTTTTTCCGAGCTCACCGATGCCGCGCAGCAGCGGTCGCGCTTTGAACGGGATAATGTGTTGCGTCTCGAGAGAGGATTACCGCAGCATACGATTGACGACCGTTTACTGGCAGCGCTCGAATCAGGGATGGAAGATTGTGCCGGGGTCGCGCTGGGACTCGATCGCTTGCTGATGGTATTACTCGATCTCGATTCGATCGACCAGGTCCTGACCTTCACCGAATAAACCGGCATCACGTCCCCACCTCCAGAGAAAATTTAGTCAACGATGCCGTCATCGGGAGACTACCTAAGGGGTAAGCACGTAAAAGGCGCTCCCAACCGGCGCAAGCGCCGGTTGGTTCGTCCATGGAATCGCTTGGAGCGCTGCATCCCTGCCGCGCTACACTTTTACGTGCTTACCCCTTAGGTAGCTGCAACATAGGGTATGGCGCCGGTGGTCAGAACTTTAATGGAAAGGGATTTTGGCGGGTATCAGGTCGGGAATTGACCGATGGGTTGACCCATTTTCACGATTTTGCCAGCGGCGAGATTCGGTAACCATTCAGCCTGTTTGGTGGTTAGCAGGATTACCGTTGAACCCATATTGAAGCGACCCATCTCGGCACCCTTGGAGGTTTCCTTGCGGGTATGGCTGTAGTCATACTCGCTGATTTTCTTGCCCCGTGGCGGCGTTACCAGGCCGCTCCAGATAGTTTCGATTGCGGCAACGTTGATCGCTCCGACCAGTACCATCACCATCGGCCCGGCCGCGGTTTCAAAGTAACAGGCAAGTCTTTCGTTGCGCGCAAACAGGCGCGGAATTTCTTCGACCGTCCACGGTGCGACGCTGAACAAGCGACCGGGAACATGAATCATGCGCTGCAAATTTGCATCTATCGGCATGTGCACGCGGTGATAATTGTACGGGGCGAGATAAATAGTCGCGAACTTGCCATCGGCAAATTCGGCCGCCATTGCCTTGTCGCCACCGAGTAATTCGAGCGCGCTATAACCGCGCCCCTTGGCCTGCATAATGGCGCCCGCGCGAATCGGTCCCGACTGTGATACGGTGCCGTCGCAGGGACAGGCAAGAGTGTTTTCACCCACTGCAATGGGGCGAATACCGTGTTTCAGGGGGCGGATGAAGAATTCGTTAAAGGTCTGGTAGTAATCAATTTCCGGTTCTTCAGCCTCGTCCATGTTGACGCCGTATTTTTTTACAAACCAGTTAATCATTGGACTGACCTGTGGACCGCGCAGGCGTGTAATAAAATAAATCACACGCGATACCGCATGGTGCGGCATTACCATGAACAGTGCTTTTAGAAACTTCTGTTTTTTGGATAACTCGGCCATCGCTACTTTTTCACCCACATCTCGAGCTTTTGTTCTGATCCGTCGTCGAACAGGATACGGATTTCTATGGTATCGCCAATCCGCGCTGGTTCGCCTGGATTCATCATCATTAAATGTAGTCCACCCGGCGCGAGTTGCACAGTAGAATCAGGTTCTATTGTTAAGCTTGGAACCGGCTCCATGCGCATCATGCCATCCTGCATGACGGTCTCGTGAATTTCGATACTGGCAAAGGCTTCACTGCTCAGTGAAACGATGTTGACTGTTTTAGATCCCGGATTATGAATCGTCATGTAGCCGGCGCGTACCGGCACCGACGGGGGCAGGTTCTTGATCCACGGATTCCGGATTTCAAGCTCGGCAAGCGCGAAGCCTGGAAACGCCAGCAGCAGAAGCAGCGGCAGGCGGAGCGTCGTGGTTCGAAAGTAACTAGTTGTATTCAACAATGCGGGTCAGGTCGCGCGCCATGGCCAGTGGATTATGCGGTGCGCTGAACAATCCGGCAAACTCGGCCTGCGGGTTAATCAGGACAATGGCTGAACTATGATCGACGTCGTAGTTAGGATTGTCCGCGGTTTTATTGCGTATTTCGTGGGCGATACCGAGTGAGCGGGTTAACGGGGTTAACTTTTCCAGAACCGCCGTGGCGCCGGTAAAGCCGGGATTGAAGTAGGTGACGTAGCTGGCAAGGGTATCGGAATTATCACGCTCCGGATCCACCGATACAAAATAGATGCGCACGGCCGCGGAGACATCCGGGTCCTCGATTGCATTCACCATGTCGCTCATGGTTTGCAAACTGGCGGGGCAGATATCGGGACAATGGGTGTAACCAAAAAACATCAGGCTCCATTTACCGCTTAACGTCGTCCGGTCCATCACCTTTCCATGGTGATCGATGAGCTCGAATTCGGGCAAGGCTCTAGCCTGCTCACCAAACCAGAGACCCGCCTCCAGTTCGATCGGTTTGTTGCTACTAAGATACCAGGAAATCGAAAATCCGCCGGTCAGGGCGAGTAGTGCTACGATTGCGATACTCGATTTATTCATGGTCGATATGGTGTAAAATCCGCGGCATTATATTTTAACTGGTAGTAAACACAACGTGTCGATTCCGGATTCTTTGCATGTCCTGACCACGATTCGAGATTTCATTCGCTGGGGCAGTAGCGAGTTCCTGCGCAACGAATTGACGTTCGGTCACGGTTTCGCGAGCGCTTTTGACGAAGCCAGGTATCTTATCCTGCATGCCCTGGCCCTGCCGTATGACTGGCCAGATGATTATTTGGACACGGTATTGACTCCCCCTGAACGTGAGCAGGTAATCGACATCTTGCTTTTGCGGGTTAAATCGCGCCAGCCCGCGGCCTACATTACGCGCGAGTCCTGGTTCTGTGGCCTCAAGTTCTATGTCGATGAGCGCGTGCTGGTGCCGCGCTCTCCGATCGCGGAACTAATATCGGATAAATTTGAACCCTGGGTCGATAGCCACCGGGTTCATCGAATTCTCGATCTCTGCAGCGGCAGCGGTTGTATTGCAATTGCCGCGAAGTATCATTTTCCCGACGCCGATGTATTTGCATCGGATCTATCGCTCGACGCGCTCGAAGTCGCGCGGACGAATCTTGAGCTGCATGATCTCGTTGGCGATATAACGCTATATGAATCCGACCTGTTTGACGCGATTCCGCCACAGCAGTTCGACGTCATCGTCTGCAATCCGCCATACGTTGACGCGGTAGATATGGCGAATCTGAGCGATGAATACCACTATGAACCGGAAATAGGTTTGCGCGCGGGTGACGACGGCCTGCTGTTGGTCGATCGAATCCTGGCGGGTGCCGGCGAGTTTCTCAGTGATCATGGCGCGCTCTTTATCGAGGTTGGAAACTCCCAGGCGGCGCTGGAGCGCAAGTTCGATTTTTTACCCATGACCTGGATCGAGTTTGAATTCGGCGGTGGTGGGGTTTGCTGTATTGGTGCAGGCGACCTGAAACAGCAGCAGCCAGCAATAGTCGCCATTGCCAGCTAGCCAGTCAAAGCACTTAATATGAACGCAAAAGTTGATTCCAGGGAAGTCGGTTTGGTCGCGGGACTCAACCTGTTCAATTTTTTTCTGGGCACTCGCGATCTGCATTACGGCTTGTGGGAGGATGACCTGGAAGTATGTATCCAGAACCTGCCCGAGGCGCAGAAACGCTATTCGAGTTTTCTGATCAGTCATATCCCGGAAGCTGTTGAGCGAATCCTGGACGTTGGTTGTGGCGCCGGTGGTGTTGCCACGGAACTGTTGGCACGTAACTACCAGGTTGACGGGGTTTCTCCGAGTCCGTTGTTATCGGAGGCCGCGCAGCAACAGGCTGGCGACGATTTCAAGATTCATCACGGCCGTTTCGAAGAGGTTTCACTTGGCGTCGACGAGAAATTTGACCTGGTATTGTTTAGCGAGAGTTTTCAATACATTACCCTCGACACGGTTCTTGAAAACGCAGGTCGGCTATTGAAACCGGGCGGATATATTCTGATTTGTGACTTCTTCAAGACCAACGCCGTCGGCAGATCGGCGCTCGGCGGCGGACACCCGATTGACAAGTTCATGGCGGTCCTCGAGCAATCGGGCCTGGAGGTATTGGAGGATAAAGATATAACGAAGCAAACCGCACCCAACCTGGATATTGTGAATCAAATGGGACGTGAACTGCTGTTACCAACTTTCGACCTGATCGGTTATGCCTTCGATAGAAACCATCCCTGGTTGTCCAAACTGTTACGTTGGAAGTATCGCAAAAAAATCAAGAAAATAGATCGCAAGTATCGCGGCGGCGAACGCGGCGGCGAAAATTTTACCCGCTACAAGGTTTACCGCCTGCTGCTACTGCGTAAACCGGAGAACTGACCATGGCCTGGTGGGGTAAAGCGCTCGGTGGTGCATTTGGATTCATGATCGGCGGGCCGCTCGGGGCCCTGATGGGCATCGCTTTCGGGCATAGTTTTGATCGTGGGCTGGGCCAGCTCGGTCGCGGCGAATCCGGAGCCGACCAGGAGCGTACCCAGGCCGCATTCTTTACCGCCACCTTCTCGGTGATGGGGTACATCGCCAAGGCGGATGGCAGGGTGACGCAGGACGAGATAAAACTCGCCGAGGCGGTCATGGACCGCCTGGGTTTAAGTGCCGAAATGCGCGCTTCCGCAAAAAAACTGTTCAATGAAGGTAAGGCGAGTGACTTTCCTATCGACGAGGTTATGGAGCAGTTCCGGCGCGAAACGCACCGGCGTACGACCCTGATCCAGATGTTTCTCGAAATTCAGTTACAGGCAGCCTATGCCGATGGTGTCATGCACCCGGCCGAGAAAGAAGTACTGGCCAGGATCTGTGAGCACCTCGGGATTCCCGTCTCGCAGCTGGATCGGCTTGAAGAAATGTTGCGCGCCGGTTTCGGACGCCCCGATTATGATCCCGCGACGGCCAAAACATCGCTTAAGGATGCCTATCGCATGCTGGGTGTCGACGAAAGCGTCAACGATGCCGAGCTCAAGAAGTGTTATCGTCGTTTAATGTCGCAACACCATCCCGATAAACTGGTTGCCAAGGGTCTACCTGAGCAGATGATCGCGGACGCCACTGCAAAAACCCAGCAGATCAAGGCCGCTTACGAACTCATTCGAAAATCCCGCAAGTGATGAAGAAGGTCTATACGCACGAAAATCGGATGATAGTTTTCAACATGAAAAACGTGTTGCAGGGAGAAGGTATAGAAACGGTCGTGGTTAACGAGTTTGCCGCGGGAGGCGCCGGCGATTTGCCCACTTTCGATACCTGGCCCGAGCTGTGGATCGAGGATGAAACCAAGCTCGCGCAGGCCCGGTCAATCGTGCAGGAAATTCTCTCGGATGACGGGAATGCCGCGCGGTTTTGTCGCAAATGCGGTGAGCAAAATGGGGCAGCGTTCCGAGTCTGCTGGAACTGCAGCAACGCGTTGGAATAGCGAGGAACAGGTCGATGAGATACTTGATAGCCAGTTTGATTTTATTGTCGACTCATGGCTACGCGGGCGAGGTCAGTATTCTCGAAGTCACCGTGGAATGCCCCGGCAGTTGCACTTTTTCAGTCACGCTCGAGCATGCCGACCAGGGCTGGAATCACTTCGCCAACCAGTGGGACGTGATGACACTGGATGGCAAGCTGCTGAAATCGCGCGTGTTGCACCATCCGCATGACGATGAACAACCTTTTACCCGCTCGTTGTCCGGCGTAGTGATCCCTGAAGGAACCAAGCAGGTGAAAATACGTGCGCGGGATTCAAAGCACGGCTACAGCAGCAAGGAATTTATTGTCGATATTCCGACGCGCAACTAGTGTTCCTGCCAAAGCAGGCGTAAACCCAGGAAAATCACCACGCCACCGGGAAGCCAGCGCTGCACCAGGGCCGCAAATTTGTCACGGGTGCGCGTCACCCCGACCGTCACACCGCTCGCGGCGAGTACGACGTGAACAAAAGCGCCTGCCGTCATGCCAAGGACTGCAAAAATCCCGGCCCTTAATCCCTGGGCTGCACTTACCGACGACACCAACAGTACCGAAGGCCCCGGTGACAGTTTGACCGCGAGACAGGCAATGATCAGTAAAACGAAATTTTCCGGGTTCATGCTGATGCAGCGAGTGCCTGTGCGCGTGCCTCAACAAAAGCTTTGACCGAGCGCGAAATATCCGTCGGTATGGTGGCCCAGGAGCAAATGCTGACGCGAATCACGTTGCGCTGCTGCCATTGGGTGCCACCAACCCAGCATTCGCCGGATTGTTGAATGTTCTTTATCGTCTCCGCGGTTATCGCGTCACTGCCGCAGGCCACCAGGACCTGGTTGAAGGCGACATCATTAAGAATTTCGAAATCCTGTTGCCCGAGTTCCTCGGCAAATTGCCGGGCGCGCAAATGAAATCCGTAAACCAGGTCGTCGATACCTGATTTGCCCAGGTATTTCAGTGCGGCCCAGAGTTCGCAAACGCGCGCGCGGCGTGACATTTCGGGGGTATGCAACATACCGTCACGATGGTCGCTGTAGACGATATAGGCGCCCGAGGCATGTAACGCGTTGGCCAGGGCGTCTCGATCCCGGCACATGATGACGCCGCTGTCATAGGGCGTATTCAGCGTTTTATGACCATCGAATGACCACGAATCCGCGAGCTCGATGCCCGCGGTCAGGTGTTTCAGGCGCTGACTGGTAGCGGCCCAGAGTCCGAACGCGCCATCAACATGTACCCAGGCGTCGGCTTGTTGGGCTCTGGTGCAAAGGGTCTTAAAGTCGTCGAAGGCACCCGAGTTAACGTTACCGGCCTGCAGGATCAGGATAGTCGACCGATCGAGCTCGGGGACCTTTTCGGTTTCGATGCGACCCTCGGTGTCGGTATCGATCCATTCGACATTGTCGATACCGAATCCGAGCAGTGCGATTGCCTTTGCTACAGTGCCGTGGGCCTGTTTACCGGTAACCACACGCAGTCGTGGCGCGCCCTCGAATCCCTTGCGGTTAATATCCCAGCCCAGGCGCTCAAAATTGCGTTGCCTGGCCGCAGCGAGTCCGCAAAAAATAGACATCGACGAACCGCTGACGTATCCGGCGACACTCGACTCGGGCAGCGCAAACAGTTCACGCAGCCAGCCTTCGGTGATTTCCTCGAGCCGTGATGCAACCGGGGACGACAGGTAGAGCGGCGTATTTTGATCCCAGAAATCGGTGAGCCAGCGCACCGCCAGTGTCGCCGGTATCACGCCGCCATTGACCAGGCCGAAATAGCGCCCGCCGATCTGGGACACACTGGCAGGTGAGCCGAATTCGTGCAGCTGGTGTAAAACCTTGAGGGCATCCCCCGGCTTGTCTGGCAGTGGTTCATCGAAGCGTTCGAGATTTTGGAGCGCCTCGGGGGTTGGGAAAACGTTTCGCTGCAGCGCCTGGTCGGCGTAGCTATAGGCAGCATCGCGTGCTGCGTCGAAGATCGCCTTGTGCTCCATTTCACGGAACATGCGGCTGCGAAGTTCATCACTCATCAAATTAATCCGTTAGCGCCTGTTTTATCCTGGTTTTCAGTGCCGGCAGCAGCTCGTTCTCGAACCAGGGGTTAGCTTTGAGCCAGCGATTATTCCTCGGGCTGGGATGCGGCAAGGGTATCATGTCTGGCCAGTAATCCTGCCAGGACTGCACCAGTTCGGTTAGTGAGCGTGATCCCGAGTCGAAGTGATAGCGATGAGCGTACTGCCCCATGACCAGCGTCAGTTTGATTTGTTTCATTTGGGCGAGTAGTCGCTCGCGCCACTGGATTGCGCATTCGGAACGCGGTGGCAGATCGCCCGATTTACCAGTGCCTGGATAGCAGAACCCCATTGGCAGAATCGCGATTTCGGCCGCATTGTAAAACGTCTCGCGATTGATCCCCATCCAGTCGCGCAGCCGGTCTCCACTGGGATCGTCGAAAGGGATACCGCTTGCGTGAACCTTGCTGCCCGGTGCCTGCCCCGCAACTAGAATCCTGGCAGATTCCGA
>Ga0265303_10001618_pt1 | contig 13893 bp, 19 predicted proteins | sample Helome_2_FD_192494 | JGI IMG/M metagenome (GOLD analysis project Ga0265303, IMG submission 192494) | Marine sediment microbial communities from subtidal zone of North Sea - Hel_20160317 (Illumina Assembly) | ecosystem: Environmental > Aquatic > Marine > Subtidal zone > Sediment ... | reverse complement strand
AGTACCTTGCCAAAACACTTTTTTCATTTCTATTAGGGCTTCCGGATTATAACTGGCAAGTTTCTGAGATAAAATACCAACGTATTCATCCATATCTCTTACAGTTTCAAAAACTCTTGAAAAAAGACCTTTTTCTTTTGCCCAGTAGGCCGTATGCCAATCAGTAGCATCAATAGTAAGTTTACTTACAGCTGCTAAACCTGTTTTACGTTTAACGGCAGGCTCAATAACAAATGGCCCTAAACCAATTGTAAATTCAGATAATTTGATATCCGCATTTTCAGTTGCAAAACAATAATCTGTAGCCGCTATGATTCCAACGCCACCCCCAACAGCTTTTCCTTGTACCCTACCAATTATCAGTTTTGGGCATTTACGCATCGTATTGATCAAATTAGCAAAACCTAAAAAGAATTTTTTTCCTTCTTCTATATTAGAAATAGCTAATAATTCATCAAAAAAGGCACCGGCACAAAATGCTCGATCTCCTTCACTTTGTAAAATAATAATGCTCACTGTATCATCAATAGCTAAACGATTGATATTTTCAATCAATCTATTGAGTAAAGGAGTTGGAAACGAATTGCTTGCCGGGTGATAAAATGTTATGGTAGCAATTGCTTCTCTGATGCTAGTAAGTACATTTCCGTTGTTCATTATTTTAAATCTTGTAGTACTGCTGCATTTGAAGTTACAGTTCTGTCAATTTTTCTCATTAAACCTTGTAATACTTTACCTGGACCGACTTCAGTAAACTCCGTTGCGCCATCAATAATCATTTGTTGTATTGATTGAGTCCAAAGCACAGGAGCCGTTAATTGTGCCATTAAATTCTTTTTAATTTCACCAGCGTTATTTACAGCCTTGGAAGTTACGTTCTGATAAATTGGACATATAGGCTCATTGAAGGTTGTATTTTCAATGGCTGTTGCTAATTCTTCTCTGGCAGGTTCCATTAATGGTGAATGAAAGGCACCTCCAACCGGTAATACCACGGTCATTTTTGCTCCTTCCTGTTTTAAAGACTCACATGCTTTATTAATAGCTTCAATTTCTCCGGAAATAACAAGCTGGCCGGGGCAATTATAATTAGCTGGAACTACAATTCCATCTGTCGTTCCACAAACCCTTTCGACAATATTATCTTCTAAACCTATGATGGCAGCCATAGTAGAGGATTGTAATTCACAAGCTTTTTGCATTGCTAATGCACGTTGAGATACCAGTCTCAAACCATCTTCAAACGATAAAACACTATTAGCAACTAAAGCAGAAAACTCCCCCAAGGAATGTCCTGCAACCATTTGTGGGATGAAAGAATCGCCTAATGTTTTAGCAAGCGCCACTGAATGTAAAAAAATGGCAGGTTGTGTTACTTTAGTTTCTTTTAATTGCTCAACAGTTCCTTCAAACATGACATCGGTGATTGGAAATCCTAATATGTCATTGGCTTTTTCAAAAAATTCTTGTGCAATAGTTGATTTTTCGTAAAGGTCTAAACCCATTCCTGAAAATTGGGCTCCTTGTCCGGGAAATATGTACGCGCGCATAGTTAGTTTAATTAGTTGTTGCGTTGCAAAAATAGAAAATTTGTGTCTAACTATTATTTTATACTTTAGTAACTTGTTAACTTTATGAAAGCATCAAAAAAATTACTGGCGTATAAAATCTATTTGACTTTAGCGGCACTATTTATAACCTCTTTAGTAGTTTCAAATTTAATTTTCCAGAAGTTTTTTTCTTGGGATTTTTTTGGGATATATACCTTTGAAATATCGGTTGGAATATTACCATATCCATTAACTTTTTTAGTAACTGATTTAATATCAGAAATATTTGGAAAGAAAAAAGCGAATCAGGTAGTTATAGCCGGTATTTTTGCGTCCTTTTTCTCGCTATTAATCATATATGTTTCAGATGTTGTTACTGCTACATCATGGTCACCAGTAAATGATGAGGTTTTTTCAAATGTTTTCGGATTATCAATAATTGCAGTTTTTTCATCGATGATAGCATATTTGTTAGCTCAGTTTGTCGATATTCGAATTTATCATTATTGGAAAAGGTTGACCAAAGGAAAACACCTTTGGTTACGCAATAATTTTTCTACAGTTACCTCTCAGTTTTTAGATACATTTTCTGTATTATTTTTATTGTGTTCTTTTGGAGTGATTGAATGGAAATTGTTTACTGTTCTTTTGCTTAATGGATTTTTGTTTAAAGTGATGGTGGCTTTTTTAGACACTCCAATTTTATATCTAGCAGTATATTATATGAGAAAACTATTTAATTTAGAAGTCGGAGAGGAGATCGATCTGGATTCTTAAGAGATACCGTTTTTAATAGCATAAATAACTAATCCAACCCTATTCTTTACACCTAGTTTTTTGAAGAGTTGCTCTCGATAGCCATCAATTGTTTTAGGACTTAAATTCATTACACTGGCTACTTCTTTATAGGTCATTTCTGTGCTTGCTAATTTTAAAAATTCAACTTCTCTTTCCTGAAGTTCAATTTTAGTTTTCTTTTTGGATTCTATGTGTAAAGAATTTACCAAAGTATTAGATACTCGTTTTGTATGGTAAAATCCTTCTTCAAGGACACTATATAATGCTTCCAACAAAATATCAGGATGGATATCCTTCAATAGATATCCCTTAGCGCCATTTCTTATCATTTTTAAAATAGAATTTTCATCGTCATCCATGGATAACGCTAACACTTTTATATTAGGATAGTTTTTGTTTAACCAATAAGTTGTTTCAGCTCCATCCATAATAGGCATATTCATATCCATCAAGGCAATTTCAGGTAATTTAGTAGTATTCTTAAGTTCTTCAATAAAAGCCTTCCCGTTATTAGCCTGATGCGTGACAGCAAAATCTTTAAATGTATCGATTAAACTCTTCAGTGATTGTGCGAAAAGCATATGATCGTCGATGATGGCAATAGAATGATTACTCATTTTTTATAAATAAGGGATAAGTTAAAGTTAATGAAACTCCTTTATTTTTTACAGGTTTTAAAGTAAATTCTGTGTTTATCAATTTGGCCCTACTTTTCATATTCAATAATCCGGAACCTTTTTTTATCTTATTTATATCAAATCCAACTCCAAAATCCTGAGCTATAATGACAAGATTTTTTGGTGTATAGGTTAACGAAATATCTAATTTGGAAGTTTTGGAATGTTTTACCGAATTTGATAAAAACTCTTGCAAAATCCTGAATAAAATAATCTCATCTTTTTGATTGATCGCAACTGAATCTCCAACAATGTTAAAAACAGCATCAATAAAATTCAATCTGTTAAATCTATCAATTTCTATTTGAATAGCTTCTTCTAATCCTATATTTTTAACAACCTCTGGATTCAATAACTTTGATAAGGTTCTTAATTCCTGCAAGCTTTTTGAAATTAATTTCCCGGTTTCATCAACTAATATTTTTTGATTTTCGGCTAAATCGGGTTGTAATATATTTAATTGCAACTTGGCAACTGAAAGCAACTGCCCAACATTGTCATGTAACTCCCAACTAATATTTTGCAAGGTCTGTTCCTGCGTTTCTAATTGTGATTTAATAATCTCTTCTTCAAAACGTTGTTCAGCTTCTTTTTGCTTGAATAAAAATTTTACCTTTCTATTTTGAAAAATGCTAAAAATTACAATGATAACAACAATCAATAATACAATAGTCAGGGTTGTTATTAAAATAACAATTGTAGTACCTTCTTGTTCCATAATGAGATTACTAATTTAAGAAAGATAACTATTGACTAGTAAATTCAGACAATTTATTTTTAATAATCTCACGTAATGTTTTATTATCTAACAATAATTTATTTTTAATATGTTGAAAAACACTAATTAGCACTATCGTAGAAATGGCAAAAACCAATACTACAATCGTGCTTATTATGATGATTAATGTTACTCCTTCTTGCTCCATATAAAACCAAATGTAAACGTTAAATACATTGCTAATGCCAAAATTGTATTTATTAAGAATAAATTGTGAACGGTAGGTAACAAAAACCTATTCCATTTTAAAGCAAAAGGAATTGTTCCTGAATAATATAACAACAAACCAACACTGATCCAAAATTGCAAAGTTTTATGAAAAACAATTATTTTATCTGATTTTAGTAATTCAATAAAATAGAAAATAACCGTTATAATTAGAAAAATAGAACCTGCAATTTTTGGTGATTCTGACATTTCAAAAACAAAATTTTGAATAAAAGACCAGTTAATAATCAATATAAAAATATAGCAAATGGCAAAAATCTTAATCCATAATTGATATATTTTGGTTTTTAATGACTTTAAATAGATAAAAAAAAGGGTTAAAAAAGTTACAGGTCTTAACAAATTATAAAACCATAAGTTGTAATGAACCCCTTTTTCATTAAAAAAGCCTAACATATCATTTATGCTTGCAAACCAAGCGATAAATTCTGTTAATGTGATATACCATAACAAATACAATAAATACTTTAGAACAGTATGTTTATATTTATAAAAATATATTGCGCCCACTATAGAAGCTAATAGCTCTGAAAAAGGAACAAAATATCTTAATGTTTCTGATGATATATCCATGTTATTTTATTGGCCCGGAGGGTTTGGAACTCCTTCATTTAATAATAATCCTTCATCTTCATCAATTAGAGTAAAGAAACCTGCTTTTTCGGTAGTTCGATTCGCTTTAGTTTCATAAATTTCTTTAAGTATCTCATTTAAAAGAATTACTTTCCCATCTTTGTCTAAAGTATAACCAGATTCCAGATCATTAGTTTTGGTTGGAGCTATGAAGAAGTTTTGATGATTTTTTTTCTTTCCTTCTGATTTTTCGGATTCTACAGTAAAGTAGAATTGTATTCCTTTAGGGTCAACACCAGCTTCTTTAGATTTTTCTTCGACATAAATCAAATATTGTTTTAAGGTTTCAATATCGAACCATACAGTTCGAGAATCACTAAAGTCTTTTCCGTATTTAGTTTGGAGTGTATCTTTTAAAATTTTAACACGATTTTTCCCGTAATCTTTATATGCTTTAACAGCATCTTTGAGCGGGATAATTTGTGATACCATTTTCGCTCTATCTTTTTCATTGACTTCGAAATATTTTTGAGATTCTTGACAAGAAAAGAACACGAATGCAAATAGGGTGCATGATAAAAAGGTCATGCTTAATTTTGTAGTTTTAAAATTGAAAATTTTCATGATTAAATGGTTTATAATTAGATATATGCAAAGTACTAATAAATAATAGTATCTAAAAAGGGGATTTTTCCCCTATTTTAATAAGGAAAAACCCCCATAAAATTGAGGTTTTTTCCTCTTGATTTCAATTGATTTATGTACCAAATTTGTAGTAGTGATAATTGAATGAGAAATTCAAAGAATGTGTAAGTAAAAAATTAATCTCCATTCTCCTCTATATATTGGGGCTAATTCGTTGGGAAAGTTGCTATGAAAAAAATACTGCTTACAGTCTTTGAATTCCTCATTCATTGATTTAAAAATTTAGTTGTTTGCTGAGCAAGAAATGCAAATATACCCTTACAAAGGTATTGTTGCGAAGTATGATAATCAGTACCTTTATTAAAAACAATATATGATTACTAAATCAAAACGGAATGATCTGGATGAATTTATGAAAGAGATTTCTAAATCATATTCTCAAACATCAGTTGATAATAATTATATTTTAAGCAATGGCATTAACTGTTGTGATTGTATCTATATAGTAGATTTTAGCAAAAATGAAATTACTTATAAGAATGGATTTAAAAATTTATTGGGCTATGAAAATGAGGATATTACCCTTGATTTTTTATCAAGTAAAATTCATGAAGAAGATATAGAAACTGTTAACAAGATCAGGATCGCTGCAGCTACATTTGGTTTAAAAAATCCCAATAAAAAATGTGATTATAAGTTGTCATTAACATATAGAGTGAAAAAAAATGATGATACATATGCCAATATATTAAACCAAACAACTATATATGAAGCCGATGAAAATGGCAGATTAATTAGTGTTTTGAATAGACTAACAGGTATTACATTTATAAGTAACCTGAATAATGTGCAATGGACGGTTGAAGGTAACGATATAGACACTAAAGCCTTTAAAAAAGAAGTATATAAAGAATATCAAAGTTTTTTTTCGAATAGAGAGCTGGAAGTAATCAATAAAATTGCTGATGGATTTACAAATAAAATAATTGCTAAAAAACTCAATATAAGTGAACATACCGTTGCTACACACAGAAAACGAATTTTAAAAAAATCGAATTGCCATAATTCTAAGGAGTTGATTTTGTTCTGTTCTAAGAATGGTATTTTGTAATTTTCTAATATTAAAATTACCCAATGCAGGGTATTGCGCCGCCATTATATATAATATAAATTTGCAATGGGAAATTGGGTTAGTTGGAAAATTGCTATGAAAAAGTTTACTTACTAACTCAATAATTGTCTTAGGTATTTATATTTAAACGCACAACATATCCTTCACTACTGCGAACATTAAATACCACACCATCTTCGAAAATGAGATATTGACCCTTAATACCTTTTAATAGACCTTTAAAAATTGGAGTTTTATCAAGATTTAGGCTTTTTAATTTAATCGGATATTGAAATACTGGAAACTCGATATGTGTTTCTCTCGAATTATTTTCTAAAAAATAAGGTTTTGTCTCTTCAGGGATATGTTTAGACAGTTTTTCTTTTTCGGCAATAAGATCTACATCAATAATATCATTTGTTAACATCTTTCGCCAATTTGTTTTATCAGACACAAATTCTTTCAAGGCCACTTCTGTAATCCCAGCTAAATAACGATTTGGTACTTCAACAATTTCAATAGCTTCATGAGCGCCTTGATCAATCCAACGTGTAGGGATTTGATCTTTTCTGGTTACGCCAACTTTTACATTACTTGAATTTGCCAAATAAACAATATGAGGTTGTAGTTGCATTTTTTTTTCAAATGCTAAATCTCTATCTTCTTTGTCAAGATGGGCTTTACTTAATTCCGGACGCATGATCCAATCAGCAGCTTGTGGTATTTCAAAAAAACAACTCTTACAAAATCCTTGTCTAAAAATGGGTTTATCCAAATGGCAATTCAAACATTCATATTTTAAAAAAGAAATTTCCAGATTCTTATCTAATACTTGATTTAAATTGATAAAATCATCCTCTAAAATCAAGTAATACTGAACAGGAGGGCCTATTTCAGTTCTCATTTTTTTTAATACACCTTGATAATTCATTTTTAATTTTATTTGCTGATAACTCTAATTGTTTTCTTAACTTTTTCAGCTATTTGCCTCGCTATATTAATATCCTTATGAGCAATAGTTACATGTCCCATTTTACGAAAAGGTTTTGTTATTTTTTTTCCATAAATATGAGGCGTTATCCCCTTCATATTTAAAATGGTCTCAATATTTTCGTATACGACCTCTCCGGTGAAACCTTCTTCACCAACCAAATTTACCATTACACCACCAACTTTACTTTCAGTATTACCAAGAGGTAAATTTAAAATTGCACGTATATGTTGCTCAAATTGATTGGTATATGAGGCTTCTATGCTGTAATGACCACTATTATGAGTTCTTGGAGCTACTTCATTTACTAATATTTCATCATTATGAGTCAAAAAGAGTTCAACTGCTAATATACCCACATGATTGAATGCTTCTGAAGTTTTTAATGCGATAATTTCGGCTTTTTTTGCAATTTCTTCAGATATTCGGGCCGGGCAAATCACATACTCTACTTGATTGGCATCCGAATGAAATTCCATTTCAACAACAGGATATGTTTTTAGTTCGCCATTAACGTTTCTTGCAACAATAACGGCCAATTCATTTTTAAAATCAATGAGCTCTTCAACTATACATTCAACATTGGGTAAGTTTTCAAGATCATTATTTGATTTTACTACTTTTACGCCTGTGCCATCATATCCAAATCTGGCTTTTTTCCATACAAATGGAAATGTCAGTGTTTCATTTTTTACCGCTGTAGCAATTTCATGTATATATGTAAAACAAGAGAAAGGAGCAGTAGGGATATTATGATCTGTATAAAATAATTTTTGTGTTGCTTTGTTTTGAATAATTTTAAGTGTTCTAGAAGACGGGTAAACATTAATTCCTTCTTTTTCTAATTTTTCTAAAGCGTCAACATTTACATTTTCTATTTCTACAGTTAAAGTATCAACTTTTTTTCCGAATTTGTATACAGTATCAAAATCTAATAAACTGCCTTGATGAAATTCATTACAAATAGCAGCACAAGGAGCATCTTTTGCTGCATCTAACACGCAGGTATAAATGTCAAATTTTTGAGTTTCTGCGAGTAACATTTTACCAAGCTGACCACCACCAAGAATCCCTAATTTAAAATCTGAAGAAAAATAATTTATCACTTAAGTTGCTTTGATACAAAAGTAAACATCTTCGGTAAAAGGTCTCTAAAAATTAGTAATAATTAAAGAGTTACCACTTTTTATTACTCTGTACTGCTTGGCCGGAAATTGGGTTCCGCTTTGGGGAGCTCCACCAAGAGCAAGAGCAAATTTGGTATCATCACAAGTACATGTCATGGTTAGACCATCTTCAATGATCATTTTGGTACATGCGGATGGTTGTAAATGTGGACAAGCCAGATCATAGGCCAGATAGTTGTCTATACTTGCATGATATACTACTATTCCCTTAATTCCACCTAATATTTCCACCCATCCACCAACAGCTAATAACGCATTATTAGAAGGGTTATTTAAATTGACCTCCTCATTAACTGGAAAATTGGGTAAAATAGTATTTGGATCATCTGTATTACTGCAAGACAATAGCCCGAAAAAAAGTATAATTACATGTATTTTTTTCATTCAATATTATTTTGGTGCAAGGTACAAATAAGGATCAAATTATAAATATTTTGTACATTTGCATTCACGATCTCACCTCAATATACTTTTTAGGATGGGATTTTTGCTTTTTATTTAAAAGATAAAGTTATGAGTAAGATTTCATATTACACTGCTGAAGGATTAAAAAAATTAAAAGAGGAGTTAGAACATTTAGAACATGTAGAACGACCAAGAGTAACCAACGCTATCTCCGAAGCAAGAGATAAAGGTGATTTGAGTGAAAATGCTGAATACCATGCTGCAAAAGAAGAGCAATCATTATTAGAATTTAAAATTGCTCAATTAAAAAATGTAGTTGCTTCTGCAAGGATCATTGACGAATCACAATTAGATTTGTCTAAGGTGTTGGCATTGTCAACAGTTAAAATTAAGAATACGGTCAATAAAATGGAATTTAAATATACATTGGTAGCTGATTCTGAATCTGACTTTAAATTGGGTAAAATATCTGTAAATTCACCAATCGGCAAAGGATTGTTAGGGAAGGCTGTTGGTGATATCGCTGAAATAAATGCCCCAAATGGAGTAATGAAATTTGAAATTTTAGAAATAACTAGAGAATAGAAAATGAGTTCAATATTTACTAAAATAATTAATGGAGAAATTCCTTGTTATAAAATAGCTGAGAATGATGACTTTTTTGCTTTTTTAGACATCAATCCCAATGCGAAGGGGCATACTTTGGTTGTTCCTAAAAAAGAAGTAAATAAATTGTTTGATTTAGACGATAAGACTTATTTAGGATTAATGAACTTTTCAAAGAAAGTAGCCTTAGCAATTGAAAAATCAGTGTCGTGCAATAGAGTTGGTATGACTATTATTGGTTTAGAAGTACCGCATGTACATGTACACCTCATACCGCTGAATTCGATGAATGATATTGATTTTAAACACAAAGTGAATTTGAATGAAGAAGAGTTTAAAGCAATTGCCAATAAAATATCGAGTCTTTTATAAGTTTAAGAACTTTACATTTCATTGAGTAATACGCTCATCGTTGTACCGGTGCCATTATCTGATTTTTCAACATAAATTTTACCCTTGTGATAATCTTCAACGATTCTTTTGGTGAGTGATAACCCTAACCCCCAACCACGTCTTTTAGTTGTATAACCCGGTTCGAAGATCTTTTTGTACAGATTTTTTGAAATACCTTTACCTGTATCTGATACTAAAACTTGCACATATTTACCTTCTTTTGATTGTACCTTTATTCTAATAGTCCCTTTACCATCCATGGCATCAATAGCATTTTTTACAAGATTTTCTATAACCCAACTATATAATTGCTGATTAATCATGGCATATACATTCGTGTCTTCATCAGTATCGAAATGAAAATCTATTAGTTTAGAAGCGCGGGAAGCATAATAATCAAAAGATTTTTTAGTTTCAATTACAATATTATGTCTGGTTAGTTTTGGTACAGAACCAATTTTTGAAAACCTATCTGCAATAGTGTTTAGGCGTTCAATATCCTTTTCAATTTCCACCACTGTTTTTTCATCGGTTTTATCTAACCTAAGAATTTCAACCCATCCTAATAACGATGATAAAGGTGTACCGATCTGATGTGCCGTTTCTTTTGCCATACCGGCCCAAAGTTTGTTTTGATCGGCTATTTTATTGGATTTAAAAACTAAATAAATAATAGTTCCAAAGAGTAATAAAATAAGTAATAATGCTATTGGATAATATTGAAGTTTATTTAAAATATCAGAATCTCTGTAATATATTGATTCTTTTACGGTAGTTCCTCCTATTTCATAGGACACTATTAATGGTTTATTCTCACTCTTCATTTTGGCTAGTTGCTTGGTGAGATACATTCTTTCTTGATGAGGTAATCCATCATATGATAAATCTCCTCTATCAAAAGCCAAATTTAACCAACGGGTAATTTTATCTTCTTCATTGGTAACAATCATTGGGATATTTTTGTTACTCTGAATAATTTTATCTTCTAATTGAATATCAACATCAAGATCTGCTGAACTCATATTTTTATAGGCAGCTGCCAGCACCTCCATTTTTTGACGCTCTCCTTTTTTAAATTTTTGAAAGAAAATATTGGTATTCCATAAAATAAGTGCAACCAGCAAAAAAGCGGCGGTTATTAGTATCCAACGAAGTGCATTCTTATTTAAGGGGAGGTTCATTATAACAAATATAAAATTATATGTACATATAACTAAAAAAATTATGTCTTATTATGTTTACTAATTAAGTATTTTTGTAATAGAAATTAAATTATACATGTTAACATTAGATCCAAAAGAAATTTCTACGGCTAAACTGCATAGTTATTTGTTGAGTGCTGTTGCTCCAAGACCTATCGCTTTTGCAAGTACTATTGATAAAAATGGCAATCCAAATTTATCTCCATTTAGCTTTTTCAATGTATTTAGTGCTAACCCACCAGTTATGATTTTCTCCCCGGCTCGAAGAGTAAGGGATAATACTTCCAAACATACTTTAGAAAATATTAATGAGGTTAAAGAAGTGGTTATAAATGTTGTGAATCATGATATGGTGCAACAAATGTCATTATCAAGTACTGAATATCCAAAAGATGTTAATGAATTTGAAAAAGCCGGGTTTACAATGATACCATCTGAAGCTATAAAACCTTTTAGAGTTGCAGAGTCACCAGTACAATTTGAATGTGCAGTAAGAGAAGTAATTGAATTGGGAAAAGAAGGTGGAGCTGGCAATTTAATTATTTGTGAGGTGCTAAAAATGCATATTAGCAAGGACGTGTTAGATGAAAATAATGTTATAGTTCAAGAAAAACTAGATTTGGTTGCAAGGGCAGGGGGGAGTTACTATTCCAGGGCGAAGAGAGGTTTTTTTGAAATACCAAAACCATTGACTTCTCTTGGTATAGGAGTAGATCAAATTCCGGAGATAATTAGAAATAGTAGTGTTCTTACGGGTAATAATTTAGGGTTACTTGGTAATGTGGAAGTGTTGCCTAACCAATTAGATGTTGATAACTTTGGTAAGGATAATCCAAAATATATAGGGTTAAAAACTCAGGAAAAACATAAATTTGCGCAACAATTTTTAGAAAATAACGATGTAGAAAGTGCCTGGAAGGTACTTTTAATAAAATAATTAATATAGAATGGAAATTACAGGAAAAATTAAGAAGATTGATGAAACCAAATCATATGGAACTAGCGGATTCAAAAAACGTGAATTGGTAGTTACTACAGATGAGCAATACCCTCAAATGTTGTTAGTTGAATTTGTACAAGATAAATGTGATTTATTAAATAATTACAACGTTGGTGAAGATGTAAAAGTTAGTATTAATTTACGTGGTCGTGAATGGGTGAACCCTGAAGGGGAAGCTAAATATTTTAATGCTATCCAAGGATGGAGAATTGAAAAGTTAGAAACGGGCGCACCTACTGAAATACCACCAATAGAGGCAGTTGATGCTTTTGAACCAGCTGATAATGTTACAGATGAGGAGCCAGATGATTTACCTTTCTAAGTAAATGAAAAATAAATTTTACAGCCTTTTAGGAAATACCTAAGAGGCTTTTTCTTTATATTTAATATATGATTTTCTTATCTGACAACATATGGTTTCCTCCTGTTTCATGCGCCACAACAGACGGAATGATTGCCATTGGGGGAGACTTATCAATAGAGCGATTATTGTTGGCATATAGAAGCGGTATTTTTCCTTGGTATAATGAGGGAGAACCAATTGTATGGTATAGCCCTGATCCAAGAATGGTATTATTTCCTGAGAAATTAAAAGTATCTAAAAGTATGCGGCAACTAATCAATAAAAATATATTTAAAGTTACTGTCAATACTCATTTTAGTGAAGTTATTGCCAATTGTAAAATAATGAACAGAAATGATCAACTTGGTACCTGGATAACAGACGAGATGCAAAAAGCTTATATTAAACTACACGAATTTGGGGTTGCTAAATCAGTTGAGGTTTGGCTGGATAATAAACTTGTAGGAGGCTTATATGGAATTGATCTAGGTACAGTTTTTTGTGGAGAAAGCATGTTTAGCCATGTCTCTAATGCTTCTAAAATTGCCTTTATATATCTAGTTGAAAAATTGAAAAATGAGAATTATAGTTTGATTGATTGTCAAGTATACACTAGTCATTTAGAAAGTTTAGGAGCTGAAGAAATTCCAAGATCAGAATTTTTAAAGTATCTTTGAATTGAAAATATTTTGTCATGAATATTAAAAACGCACAGATAGTTGTAGACCATTGGATCAAAGAGCATGGTGTTCGTTATTTTAATGAATTGACCAATATGGCTCAACTAACGGAAGAGGTTGGTGAAGTGGCTCGGATTATTGCACGCCGATATGGCGAGCAGAGTGAAAAAGAGAGCGATAAAAATAAAGATCTAGGTGAAGAACTTGCAGATGTATTATTTGTAGTTTTATGTTTAGCAAATCAAACAGGGGTTGATCTACAGCAATCTTTTGATCAAAAAATGGATGTTAAAACTAAGCGTGACCATGATCGTCATCATAACAATAAAAAATTAAAATAATGACATTTTTAGAGAAAGCACAAACCAGTATTTTTTGGAGAAATGTAGTGAAAATATCTAGTATGTTTGTCATCATTATCGTCATAATCTCATTACTGTTCAATAGCTTTTCATCAATTATTAATTTTGATGTTGAGGCAATCAATTCTCAAAACTTTACCGAGGGTAAGTGGGTGAATTTTATCATTCCTAAGTTAGTCATAGGTCTACTATATGGTATGTGGGTAACCAATAGAAATATGAAATAATAAAGAGACTATTTTTTAGCCTCTTATTTTTTAATCTAATTGAATAAGATCGATACTACTTGCTTTTACTTTTTTATTCAACTCTGCCACATCATTTTTAAATAATTGATAGAGATTGCCCAACTCCGTATCTATGT
>Ga0265303_10001617_pt1 | contig 13897 bp, 8 predicted proteins | sample Helome_2_FD_192494 | JGI IMG/M metagenome (GOLD analysis project Ga0265303, IMG submission 192494) | Marine sediment microbial communities from subtidal zone of North Sea - Hel_20160317 (Illumina Assembly) | ecosystem: Environmental > Aquatic > Marine > Subtidal zone > Sediment ... | reverse complement strand
ATCTGCCTGCACGTCTACTCGGGTGGTCAGGGGGTGTGGGACGACCGCAACCAGATCGCCAAGATCCTCGACATCGAACCCCGCACGGTCACCGTCGAACTCGTGTCCAACGGCGGTGCCTTCGGCGGCAAGGAGGACATGTCGAACCAGGGACAGACGGCTCTTGCCGCCCACTTGCTCCAGCAACCGGTTTCCTGCACGCTGACGCGCGAGCAATCGTTCCGCATCCATGCCAAGCGGCACCCGATCCGCATCGAGGTGTGGGCTGGTTGTGACGCCGATGGCGCGCTCACCGCACTTCGGTCACGAATGATCGGTGATTCGGGTCCGTACGCCTCAGTCGGCATGAAGGTGCTCGAGCGGGCGGCCGGTCACATGAGCGGCCCGTACTCCGTCCCGAACATCGATGTGGAGGCGCTTGCCGTTCGCACCAACAACCCAGTCGGCGGAGCCTTCCGCGGTTTCGGCGCCAACCAGGCACAGTTCGCCATGGAAGGCATCATGGATCGCCTTGCATCTGCGGTCGGTATCAGCGGCTGGGAGATGCGATCTCGAAATATCGTCACGCCAGGCGCCGAATGGGGGCCGGGGCAGATCATGGACGATGGCTCGCGCGGCATCCGCGAGTGCCTCGATGCCATCAAGGCGCCGTACGACGAGGCCAGGTCGGCGGGCAAGGCCGTCGGCCTCGGGCTCGGCATCAAGAACTCCGGCCTCGGCAACGGTTTCGTCGAGATCTCAAAGGCCGTCATCAGGTTCAGGGACGACGGAAGGGTCGAGGTTCGCCACTGCTGGACCGAGATGGGTCAGGGCGTCCACAACGTGGCGCTCCAGGTCGCAGCGCAGGAACTCTCCATAGACCCGGACCGCATCGATGTCATCGTGGATACGACATTGGAACTCGGTGCTGGCCAGACCACGGGTTCCCGTGGGACGATCATGGCCGCCGGTGGGGTTGCAGACGCCTGCAAGAGTGCCACTGCAGGTGGGTGTGAGGTCGGCGTTGACTACGAAGGTGAGTATCGCGTCGACTGGACGAACTCGCTTGAGGAAGGACTGGAGCACCCGATCATCCACTCGGCATTCGGCTACGCGGCCCAGCTCGTGATCGCCGACCCGGACACCGGCGACATCGAGAAGGTGATTGCAGCCCATGACGTCGGCAAGGCTGTGAACCCCACGCTCGTCGAGGGACAGATCGAAGGCGCCGTGCACATGGGGCTCGGATACGCCTTGACCGAGGAGTTCCCCACCGACAGCGACGCACGGCCAACCAAGCAGAACCTACGTTCGCTCGGCATCATCCGACCGAAAGACATGCCGGACGTTGAGACGATCATTGTCGAGGTGCCCCAGCCCGGCGCACCGTACGGCGTCAAGGGTGTCGGAGAGATCGGTTTGGTCCCGACAGCAGGTGCCGTCGCCGCAGCACTTCACGAGGTCGACGGCAAGTGGCGGACACGCACCCCGATGGGTGTTCATCAACCCGTCGAGCGGTGATCAGGACGAGACCCCGAGACGCGTAGCATGGAATCAACGGCGCAAGGAGCGACGGTATGACGGCAGTGACCCCAGGACTCGTGTGTGCGCATCACCACCTGTACTCCGAGCTGGCACGAGGGATGCCCCCTCCTCCCGAAACCGCCACCAACTTCCAGGAGATCCTCGAACAGATCTGGTGGCGCCTCGACTCCGCCCTCGACCTCGAGATGCTCGAGTGGTCTGCAAAGCTCGGCGCCCTCGAAGCGCTCGAATCGGGAACCACGGCGATCATCGATCACAACGAGACGCCGAACGCGATCGAAGGCTCCCTGTCTGTGATTGCGGATGCCTGTGCAGAGGTTGGTGTTCGTGTGGTGCCGGCCTATGGCATCACCGATCGACACGGCGCGGACGGCGCTCAACGAGGACTCGAAGAGAACCGCCGGTTCCTGGCAGAGGGCGGGAATGGCCTGGTCGGTGTCCACGCATCGTTCACCTGCAGTGATGACAGCCTGCATGCGGCTGCTGGCCTCGCAGACGAGTTCGGCGTCGGCGTTCACATCCACGTGGCGGAAGGACCAGGGGACATGGACGCCCCCAAACTGCTCGCAGGCCTCACGAACGACAAGTGGCTGCTCAGTCACTGCGTCTACCTCCCGGATGATCATGGCCTGGACGGGACGATCCTGCACAACCCGAGATCCAACCTCAACAACGGTGTCGGATACGCCAATCCGGCGCGGTTCACGAACCCCGTCGCCCTGGGCACGGACGGCATCGGAGCCAACATGATCGAGTCGTTCCGCCTCGCCTACGTGATGCAGCGGTCCGTCGACGTCACGGCGGGACCGGATCCGGCGTGGGGTTGGCTCATGACCGGCCTCGATCTCGTCCCCGGAGCCGCCAACGACCAAGTCACATGGTCGTACGACCCGATGGACCCATGGCACATCGCCTTCACAGCAGGGATCCATCCCGTCGAGGTGAAGGTCGGAGGCGAGGTCGTCTACGCCGATGGTGCACCGACGAGGGTCGACGCACAAGAGATCAGAGCCAAGGCGCGCGAACAAGCAGCACGCCTCCACGCACGCCTGTAGCCGAGAGGAGACTCGATGTCCGACCGTTTCCAGCCCATCTCGATGGAACAGCTCACTACGTGGGTGTTCACCGAACTCGAGGAGAAGGACTCCATCTTCGGCATGCCGCGTCGATCCTTCTTCGAGCCATCCGACGACGACCGCTTCAAGCAGCCGAACTACGGCCAGATGCTGGAGACCCCATTCGGCGTCGCCGCGGGCCCGCACACACAGATGGCGCAGAACATCATCGTTTCGTGGCTCGTTGGGGCACGGTTCCTCGAACTCAAGACCGTCCAGACCCTCGACGAACTCGACGTGAACAAGCCGTGCATCGACCTCGAGGACGAGGGCTACAACGTCGAGTGGTCGCAGGAGCTGAAGGTGCATCAGTCGTTCGACGAGTACCTGCGCGCTTGGGTGCTGATCCACGCCCTGCACCACAAGCTCGGCTTCCCAGGCGACTCGCCAGGAATGATCTTCAATATGAGCGTGGGCTACAACCTCGAAGGAATTCAGAACCCGAACGTCCAGTGGTATCTCGACGTCATGGCTGATGCATCCGAGTACCTCAGCGGGTACATCGATGTCGTCGCCGATTGGTATCCTGCCGTGCGCGACATCGACATCCCGGCAAGGCTGTCCAACACGATCACGCTCTCGACCATGCACGGTTGCCCTCCCGATGAGATCGAGGCAATCACCAGCTACCTGATGCGCGATCGAGGCATCCACACCTCGGTCAAGGTCAACCCCACCCTCCTCGGTCCGGCCGAGGTTCGGTCGATCATCAACGATGAACTCGGGTACACGGACATCGTCATCCCGGACGAGGCGTTCGGCCATGACCTCAAGTACGAGGACGCCATTCCAATGTTCCGACGCCTTCAGGCGCTCGCGTACGAGAAGGGGCTGACGTTCGGGCTCAAACTGTCGAACACGCTCGAGGTCGAGAACCACCGCCCGACATTCCCTGACGACGAGATGATGTACATGTCTGGCCGAGCCCTCCATGCCGTCACGGTCAACCTGGCGTTGAAGCTGTCAAACGAGTTCGACGGCAAACTCCTCCTGTCCTTCGCAGGCGGAGCTGACGCTTTCAATGTTTCTGATCTCATGCGCTCTGGCATGGCCACGATCACGGTGTGTTCAGATCTGTTGAAGACCGGCGGCTATCTGCGCTTCCCGCAGTACATCGAGGAACTCGATGCCAACATGGAGAAGGTTCGCGCAGCCAACCTCGCCGAGTTCTCAGCCGATGCGCTCGATGATCTGCGCATCTACGCCACCGAGGTTCGCAAGGAGTGGAGGTACAAGAAGCACAGTTTCCGGACCCACCAGTCCAAGACCGACAGGAAGCTCGGTTTGTTCGACTGCATCGAGGCCCCGTGTGTGGACGAATGCCCGGTCGACCAGGACGTACCTGCATACATGCGGGCTGTACGCGAGGGTCGATTCGACGATGCGGTAGACATCACAAGGACAGACAACCCGGTCTCGGCGATCCTCGGCAGGGTGTGCGATCACCTCTGTGAGACGACGTGTATCCGCACGCATCTCGATCAGCCGCTCGCCATCCGCGAAATGAAGCGTTTCATCATGTCCCACGAATCGAACCCCACCCTCCCGAAGCTCAAGGAACGCACCACGGACAAGGTCGCCATCATCGGAGCAGGACCCGCTGGCATCGCAGCCGCACGGGACCTCGGAGCAGCAGGCATCGCGGTGACGATCTTCGAAGCACACCCGTATCCCGGAGGAATGGTCGGAGGAGCGATTCCGGAGTACCGGCTTCCCCAGCTGGAGATCGACAAGGACATGGCCGTCCTCGACGAACTCGGCGTCGAGGTTCGCTACAACCAGACGGCAGGTGAGGACTTCTCGCTCGAAGACCTCCGCAAGGAAGGGTTCGGACGCACATTCGTCGCCGTTGGTGCCCAGCTGCCCAAGTATCTCGGGGTCGAGGGTGAGGATGCAGATGGCGTGCTCGACGCCCTTACATTCCTCCGCAGCGTCCGGGAGCACGAACCGGTTCGCATCGGCTCACGGGTCGGTGTGATCGGTGCAGGTGACACTGCCATGGACTGCGCGCGATCTGCATGGCGCGTAGGTGCCGACGAGGTCTCCATCATCTACCGCCGAACGACGGACCAGATGCCAGCCGACCCGGAGGAGGTGCACGGATGCATCGAGGAGGGAGTCGCCATCGTGGAGATGACGACGCCCAAGGGCCTCCATGTCGAGGATGGCACGTTGCGCGGACTGATCGCGACCCGAACGGAGTACCGCGGTGAGCGCGACGCATCGGGTCGGAAGATCCCCTACGACGTTCCTGACTCTGAGTACGAGATCCCCCTCGACACCCTGATCCTCGCGATCAGCCAGCACTCGCTGCTCGACTTCTTCGGTGACGACACCCCTGAACTGACGAATAGGGGCTACATCGCCGTCGATCAGGTGACGCTCGAGTCCTCGGTTCGGGGTGTGTACGCCGGAGGCGATGTCGCCGCCGATGGACCGTCGAGCATCGTGAAGGCCGCAGCAGACGGCAAAGCAGTCGCCGAAGCCATCATCGAGTCATTCGGAGGCACGGCCGAAGCCACCGATGACGTGCTTGACACCGTGGACGACCTCCAGGAACTCGTCATGCGGCGGGCACGACGAGAATGGAGGGTTCCCACCCAGTTCACGCCGCTGAAGATCCGCGACAACTTCAACGAGACCGCGCTCGTCTACACGACCGAGGAAGCGCAGACGGAGGCGAGCCGATGCGTCGACTGCGACACCATCTGCAGCCTGTGCGTGGGTGTCTGTCCCAACATCGCGTTGATGACGTACCAAACGGGTACGTTTGCGGCCGATCTCCCCGAGTACACCGTGTCGGCCGGCGAGTTGACGCCGTCGGGGACGACGAAGTTCAGGATCAATCAGCCGTACCAGATCGCCGTCCTCACCGACTTCTGCAACGAATGTGGGAACTGCGTGACCGCATGCCCGACGAGTGGCAGGCCATATGTCGACAAGCCGCGTCTCTACCTCGACCGCACTGAGTTCGAGGCCCAGACGGACAACGCGTTCATGATCAGCGACGGCGGCGGGGTCGCGACCGTGCTCGGGAAGTTCTCTGGCGCGACCCACGAACTGTCGATCAACGGCGCGATCGAGTATCGATCCCCAACTGTGTCTGCGACATTTGACGACACGTTCGCCGTGACTTCGTCAGAGGCCGGTGACGAGGCCGAGGGAACGGTTTCTCTTGATGCAGCCGCCACGATGTACACCCTGTGGCGCGGCCTCGCCCGATCGATGCCAGAGATCCCGACACAAGAAAGCGGCGGAACCTTCGTCAGCGCTCCGGTCCTCGGGGGCTGAGGGCCTCGATGCGGACACTGATCAGTGGAGGGACCGTCGTCACGGCGACGGATGTGACACGAGCCGATGTGGTGATCGGCGGATCGACCATCGAGGCTGTGATCGCCCAGGGAACAGCAGATGGACCGTTTGACCGGACCATCGATGCCACCGGGCGATTCGTGATCCCTGGTGGGGTCGATATGCACACCCATATGGAGCTGCCCGTTTCCGGGACTGCGTCTTCGGACACCTTCGAGACAGGAACGAGGGCGGCAGCGATCGGTGGAACCACCACGATCGTCGACTACGCGGGCCAGACGCGGGGATCGACGCTCGCCGAGGGTCTTGACCAGTGGAAAGCGAGGGCAGATGGCAACGCCTTCATCGACTACGGCTTCCACATGATGGTGACGGATGTGCACCAGGGAACGATCGATGAATTCGGTCTGATGGTCGCCCAGGGGGTGACGACGTTCAAGCTATTCACGGCATATCCAGGGGTGAACCTGTCAGACGATCGGCAGATCCTCGAGGCGATGCAGGCAGCGGCTGCTGTCGATGCGACCGTGATGATGCACGCCGAGAACGGCATCGCCATAGATGCGTTGCGGGATCAGGCAATTGCGCGAGGAGACACTGACCCCATCTACCACCTCCTCACGAGACCGGCATCGATGGAGGCCGAGGCGGTCCACAGGGTGTGCGCCCTCGCTGCGATCGCAGGTTGCCCGCTCGTTATCGTGCACATCTCGTCGCAGAACGCGTTCGCAGAGGCTGTTGTGGCCCGCGATCGGGGGCTCCCCGTGTTCACCGAGAGTTGTCCGCAGTACCTGTGGCTGGCCGAGGAGGACCTACCAGACGGATTCGAGGCCGCCAAGTTCGTGTGCTCTCCGCCACTCCGCAAGCGAGTGGAGGGCCACCAAGCGGCGCTGTGGTCCGGGATTGCGACGGGCCGGATGGACGCCGTTGCAACCGATCACTGTCCGTTCACGTTCGAACAGAAGGAAGCGGGACGTGGCGACTTCCGCAAGGTCCCGAACGGCCTGGGCGTCGTTGAGCACCGGATGGATCTCGTATACCAGGGCGTCGCCGAAGGATGGATCCCGCTCACCCGCTGGGTGGACGTGACATCGACCACCCCGGCAAAGCTGTCGGGGCTCCACCCGCGGAAGGGCACGATCGCCCCGGGGTCCGATGCCGACGTCGTGGTCTATGACCCCACGACATCACAGATACTGTCTGCAGCCACCCACCACATGAACCTCGACTACTCGGTGTTCGAGCGCGCCGAGATCTCCGGTCGGGTCGACACTGTCCTCCTCCGTGGCACAGTCATCGTCGACGGTGCCGAGTTCGCTGGGTCGAAGGGGGACGGTCAGTTCCTGGTGCGAGGACCGAACACGCTTGCGTGACAGCCACCGGAGCCATCCATCAGTACTCGGCTCTCCTGCTGGCACGCAGCGACCACACAGCAACGGAGACTTCGGGTGACAACTCCCTGAGTTCTGCCGCGACGGTCCTCGCTGCTGGAGCGGTTTCGGCGTTTGCCGTGATCAGATAGTGCACTCTTGCTTTGGCCGGCACCGACTTTCGGCCGCCGTCGCGGTGGAGCAACACCCTTGCGGCGATCGCAGGTGTCAGGGGGCGGAGGACATCCACCATGGCGAGCCCGGCAACGATTTCCGGTCGATGCGCCACATCGGCGATTGGCTCGCCGATCGCCGATGCTCCAGCGACCACGATCACGGTTGTCGAGCGTGACGGGATCACAGGCTCGTGGTCAGCTGGCGCCTTGAAGCGCTTGCGTCTGGCACCGTCCGCTTCCACGACCACCACATCCGCGGTCGAGTCCGTGAACAGCTGGTCGACAAATTCGGGCTCGATCCCGATCACCTTCGTGCCGTTGACGCCCGCCGCGACGAACAGGGGCTTTCCGGCAACCAGCCTCGCCTCGATCACGTTCAGATCTGTCGTGAGGCATTTCGGTTCGGTGAGCTGGTCCACACCCATCTTTGTGGTCGTGGTGAGCACCACCTTGTGGCCCGTTGTCGCGTACTCCGCAGCCAAGGTTGCCACCAGCGTCGACTTGCCTCCCGCACCGACGACGGAGATGAGCTCTTTGGAGTCCAGGCCCAGCCGCTCCACGAGCCCGTCGGTCATGCCGACTCGTTCATCCAGGTCAGCACTGCTTCGAGGACACCGCCACCCACCGACAGGGCCTTGTCCGAGATCGACTGAGTTGCGGCGACGTCGCCACGAGGGTCGATATCGGCGATCTTCACGCCAACGGTCACGGGTCCGTCGGCGATGAGACCACGCACCACTCCCCCGATCGCCGCCTCGACCGACGTTCCATCGATCGCTCCGAGTCGGTCGCCCGCTTGCACAAGGTCCCCGATCGCGACCGACCAGGCCACATCGCCACTCATGGATGCTCGGATCACCCGCTCGGCGGACGCTCCACCAATGACACCGGGCACGCCTGTGTTCGGGGCAGCGGGACCCGACCAGACCACGCGACCAAGGTCGTGACCACGCTTCGTTTCGATCACGGCATCGCAGTCCTCGCCCGCCGTGAAACCCGGGCCGAGCGCCACGACGAGAGGGGCATCGTTGATGGCGGTATCGATGTTTCGCTTGGCGATCCGAGCATCCACCACTACGGACGGCGTGGTGAGAAACGCCGGTACCTCGGGAGCGACCATCACAGGGACGATGCCGTCGCCAGCCATCGCCTCGGCCTCCAGCACCGACTCCGCCCGCTCCCCCGCGATGCCATCAATCTGGATTGAGCCATCCGTGACTGCCGTCGAGAATGCGACGGTGCGCCTCACCGTCAGTGGTAGCTCGAGTTCGAGGACAACAACGGGAAAGCCGACCCGACGAAGTCGCCATATGGCGCCAGAACCGATGTCGCCTCCGCCGCGCACGACGATGAGATGGTCGAAGACCATCCTCACAGGTCCTCGTTCACCGCAGCGATCACCTCGGACATGATCGATACAGCGATCTCCTCCACGGTCTCAGCAGCAATATCAATGCCGATCGGGTTGTGGATGCGGTCCATGTCGCCGGATGAGATTCCTTCACCGCCGAGCTGCTCACGCGTGGCCTCCCAGCGCCGCCGACTACCCATCACGCCGATATATCGAGCGGATGTGTCAAGCAGGATCGGGGTGATTCGAGCGTCGAGGTCGTGGCTCCTTGTCACCACGACGATCGACGTGGCTTCGGTTACGGGTATCGATACGAGTGCGTCCTCCACAGTGCCAGCAAAGCGTTCGTCGGCATTCGGCATCGCATCCTCGGAAACGAGTTCGGTACGGTCGTCGACCACGACGGTCCGATATCCGAGCCAATGGGCGAGGTCCACGACGGCACGGCCGACGTGGCCCGCTCCAATGATGTAGACGGTGTGCGGTGCCATGTAGGGCTCAAGGTAGACGCACATGGTTCCACCGCACACACCAACGTCACCGCGGGTCGGATCCTGGAGGACGTACTCCTTCATCGCCGGACGTCTCGATGCCAGGACAGCGAGGGCATCGATCCGAATGGTTGCCTCGACGGTCCCGCCCCCGATGGTCCCGATCGACGTGCCGTCGGCAGCCACGACCATCTTGGTACCCGCGTGACGCGGCACGGACCCCTCGGTGTCGATGATTGTCGCAAGGACAACGGGACCGCCGCCGCTCACCGCTCCGGCAAGGGCGTCGAGGATGTGACCCTCGCCGATCGTCCTCACGCGTCCTGCAGCGCCCGCCACACCCGCTCAGGTGTGAAGGGGATCGCATTGATGAACACTCCGGTCGCGTTGGCGATCGCGTTCCTCATGGCCGGAGCCACGCCGTCCTTCGGAATCTCTGCGACTGCCTTTGCGCCGAAGGGCCCACTCGCCTCCATTGTCTGGACAAGGATGGCCTCGATCTCAGGCATCTCGTCTGCTCGGTAGATCTTGTATGGACCGAAGGAAGCGTTGACCATGCGACCTTCCTCGTCGTACACCATCTCCTCGCAGTGGCCGTAGCCGAGTGCCTGGATCATGCCCCCCTCGACCTGACCCGATGCCGTGACGGGGTTGATCGCCACGCCGCAGTCGACAGCCATCACGAGCTTCGTCACCGTGACCTGACCGGTTTCGATGTCGACCTCGACCTCTGCAAACTGGGCCGCGTATGGAGGCGGTGACTCTGGCGACACATACGATGCCGTTGCCATGATCTGGTGCTGCGCCTCTTGATGCAGGCTCGAAAGAGCAATTGCCTCGAGGGTCACCGACTCGCCGTTCGAACCCCAGGCGGAGCCGTCGTACAGATCGATGTCATCCGCGGGAACGCCAAGCATCATCGCTGCCCTGGCCAGAATCTGAGCCCGCACATCCTCGGCGGCACGCTTGACCGCGGTTCCCGAGATGTACGTCGTGCTCGATGCGTAGGCACCGGTGTCGAACGGCGTCATGTCTGTGTCTGACGAGTACACGAGAATGTCCTCGGTCCGGACTCCGACGACCTCGGCAGCGATCTGGGCCAGAACCGTGTCGGATCCAGTACCCAGGTCGGTGGCGCCGACCAACAGGTTGAAGGAACCGTCGTCGTTGATCTTGAGGCTTGCACCGCCCATGTCGAGTCCTGGGATGGCTGTGCCGTGCATGGCCATGGCGAAACCGATGCCGCGCCGAATGTGCGGACGATCAGCAGGGGCTCGCCATGCGGGGCTGTCCCTGCGGTCCCACTCAGCCGCTCGTTTGCCCTGCAGCACGGCTTCGTCGAGGCCGCTCGACGTGATCACGGGCATCACGCTGTCGTCCTGATCGCCCTCCCCCAACTTCGGGGCGATGTCGAGTGGGTCACCAACCGTCGTCCAGTTCTGACGACGAAATGCGATCGGATCCTCGTCGAGCGCCGCAGCGATGTCCTCCATGTGGGCCTCGAGGGCGAAGAGCGCCTGCGGTGCCCCGTAGCCACGGTACGCACCGGGCACTGGGATGTTCGTGTACGCGACCTTGCAGTCGAAGTTCTTCACCGGCGCGTTGTACGAGCTGAGACCACGCAAGCCCGTGACCATCTGAACGGTCAGTCCATGGGTGCCGTATGCCCCGGTATTGGCAACGACACGCATGTCCTGCACCGTGAGCTTCCCGTTGGCGTCGACGCCAGAGCGGAAGGTGATCGTCTGCGGATGGCGCGTCCTCGACGATACGAACTCCTCCTCGCGGGTGAGTTCCAGCCTGACCCGTTTACCCGTCGCCATCGTCAGGTGACCGACGATGTCCTCGATAAGCATCTCCTGTTTGACGCCAAAACCGCCACCGATTCGAGGCTTGACGATCCTGATCTGCTTGACGGGGAGTCCGAGCAACGGGGCAACCATCCGCCGCACGTGGAACGGCACCTGGGTGGAAGTCGTGATGACCAGGCGCTCGTCGCTGTCCCACTCTGCGATGGCCACATGCGGCTCGATCGGTGTCTGTTGCACCTGGTGCACGCGATAGGTCGACTCGAAGACGTGCTCGGCTGCCGCGATTCCCGTGTCGACGTCGCCCGTGGCCGCTTCGAGGTGGTGGACGATGTTCCGCGAAGGGTCGTGGGCGCCTTCCATGTCCGGCTCGTCGTGGATGATGGGAGCACCTTCGAGGATGGCTTCGTTCTCGTCGAGCACATGAGGCAGCACCTCGTACTCGACGCTGATGAGTTCGATCGCTTCGATTGCGATCTCTTCGCTCTCCGCAGCGACGGCAGCCACCCGGTCGCCGACGTATCGGACCTTGTCGTCGAAGCTGACCTGGTCGTACGGCAGCGGGTTCGGATAGCTCTGACCTCCCGATGCGTATCGAACCCTGGCAACGTTTCCGTGATGGATCACCGCATGCACACCGTGGAGGGCGAGTGCCGCGGCATCGTCGATCGACACGATCCGGGCGTGAGCATGTGGGCTGTAGAGCACCTTGGCGATGAGCGCGCCTGTCAGGTCGGTGTCGTCCGTGAATGCAGCGTTGCCCTTGACAAGCTTGATCGCATCGGTCTTTGTTGCGGCGGTTCCGACCACTCGGGTCTCCGGAACGTCCTCGCTCGGGACGATGCGGGGCGCGATCTCGGACAAGCCGTCACGGTCGGTGTGGGACTCGTCCTCGGAACCAACAAGCTGGTCGAGATAGACGATGCCGATGGCGTCAGGCTCCTCCCCGAGCATCAGCGCAGATGCCCTTCGCACGGCATGCACCGGTCGCAGATACCCGGTCTCACGGTCCAGTACTCCCCCGAGGGCGTCCCGGATCTCTGAGTCCTCGGGATTTGCGTTCTTCTCGAGCAGCTCCTTCGTCGCCAGTATTGCTGCGGGCGTCGAATAGCCGGATTGGATCGCACCCGTGTCGATATACGCCTGCTGGATCGGGTGCATCTCGCCAGGTCCGGCGAGCCCTTCGACGGTCTCGATCTCGTGGCCATCGGCCTGGGCGGCCAACATGGTGTCCGCGGCGATGAGCCTGCCGTCGATGAGTACGGCGCTTGCCCCTGTCTCACCGGTGTCCGAGCCGTATCGCACGCTGTAGAACCCGGCTCGTCGAAGCACAGTTCTCAGCGACTCATGCGGCTGGCATTCGAGCGTGTGATCCTTACCGTTGATTGTCACGTCAATGGTCATCGCACGCCTCCCTCCACGGCGGCGACGACTCTGCCCACCAGTACGCCTGCGATCGCGTGTCGATATTCGGAGGAACCACGGAAGTCGTCAGGTGGCTCGAGGTCCTCGAGACTGGTCGGTTCGACCGCAACTGGGCGATCGGCGACCCCAGAAACGGCGACGGTGAGATCACCGCCACGATCACGGTGGGCAACGGCAAGCACGATCGGTGTGTCCAACGGAGTCCTTCCGGTCCTGCCCGCTGCGGCAGTGCCTCCGTCGGGGATGGTCACATGCGTGATCAGCGACCGGTCGAGCAGGCCTGGATCCTCAAGAAGCGCGCCAATCGGGTGATCTGCCGTTATCTCTGGGTGAACGACCGAGACCATCGCACCGAACGCAAGGAGTCCTGTCAGGAGCTGGCTCTCTGGATCCCTGGCACCGATCGTGCCACCGATCGTCGCTGCATTGCGCACGGTGTTGGGTGCTTCTCGATGAGCGAGGTCACTGATGATGCGGGGAATGAGATCGCTGTTGACCATCTCCCGAAGCGTCGTGATGGCACCGATGCGGACACCGCCGGGAACAGATTCGACACCGGAGATGTCAAGGGCCTGCAGGTCGATCACGGCGTCGTCGACCTCACGGGGATGTGCGTTCACAACGGTTCCTCCCGCGAGGATCACCGCATTCGGCTCCGAGGCGAGGCTCACGGCTTCGTCCACGGTGTGCGGTCGGTGGTACTTCACGATCACGAGCGTTCTCACCCTTTCCATGACCCGCCGCAAGGGGGCCAGCTTCTCAGCTCCGACAGGTCTGTCGAGCCGCTGACCAATGGTACATTGCCCTCATGGGCTCACTTCTCGTCAGAAACGCCACAGGCCTCGTGACGATGGACGATACATCTACCGAGATAGCCGACGGAGGCCTGTACGCCGTCGACGGGTTCATCGAGCAGGTCGGCAGGACCGCCGACCTTCCGGATACCGCAGACGAGGTCGTCGACCTGCGCAACCATGTGATCCTGCCAGGCCTCATCAACACGCACCATCACTTCTACCAAACCCTGACGCGCGCCATTCCAGGAGCCCAGGACGTCGGCCTGTTCGATTGGCTGCGGGTCCTCTACCCGATCTGGAACCGGCTCACACCTGACGCGGTGCGGGTTTCGACAAGGGTGGCTCTCGCAGAATTGGCCCTGTCCGGGTGCACGACGTCCTCGGACCACCAGTACCTCTTCCCGAACGGGTCGAGGCTCGACGACCAGATCGAGGGAGCTGCTCCCGTCGGCCTCCGCTTCCATGCCGCGCGGGGTTCGATGAGCCTGGGCGAAAGCGAAGGCGGACTGCCTCCGGATGGCTGTGTCG
>Ga0265303_10001614_pt1 | contig 13910 bp, 10 predicted proteins | sample Helome_2_FD_192494 | JGI IMG/M metagenome (GOLD analysis project Ga0265303, IMG submission 192494) | Marine sediment microbial communities from subtidal zone of North Sea - Hel_20160317 (Illumina Assembly) | ecosystem: Environmental > Aquatic > Marine > Subtidal zone > Sediment ... | reverse complement strand
TTGTCGCTGTTGTTCGAGTTATCCGAGTTATTGGAACTGTCATTTCCATTGTCGTTTCCCGAATCCGAAACTCCCATTGCGAAACTGCCATCCGCAGCTGAGGCGCTGCTGTTGTCCGACGTCGCACCGTTATTGGTGCTGTTGTTGCTGTTGTCGCTATTGTCGCTCGTATCGCTGTATGAGCTGTTGTCGCTGTTGTCGGTCGTGGTCGTGGCCGAGCTGCCGTCGTTCGCCATAGACGAGCCGCCCGTCGACTGGTTCAGGTTATTGTCTGCATCAGCGAGTGCCGCGCCGCTCAATCCGAGCGCAACCGCTGCCAGCGCAAACTCTCTTAGTCTTTTGCTATTCATTGTGATTCTTCCTCAGTTAGTTGGAATGCGATTTGTTGTTAGTCGGATGCGGCCGCGGCTGCACCTGCGGACCCGATATTGGACTGGACATTAACGTTCTGTTGGACTGCCGATGCCTGACCGGCATTCTGTGCGGCGACACTGATGCCGCTTACGCCACCGAATGAGCCGCCGACATCATTGACCGTGTCGGATTCGCTTTCGTAGACGAGCGTGCCGGTCTTGTTATTGCTGACCGTGGCGCCAAGGTCACTTTCGCTAATTGCGACGTTGCCCAGCTCGACACTGTTGTCGATCTCGGCGGTACCCTCGTTGTTTGCGGCAGCACTCGAGTAAACGGCTTCAGCTCCGCTGCTGTCGGAATTGTCGCTGTTGTTCGAATTGTCGCTGTTGTTCGAGTTGTCGCTGTTGTTCGAGTTGTCGCTGTTATTGGCCGTCGCCGTGCTGCCGTTGTTCGCAGCTGCGGAGCCATAACTTGCCTCGGCCTCATCCTCGAGCGAGTTGTCGGAATTATTCGAATTATTACTGTTGTCGGAGTTATCCGAGTTATTCGAATTGTCGCTGTTATTCGCCGTCACCGTGCTGCCGTTATTTGCGGCCGCTGAGCCGTGACTTGCCTCAGCCTCGTCCTCGACGGAGTTGTCGCTGTTGTTCACCTCGGCAGTGCTTTCATTGTTCGCAGCGGCTGCTCCGTAGGATGCGTCCGCGGAACTGCCGTCGGAATTATCACTGTCATTGATATTCGATTCGCCATTGTTATTGGCGACCGACCCGCCATGTACGCCGATAACGACGCTGTCATCAGAGTTGTCGCTGTTGTCTGAATTGTCGTTCAGGTTTCCGTTGCCGGTATCCGATGTGGCGATCGCGACGCTGCCGTCGTTGGCGGCTGCCGAATTATTGTCGCTCGTGGCCGTGTTGTTCTGGCTGTTGTCAGCATTGCTCGAGTTATCGGAATTGTCTGAATTGTCGGACGTATCGTTGTGATTTCCATTACCGGAGTTGCTGACTGTTATCGCTTCACTGTCATCGGTTGCCGAGGCACTGCCATTATTCGAACTGCTTGTATTGTTGGTGCTGTTGTCGGCATTGCTGCTGTTATTCGAAGCATCAGTTGATTCACTGTTGTTCGAGTTGTTGGTCTCCGTGCTGGCTTCCGAGTCGTCGTTTGCCATTGATGAGCCAGCCGAAGCGCTGTTGCCATTGTTATCGAGGTCATAGCCACCGCCACTGGCATGAGCCGATATCGCCAGCATCGATAGCGAGATCGCCAGCAAAAGCTTTCTCGTCGTAGTTTCCATAAGTTTCATAGTTGTCATTCCTCTACCGGTCGGTGGTTGAGATTCGAGTCCAGATTCGACGATTCTTGTCCTACTGGAAAACTTCTCGGTCGTGGTTCTTCAATTGGGAACGATACGGACCCTGACCTGGCAAACAATTCCCGGTATGGGACCACTGCGGCGAGTAAACCGAAATTTGTACCCCAAAATTGGGGGAATCCTGTGCGCCTTCGATGTGGTACATGTGTCCCTGGTACACGTGTGACTCACGTCTCGGATCTGAATATCCGTTTAGATTTGGGTGTTTATGAAGTTTTGCGCCATTGTTTACTCGCGGTTCTTGCGTTAGTTTATTAGCAACAAGAACTAACGAAGACGAATGAATTAATAACGCGCATCCTGCGATCACAGTAGACAAGCGCGAATTGAGCGGAGGCTGGAAAGCACAATCTCCATGGATCTTAGCCCGACCGACCTGCAACTCGTCTCTTACGATCTGTACAAGACAGACGAGAAGTACGATTTCAAGCTGACGGATATTCTTCGCCGGAGGCACAGGCCGGTCTTGTTCATTCTCGACAAGTTTGGTGACCTGATCTATTCGTGCCGGCCGGACGAAGTGCCGCCCGATGACAGGTTCCGCCCCGTCATCACGCCAAAATTGCTCGAGCAGTCGCTGCAGGAAGTCCGCAATCTGATGCAAGCCGAGGGTGAGCAGACGGGTAGTGTCGTGCGCCAGATCATTATCAATAAACCGGATGAAAAGTGCGCATTGGTGGTTCTCGAGAAGCAGTTCTGGTGTCTGCGGATATTCGAAATCGATGCCGGTCTCGTAGAGGCTGACACGCGCTACGCGGCGCTGGTTGATCCGATCGGCAACCCACAGGCGGGCAACCTCGATCTGCAAAAGGTCAAGGGGCTGTTCCGCCTTTCCAAACGTGAGGCAGATGTCGTTGAGGAACTGGTCTCCGGTAGCACAGACAAGGAAATTGCGCAGCAACTGGGCATCAGCGTAGAAACCGTCCGCGCATATCTGAAGTCTGTTCGCGCCAAACTTGGAGTTTCGACGAGGACGGCGATCGTATCGGTGGTGCACAACCTTCGAGACGACGGCACGTCGCCGCCCTGAGGAATTCGGTAATGACGGATCGAAAGACAATTTCCGAAAGGGATGACGATACCCGCACTTTGTCGAGTATCGAGCAGATCTCAACAGACTCGAGCCCGACCGAGTCCGGGCTGCATCAGCTTGACGTTGTGCCGAGCGAGGGCAATGCGTCTTATTCACTCGGGCGTCTGGAACAGGACCTGCGCACGCTGCATTCGAAATGGCGGGCCGTGGAGCAGGAGATTGCCGAGCGCGACGCACAGATCGCGGCACTTGGTGAGGAGTTAGAGCGGTCACAGAACGCGCAAGAAGCAATCGAGGCAGACCTCGAAGCTGCGATGAGCGGCAAGTCGCAGCTGGCCGCAGACCTGCAGGGGCAGCAACGTGATTTCGAAAAGGAGCTGGAACGACAAAGCCAGGCATCCGGCGAGACGCACGAACGTGTGCAGGAACTGGAGGCGGAAAACACGGGCCTGCGAGTTCACTTGCAGGAGCTACAGGCGTACATCGATGGGCGCAAGGACGACTGGGCAGGACTCAAAGATCGGCTCAGGGATTACGAAAACACTATCACCGGATTGAGTGCAAGGCTGGAATCGCACGACAAGGTTGTTGCGCAAAAAGAAGATGACAAAGCGGCAATCGCGTTAAAAGCGATGGAACTGGAACGCGACCTCGCGGAGGCAAAAGGCCGGAATGCGGAAAAGGAAAAGGGCTTCGTCGAGCTGCAGCAAGTAGCAGACGACCAGGCTCGCGAGCTGGGTAGCCTGAATGCCAAGATAATCAACTCGCAAAAGGATATTGAAAAGTTGGAGACAAAACTGCAGAACAGGGAAGCATCCGTGCAATCGTTGAAGAGGGACCTCAAAGATCGTAGCCGCGACAGCACCAGCCTCGAAGAACTACTGTCGGATGAGAAAGCGACAATTCAAAAGCAACAGAGCCGCATAGCCGAGCTCGAAGGGTCGCTGCGCAACAAGGAATCGGCGGAAGAGATGCTGCAGGGCAAGTTGACTGAGTCCGAGCAACGGCTGGAAGAGTTGGACGCCAAAGCCGCGGAATTCGAAATACGTGCCGCGGAGCTGCAAGCCATGTTGCTGGAATCGCAATCCGAGCAAAAGAGCCTCGACCAGGAGCTGGAAGCGCAACGAGAGCTCGTGCAGGTTCTCGAGATTGAGGTCGCAAACAAACAAGAAAACCTCGACCTGCTCGACCGCAGCGCTGAGCGCATTTCTGCCATACGCAGTGGAATTCGCGAGATCGACTTTCAGATCGATGATCACTGGGTGCAGCAGCCGACGCAGGTTTCAGGAGAATCCGAGGAGGTCTTCGAGAAACCGGACGAAGTGATGCTCGATCCGAACGCGCTGTTCGATGACGAAGCAGACGGTGCAGAGCACATTATCGTTACCGAAGATCAGAAAAGCGGCGAGGAAACTCGTATTCCACTGCTTGGCAGGGAAGTGACGATCGGTCGTTCTCGAAGAAGTAATATTCGCCTGCGCAGCAAGTACATCAGCCGCATTCACGCCAGGATCAAGGTCGAGGGCGAGCACGCGATCATCGAAGACGCTGGCAGTACCAACGGTTTCCTCGTCAATTCGGTCGAAACCAAACTGCACGAGCTGACGCATGGCGACACGCTCGAAATTGGTGACTGCAAACTTCGCTATCTGCACGCCGCGTTAGCCAGCTAGCTGCCTGCCTGCCATTATCTGACACAAGTCCGCCTCCGGATCGCCAGATCGACCCCGTAGAACGGTTTGCTCGATCGACAACCGGAGCAAAGGGATGCGGAATGTGCGTGTTAACTGGAAGGACTGGCGGAGCTTTTTCGAACGGCGCAGCAGGCGCCCCATGCCTGCACCGGGTGATCGGGCGATGTACACGCGTTTGCCGCGGTCTCTGGGCAGGTCGCTCGCGATATTTCAACTGGGCGAATCCGGCGGTGGCACGATCATTGAGCAGGCGCGAGCCTCCCGGCTGCCGGAAATTGATGCGGACTACGCCGAGGCTATGGCGCTCTTTGTGCGGGAGGAGAATCGCCACGCCGACATTCTCGAGATTTGTGTTCGACATCTTGGCGCAGAGCTGATCGCAGCGAACTGGACTGCTCGACTGTTTCTATTCAGTCGCCGTCTGATCGGCATACGGCTAAAGGTGCTCGTGCTGCTTGCCGCAGAAGTCGTCGGCATTTGCTACTACCACATGATTGCTGCACATCTGCCACCGCTCGCGATGCGGGACTGGTTGCAGGAACTCGTCGAGGACGAGCAATCGCACCTGGACTTTCACTGCTGTTTCCTGCGTACTCAGACCAATAGTCTGTGGAAACGCGGGCTGTTCGTGTTGGTTTGGCGAATCACCATGCTGCTCGCGGCTGTCGCGGTGCTTCTCGACCACCGGGACGCGATTCGGGACCTCGGCATCAGCAAGGCGGCAATCTGGCGGCGCTGGACGACATACAGCCGGCTGGCGGAGCGAAAGATAGTCGCGAGGGGCGCGCAGGTTCTAGCCCTCGATTAGTGGATTCTCTCGTAGAAGGTCCTCGTGCCTTTGCACAATGCGCGGCCACAATTCGGCGGCCTCGGGCACGTCGAGGTGGAATTGATCCGCAAGCGTGGCAACGAGTTCATCGGCACTGGCGAGAATTCGCGATCTTGTATCGGCCGATGTTGCCTGCCTGAAGATTCGCCCACGCAGGACTTTGTGCTCTCCGGGCAAGCGCAACTGCACGACTGAATTCAACACGAAACCGGATTCGGGGTCTGACTGAAGGTACGCGCAGCGATGCGCCATCGCGTCCTCGTCCGCAGGTTCGGGGACGAAGTCATAGCTGAACGGGGCACCGCTAGCTTTCTCCCAGAATCTCCAGGAGCCGTCGTCGAGCTGTCGCAGCCCGATTCTAAACGGCGCCTGTTCATGCACCGATTCGCGGAGCCGGATCGGTCGCAGCATGCTGCCACCGAACCCGACGTCGGCCAGGATAATCTCGTCGGAGCCGGGGATCCGTACCAGCAGGCACAGATGATTGGCTTCAGATACGTCGCCGCGCTCATGACGCATGACCGCAGCTGCGACGCGCGTGACGTCAAAACCGATCTCGGCCAGTGCCCAGCCGAACAACCCGTTCTGTTCGTAGCACCAGCCGCCGCGGCCCTTGTCCACGATTTTCTCATAGGCCGCATCGATGGCAATCGTCAGTGTGTGACCGAACTGTACGTCGAGATTCTCGAAGGGCACCGAGCACGCATGTGCTTTTTGCAGTGCGGCAAGAACCTGGGTGTCGGGGCGACAGGCGCCGCGATAGCCGATCCGGTCGAAGTACCGTTGGAGCCGCACAGTATTCGTCATCCGGAGCCGGCGCGTATACTGCGAGCCATGACGATCAGGCTGCGTACGTTATCGAAACTGCTTCTCGCAGTCGTGTTCATAGGGCTCCTCTGGCTGCTCTTGCCCGTCTACGGATTTTTCGCCTACAGGGGCGGCGCACCGTTGCCGCCCACTGGCTGGCACACCATGTCGCAGAATGCCCCGGTCGTTCAGGAACTGCACAATCCAATTTACGAAAAGAACGCAGAGAATGCACTGCAGGCGATTTCGAGGCACAGGGAGGCGATCAACGTACCGGCCATTTCGGCTGCGGTCGCCATCGGTGGCGACGTTGTCTGGGCGGGCGCAGCAGGCTGGGCGGACCTGGCAACAGAAGCTCCGGCCACGCCGCAAACGGTTTTTCGTATTGGCAGCACGTCGAAAGCACTGACCGGCACGGCTTTGGCGCGCCTGGTCGATCGTGGCCTCATGGACCTTGACAGATCGATTTCCGATTACCTGCGGGAGGTTCCGAATGCGGCCTGGTCCGACATTACGGCTCGTCAGCTTGCCTCGCACATGGCCGGTTTGCCGCACTACGGAGACAATTCGGACCTGCCGGGGCTCTACCGTACGATTGCGCTGCAGTCGCATTTCGCGAGTGTGACGGACGCGCTGACGGTTTTTGACGGTAGCGAGTTGCTGTACGAGCCGGGTACGAAATTCGAATATTCTTCTCTGGGAACGGTACTGCTGGGGGCAGTAATAGGCGCGGCGGCCGGAACACCGTACAGGGAGTTGATGCGGCGGGAGGTTCTGGAGCCGGCTGGAATGAGCGCGACTGTTGTCGCGCCGAAGCGGTCAGCACCCGGCACTTCGTTGGCCACGTTCTACTTGCGGCGAGATGGCGAGTTTCGTGAATGGCGGGCTGTGGACCTGAGCCACCGCCTTCCGGGCGGGGGTTATGCGTCCACGCCTGCGGACCTCGCCCGCCTTGGTGCTCTCGTGCTCGACGATGACTACCTCAGTGCGCGCACTCGCACAGTGTTCTGGCAGCCGCAAAAAACAGCTGACGGCACAGTCAATGAACAGGACTATGCGATCGGCTGGCGGTGGCGAGAGTACGAGGTGGAGGGCGTTGGGCTGGCCCGCAATGCGAATCATGGTGGCGTCTCGCGAGGCTCGCAGTGTTGGCTGCTGGTTTTTCCCGACTACGATATGGCCGTCGCGGTCACGACGAATACCAATACAGAGGAGTTCGCGGAGTTTGGCGCGATCTGGCGGGATCTCTTCGTAGCTTTTGCGTCGGCCGGCGCGTAAGACCCATAGTGATTCGTTAAGAGTTAGTTTATCTAAATTAATTCAATAAGTTACATAGGTAACTTAGTGCTTCGCTTTACATATCGAATCCGCTCGCCTAGAATCGATCGCATAAGAAGATCCTGACAAGAGCCTCCGGACGAAAGTGACAAGAGGCCAGGGGGGCAGACCAGAATGAGCCACGAGCTGCAGACCGCGCATTTGCCAGACAGGCAGGCAGACCCGGACCCGTCATTCGAATTTATGGCGCACTGTTACCGCAAGCCGCTCGAGCGCCTGAGTCGCTCGTTCGCCAGCGGCCGTCCGCTCGCAATACTGATTGGCGAAGGCAGGTCCGCACCCGACTTTGTCATCAGGACGTTCCTCGCGGGTCTCGACGAGGATACCGCGGTCGCACGGGTCACCGAACCCTGTGTAGATGCCACCGACCTGATGCGCCGTGTTGTCGATGCCGCGGGATTCCAGCCCAAGGACATGCATCTTGCCGACCTGGAAAGCGTCTTCAAGATGTTTCTGGCGTTTCAGAAGAGCCACGATCGGCGCACGGTCGTATGTCTCGAGAATCTGCAGGATAGCGAGTGGTGGGTGCTCGACAAGATTCGCAAGCTTGTGGAGATGGAGGTCCAGGGGCAGTACGGTCTGTTGGTGGTCATCGCTGGACAACCTGCACTGAAGGAGCTGCTTAGCACGCGGCCACTGAGTTCCGTCTCGGCCCTGGCCGGCTATCGAATTTCGCTCGCGCCGTTTACTCTCGCCGAGACTACCGAATGCATCCGGCAGCGAGTAGAAGCGGCAGATTCGGCAACGACGATCGGCGAGGTCTTCCAGTATCAGGCCATTACTCTGATTCACGAATTGTGCGCGGGAGTTCCCGACGCGGTCGACACCCTGGTCAGCGACAGTCTGGCGCTGGCGGGCCGTGAAGGACTGGCGCTCGTGACGACGGCGCAGGTAAAACGCGCTTATGAGTTGAGCAGGGCCGCGATGCCGCCGCAAGAGGTTGGTGCGGATGCGGATACCGTTGTTCTCAGCGAAGTCGAGCAGCCGCTGAGGCGCCTCGTTGTGCGCCTGACCGGGGACGAGGTTCGGGAGCAGGCGCTGCGTCAGGGGCATACGCTGATCGGGCGCAGCCGGCTCTGCGATGTCCGCGTCGAGAGTCCGCTGGTAAGCCGTCACCATGCATTGATCAACCACTCCGGGGGCGGTGCAATCCTGGTCGACCTCGGCAGCACCAACGGCACCTACGTCGATGGTTACAAGATCTCGGCGCGTGAGCTCGTTGCGGGTGAGTCCATTCGGGTCGGCAATTGCACGATCGAATACGTCGTCGAAGACGAACTGCAGGCCGACTTCGAAAAGGCAGCGCGATCGGCTGGTATCGCTATCGGAAGCAGGAACGCGAACTGAAACTAGGCAGCCGCGGCACTCGCGAGTTGCATGAGCCGCTCGAAGCTGTCGCGATCGAATAACATATTCTTCACGACGTTGGTCTTCTCGGCTTCCTCTTTGCCGTCTTTATTCGTTTCCACGCTGACAGAGCTGATAGACACACAGCGTAATTCAGAGCCCTCCGCCGTGGCGACAGCGACTTCGGTATAGGCCTGTGCCGCATTCGGGTCGGGCCGCAGCGCCTGCAGCAGCGAGCTTGGCGAATCGACCTTTGGAACTGCATCAAGCGGTCCGAAACGCTCTGGAAGAATCGACTCTGTAGTCCACTGTTTCGTCTCCTCGCAGTACGGGATATCGATTACGCCTTGCGCGGAGACTGTTCCGATACCGACAATCACGAGTGCCTCGATTCCCCAGATACCCCAGAGAGCCGCACCGGTCGGTGTCCAGCCGAAAATCGACCATGGTCCAAGCACGTTGACTGTTGAGAGGAATGCCCACATCTGATCGGGCTGGAGTAGCAGCGTCCCGGTCATCCGTTCGACCCAGACAACCCAATGTACGAAATAGGCGAGTATCGCCACGAGCAGCGCGACCACACTGAGCATGGCAACATTGCGAAGCTTGCCCAGCTTACCCAGGCTGCCCACTACGGTGGCAAGTGCCACGCCGAATCCGAACGTGATGAACGCGTTGATGTAGACAAACGGGCTCCAGAAAATAAGGAACCCGTAGATCGCGCCAAGTAATACACCGGCAATTACGCCGCCGATGAGTGTGAGCAGTACACCGCCGATCGGCGCTTTTCCGGAATGTTGGTAGTGGGTCGAGGGAAACATGGTCTCTGTCCTTTGGGCGGGCCTCATTAGCTAATGACTAATATAAAAATCATAGACTTACAGGTTTTAGTTGCGAAAAATCTTAGGTATGGACCGGTATTCGGTCAAGGAACTCGAAATGAAACTGGGACTCCGGGCACATATCGACCCGCCAACTGTGAACTGGTAGACACCCGGGCTTACGCGAATCCACTAGGCGAAAATGCGTATTCAAATACCACCCTGGCTACCCCTACGCTGGTCGCGCTTGCCCATTAACCCGTTTCGTCAGTCCTTTGACGGAGAGCCACCAATGATGAAGTCCAAGAACCTGCGCGCCGGCGTCGCCGGGCTGGGTGCGCTGCTGTTGTCCACAATGTTCGCGAATGCTGCACAAAACCCCGCCACGTACGAGGAACGTATCAGCGAACTGGAAGCGAAAGTGCAGCGCCTCGAAGCATTGATCGAGCGGCAGACCGAAGTGTTCGATCAGTCCTGCGCTCGCGTGGACGAAGTCGAGGCGGCCGTGGCCTCATGTGCCAGGGCGGATGACGTGGAAGAGGCATTGGCGGACGCCGCGGACAGTCCCACGCTCTACGATGAGACCAATATCCGTGTAGGCGGCTACGTCAAGATGGACGCCATTTTGAGCGACTACAGCAAGGCGCCGACTCGTGGCGCCGGTGATGATTTCTTTATTCCGTCGACCCTTGAGACGTCCGGCGAATCGCGCGATCCGCGCCTCAACTTGCACGCCAAGGAGACACGATTCTGGCTGAAGTCCTTCACACCGACCGGGCGCGGCGACATCAGCACCCATTTCGAGATTGACTTCCTGGCCGGGCAACAAGGCAACGAACGTGTCGGCAACTCCTTCTCGCCAAGGATTCGACACGCGTCCTTGAACTGGGATCGCTGGACCTTCGGACAAACCTGGACCAACTTCTTCAACATCTCGGCATTGCCCGAGTATCTGGACTTCATTGGCCCGGTCGGCGTGACGTTTGCGCGGCAGGCGCAGATTCGCTACACGGCCCCTGCCAAAATGGGCGAGTGGACAATATCGCTGGAAAACCCGGAAACCACACTGACACCGTTCGGCGGTGGCCCGCGCATCGACGCTGATGACAGTTCCTACCCGGATCTCGTGGTGCGGCGCGACTGGAAAGGCTCCTGGGGCAGCCTGAGCGTGGCGGCGCTCATGCGCGAACTGAAAATCGATGAGGCAGGTATTCGCGACTCACAAACCGGCGCTGCAATCAGCCTCGCTGGCATGTTCCTGGTGAGCGGGAGTGACGACTTTCGCTGGCAGGTAAATTACGGCAATGCGCTGGGCCGATACATGGGTATCAACGCTTTCAATGTTGGCGCACTGACTGCGGATGGCACGATCGAACTCACTACGCAGTACGGTGCCCTGGCCGCTTACCGACACGTGTGGAATGACAAGCTGCACTCTTCGTTTGGCGCATCCTTTGCCAATGCGGACAACGATACCGACATAAGCGGACTGGCTGTGCCGAAGTCCTATCAGAGCGCGCACGCCGATATCATCTGGTCGCCGATCGAGCGCTTGAGCTTCGGTGCCGAATATATCTACGGCCGTCGCGAGGACGAGAGCGGTGATGACGGCACGCTCAATCGCCTGCAGCTATCGGCCAAGTACCTGTACTAGTTCGTCTGACCGCGAACCGAGCGGAAGAACCAGGCAATAAACAGCGCGAAGGCGGCGGCACCGGCGAGCATTGCGATAATCTCGTTGCCCAGCCACTCGGTGCCAATGCCGTCGGGCCGGCGGCTCTTCGCCACAGCGACGAGCGCGATACCGACGCCAAGCAGGCCTTCGCCGCCGACGAAGCCACTGCCCAGCAGTACGCCGCGTTCTCGCCTGTCGGCTGCCGTCGTCTCGTCTTTTGCACTGCGCTCCATCCACAGTCGAATCAGGCCGCCGACGAAAATTGGCGTCATCGTCGATACCGGGAGATAGACACCGACGGCAAAGGGCAGAGATGGAATGCGTGCAATCTCGCAAGCGATCGCGATGCCCGCACCGATTGCGACCAGAACCCAGGGCAGATTCTGATCGAGCACGCCGTCGATGACGAGCTTCATCAAGGTGGCCTGCGGCGCGGGCAGCTCGGTGCTGCCGAAGCCGAATCCTTTGCCCAGGGCCAGTACCGTCAGGCACACGAAGGTCGCAGAAGTCAGTACGCCGATCAGTTCTGCGGTCTGCTGCCGGCGCGGGGTGGCACCAAGCAGATAACCGGTCTTCAGGTCTTGTGACGTGTCGCCGGAGATCGATGCTGCGATAGCCACAACGCAACCGACCGTCAGTGCCGCAGCCTTGCCAAGAGCGTCGGTCCAGCCGAAAAACAGGAATATCGAGGCGGTACCGAGCAGTGCCGCGATCGTCATGCCGCTGGTCGGGTTGCTGGTCACACCCACCAGGCCAACAATGCGTGAGGCGACCGTGACAAAAAAGAACGCGAAGATTACGACGCAAAACGCGGCGGCCGTGCGAATACCGACGCCACCGACAGACCCGAATACCTGCGGCACCAGGATCAGGACCAGCGCGATGACGATGACGCCGAATCCGACGAACTTGAGGGGCAGGTCGTTGCCCGTGCGCTGCAGAACGGCGTTGTTGCCGCCGACCCGTTCGGTCAGCTGCTTCGCGCCGATACGAAAACTGCTAACCATTACGGGAATGCTGCGTATCAGCGTAATGATGCCTGCCGTCGCCACTGCGCCCGCGCCGATGTAACGCACGTAGCGCGTCCAGATTTCCCGCGGCGACATGTCTTTTATGAGTTGCAGGGTTTCTGGATAGAACGGTTCAGTGCGCGCATCGCCCCAGTACGCGATAGCCGGAATAATGACGAGCCAGGAGAGTAAACCGCCACCGACCATGACGGCGGCGATGCGCGGCCCGAGGATGTAGCCGACACCGAACAGGGCGGCCGACAGGTCCATGCCCAGCTCGCCCTTCTTGAGAAATGGAATCTTGGTGTGGACGTCACCCGGAATGACGCGGATCCAGGATGTGAGGAATTTGAAAAACGCGCCCCCGGCCAGCCCATAGAAAACGAAGCGAGCCCGGCCGCCGCCAATTTCATTCGCGACGAGCACTTCGGCGCACGCCGTGCCTTCGGGGTAGGGCAACTTGCCATGTTCGCGTTCGATCAGGAACCGCCGCAGCGGAATCATGAACAGAATACCCAGCAGGCCGCCGCTCATCGCCAGTAGCGTCATCTGCAGGAGTTCCGGCGCCATGCCCCACATAAAGAGTGCGGGCAGCGTGAATATCACTCCGCTGGCCAGCGAACTCGACGCGGAACCGGTTGTCTGTGAGATATTCGTCTCGAGAATGGTGCCGCGGATGCCAACGGTCGAGAGTGCACGAAAGACGGCGACGGTCATGACGGCAACCGGAATCGAGGTGCTGATCGTCAGCCCGGCTCGCAGTCCGAGATAGGCGTTGGCGGCGCCGAAAATGATGCCGAACAGGATGCCCAGACCGACCGCTTTGATCGTAAACTCGGCCGGCGACTCACTGGCCGGAACGAAGGGATCGTAAGAGTCGCCTTCGGCTATCGGCACGTACGCTTTTTGGCTCAGTCCGTCTTTTCGCATTATTGTTGGTCCGGAAGAGATTCAGCGCCTGATTCTACTGGAAAATGACCGGTCGTCGGTGGTCCCCGAGTTGGGGGTTCACCGCCGCGCGAGAGTTCAGAGTTTTTCTAGAAAAGTTCTATAATAATATGATTAATAAAGGGAAAATAAAATATGATTGGCACTTTGAAGAGCATCACCGTTGGTGTTGTGATACTGGCGATTTCGAGCTCCGCCTACGTGGCCGCCCAGATGCACGGCGTTGACGCGCATTCGGGTCCAACGATGAATCATCATCGGGTGGACGAGCGGCTCTCCACGGGCGGGCATTTCGTCGATGGCGGGTTGGCCGAGATCAAGAGCCAGGGGGTCGAGGTCATCATCGACCTTCGGGACAAACCGCCACCGGGTCAAAGTCAGAAACTTGCAGACCTCGGTATCGAGTACATCAATATTCCTGTCGTGTGGACGTCTCCGGAGCGAGTCGATTTCGAGTTGTTCAGCGATGCGATGTCGAAGCACGGCGGCGACAATGTACTCGTGCAGTGCCAGGCGAATTACAGGGCCTCGGCTATGACCTTCCTGTACCGGGTCCTGGTGGAGCAGATTCCCGAAGCGGAGGCCAGCAAAGACTTGCACGCGGTCTGGGAGCCGAGCGGGCGCTGGGCAGAGTATATGAGCGAGATTCTCGGCTCAGACTAGAGGCGGGTTGTTGGGG
>Ga0265303_10001613_pt1 | contig 13911 bp, 9 predicted proteins | sample Helome_2_FD_192494 | JGI IMG/M metagenome (GOLD analysis project Ga0265303, IMG submission 192494) | Marine sediment microbial communities from subtidal zone of North Sea - Hel_20160317 (Illumina Assembly) | ecosystem: Environmental > Aquatic > Marine > Subtidal zone > Sediment ... | reverse complement strand
CAGCACACCCTGGCCAAACGTCGTCAGACTCCGGGTCAATATATTGGCTCCTTCGATAGTCACACCGATGGGCGCGAACTCGTGGAACTCCGCAATGATGTTCCTGGGTCCACGGCAGATCGCGGCACCCGCGTGAATGTCCATGGCATGCTGCAGGACTGCGCGACACCGTCCGGTCAGGTTGTACTTGACGATCCCCGCCGCAACCGCTGGCTTACGTCCGTGATCCAATTCCGCGAGGATCAGATGCCGCGCGGCCTCCATCGCGTGTGTGTAACCGGCGATCGGCGCCAGAGCTTCCTGGACGCCCTCAAAACTGGCGATAGGAGCCCTGAACTGATACCTGACCCTGGCGTAGGCGCCGCTGACGCGCGCGGCCACCTTGGAGGCCGCACATGACAATGCGGGCAGCGAAATGGCGCGCGCGTCCGTATGGCAGGTCGTCAACATGTTCCAACCTCGGCCGACACCTGCATGACCGCCGATGATCGCATCCATGGGTACGAACACATCGCGGCCGCGCAGCGGACCGTTGTGAAAACCCAGGTGTAGCGGATCGTGCCGCGCGCCCTGCTCGACTCCCGGACTGTCCGCCGGCACCAGCGCCAACGTGATGCCCGGCTTTTCGTCCTCGCCCAGCAGGTGGTCCGGATCCAGAAGCTTGAAGGCGAGCGCCACGAGCGTGGCTATCGGCGCCAGCGTGATATAGCGCTTGTCGAAATTGATCCTGACGCCGAGCACGTCGCTCTGATTGCCGTAGTTCTGGCGGCAGACGATGCCGATGTCCGTGATCGACGCGGTATCGCTGCCGGCCTCGGTGCCGGTCAGCGCAAGACAGGGTATTTCTGTGCCCCGTGCCAGGCGCGGCAGGTATTGATCCTTCTGCGCCTGCGTCCCGAAATCGAGTATTAACCTGGCCGGACCGGCCGAATTGGGAGTCATCACGGTCAGCGCAGCGCTCATACTGCGGGACGCGATTTTCATGATCACCGCGGCATGCGCGCTGGGCGAGAAACCGAGCCCGTCGTAATCCTCCGGAATGACCAAGCCGAAGAAACGCTCTGATCGGATCAGCTTCCACGCGGCTTCCGGCAGATCGTGATCTTTCTCGTTGATCTGGTAGTCGGAGATCGCGCGACAGAACTGCTCGACGGGGCCATCCAGGAAGGCGCGTTCGGCTTCCGTCAATCGCGATCTGCCGATACGTCGAAAACGGCCCCAGGCGGGCCGGCCGCTGAACAATTCAGTTTCCCATCCGGTACCGCTCCCCTCGAGCGCTTCCTGCTCCGATAGAGAGACGGTGGGCATTTCCTGGCGCATGAGACGTGCCATGCTCGCACTAATCACACGCGCACGGACCCACGGCACTCCGAATATGGCCATGCCCGTCAGGTAGGTGAGCCAGACAAATGTCTTTGACAGGGTGCCGGCATCTGCCATCACGGTAAACCCGGCCAGAGCGGGCGCTGCGATCAGCAGCCACAGCCAGAAGCCGGCAGCGAACCAGATCAGCACTCCCGCAGTCGCAACGAGAACGAACGACCAGAGCCATGTGCCGTAAAGCAGCTCCATCCAAGCAGCCTCTTCTTTCCTGGCGGGCCCCCATGACTCGAGCGGTCACATAACGACCGCAGTCCCGGAATACCGCTCCTGTGCGGTGAGACTGTAGCATCGCCCGACGCCGCCAGGCGAGGCGGATCAGACCAACAGGTCGGCTGACTGGGTGATGCGCACGACCCGGACGGTCTACACGGCGTCCGGCTGAGCTTCCGGGGCCGCTCGTCGGAACGGGTCAAGCAGCAGGCATGACGCGTTTATCTTGCGCAGCGTCGGATAGGGCCTCATATCGCAGTCGAAACGCTCGGCATTGTAGATCTGCGGCACGAGGAACACGTCCGCGAGACCCGGATCGTCTCCATGACAGAACGCGCCGGTGCGTGAGTCACCCGCGAGGCGGGTTTCGAGAGCACCGAAGGCGCACGCCACCCAGTGCCGATACCAGGCTGTTTTGGCAGCCTCGTCCACGCCCAACACCCCCGTCAGGTACTGGAGCACGCGGAGATTGTTGAGCGGGTGGACGTCGCAGGCCACGAGCTGGGCCAGACTCCGTACGCGGGCGCGACCGGCCGCATCACCCGGCAGCAACACTGGTTCCGGATGAGTCTCTTCCAGGTACTCGCAGATGGCGGTCGACTGGGAGATCGTGGTGTGAGCATCGGTGAATGTCGGCACCAGCCCCTGGGGGTTGATTTCGAGATAAGCGGGCATGTGTTGTTCGCCGCCGCCCCGCACCAGATGGACAGGCACTATCTGATAGTCGATGCCCTTCAGATTCAGGGCAATCCGGACCCGGTATGCGGCCGTACTGCGCCAGTAACTGTAGAGCCGTGGCGCCGTCACGGTCCGTCGTATCGGGACACGATGTGCTCGATGGCCCCGAAAACGCTGTTGCCGGCGCCGTCGAGCATCTCGATCCGCACGGTGTCCCCAAAACTCATGAACGGCGTGCTGGCCGCGCCGTCTGCGATGATCTCCAGCATGCGTCGTTCGGCCAGGCACGAGGCACCCCTGGACTCGTCCTGGTTGGCGATCGTGCCGGACCCGATCAACGTGCCGGCACTCAACGGCCGGGTATGGGCGGCATGCGCGATCAGCTCCGGAAAGCTGAACTGCATGTCCACACCGCATTCCGGCTGGCCGAACAGCTCTCCATTATAGTGGGTCATCAGCGGTAGATTGATCTTGCCGCCGGACCAGGCATCGCCGAGCTCATCCGGCGTGACCGCTACCGGCGACAGCGCGGATCGTGGCTTGCTCTGCATGAAACCGAAGCCCTTGCCGAGTTCGACGGGGATCAGATTGCGAAGTGACACGTCGTTGATGAGGCAGACCAGACGTATGTGGCGATCGCAACTGTCGGGCGTTGCGCCCATCGGGACGTCGCCCGTGATCACCCCCACCTCCGCCTCGAAATCGATACCGTAGTCTTCGCTGGCCACCGCGATGGTTCCGGCCGGTGGCAGGAAGCCATCGGAGGCAGCCTGGTACATCAAAGGATCGGTCAGGAAGCTGGGTGGCATTTCCGCGCCACGCGCACGCCGCACACGCTCGACGTGCGGCAGGTAGGCGCTGCCGTCGAGAAACTGGAGTGCGCGCGGAAGTGGTGACGCAAGATCGGAGATATCGACATCGAATGCGCCGTCGGCGCGTCCCTCGTTGAGTGCCGAGTAGACGAGGCCGAGGGCCTCCTCCACCTGGTCCCAGTTCTCGAGGGCGATCTGCAGCGTAGGCGCGATATCTGCGGTGCGGACGGCGGTCTGCAGGTCGCGGCTGACCGCGACCAGCGTACCGTCCCGGCCACCATCTCGTAGCGAAGCGAGTTTCATAATGTCCTCTCGATTTATGCGGCGAGCTGCGCCAGATTGCGCATCAGCTCTTCCAGGAATTTACGTAGCCGGCCCACTCGACCGCCGTTGCCGGGTCATCCACTGCGAGAGGATCCCGAGTATCGATCATCACTGCGACTTCGTTGGTCCCTGGCGCCTTCTGTTCGAGCATGTTCTCAAGCGCTTTCGGATGCGGGCCATGCGTGAAACCGGACGGATGCATGGTGATCATCCCGGGATGAATGTTGTCGCGCGAGAAGAACTCGCCGGCGTGGTAGAAGATGACTTCATCGAAATCATCGTTGTTATGAAAAAACGGCACCTTGAGCGCGTCCGGATCCGTCTCGAACGGGCGCGGGACGAACGTGCAGATCACGAACCGATTGGCCAGGAATGTCGTGTGTGCCGAGGGCGGCAGATGGTAGCGATGACTCATGAGTGGACGAATGTCACGCCAGTTGAGTCGGATTGGCACCAGATCACCTTTCCAGCCCACGGCGTCGAGCGGGTTGAACGGATAGGTAATGAGCGATTCCTGACCACGGCATTTGACCCTGACCCGCCAACATTGATCTCCCTGCTGGGCGATGAACGCGTCATCTATTGCAGGCGTGTCGAGCACTGCTTCATCGAAAATTGCGTGAGGACCGAGCAAGCCGCGGTCCGGCAGGCGATAGCTCTCGTTCGTTGCCTCGATCAGCAGGGCTTTGACCGGGTTGTCCACGTCGATCCGCCACATCGTACCGCGCGGGAGGACAATATAGTCGCCATCACGAAAGCGCAGATGACCGTAGTCGCAGTAGAGATCACCGCTGCCTTGATGGACGAACAACAGTTCGTCCCCGTCGGCGTTGCGGGCCAGTTCGGTCATGCTTTGCTCCAGCGACCAGAAGCGTAGCTGGACCGCGGCATTGTGCATCAGCGCCTGGGCCTGCCACGGAGTCTCGGTGGTGCCGTCGAGACGCATCGTATCGAAGGCACGCGGGCGCAGCGGCCCCTCGAATTCGGTCCATCCGGTGGGCGGTCGGCGGTGATACATATGCGTCGCCGGACCGAAGAAGCCCTCGCGTCCGAGTTCCCGCTCGTAGGTGCCCTCCGGCAAGCCGGTATGGGCCTGCCGAGCAGCCTGTCCCTCGCTGCGCGGCAGCGCGATCCATTTCTTCATCGAATAGCTCTCCGCAGTGGGCGATCAGATGACGCCGCGACGCATCTGGTCACGCTCTATCGACTCGAACAGTGCCTGGAAATTGCCCTCGCCGAAGCCTTCGTTGCCCTTGCGCTGGATGATCTCGAAGAAGATCGGACCGATGCAGGTTTGCGTGAAAATCTGCAGCAGCAGGCGCTTCTTGGTCTCCGGATCCCCATCGATCAGAAGACGATCCCGCGACATCCGATCCAGATCCTCACCATGACCTGGCAGACGTTCGTCGACCATCTCGTAGTACGTGTCGGGCACTTCGAGAAATGCCACGCCGTGGTCTGTCAGCGACTCTACGGATGCGTAGATATCGTCGGTGAACAAGGCGATGTGTTGGATCCCCTCGCCTTTATACTCATCCAGGTATTCCGCGATCTGAGACTTATCGTCGGTCGCTTCATTGATCGGGATACGCACCATGCCGTCAGGCGCGGTCATGGCCCGCGACACCAGGCCGGTCTTGGCGCCCCTGATGTCGAAGTAGCGGATCTCCCGGAAGTTGAAAATCTTCTCGTAGAAACCGGCCCAGTGGTCCATATTGCCACCGTAGACGTTATGCGTCAGGTGATCGACGAACGTGAGACCGAAACCTCGCGGAGACGGGTCCACACCCGGCAACGACTCGAAGTCTTCGTCGAAGACGGTCTGCTCACCGTACCGGTCGACCAGGTAGAGCAGACTACCGCCGATACCCTCTATGACCGGTGTATTCACCGCGATCGTGTCCAGGTGACCGGTAACGGCCTGCGCGCCTTTGGCAAGCGCGTGGGCGCGCGCCTCGTCGGCACTGGTCACGCGGATCGCGAAGCCGCACGCGGATGGCCCATGTTCGCGGGCGAAATCTGCCGCGAAACTGTCCGGCTCTTCATTGACAAGGAAGTTGATATCGCCCTGCCGGTACAGGGTCACGTTGCGGCTCCGGTGGCGGGCCACGGCAGTGAAACCCATGTTGGCGAACAGCTCATGCAACAGCGCGGCATCCGGCGCCGCGAACTCGACGAAGTCGAAGCCGTCGATGCCCAGGGGGTTCGTCGATAGATCAGTCATTTGGCGCCTCCGGAAGACCACGGGGCCCAGCCGGGCCCCGCAAGCTCATGTTGATCGAGTTGAAATAGTTTCATATGAAACTATTATAGTACCCTATGGCCACGAGCGACAAGCTGCGACGCACCAAGCTGGAGCCCACACTCAACCTGGAGACGTTCCTGCCATACAGGCTGTCCGTCTTGTCCAATACGATCAGCGGCGCGTTGGCCGACTCATATTCCGAACGCTTCGGTCTGACGATCCCGGAATGGCGTGTCATGGCCATACTCGGTCGTTATCCAGGCATCTCTGCCGCCCAGGTCGCCGAGCGCACGGCCATGGACAAGGTCGCGGTCAGCCGGGCCGTATCGAGACTTCTCGAAGCGGGTCGCGTCCAGCGCCGCTTTGCGGACGCCGACCGGCGGCGGTCCATCCTGGAACTGTCACCCGCCGGTCGGGGCATCTACCGGCGTCTTGCCCCCATGTTGTTGCGCTATCAGCAGGATCTGCTTGCCACGCTTGACGAGCAGGAACGGCAACAGCTGCACAACATCCTCAGGCGGCTCGACGATCGGGCCCGCCGGCTCGGCGCACCACGCATCGACTAGATTTCAACCATCGTCTGCGCCAATCGAGGTCCGGACGTCGATGAGTTCCGGGAACAAGCGGAAGTCCAGCGCCTGGCGCAGGAACCCCACGCCCGAGGAGCCGCCCGTACCGCGTTTGAAACCGATGATCCGCTCCACCGTCTTGAGGTGTCGGAACCGCCATAGCTGGAAATTTTCCTCCACGTCCACGAGCTTCTCGCACATGTCGTAGGCCTTCCAGTTTGTATTGATGTCCTCATAGATCTGCTTGAAGACAGCGATAACACCAGGATGCTTCTCATATGACTCAGACCAGTCCCGGTCCACGCGCTCGGCGGGCACCGCGAATCCCTGGCGCGCCAGATGGCGGAGAAACTCGTCGTAGACGCTGGGGGTCTCAAGCGCGGCCCGCAAGCGATCCTGGGTGGCGGGATCATGGTCGAACACCTGCAGGTGCGCGGGATCCTTGTTGCCGAGCATGAACTCTACCTGGCGGAACTGGGCGGACTGAAAGCCCGAGGCATGACCCAGGACGTGACGGAATTGAGCGTATTCGGACGGGGTCAGCGTCTCGAGCACTGACCATTGGTTGAACAGCTGTTGCTGCACCTGTTTGACCCGCGCCAGGATCTTGAAACATGGCTCGAGCTCGTCCACCTGCACGTGCCGGATCGCAGCCTGGAGCTCATGGATCACTAGCTTGAACCAGAGTTCCGCGGTCTGATGCTGGATGATGAAGAGCATCTCGTCGTGATGCACTGGTCTGCTGAGCGGATCCTGGGCATCGAGCAACCGATCCAGACGCAAGTATCCGGCATAGGTAAGCCGGTTGCTCAGGTCCCTGTGGATACCGTCTTCGAGTTCGCGTTTCGTCATTATCGGGTTCCTGCATGGACACTGGCCGACGCGCAATCAGCTATGGTGCATTGCGGCAGTTGGCCCTGCAAAGTTCGGTTATAATCCCCGGCCATTCTAGGGCCCCGGTCGCACTCATAGCAGCCCGCGACCGAGCTCGGCCTGTCACTGTCCGCCACCCCCAGCCAGTCCCCTGCCTGGCGGGGGATATCGCGTCCTGGAGGGATTCCGCTTGCAAACCTTAGCCGAATTCAAGATCGGGTACAGCCAGTTTCTCGATCCCACGGGCCAGCCCGTATCCGAACTGCCTGACTTTGCGCGCGATCCGGACGAACTCCTGAAGATGTACAGGCTGATGACCCTCACCAGGGTCTTCGACACCAAGGCGGTCAATCTCCAGCGCACCGGCAAGCTCGGAACCTACGCCTCGAGTCTCGGTCACGAAGCCGCACACGTGGGCGTCGCCGCGGCGATGCGCGAAGAAGACTGTTTCGCACCGATGTACCGGGAGTACGGTGCTCAATTCTGGCGCGGTGTGAAGATGTCCGAAGTGCTGCTCTACTGGGGCGGTGACGAGCGCGGCAACGACTTCTCCGGACCGGCGCACGACTTCGCGTGGTGCGTGCCGATCGCAACCCAATGTCTGCACGCCGCCGGCGCCGCCCTGGCCTACCAGTTGCGCGGTGAAGACCGTTGCGCCGTGTCGGTCATCGGCGACGGCGGGACTTCCGAAGGCGATTTCTACGAGGCTCTCAACGTGGCAGGCGTCCGCAAGTTGCCGGCGGTATTCGTGGTGGTCAACAACAAATGGGCCATCTCGGTCCCCCTGGAGATCCAGACGGCGGCGGAGACGCTGGCCCAGAAGGCCATAGCTGCGGGCATGCCGGGTGTGCAGGTCGACGGCAATGACGTGATCGCCGTCCGTCAGGCGATGGCAATGGCTCTGGAGCGGGCCCGGGCTGGAGATGGACCGACCCTTATCGAGGCGGTCACCTATCGGCTCAGTGACCACACTACTGCGGATGACGCGAGTCGTTACCGGAAACAGGACGAGGTCGAGGCGGCGCGTGACGTCGAGCCCTTGATCAGGCTGCGTCGGTATCTGATGGATATCGCTGTGTGGGACGACGCGAAGGAGGACTCGCTGCTATCGGAGTGTGCCAGCCGAGTTGACGAAGCGGTCAACGAATATCTCGACACCCCGGTCCAGCCGCCTGAAGCGATGCTTGACTTCATGTTCGAGGAACTGCCGGAGGCGATGAAGGAACAACGTGAGACCGCGATCCGCTATGCGGGGACCGGAGGGCACGGCTGATGGCCAAGATCACCCTCATCGAAGGAGTGACGATGGCGCTGGCCCATGAGATGGAGCGGGACGAGTCGGTCATCGTCCTCGGTGAGGACGTGGGGGTCAACGGCGGCGTGTTTCGCGCCACGGCGGGACTCCAGCAGCGTTTCGGCAAGGATCGGGTGATGGACACGCCTCTCGCGGAAGCCATGATCGCCGGCGTCTCGATCGGCATGGCCTCCCAGGGGATGAAGCCGATCGCCGAGATCCAGTTTATGGGATTCATCTATCCGACCGTCGACCAGATGATCAACCATGCGGGCCGACTGCGGCATCGCACCCGCGGCAGAATGCACTGTCCGATGGTCTTGCGCGCACCGTTCGGCGGCGGCATCCATGCCCCTGAGCATCATTCGGAGAGTACCGAAGCGTTGTTCGCCCACATGCCCGGCATCCGGGTCGTGATCCCGTCGTCTCCCCAACGCGCCTACGGATTGTTACTGGCCGCGATCCGTAGCCCGGATCCCGTGGTCTTTCTGGAACCGAAACGTATCTACCGGCTGCAGAAGCAAGAGGTGGTAGACGACGGCGAGGCGCTGCCACTCGACGTATGTTATACGTTGGCCGAGGGCGACGACGTGACGCTGGTCACCTGGGGCGCTATGACCTTCGAGACGCAGAAAGCTGCGAAGGCGTTGGCTAGCGAGGGCATCTCCTGTGAGGTCATAGACGTAGCGACCGTCAGTCCGATCGACATGGATACCATTCTGGAATCCGTGGAGAAGACCGGCCGGCTGGTGATCGTGCACGAAGCCGCGCGAAGTTGCGGGGTCGGCGCGGAGATCGCGGCGGAGGTCGCCGAAAAAGGCCTCTACGATCTGGAGGCGCCGATCCAGCGCGTGACCGGCTACGATGCCGTCATGCCTCTGTTCCGCCAGGAATACGATTATCTGCCGAGCGTCCAGCGGATAATGGACAGCGTGAGAAGGACTCTCGAGGACTGAATCGACACCCGGCCCGCCGCGATCGACGGACAAGTTGCAAGATGAAAACATTCAATCTCCCCGACCTAGGCGAAGGGCTCCCCGAAGCCGAGATCGTCACCTGGCACGTCAAGCAAGGCGACCAGATCGCCACGGACCAACCGATGCTGGCGGTCGAGACTGCCAAGGCCGTGGTCGAGGTGCCATCGCCATACACCGGCACTGTCGCAAAACTCTACGCCGCCGAGGGCGAAATCGTCGAAACCGGCAAACCCTTGATCGACATCGATACCGGCGAGGACGCTGCCGCGGGGCCGCCGACCGCTGAGGAACCGACAGACAGCGCGACGCCGAGCGCCGGCGACAGTGGCACTGTCGTCGGCAGCATGCCGGTCAGCGACGAAGAGTTGGTCGAAACCGCCGTAGCCGGCAGCCGCCGCCGGCGTGAGAGCGGTAAGGTCAAAGCCGCTCCCGCGGTGCGCGCTCTGGCCAAGAAACTCGGTATCGACCTGGCTCAGGTCACGCCCACGGGCAAAGGTGATCGGGTAACCCGGGACGACGTCCGCGGTTTCCAGTCCGCACCTGCGAGCCGTCCGCCGGTGAGCCTGCCTCCCGGCACTCCGGAGCGGCTGCGCGGTCCGCGCCGGGCCATGGCGCAGAGCATGAGCACCGCCCGCGACGAAGTCTGCCCATGCACGATCTTCGACGACGCAGATATCCAATACTGGCTGCCGGGCCAGGACATTACAGTCAGATTGCTGCGCGCGATCGTGGCCGGTTGCCAGGCAGAGCCCGGCCTGAACGGTTTCTACGACGGCACCTCGATGACCCGGCAGCTCGAATCGCGGATCGATATTGCGATCGCAGTAGACACAGCGGACGGACTCATCGTGCCGGTGGTCCGGCATGTCGAACAGAAGACGGCGGCGCTATTGCGTGACGATCTGAACGGCATCAAGAAGAGCACCCGTGAACGGACCGTCGCTCCCGAGGAGATGAAGAATTTCACCTTCACGTTATCCAATTTCGGCATGATGGCCGGCCGCTATGCGACTCCCGTGGTGGTGCCGCCTACGATCGCCATCCTCGGTGCCGGAGGACTGCGTCACGACGTGGTTGCCGTCCTGGGCGGCATCGAGACCCACCGGCGCATCCCACTCTCGCTGACTTTCGATCATCGATGTGTGACGGGTGGCGAGGCCTGCCGTTTCCTGGCGGCGGCCATCGACGACCTCCGACGTCCCGAGTAGATCGACGACGCCAGCACGCGGATCGTCTCAGTCAGCCGTGTGCATGAGCCGAATATCCGCTGCGCGCCCGCTCCCCAGACGCTAGAATCTGGGCACAACCAGCCTTCATGGACAATAAGGAATACAGCCCATGACGTCCAAGGTGGTGACCGCGAAACAGCGGGTCCTTGACGAGATCTCTATCGTTGCTCGCGAACGAGCGCCGGCCGACTGCTCTGTCGACGTGGATAGCTTCATCACCGGGTACTACCAGAACGTCGCCCTGGACGATCTGGAGGCTCGATCCACCGCGGATCTGGCCGGCGCCGCCATCAACCATCTCCAGTCCGCCTGGGTCCGCAAGAGACGCGCGCCAAATTTCCGCGTGTTCAATCCGGATTCGGACAAGGACGGTTGGGCGACCACCCATACGATCGTTGAAGTCACGACTGACGACATGCCGTTCCTCGTCGACTCCCTGGGCATGGTGATCAACAGCGTCGGGCTGTACATCCACCTGACGGTCCATCCGGTACTGGCAGTCCGGCGCAATAGAGACGGGGAGCTACTAGAGATCCTGCCGTCCGTCGAAGCGGCCGCGGATGCGCAGCTCGAGTCCTGGATGCACCTGGAGATCGACCGCGAGAGCGATCGCAAGATCTTCCAGAGTCTCACCAAGCAGATACGTAGTGCGTTGGGCGACGTGCGCGCCGCCTTCGAAGACTGGACCTCGATGCGCCGCAAGGCCCGCGACATCTGTCGTGAGCTGGAGGAAAATCCGCCGCCACTCAGTGCCACCATCGTGGAGGAAGGCAGGGCTCTTCTCGATTGGATGGAGGACGACCACTTCACATTCCTGGGTTATCGCGAGTACACCCTGCATCGGGGCAAGGAATCCGACCATCTCGAAGTCGTGCCGGGTTCTGGTATGGGAATACTGCGCAAGCCATCGCGATCCAGCGCCGAGGGCAGCAGCGCTATCTCCCGAGCCATCCGACGCCAGGCCCGCTCGCGCGATCTGTTGATCATTACCAAGGCGAACACCCGCGCGACGGTTCATCGCGTGGGCTATCTCGACTACATCGGCATCAAGCATTTCAACAAGAAGGGGCAGGTCGCCGGGGAGCAGCGCTTCCTCGGTCTCTTCACCTCAGTGGCTTACAGCAGCAGCCCGCGCAGGATCCCGGTGTTGCGCCACAAGGTGGAGCGGGTCATGGCGCAGTCGAACCTGCGCGCTGGCAGTCACGGTGGCAAAGCGCTGCTGCATATCCTCGACACGTTTCCCCGGGACGAACTTTTCCAGGCCTCAGTAGAGGAGCTGAGCCGTATCGCGTGGGGCATCCTCAATCTGCAGGAGCGCCAGCGCGTTAAACTCTTCGTGCGGCGGGACGCCTTCCGCCGCTTCTTTTCCTGCCTCGTCTTTGTGCCTCGCGATCGCTACAACACGCAGGTGCGGGAGCGTATCGAGACAGTACTGATGCGGGCGCTCAACGGCACCCAGGTCGAGACCGAAGTACAGATGTCCGAGTCCAAGCTGGCCCGGGTACATTTCATCGTGCGGACCAATCCGGATAAGCCACCACGGGTGCATCTGGCGGCACTGGAGAAAGATATCGCAGAGGCCGTGCGCACGTGGCAAGACGGGCTACGCGACCAGCTCGTCGATCGTTTCGGCGAGGAACATGGTCTGGATCGATTCCGCAGATATTCGGATATCTTCCCGGTCGCATACCAGGAAGATGTGACGGGCCGCGAGGCGAGCTTCGACATCCAGCGACTCGAAGCTCTGGAAGGCGACCCCGATCAGTTGAAAATGAGCCTCTACCGGCCCCTGATCTTCCCGTCACAGCACGTACGCTTCAAGACCTTCCATGTCGGGGCGCCGCTGCCGATTTCCGATGTCCTGCCGATGCTCGAGAACCTGGGCCTGCGCGTTATCAGCGAGCGTCCCTATCGCGTCGATCTGGCCACCGCGAACGAAGTATGGATCCAGGATTTCGACATGCAACACGGCCAGGACACACTCGTCCCGGCGAAGGTCAACGAAATCTTCCAGGGGGCCTTCGATGCCATCTGGAAGGGCCAGGCCGAGAACGATGGTTTCAATGGCCTGGTGTTGCTTGCCAATCTGACCTGGCGCGAGGTCGCCGTGCTGCGCGCCTATTGCCGGTATCTGTTGCAAACCGGGCTGCCGTATAGCCAGGCTTACATGGAGCAGGTTCTGCACGAGCATGCCCCCATGTCGCAGCTACTCGTACAGCAGTTCAAGGTGAGCTTCGATCCGTCCCTCCCAGGCAAGCAACGCGAGCGTGAATTGCTGATCCTTAGCCAGAATCTCGATCACGCGATGGATGCGGTCGCCAGCCTGGATGCGGACCGTATCCTGAGTGCCTTCCGGGAAATGATCCGCGCCACACTGCGCACCAACTGGTTCCAGAAAGACGAGGCTGGCCTGTTAAAGGACTACCTGTCGTTCAAACTTGACCCATCGCGCGTACCCGGACTGCCGAAACCGTTGCCGATGTTCGAGGTCTTCGTCTACTCACCGCGAGTCGAGGGTGTGCATCTCCGCGGTGGTCCGGTCGCCCGTGGCGGTCTGCGCTGGTCGGACCGGCGCGAGGACTTCCGCACCGAGGTCCTGGGCCTGATGAAGGCGCAGGCGGTAAAGAACACCCTGATCGTACCGGTTGGCGCCAAGGGCGGTTTCGTCGCCAAGCAACTACCGACAGGGGACAACCGTGAGGCGGTCATGGAGGAGGTGGTCTATTGCTACCGGACGTTCATACGCGGACTACTCGACCTGACTGATAATCTGTCTGACAACGACCTTGTCCCGCCGCCCGATATCGTACGCCGGGACGGCCCGGATCCCTATCTGGTGGTCGCCGCGGACAAGGGTACCGCCACATTCTCCGACATCGCCAACGGGATCTCCGATGACTACGACTTCTGGCTAGGCGACGCGTTCGCCTCAGGTGGCTCAGTCGGTTACGACCACAAGCGCATGGGCATAACAGCCCGCGGTGCGTGGGAGGCAGTGAAGCGTCACTTCCGGGAGATGGGTCGCGATATCCAGAGCAGTGATTTCACGGTCGCCGGCATCGGCGACATGAGTGGTGACGTCTTCGGAAATGGCCTGCTGTTGTCCAGACATACCAAGCTGGTCGCTGCTTTCAATCACCTGCACATCTTCCTGGATCCAGACCCCGACCCGCAGACCGGCTTCGCGGAACGTCAACGACTGTTCGATCTGCCACGCTCCAGCTGGGAAGACTATGACGTCAAGCTGATATCGACGGGAGGCGGTGTCTGGTCGCGCTCGGAGAAACTGATCAAACTCACGCCTGAGATCCAGAAGA
>Ga0265303_10001612_pt1 | contig 13911 bp, 12 predicted proteins | sample Helome_2_FD_192494 | JGI IMG/M metagenome (GOLD analysis project Ga0265303, IMG submission 192494) | Marine sediment microbial communities from subtidal zone of North Sea - Hel_20160317 (Illumina Assembly) | ecosystem: Environmental > Aquatic > Marine > Subtidal zone > Sediment ... | reverse complement strand
TTTAATAAACACTTTGGACCTGATTGGAAACAACGCAACCAGTTTTTCGAGGAATTTGAGAAATCCCTCCAGGGAGACAAGAAAGAGGAGACCTAAACGTTTACTCTATATCCTATATTTCCTATTCGAAATCTTGCTGTATAAGATAAATTCGAAGCACGAATTGCGAAATCCCTGGCCCAGACCGTTTCACCATTGTTTAGGCATCCATTTTCTAAATAAGAAATATTTGGTTTATAGCAGCCACACCCAATTAAGTCGCACCAGGGCGGGCCGAAACAAATTCTAAATTCGAATGATCTAATGTTCTAAACTTAGAGTGGGATTGGAAGCATTAAAAAAGATTTCCTAAATACGTTTATTTTGAAATTTTGAACCTTTGGTATTCGAGATTGTTTCGAATTTCGATATTCGGATTTCGAGTTTGTTTGCGAGGGAAGGGCCCATATCTGGCTCAATTGCGAAAATCTAACTGAGTTGAGATCAATTCAGTATCGGAGGAGATCCGCAAACATTGCCTAACTCCAAGCTGCTCACCATGTCTGAAGCCGTCCAACGCTTTATCCCGGACGGCAGTTCTATCGCCCTGGGGCTGTCTCTGGAATCTCTTATCCCCTTTGCCGCTGCCCACGAGATTATCCGTCAAGACAAACGCAATCTCACCTTAATCGGCCCGATTTCTGATATGCTATTTGATCAGCTCATCGGGGCCGAATGTGCACAGGAAATTAGAGCCGCCTGGGTGGGAAACGTCATCACCGGTTCCGGTTATAATTTCAGACGTGGGATTGAAACCGGGTCGCTTAAAATAGAAGATCATTCCAATTTGACCCTGGCCCTGGCCCTTCGCGCGGGGGCCATGGGGGTTTCCTTTATGCCGACCTTTACGGCTTTGGGCAGTGATCTGTTCAAAACCAATCCGAGCCTGAAAAAGATGACCTGCCCGTTTACGGGGGATAATCTGACCGCGGTGGCGGCGATCAAACCCGAGGTCTCCATTGTACACGTGCAGCGTTCCGATGAACACGGCAATGCCCACGCCTGGGGCAATCTGGGGGTTACCCGGGATGCTTGTCTGGCCAGCCGCCATGTCATCCTAACCGCCGAAGAAATTGTGGCGCCGGATATTATCCGTCGGGATCCCAATCGCGTTTTTACCCCCGGTTTTCGGGTCAAAGCCGTGGTTCACTGTCCCTGGGGCGGCCATCCGTCGCCGGTGCCGGGCTACTACAACCGGGATCACCAGATGTTTATCGACTATCGCAACGAAAGTAAAACACCCGGGCTTTATGCCGATTGGAAAAAACGCTGGGTGGACAATATTCACAGTTATCAGGAATATATTGATCAACTTGGATCGGAAAGAGTAGCCGGTTTGGCCATAAAGAAACATGTTTTCGCAGAGGCTGTTGATTACGGGTATTAAAGAATAAAGGTTTCAGGTGTCAGGTGTCAAGAAAAAGAAGGTGTCAGGTGTCAGGTTTCAGGGAAAAGAAGGTTTCAGGTGTCAGGCTTCAAGTAGGTTTCAGGTGTCAGGTTTCAGAAAAAAGAAAAGAATATCTGAATCATTGAATGCTATATGCAGATATTTCAAAGTACAATTCCGTGCTGCTGGTTCTCAGCTGACACCTGACACCTGACACCTGAAACCTTCTAAAGGGTACCGAGTAAATTTGAGTACAACTTATGAAAAATAGCCACAACCCCGGTAACTATAACCTCGCCCAGCTGATGGTGACTGCCGCTGCCCGCGAAATCGCCGATGACGAAGTTGTGTTTGTCGGCATGCGCCTGCCGTTGCTCGGGTTTTTACTGGCCCAAAGTACCCATGCGCCCGGTGCCATCGGGGTATATGAATTGGGTATTGTGCGTGATACACCGGCCCCCGAGCCGCTCATGACCATGGGGGATTTACCCAATCTGTGCCGGGCGCAGTGGCTGGCCGATACGGCCGATGCCATGGGGTTGCTCCAGCAGGGGGCCGTGGATCTCAGCTTTATCGGAGGCGCCCAGGTGGATCGCTACGGCAACTTGAACACCAGCTATATCGGGGGTGTTGAGGCTGTTGAAACCAGGCTTCCGGGTAGCGGTGGGGCCTGCGATCTGGCCTGTCTGGCCAAGCGGCATATTATCGTCATGTCCCATGAAAAGCGCCGCTTTGTGTCCCGGGTGGATTACATCACGTCCCCCGGTTATGGGGATGGCGGCAGCTGGCGCGGGCAGATAGGCCTGCCGCGAGGAGGGCCTGCAGCCGTCATCACCACCCTGGGGGTGCTGCACTTTGATCCGGACACCCGGGAAATGGTGCTCAGTTCAACTCATCCCGGGGTGACCGTCGCCCAGGTTCGGCAGAACACCGGCTGGCCGCTTAAAGTCGCTGATGATCTTACCAGCACACCGCTGCCGACCCGCAGTGAGTTGGACATGATCCGGCGGTTTGACCCCCAAGGCTATTGGACCGGAGCATAAAATTGGAGTCTGAAGGGACACATTTTTCTTGAATTTTTTTTTTTAACTTGATATACACACAAATATTAAAACGCCCTTTGGAAAATGAATGAGTTTTATTATTTGGTGTTGAACTTCAAAAAGGAGGATGTGATGAAAATGAAAAGGCTATTTTTCTTTCTTACCCTAACGCTCGTTGTCTGTGGTTTGGCTGTCTCGCCAACCTTCGCCAAAGGACCCTCATTGGACGCATGGAAACCGGCGTTTGATCCATCAGGCGCCAAATATAAGATTATCGTTTCCAATGTTTCTCACCCGGTTTTGAAGGGGGTGTATACCGGTTTTGCGATCCGGGATGAACTCTGGAAGCGATCCAACGGTCGCATGTATCTCGACTACAAACCCTTTTCCATGCTGGGCGGTGAGGTTGAAGTCCTCAACCAGCTGCAAATGGGTGCGATCCAGGGCATGGCCTGCAGTTCGGTGGCATCAACCAACCTGGGCCCCCGCTTCGGCCTTGTCAACCTTCCCTTTTTAATCAATTCCTTTGAAAAACTGGACAAATTTACCAAGAGCGGCAAACTCTACGATCACTTCCTGATGGGCATGGATCATCAGGGGATTATGGCCGTTGATATTGCCAGTTACGGTAACTACGGCTGGGCAACCACCGTCCCGGTCAGAACCATTGCCGATGCCAAGAAGGTCAAATTCCGTATTGCTGAGGCTGCGGTCAACAAGCTGTCCTACAAAGCATGGGGTTTTAACCCTGTGGTTATGCCCTGGCCGGATGTGCCGGTGGCCTTAAAGCAGGGCGTCATCACCGGACTGGATCATACCCTGACCGTATGCAGCATCACCAAAAAATTTGAGGTGGCCAAATACTTTACCGAGCTGAACTATGCCCAGGGCCTTTTTATCTGGCTGTTTAACAAGGCCTGGTATAATAAACTGCCGGCCGACCTTCAGAAAATACTGTTGGAAACGGTGCGTGATATGTGTGCCGAGGCGCGTATAGCAGCGAAAAAGCAGGAAGCCGAGCAGATCCCTGCCGCCCAGAAAAAGTATGGCGTCGAGTTCTTTAAACTGTCTGATAAAGACATGGCGATTCTTACCAAAGAGGCAAATTCGGTTCACATGAAGTTTGCTCCTGAGATCAATAAAAATTACAACGGCGACAAGTATAAGCCGGCTAACTTTCTGAAAGAGGTTCAGGACTACATGGGCTATAAGCCGTAATTTTTGGTAACCTGAAAGAAGGGATTTTGAAAAATATTTCCCGCTAAAGCGGTTCGATTTCCATATATACGTTTTTATGATTATCGGACCCGGCAGGACGTCCTTAGATCTCAATAAAAGGGGGCCTAAACAGCCCCCTCTTATTCTTTTGTGACACCTTATTTTCAGCAGCACGAATTTAAGAATCTGGTTATATAGAATGTACACGTAATATTGGACGTGGGAGCGGCTTTCCAGCCGCAAGATCAAATGTCGCGGCTGGAAAGCCGCTTCCACGGATCAGTTGGTTTAATGGTAACTTGGGCTTTATATATAACCAGATTCAAAAATTGCACCGGGGGACAATCCCATGTTTGGAAAGATTCTCGACTTTTTTGACAAGATCCTGACCTTTTTTGAGGAATGGACCCTTTTTGTCACCGTGATGGTCGCGTTGATCGCTCTTTTTTTCAATGTTGTTCTGCGATACGGGTTTAACTATTCACTGGCCTGGTCGGAGGAACTTGTCCGAGAAGTAATTATCTATACAACATTCATTGGCTGCAGCGCGGCAGTAAAAAACCGCTCCATGATCAAAATTGACGCTTCGGTGCAGCTTCTGCCCAAACTAAAAATGCCACTGACGTATTTTAGCAATTTTGTCATTATGATTTTTGCCGGCATGATGATTTATTACGGCTGGCTCATGGTGGAGTTGCAGCATCGGACCGATCAGAAAACCATCATCATGGAGATTCCCCTGGTAATCCTGTATGCTATCCTGCCCTTGATGGGGGTAATGATGCTGATTCGAGCCGTGCAGGTGATATATCAGGACATTATCGAACAGCGCGCACTGAAAAACGCAAATTAGCGTTTACTGAGGGTCGAACGAGGAGAACCGGTTTATGGAAACAAGCCACATCGTCATCATGTTGATCCTGCTTGGTTGTATGGCGACTTACATCCCAGTTTTTATGTGTCTTTTTTTTACGGCCGTGTTGGGCTTCGTCTTATTTACCGATCTTCCCATATTGTTGCTGGCCCAGACCCTTTTTCGCAGTATGGATAATTTTGCCCTGGTGGTGGTGCTGTTTTTTATTCTGTGCGGTAATATCATGACCGCCGGAACGATTGTCGAAAAACTGATAAAACTTGCCAATTCCGTCGTCAGCTGGCTTCCGGGAGGCCTGGGGATGGCCGGTGTCCTGGCTTGCGGCCTTTTCGGTGCCATCTCCGGTTCCACCGTGGCAACCGTGGTGGCTTTGGGCGGGTTTATGATTCCGGCCCTGATTGAAAATGGATATCCGCAAAAATATACCCTGGGACTGATGACCACATCTCCCAATCTGGGCGTTATCATCCCTCCCAGCATCGGCATGATCCTTTACAGCATGATCAGCAACGTCTCCCTCGAAGGCCTTTTTGCCACCGGATTCCTGCCGGGTATCATGATCATGTTTGGTGTGTGCGTTTATTCTTATTTTGTGTTTCGCAAGAAAAAAGAAATTGTGCGCAAGCCGATTCCCACCATATGGGAGTTACTGCTGGTTCTCAAAGAGTGCTTCTGGGCACTGATGCTGCCGGTGATTATTTTCGGGGGAATTTTTTCGGGCGCCTTTACCGCCAGTGAAGCCGCCGTTGTAGCCTGTGTTTATGCTTTGATTGTTGAGCTTTTTATCCACCGTTCAGTTAAGTTAAAAGACGTCAAAAAAATCACCGTCAGCTCAGCGGTTACCTCGGCTACGCTGCTGATCATCGTGGCCGGCGCGAGCTGTTTCGGCCGTTTGCTCACTTTGGAAGACATTCCGGGAAAAATTACCGAGGCCGTTTTGGCCACCATTGATTCACCCGTCATGTTTCTTCTGGCGATGAATATTTTGCTTTTGATCATCGGCATGTTTATGGATATCATTTCGGCCACGATGATCCTGGGACCGGTGTTCCTGCCGATGCTGGATGCCTTTAACGTGAACTGGATGCATTTCGGATTGATCCTGACCGTCAATTTAGCCATCGGTTACTGCACACCCCCCATGGGCGTCAGTCTTTATATTACGGGCTCCATTTCGAATAAGGATCTGATCTATGTTTCCAAGGCTGTCTTACCATTTCTTGTCATCCAGATTGCGGTGCTGTTTTTCATCACCTATTTCCCGGACGCCGTGCTATGGCTGCCGCGAATTGGGGGGTATCTAGAATAAGACTGAACGAGCCGGAAAAATATGGCTCAAGCAATGTGGTTAAATCCTTAATTGTCAGCCTTGTACACTTTATGGTAAAACATTTTTGCCACCAAGACACCAAGACGCAAATTTATATATTTGCCAAAGGTTTTCCTTTGTGTCTTGGTGCCTTTGGAGCGCAATTTGGTCCGGGCTGGCCGGGTAAGGAGACGCGAAAAAAATGACTGCAAAGGCATCTTTTCTTAAAGGCATACGTATACTGGCCGTGGATGACGAAGAAGATATTCTGGAAACCATCGTAGAGATTTTAGATGAATCCCGGGTGGATACCGCCCGGGAGTATCAAAGCGCTTCTCAAAAAATCAAAGAGCGCAAATACGATCTTGCCATTTTAGACATCATGGGTGTCGACGGCCTGAAATTACTGGAAGAGACGGTGGCAAGGGATATTCCTACCGTCATGTTGACGGCCCATGCCATCAGCCCCGAAACCCTGATGGAGTCCATCCAGAAAGGGGCCATATCCTACCTTCCCAAAGAGGCCCTGGCGGATCTGGATGACTTGCTCAACGACCTGCTGGGGGCCTACCACAAAGGCGAACCCCCGTGGAAGCTGCTGTTTGAAAAACTCGGTGACTTTTTCGATAAACGTTTCGGTTCTGAATGGAAAGCCAAGGATCAGGAATTCTGGTCTGAATTCAGTCGCAACTATCAGGTTGGAAAAGGTATTCAGGAGCGCCTCAGACATGATCCGAAGATTATCGACAAAGGCATCTAATACAGTTTCAAGGGCCTGATTCCGGTTGCGAATTTTCCCGGGGAATTTGCTTGTAAAATAATTACGATGTGGCTGCAAAATAGCTACTTTTTAGCTTGACTTCCATTTTGCCATCCTCTATAGTCCATAACTTAAATTAGCCTCAGTGTACTGTCTATCGGTCTGCTCGAAATTGGATATCATACTGTTTTTATAGAAAATAATAAGATTTTAAGAAATTGAAATTTTTGGATAAATTATCTACTAGGAGGATTGAAAATGGATTTTAGTCTGCCGGAAGAACTTGAGATGCTGCGCGACATGGTGCGAGATTTTGCCAGTGAAAAAATTGCGCCTTTTGCCGACGAATGGGATGAAAAGCATTATTTTCCCTATGAGGAGGTTGTCAAACCCATGGGCGAACTGGGTCTGTTCGGCACTGTCATCCCGGAAGAATACGGTGGGTCCGAGATGGGATGGCTGGCGGCTATGATCGTCACCGAAGAGATTGCCCGGGCGTCAAGCTCCCTGCGGGTGCAGATAAATATGCAGACCCTGGGGTGTGCCTATACGATATTCACATACGGCAGTGACGAGCTCAAGCAAAAATATATCCCCAAGCTGGTGAGTGCTGAGTACGTGGGTGCCTTTGCCATGACCGAGCCGGATGCCGGTTCGGATGTCATGGCCATGAAATCCAAAGCTGAAGACAAAGGCAATCACTGGCTGTTAAACGGTTCCAAAACCTGGATATCCAATGCCGATGTGGCCGACGCTATTATATATTATGCTTACACCGACCGGTCCCAGGGCGCGAAAGGGATGTCGGCCTTTGTGGTCGAGGTCAAAAACTTTAACGACATCCGGACTACCGCGCTGGATAAAATGGGATCTCGATCCTCCCCCACCGGTGAAATTTACCTGACCGACACCAAACTACCCAAAGAAAATATTCTCGGAAATCCGGGTGACGGGGCCAAGATTCTGTTTGGCTCTTTGAACCAGACCCGGCTTTCGGCGGCCGCCGGCGGCGTGGGGCTGGCACAGGCCTGCCTGGATGAAGTCCTCAAATACAGCATGGAGCGCAAACAGTTCGGCAAGGCCATCGGCGAATATCAGATGAATCAGGATATGATTGCCCAGATGTCGGCCGAAATAGAAGCTGCGCGGCTGGTGGTCTACAAGGCGGCTGTGGCTAAGGATCAGGGAAGGTTGAACAACGGACTGGATGTCGCTCAGGCCAAATATCTGGCCGGCGAAGTCGCCAACAAATGTGCCAACTATGCCATGCGGATTCTGGGTGCGTACGGGTATTCCACCGAATATCCGGTGGCGCGCTTCTTCCGGGACGCGCCCACCTACAGCATGGTGGAGGGTTCGTCAAATATTTGCAAGTGGATTATTGCGTTGGATCAGCTTGGCATTCGCAAAGCTAATCGCTAAACTGGCTTCTAAATAATCATCTCTTGTCCGATAGCTGCGTTGCGATCCGATTTCAAATGCTCACGTACTGGCGTGTACGCTCCGCTTTGAAATCAGCTCATGCCTTGCTCTCGAACAAGATCTAATCATTTAGAAACCAGTTTGGATTAATTATAAATCGTATAACTTCTTTGAGAAGGAGAAAGAGATATGGAAATAGTCGTTTTAGTTAAACAGGTGCCGGACACCGAATCGCTGATTGAAGTTGCGGGCGATGGGGTATCCATTAAAACCCAGGATATAAAATGGGTTATGAATCCCTACGATGAAATCGCCGTCGAAGAGGCCCTGCAAATCCGTGATGCCCAGGGAGGCACAGTGACCGTTGTTTCCATGGGGCCGGACAAGGCCGTTGAGACCATTCGAACCGCTCTGGCCATGGGCGCCGACAAAGGTATCCATATCAATGATCCTGCGGCCGTGGGCAGTGACCCACTGGCGACGGCCAGGATACTGTCTGCTGCTATAAAAGACATTCCCTTTGAATTGATCATCGCCGGACACCGCGCGGTGGATGAAGACAATTACCAGGTTGCAGCAGCCGTGGCTGAATTTTTGGATATTCCGCAAGTCTCGATGGTAATTAAAGCCGAGCTGCTTGACGGCAAGATCAAATGCCAGCGCACCATTGAAGGCGGGACCGTGACGGTGGAGGCCGTATTACCGGCTCTGTTTACCACCCAACGTGGGTTGAATGAACCGCGTTATGCATCCCTGCCCGGAATCATGAAAGCCAAAAAGAAGCCGGTGGATGTCAAAACCATCGCCGATCTGGGAATTGATCCGTCCGCGGCCGGCGCCGCCAACCGCAAGGTAAAGATAAAAGCCCTGAATCTTCCGCCCGAACGTCAGGCGGTCAAAATGATCGAGGGCGAATCGGCCCGGGATAAAGCCGCTGAGCTGGTCAGGGTTTTGCATGAAGAAGCCAAACTCATATAATTTGAATTTCGATATTGTTTCGGATTTCGGCCTATTTTATAGGATTGGCGTGCTTCGGATTTTAGATTAAAACTATTAGGTAAATTATTTAAAACCTACTGATTATAAGGGAGATTAAAATGCCACAAGGTGTGTTTGCGATTACAGAACAAAGAGATGGTGTTTTTCGAAAAGTATCCTTTGAAGCCGTCAGCGAGGGCAGGCGCATTGCCGATGGTTTGGGTGCCGATTTATGCGCAGTGGTTGTCGGTTCCGGTATCGAAGGTATTGCCGGGGAATTGCAAAAATACGGTCCCGACAGGATACTGGTTGCTGATGATCCGGCCCTGGCCGATTACACTACCAGTGCTTACACCAACGTCATCGCTGATTTAATTCAATCCACAGATCCGGCAGTGGTCATCGTTGGTGCTTCGGCCCAGGGCAAGGACCTGTCCGCCCGCTTGGCCGCCAGACTGGATGCCGGGCTGGCCATGGATTGCACTGCGGTAAAGCTGGATGACGGTCGATTAAACTGTACCCGGCCCATGTTCGGCGGGAAGATTTTCGCCGATGTTGAATTTGATAGCGCCATCCAGATTGTCGCTATCCGGCCGAATGTAATGGATATTGCCGAATCCGCCAAGGAGGGAGCAATCGAAAAACCCGCCGCTCAGGTGGGAGACATTAAAACCACGGTTGTTGAAAAGAGCATGGATACCGGCGATAAAATCGAATTGACCGAAGCGGATATTGTGGTGTCCGGTGGCCGGGGAACCGGAGGGGAATTCGGTGCCGTTGAGGAACTGGCGGCCGCTTTCGGTGGTGCTGTCGGGGCATCCCGCTCAGCAGTTGATGAGGGCTGGCGCCCGCACAGCGATCAGGTGGGACAGACCGGAAAAGTTGTATCCCCTGTTTTGTACGTGGCCTGCGGAATTTCCGGTGCTATTCAGCATCTAGCCGGCATGTCGACCTCTAAATTCATCGTGGCCATTAACAAGGACCCTGAAGCACCGATATTTTCCAAAGCGGATCTGGGCATTGTCGGCGATCTGTTTGAAGTGGTTCCCGCTGTTACCGAAGAAGTTAAGAAAGTCAAGGGTTAGCGAATTGTCCAGGCATGCTTGATTAGAGGCAGATTTAGATGATTCATCGTCCATTTGACAAAATATTCACCGCAGACGCAGAGAGCGCAGAGGGATTTTTTCTTTTTAATTTGCCGCTGAGAGGCCGGCAAATTAAAACCATCATGTCTTCGGCAATATAGGTAAATCATAATTTTAACCGGCAGGTTTGGAGTTTATTCCTTTTCGTCCTCTCAACGAAAAGGAATAAGAATAAGTTCTCTGCGAACTTTGCGCCTCGAATGAGCGCAGCGAATGGGCGGTGAAACTAACCCGCTGAATAAGATTACATATTTACTATTGAGGAAAATTACATGGAAGAAACCAGAGAAGCTTTGGAGTTTGACGTTCTTTTTGTCGGCGGTGGTCCGGCGAATCTGGCCGGTGCCATACATTTGATGAATCTGGCGCAGCAAGCCGGTAAGGAAATTGAAGTCTGCCTGATCGAGAAGGCCGAATCCATCGGATCCCATTCCCTGAGTGGGGCGATCATGGATCCCGTGGCCCTGAAGGAGCTCATGCCGGATTTTCTGGACAAGGGTTGCCCGATCGAAGTAGCCGATTGCAGGGATGAATTCTATTATCTGACGCCCACCGGAAAAATTAAGATGCCTTACACGCCGGGCTATATGCACAACGACGGTTGTCATATAGTCAGTCTTTCCAAATATTGCACGTGGCTGGGGGAGCAGGCTGAAGCGCTGGGGGTGATGGTATTTCCGGGCTTTGCCGGTACTGAAATTCTTTTCGAACCTGATGGCGACCGGGTCATCGGCATTCGGACCGGGGATAAAGGTATCGACAAAGACGGTAACAAGCGGCCCAATTTTGAACCCGGTGTCGATTTGATGGCCAAAGTGACGGTATTTGGCGAAGGTCCCAAAGGCAGTCTGTTGCGTGAGCTCGGCAAGAAACTGGGAATTTTTGAAGGCAAGATGCCCCAGGTGTTTGAAACTGCCGTCAAAGAAGTGATTGAAATTCCGGAATCAAGCCCATTTATCGCTTCGAACACCACCGTTCTGCATTCCTTTGGGTTTCCCCTGGGCCTGGATACCAAGGGCGGCGGATTCCTCTACAAAATGAAAGACAACCGGGTGGCCCTGGGTTTCGTCGTGGGGCTGGAGTATGAGGACCCCCTTTTAGAGCCTTACCAGGCGTTTTTAAGCTTTAAAAAGCACCCCTTGATAGCAGATATCATCAAAGGCGGAAAAGTACTGCAGCAGGGCGCCAAGACCCTGCCAGCCGGTGGCTTTTATAGCATGCCCCGCCTGGCTGTGGATGGTGCCCTGATCGTCGGCGACAGTGCCTCTATGCTAAATATTCAGCGACTCAAGGGTGTCCACACGGCTACCAAGTCGGGCATGCTGGCGGCTGAAACCATCATGGCGGCGGTTGACAGCGATAACGTCTCGGCTGAATCCCTGGGGGTGTATGAACAAAAGATCGCCGATAGCTGGATAAAAAAGGAGCTGTTTGCAGCCCGTAATTTCGGACAGGCCCTTTCGCAGAAGGGATTTGGCAAATTCATCACCATCGGCGCCCAGTATTTGAGCGGCGGGCGGGGCTTTACGGATCCGATGCCTATTGAGGAAGACAGCTCATCATTAAAAACAATATCAGACCGGTCTGCACCCATAGCATCTGCGGATACCCAGGATTTAGACGGCAAACTCTATCTGGATAAACTGACCGGGCTCTACCTTTCCGGCACCACCCATGAAGAGAATCAGCCCTGTCATTTGATTATCCCTGACCCGAATCTGTGCATCACGGATTGCTATGATAACTATCGCAGTCCCTGCACGCGTTTTTGTCCGGCTCAGGTTTATGAACTCGAGGAAGATCCGGATGGAACGAAACGCCTGAAACTTAATCCTTCAAACTGTCTCCATTGCAAGACTTGTGAGATTAAGGACCCTTACAAGAACATAACCTGGACCTGCCCTGAGGGCGGCGGCGGACCGAAATACTCCATCGTCTGATCATGATTGAGCATTAATTGTTATTGGTTGTTCGTTATTAGGAGATGACCCCAGCGCCTACTGCGGCCTTATTTGATAAAAAAGCTTACAACAACCCCGGGCCCTGAGAGTTTGCTAAATCGTTGAGAAGCTGTTGAGTTATAAGAATATGAAATAGCCCTTTTCTATTAATCAGCCCCACCAATATGGTGGGGCTGATTGGTTTGATACATCTATAATTGCCTTGCATTCATTTTTACCATTAACTATTAACCTATAACTAATAACTTCCAGTTGGTGTTTACCAATTGGGAATGGGGGGATGATTTTGAGCAAGGACATTGTTGAAAAAACAAAGAAAACCGCGGGACTTTATTTTAAGGGTGTCAAGGGCGAAAGACCTTTCGACCTCTGGCGGTCGTTTGATCCGGATCTGGCCAAAGACCTGTCATTATTTATAACCGGACAAATGTATGCCCGTGAGAAAATCCCCCACACCACCCGGCAGCTCGTCACTGTCGCAGCTTTGACGGTTCTTTCCCGGCTGGATGAACTCCGGCTGCATATTGAGGCCGCTTTAAATGTTGGCTGCACTCCGCCGGAAATTGCCGAAGTGATTTTTCAAACCGCCATTTACGGGGGAATGCCGGCTACTAATTCGGCCCTGAAGACATTAAAATCGGTTCTGGAAGATAAAGACCTCTGGCCGCTGGCATAACTTCCCGGCATTTCGCATGACCATGGCTAGACCCTGATACACCGATTGGTCGAGGAGATCTCAAATGGCAACCGATTCTCTGCAGAAGGTTCTTCGCTATCGTTGGGTGATTTTCTGGATTCTGGCCTGTGGCTATGTCCTGGTTTACTTTCACCGGCTTTGTCCCGCGGTTGTGGCGGTGGATATGATGCGGGATCTGAAAAGCGGTGGGGCGTTAACCGGTTTTCTGGGAGCAGCATATTTCTACCCTTATGCCGTTATGCAGCTGCCGGCCGGCCTCCTTTCCGATTCCTGGGGTCCCCGAAACACCATCACCCTTTTCTTTGCTGTCGCTTTTATTGGATCCGTTTTACTGGGCATGGCTTCTTCTGTTTTTTTAGCCATTTTAGGTCGCGCACTGGTCGGATTGGGGGTGGCGATGCTGTTTGTGCCCACCATGAAGATTCTGGCTGAGTGGTTTCGTATGCGTGAATTTGCTTTCATGACGGGGATGTTAATGGCGCTCGGTGGGTTGGGCTCCCTGTTCGCCGCAACACCCCTGGCATTGCTCAGCTCCTGGATCGGCTGGCGATTTTCCTTTATAGTTGTTGGTGTTTTCACCCTGGTACTGGCAGTCTTGGTCTGGATTTTCGTAAGGGATCGGCCGGATGATTTCGGATGGCCCCCACCGGAGGAGTCCAAACAATCCGCAGCAACAGCCATAGGTCTGATGGAAAGCGTTCGCAGAGTTTTTGCCTGCAGGGCCTTTTGGCCGATAGCTATCTGGTTTTTTTTCAATTGTGGGATTTTTTTCTCGTTTGGCGGGCTCTGGGGAGGCCCCTATCTCATTCAAGTATACGGGTTGAGCAAGGCCCAGGCAGCCCAGATCCTTTCCATGCTGGCCATCGGCATGATTATCGGCAGCCCCTTATTGAGCTACCTTTCAACCAATATTTTCCGGGCCCGCAAACCGGTCCTGGTGCTTGCCAGCATCATTCTACTTGGCCTCACCGCCCTTTTGGCTTTCTTAACGGCAGAAATCCCTCTGGTGATTCTGTATGTCCTCTGTCTGGGTTTGGGAATTTTTTCCGCTGCTATTGTTGTGATCGGATTTACCACC